>Ga0180009_10002342_pt1 | contig 22303 bp, 20 predicted proteins | sample OS_PC_MetaG_FD_123537 | JGI IMG/M metagenome (GOLD analysis project Ga0180009, IMG submission 123537) | Groundwater microbial communities from the Aspo Hard Rock Laboratory (HRL) deep subsurface site, Sweden - OS_PC_MetaG | ecosystem: Environmental > Aquatic > Deep subsurface > Groundwater...
CTTCCAAACCCATAGTCCATAATAGATTGAACCAAGTCGTTTCCGCTATACTAGAGGTATGATTCCGTTAGAGAAACATAAGGGTGAATGTGCTTCTGTTTATAGCGGCTTATACAAACGTTGGGAGGATTTTAATACACCGATATACAAGGCTAATAAGGAAGGAATTCGATCAGTGTCAGAATTCCAACAAGCCATTAATAACCTACGATATGCGGAAAAACTAGATCCGAAAATACCAGAATTTGTTTATAGGGGAGAAGGAAAAACATATAAGACATATCTACAGCCAGTAATTATTAGAAGATGTCATAACCTCTCACCACTAAAAAAGGGTAATCATATCACATCTAAAGAAGTCAACGAGATTTACAGATTTCAAAGGTCTAATACTGGTAAATCATTCGCGAAGTACATATCTGAGGAAGCGGTAGATTGGGCACATCTCACCCAACACTACTGGGAAGAAGGAGACTACTTAACTAGGTTATTAGATGTAACTAAAAATGAGTTGGTCGCTTTGTATTTTGCATGTTATAACAAGAAGTACTTTGATCAAGATGGGTGGGTTTTCATATTCCCCAGAGACTCATATAGGCCACAAACAAAACCGCTTGACAGTATTACTTGGAAAGACATCGAACAAGGTATACCGAACTCTTATTTTGAATTGTATGAGGATAATGAGAAACAAGAACTGCCTCATAATGTGCCCGTTCTATATGAGCCTATTGCATCCCCCAAGTTGGTTGATGTTGATAAACGGTTAAAGGCGCAGTTAGGTGCATTTATTTGGTGGCATCCTTTAGTAGAGTTAAATAAGCAGAGTTACTTTTGTGTTCTGATTTGCGGCGAGGCGAAGAAACAAATAAAAAAAGAATTATTTCAACAATTCAATATATATAATGGCTCTCTATTCCCAAGAAATAGCGCATTAATTAATCATCTAGAAAAAACTATTTGTTGGATAAGATACCATTTAAACTAGTTTGGTTATAATTATTCTTTTCCTCAAGGAAACAGCGGTGTAGTGAACCGCTGTTCAAAATAGGTAGCTATCTGATCACCTTCTCCCCCACCATCGGCTGCAGCACCTCTGGCACCAGAATGGTGCCGTCTTTCTGCTGGTAGTTCTCCATGACGGCTATCATTATCCGCGGCAGGGCCAGGCCGGAGCCGTTCAACGTGTGGACGAACTGGGGTTTGGAGTCGGGGGTGGGGCGGTAGCGGATACTGGCTCTACGTGCCTGGAAATCGGTGCAGTTGGAGCAGGAGCTGACCTCAAGCCATTCCCCGCAGCCGGGGGCCCAGACCTCGATGTCATAGGACTTGGCCGAGGCGAAGCCGAGCTCCGATGTATTGAGCATGGAGACGCGGTAGGGCAATTCCAGCTGCCGGCAGACCTCCTCGGCGTCAACGACCATTTTCTCCAGCTCGTCGTAAGATGCCTCCGGCTCGGTGAACTTGTAAAGCTCCACCTTGTCGAACTGGTGGCCGCGCTTGATGCCGCGCGTGTCCTTCCCCGCCGACATCTTCTCCCGCCTGAAGCAGGCGGTGTAGGCAACGTAATTAAAGGGCAGAGTACCCGAAGGGATAATCTCTTCGCGGTGGAGATTTGTCAGAGGCACCTCCGCCGTGGGCACGAACCAGAAATCATCCTCAGGGTCGTGGTAGAGGTTATCGGCAAACTTGGGCAGCTGGCTTGAGCCGATGAGGCACTCGCGTCTCACCATGAACGGCGGGTAAATCTCATGATAGCCATGTTTCCCCGTATGGAGGTCAACCATGAACCAGATGAGGGCGCGTTGGAGTCGGGCACCCAGACCTTTGAGCACGTAGAATCTTGTCCCCGACAGCTTCACGCCGCGCTCAAAGTCTATGATGTCCAGCGTTTCACCGAGCTTCCAGTGGGGAGCGGGGGTAAAGCCGAACTTTTTCGGCTCTCCCCACGTCCGCACCGCCACGTTGTCTTCTTCGCCTTTGCCGACCGGCACGGAGGGGTGGGGAACGTTGGGCACCTGCAATAGCAGGTCCTCAAGCTGGCCATCCAAGCCCTTCACCTCTTCCTCAAGGTCGCGTACAGTGGCACGCAGGTCGCGCGCACCCTCGGCGGACTCTTTATCCGTTTTTCTTTCCCTGGCGGCTTCCTTGCGGGTGTGTCTGAGGTTCTCCAGTTCGAGTATTTTCTGCCGGCGCTCAGCGTCAAGTTTAAGTATATCGTCAATGGGGGCGCTGTCCTGGCGGTTTTTCAGCGCTTCCTCAACGGTCTTGGTATTTTCACGGATAAATCTCAGGTCAAGCATGGATTTCCTCTTCAGTTACGATTATTGTCATCCTCACCCCTTTTGTCCCCCTCTCCTTTGAAGGAGAGGGGGAATGGTTACATAAGAGGGGCTTCGCCCCTCTAGAACTCCCTTTCAATTTTATTATGGTTTTTCCCTGAGCTGCGGGAACAGGATAACCTCCCTGATTGATTGCTGGTTGGTGAGCAGCATCACCAGGCGGTCGATACCAACTCCCAGACCACCGGCCGGGGGCATGCCGTATTCCAGGGCCAGCAGGTAGTCCTCGTCAATGGTCCAGCTTTCCTCGTCTTTCTCGTGGCGCTCCTTCTTCTGCTGGACAAAGCGCTGCCGCTGCTCCTGCGGGTCATTGAGTTCAGAAAAAGCGTTGGCGATTTCCATGCCGCCGGCAAATGCTTCAAAGCGCTCCACAACGCGGTCCTCCCCGGGCTTGGTCTTGGCCAGCGGCGACATCGATACCGGGTAGTCCTTGAGGAAAGTGGGCTGGATAAGGCTCGGCTCAACGAAGGTGGAGATAAGTTCGTCCACCAGCTTGGCCCAGTTTTTCTCCGGGTCGACCTTAAGCCCGAGGGCCTTCATTTTGTCCTTCATCCGGTCCCGCAGGCCGTCGGCGGTGGGGTACGTGACGAAGTCAATGCCGCTGTACTGCTCAACGGCTTCGCGCAGGGTGAGGCGTGGCCAGGGAGGCTTGAAGTTTATACTATAATCGCCGTATTTAATCTTGGTAGTGCCCATCACCTTTTTGCTCACCCAGGCTACCATTTCCTCGAGCATATCCATAACGTCGTTGTAATCGGCGTAGGCCTGGTAGCTTTCCAGCATGGTAAACTCGGGGTTATGCCTGGTGGAGACGCCTTCATTACGGAAGATGCGACCCAGTTCATAGACCCTGTCCAGTCCCCCGACGATAAGTCGCTTGAGGTGGAGTTCCGGCGCGATGCGCAGATAGAAGTCCTGGTCGAGGGCATGGTGATGGGTGACGAAGGGTCGGGCCAATGCTCCCCCGGGCGATGGCTGTAGCACCGGCGTTTCCACTTCAATAAAGTCGTGCTCGTTGAGATACTGCCGTATGGCATTGATGACCTGGCTGCGGGTCTTGAAAGTTATCTTGGTCTCCGGGTTGCTGATGAGGTCAAGGTAGCGCTGCCGATATCTCGTGTCAACATCGCTGAGGCCGTGCCACTTTTCCGGCAGCGGCTGCAACGACTTGGCGAGCAGGGTGAACTGCTTCACGCCGACGGTCGGCTCGCCGGTCCTGGTACGGATTACCTGTCCTTGCACACCGATGAAATCACCGATATCCAGTTCCTGGAAAAGCTGGCCCTGCTCTCTGGAAAGTTTATCTATATCTTGAAAAAGCAGCTGTATCTTGCCCGAGCCGTCGTGGATATCCGCGAAAGCGCTTTTCCCCATCCGCCTGATGGCCATAATCCGCCCGGCAACGCTGACCTGCTTCTCTTCGGCCTGCCCCGCCTCGTGCTGCTCGAGCAGCGCAATAGCCTCCTGGGTGGTATGGCTGCACTGGTAGCGGTGCGGGTAGGGATTGATGCCCTGTCCACGAAGCCGTTCCAGCTTCTCACGGCGCTGCTGAGTTATGCGGTTCAGTCTGGTCGCCATTTCTGCACCTATAAGACAGTCAGTTTCGAATCAAACGAGTGTGTATCCATTTTCCATCACAGTATAGCACAGCCAGTATTAGCCCTGAAATAGAGGCGGGTGAGGGAATACCTCAAGCCCGCCTTACTTATTACAGGATTCAGCTTGACAGGACGAAGTCAGCCTAGTAAAGTTTCTATAACTCAGGTGTGCCATAATCGCTGACGACGCACAATAAAAAGTCTTTAAAACGGAGGAAAATAAGGAGGTTCAGGAAATGCTTTATGAACTAAGGGTCTATGAGATTATTCCGCTTAGAATGAAGGACATCAATGACCGATTTGCGAGGCATACCACGAGAATCTGGGAGAGGATAGGTATTCGCCCCGTAGGTTTCTGGGAGAACGTAATAGGTCCAAGCAACACACTGACTTATATCCTTGCCTGGGAGAGCCTCAAAGAACGCCAGGAAAAGTGGGATGCTTTTGTAAGTGACCCCGAATGGCTCAAGGTGATGGAAGAAACACATAAAAATGGATCGATAGTCCTTAAAAGTACCAACACGATTATGCGGCCAACATCCTACTCACCCATGCAGTAATCTGAGGTTCTATAAAGCCTTGTATTGTGACGTAATGTCGAGTACAGTAATGCAGAGCACTTTCTAACGCATCCGTCCCTATTTACCACGCACAAATCTGACGTGCTATACCCCTCACTTGACCAGTATCATTACTGACACATTCCATACCCCTATTTTGCCACTGTACAGGCCTCTGGAAGCCTCAAAACAGGCTGTGGCATTGACATAGCTATACAAGATACAACACTGATATAATGACAACGTGCTAGATAATCAAGAAAAGCAGCATTTTTCAAGTAGATGCAAGGCCTGTAATACAATGATTGCTTGGCCTTATACAAAGCCAATTCCGAAAATATGGATATGCCACCTCTGTGGTAGAAAAAACTACTCGAAGCCCAAACCCGCTAAAAAGAATAAACCTTAGAGCAAGATAGTAGGTTTAACCCTCACGCCACGCCCGCAATTCCAGAATATTTTCTGCCATATTTACCATAAAAGGCCATTCCAGAATTCTGGTAAAGGGTTGAGTGTCGCGGCAGATTATTTCATCTGCTCCCGCAGCGTATCCAGCCAGGCGGCCGACTTAACTTCCCGTTCCAGGAGGTATTTGAGGTAATTGCTGATTACTCGATTCAGCTCCCGGGAAAGCCCGGCATCTATTTTCAGACGGTCGACCGCGCTATAGTCGCTGTCCTGAAGAAGGCGCAATACCTTCTGCGCATTGACGGAAAGCGGGTAGCTTGACGGATGGTTTACAGCGCAGTCCGGGCACAGCATACCACCGGAACCGGGGCTGAACGAGTTGTCCACCGGTTCCAGCGGTTTCTGGCAGGAAACGCACTGCTGAAGTTGAGGTCGGTAGCCGACTTCATCGAGGAGATGTAGTTCAAAATAGCGCAATGCCAGGTCTCTATTGCCTGTCAGACATAGCTGCTCCATTGTTGCCCGCAGTAGCTGGAACAGGGCTAAGTTTTCAACGCTGTCGGCGGTAAACTGGTTGACCAGTTCAATGGCGTAGAGCCCGCAGGAGGTGAGCCAGAGGTCGCTTTTCAGGGGCAGGAAGCCGTTGATGGTCTGGCTGCCGATGATGGTATCCAGATTGCGCCCTCTGGCCAGTGAAACCTGGCTGTAGGTAAGGAGCTCCAGGTGTCCAGCCATCTTGCTCTTTGTTTTGCGGACGCTTTTGGCAAAAGCCTGTATCTTGCCGAGGTGCGGCGTGTAGAGGGTGAAAATGACATCGGCCTCCCCCAGCTTGGTCTTTTTGATGATGATGGCTTCTGTCTGATAGGTACGCGACTTTGACATTCCAACACTCTACCCGGGTTTCCGTGCCAGAATATATAGAAGGACGTGAGTGTGTGGACCTTCTCCGTGGTTCTCCGTATCTTCGGCGATTCCTGACTCAATTATCTGAAAATCTTTAAAATAATCGCGCAGTTCGGCTTCGGCAAAGTAATGCACCGGTCTTCCTGGTCGGCTTTCAAAGGTGTTTTTTTCCACTTCCTGGCCCTTGCCAAAGCTCGGCTCTTTTTCCGAGAAAACAACGAAGAACAGTAATCCGTCGTCTCTTACTTTATCGGCGCACTGCTTTAAACATAATTTTCTCTCTTTCTCACGGAAAAGATGCAGGACATTATAGCAGTATATGGCATCGTATTGCTCAGGAGCGAAGGACATGTCCAGGGCGGAGCCGCTGCGAGTCCTGGTCTGCGGGTCGTATTCCCTGGCCATTTCAGAGGCGACCTCTGATATTTCAATGCCGGTAACATCAAAGCCGGATTCCGAAAAAAGTTTTGTATTTCGTCCGTATCCAGAACCGGGAACCAGAATCCTTTGCACTCCATTTTTGCGAAATATCTCTACTGCACGCGCGGCGGTCTGGCTCGGTGATGTGCCCCACACATAGCCCTCGTCCTGAAACCGCTTATCCCAGTAAGTTTTCTTATCCATAATTGAATTCATATCTTCCTTGAAGGTAAAAATTATGATATTAGTATGAAATCATAAGAAGAATGCAATTTGTTGTAAGTCGCGTACCGTTGTTAAGCCAAACCTTAAAATTCCTGCCTGCCCTCAAGGGCTCGGGTCAGGGTAACATCTTAAATTTTAGGTTTGTATTTGAAATTACCTATCTATTTACCTTTATGTTAAAATCGGCTAGTACTGATTCTAAATCGGTAGCTAGTTCAGGCGCACCCTCTTTTATAAACTTGTACTCCTTGAGGGCGAGCTTATCATTGCCACTGAAATGCTCGCCATAATAAGAAGTAGGTGGGGATTGTTTGTGAAGATAATAAGTAGCTGCATAGCAACCCGCAAGATGAAAGTGAGCAGGAATACAATCAGGCGCGATACGTAGGATCTTCTTGTATGCTTTTGTTCCGTCTTCATTGTTGATAATGCAATGTATCTCCGCAGCCATTAATAATAGTTCAACTTTGTCATCTATATCGCTTGCCAGATTTGCAGCTTTCTCTAATTCCTTCATTGCCACTTTTCTATTGCCATACTCGTAATCCGCAAAACCCTTACGCTTTAAGATAGATGGTTCCTCAGGGTCTGATTCATCCGCAAACATTACCCAAGAGCCTCCTGGAAATATTGATGAAGGGTATTCCTGGTGTATCCTTCGTGCATTTGAGTAATGAATCATACCAAGACCTGCGTGAGCAAGGGGAAGAGATGGATTAATCTCTATAGCTCGCTTATAAAGAGAAGCAGCTTTGTGGTCGTTATATCTGCCACCTAAACGGTATTGACTATTCGCATACAAGCATAAGACGAAGTAATCGTTCGGATTTCGACGCAGTTCCGTCCAACAAAGGCAGCTTGCGCGTCTATAATGTTTTTTATCAAAGGCACGAACTGCTTGTTTAAGTAACCAGCTAGGATTATCTGGAAGTTCCTGCAATTTAGTACACTTCCTTTGTTTATGCTTAGCTAAAATTCCTGCCTGCCCTCAATAGCCTGCGTGAGGGTGACGTCATCCGCGTATTCAAGTTCGGTGCCGAAAGGCAGCCCGCGTGCAAGACGGGTAACCCTGATACCCAGCGGCGTTATCAGGTGGCTCAGATACATGGCGGTCTGCTCTCCCTCAAGGTTGGGGTTGGTGGCCAGGATAATTTCCTTCACCGAACCGTCTTTAAGTCGGTTCATCAGTTCTCTTACCCTGATATCCTCCGTGCCGACGCCTTCGGTGGGGGAAATAGCACCGTGTAAAACATGATACATTCCGTGATAAATACCCGTGTGCTCTATAGCCAGAATGTCCTGAGGCTGCTCAACAATACATATCTGGCTGGGGTCACGCTTGTCATTGCGGCAGAGGGAGCAGGGGTCAGATTCGGTTACGTTAAAACAGGTCGAGCAGAGGGTTATCTTGCGCTTCAGGGAAAGTATCGCTTCGGCAAGGAATTTGCTCTGCTCATCACCGGCACGCAACAGATAGAAGACGATACGCTGGGCACTCTTCGGCCCGATGCCGGGCAGTTTATTGAACTCCTGAATGAGATTATCGATTACATCAGCATGGGGAAGAACGTTCTGCTCCAAGGCTGTATCTCCTTCAACTGCTCAGGTTAAACCGGGAATTTTGAAATCGCCGGTGAGCCCTCCGAGGTGCTTGGTCGCCAATTCCTGGGACTTGGCCAGGGCTTCACTGACCGCGGTCAGTACCAGGTCTTGCAGGAGTTCAACGTCTTCCGGATTGACCACCTCTGGTGATATTTCGACCGACTGTATTTTTTGCTGCCCGTTCATGGTGACTTTAATGGCACCACCCCCAGAACTGCCTTCGACGGTCAGGCTGCTCAATTCCTCCTGAGCCTGGGCCAGTTTTGCCTGGAGTTTCTGGGCCTGTTGGAACATGAACTTGTTCATTTCTCCTCCGATTCAATTATCTGGGCACCTATCTTCAGGGCTTCTTCGATAAGGTGGTTTGCCTCCGGCTCATGGACGCAGCGAACGCGGCAGGCACGACCCAGGAAGTTGCTGATTATCTGCTCCGCTATCTGCTGATTGTCCGTCTTCTCCATATTTTCCTTGTGCAGCGGGAACTTGAACGACAGGATAATGGTATTATTCTCAACGGCTTTCGGTTTGGCACTTCTGAGCAGGGCGGCGGCGGGGGTTCGGCTCATGCTGGATGGGGCGTCACGGATGAATTTCAGCCAGTTCAGTTGCAGGTTTTCAATCTCCTCACCACCGGCTTCAGTGGGGATTGACGGGGCAGCTTCGGTCGAAGCCGGCGCAGGCGCTGGTTCTAATTCTGATTCTGGTTCCGGTTCCGGTTCACCTTTTTCCTCTTCCGGTTCTGGCGCTGGGACTGATTCTATTGCAGGCGCCGGTTCTGGTTCAAGCTTCTGCTCCACCGCTGGTTTGCGGGGAAGCTCTTCTTTAGCCGCTGGCTTTTCTGGTGAGAGTGGTGGCGTTTCTGTGACCACCGGTTTCATCGGCTGGCGTGCTTCAGGTTCTGCCTTTACCATCGGCGGTTCTTTGGCGGAAGGCAGGATTGCGTCCACCAGCGCAAGCTCCAGCGGCAGCGTGGAATAATTATCGAGGCCGAGGTCAAGCTGCCCGAAGAGCTTTACCGCCTTTAATATCTGAGATAAGGAAGCCTTGCCGGCCAGTTCCTTCAATTCTTCAATGTCCTCGGCGGGCAGGTCTATCGATTCGGCAGAGCCGGTTTTCACCAGGAGCAGCGCCCTGAGATATGCCACCAGTTCGCGATTGAACTGGCGCAGGTCAAGGCCATCGCTGTTGATGCCGTTTATGGTCGATACCCCGGCGGTAACATCGTTATTGACAATGTGCCTCACCATCTCTTTGGCTCGCCAGTCGCCGGTGATGCCCAGGATTGTCTGGGCCTGCATTAAGGTGACTTTTTTACCGTAGTAGGTCGTTAGCTGTTCCAGAAGGTTTTCCGCGTCTCGCAGGCTGCCGGTAGCGGCCCTGGCGATGAGCTTCAGAGCCTCTGGCTCGATTTTAATGGTCTCTTTCTTGCCGATTTGGGTCAGTTTGGTCACCACATCGTTCTGGGATATGCGTCGAAAATCAAAGCGTTGGCAGCGCGACATAATGGTGGGGAGGACTTTATGCACCTCGGTGGTGGCCAGGACAAAGATGACATGCGGCGGCGGCTCTTCAAGGGTTTTGAGCAGCGCATTGGACGCACTGGTACTCAGCATGTGTACTTCATCAATGATATAGACCTTGTAGCGTGCTTGGTTTGGCGCGTAATTGACCCTTTCTCGGAGGTTCCGGATGTTGTCCACGCCGGTATTGCTGGCAGCGTCGATTTCGATGACATCCAGGGCTCTGCCTTCGGTAGTTGCCTGGCACATCTCACAGGAATTGCAGGGTTCGCCCTTGCCTTCATTGGTGAGACAATTGACTGCCTTGGCGAGAATGCGTCCAGTACTGGTCTTACCGGTACCGCGAGGTCCGCAGAAAAGGTAGGCATGAGATACGTGGTTGCTAATCAGGGCATTTTGCAGCGTCTTGGTTACCTGTTCCTGGCCGACCACTTCGGCCAGGGTCTGCGGACGCCACCGACGGTAAAAGACCTGGGAAGCCATTTTATTTATTATAACCTATCTGTGGTGGTGTTTCTAGGCAGTCGCTGTCCGCTATAAAGTCAAGTTCTGAACATTAAACACCAGTGGTCCAGCATTGCGCTAATGTTCCACGTAGTTAAAAGAATAAAAAGCCAGCTTTACTCAGACGAATTTTGATTCTCCTTCCGTAAAGCTGGCTTGTCGGTCTAGTTTGTTTCAGGAGAGCAGGGAGGGTATATCTTTGGAGGCATCTTCAATGGCTCTCAGTCTGACCTCGGTTTCTTCCTGCCGCTTCTTGAATTCAGGGATAAGCTGTGTAGACTGGGTATAGTAAGTCCTCACTTTTTCCACATCGCTTAGCTCGGACAGGATGACGGTAACATCGAGCATGCCTCTCTCGCGTGGATAATCGCCGTTTCTGATCAGAGCTTCCGGCGCAATATCCCTCATGTAATCCCCGAGAGCTTTGACCATATCCATGTTCATCTCTTTGCTTGGTGCCGAGATGAGGTACAGGGCTCGCTTTGAATCCACGGGATTACATTTCAACGACAGCTCACTAATAGCCTCATCCATAGCCTGGACGCCCTTAAGGGTCTCATCGCCTTTGGCCCTGAAATCGCGCCTTGATTCACGGCGGAACCTGATTAGAGGAATATCTGACTTGCCATATCCGATTACCGTCCAGCCAACCAGCGTCTGGATGATATCGCCGGCGTCAAGCACCTTTGAGGCAATGTACTTGGCTTTCTTTTCCTCCCCGGCACACAGCATGTTGTAAAAAGGCTCCGCGATCATGGAATTTATTTTTGAAATATTACTTTTGATCGAAGAATCCTTGCGGACAAATCTCTGGTTATCCACCAGAAATATAGCATCAGCCACAGAGTAGGACGATTTCAAGCAGGTGGCGGCATTATATATGGTTCTGTCCTCGGTGGTTTCTTCATGCTCAAAGGGAAGAACAATGAGGTTGTAAATTGGCTTGTCAGCATAGCGTTCTTTAATGTGCTGTGTCATCACTGAGATTGCCCCGGAACCGGTGCCACCGGCAGCGCTGGCAATAAACAGGAATGCGTCTGTCTCAAAGAACCGCTTCGTGGTCCTTATCGCATCGATTACCTTGTCGCCGTCCTCTCGGGCGATTTCAGCGCCGAGTTCATTTATTTTACCCACGCCATGGCCGCCGGTCTTACGACTACCGATGAGGATTCTATGCTGGTAGTCCTTTCTGATGTTCGTGAGCCCACTCAGGTCAGCAGCATCGGCATTGACCGCATAACAACCGGTGATTATCTCAATACCACGCGAGCTTTTTGCCTTCTTATTCAATCGGGCGAACTCATCCGCTATTCGACCACCGCACTGTCCGAAACCTACAACTACTAGTTTCATAACCCACCTCTAAATATAATGATAGAGTTTAGTTATTTTAAGCACACTTATGGTATAATGTCAATCTCTTCACCTAAAAGAGCCGCCGATATTCCTGGTAATAAAGTACCTGGCAATAATGTAATAGTGGGCGCATAAAATGAAGCTGGCACTGGGCTGGTCAATGGGTCATTTTTTGTTCAGGAAGCCTTATTTTCCACAAAAAATGTTGAAAAACTATAATACCTATATTAGAATTGTGTAAAACAATCTGGTGTGGGGGTTAATGGCAAGAGAAGCACCATCACAGGAAGTACTGGATGACGCCGGGCACGATATTAGTGACCTGGAAAAGGCAGTTGCCCGAACGGAACAGCTGGGTCGCGCCGCGATGGAGGCGACAGAGGCGACTACTCAGGCTGCCCAGAGGGCGATAAAACGCGCGGAGCAGATCAGCCGGGAGGCGAAAGAAGCCGCCGAGGCCGCCGCTAGGGCAGCTGAAGAGGCGATACAGCGTGCGGAAGAGGTAAACCGGGAAGCTAGAGAAGGCGCCGAAGCAGCCATTAGAGCTGCAGAAGAGGCGATAAAACGAGCTGAAGAAACTGCTCATACTCCGAAGGAAGCAGCCAAGGCAATTACAAAACGTTTTCAGGAAGCCATCAACCGTGCCGAAGAGATAAGCAAGGAGGCCATGGAAGCGGCGGAGGCGGCATATGTTTCCTCAGAGGAAGGGCTGAATCGGGTCAGTGAGATAGGCAGCGAAGCCAAAGAAGTTGCTGAGTCTGCAGCCAAGACGGCTAAAGAGGAACTTGATAAAGCTGAAGAAGCTGGTCGGACCGCCAAAGAAGCTGCCGAAGAATCCATCCGGATAGCCAAAGAAGCTGCCGGCAAGGCAGAGAAAGTCAACCGTGAGGCCAAAGAAGCTGCTGAGGCATCGGTAAAGGAAGCTAGAGAAGCCGTTGCCAAAGCGGACAGAGTCAGCCGGACGACAAAGGAAACGGCTGAGGCAGCGTCAAAGGCAACTCAGGAAGTAGCACTCAGGGCGGAGAAAATAAGTACCGATGCTAAAGGACTTGCCGAAACATCATTGAGAACCTCACAGGAAGCCATCATCCGTGCTGAGGCAATAAGCAAAGATATGAGATTGGCGGCAGATAATTCTGGCAGGGCTTCACGGGAGGCAATAGGCAGAGCCGAGGTAATAAGCAAGGAAAACAGGGCAGCAATAGATGCGGCCACTATGGCTACCAAAGAGGCTGTTGATGCTGCAATTGCAGTCTCCAGAGAGGCGGCGGAAACATCGTCCCGGGAGTCCCAGAAAGCGACCAGCCGGGCGGAAGACATAAGAAATGAGATAAAAACAGCGCATGACGAGCTAGTTAGGGCCTTTGAGGAGGCGATTGACCGTGTGGAGGCGATGAGCAGCGAGACATTGGAGAAAGCTGAGGAAGCGGTCAGGACCACGCGGGAAAGAGCTGAGAAATCAGCCATAGCCTCAGAAGAGGCGATAAGTCGGATAGAACAAATTAGTCAGGAAGCCAGGGTAACCGCCGAAGCTTCTGCCAAGGCAACCCAAGAAGCCGCTGAGGAGGCGATTAAAGTTGCCCAGGAAGCTGCTGAGGCATCAACCACTACCTCGCAGGAGGCGATAAGTCGAGCTGAAGATATTGGACGGGAAGCTAGGGAAACCAACGAAGCGGCAGCACATGCAGCTCAGGAAGCAATTGAGGAAGCAATGCGTATTGCCAAAGAGGCAGCGGAGGCGGCGACCGCAGCCTCTCAGGAGGCGATAATCCGGGCAGAGGCAATCGGCAAAGAAACCAAAGATACGGCAGATGAATCGATCAAAGCAGTCAAAGAAGCTACTAGGTTGGCTACCAGAGTCGCTAGAGAGGCGGCCGAAACTTCGGTGAAAGCCTTTGAAGAAGCGATAAGCCGGGCAGAGACAATAAGTCAGGGGACAAAAGAGACAACTGAAGAGTCTGCGAAGGCAGCCAAAGAGGCTACTGAGGCCACGGTACGTGCTGCCAGGGAGGCAACCGACGAGACGACACGGGTTGCCAAAGAGGCAGCGGAAACGGCTATAAAGGCATTTGAGCAGGCCATACTCCGTGTTGAGGCAGCCGGTAAGGAAGCAAGGGACGCAGCGGAAACATCATTCGAGGCTTTTGAAAAGGCGATCGGCGAGGTAGAGGAACCTCGTGAAGAAGAGGAGGTTGCTGAGGTAGCTGGAGAAACTGATGAGGAGACGGCTGAGGCATCACTCAAGGCTTTTGCCCAAGCAATTGGTAGAGCCAAGGAATCCAATGTGAAGGGAAAATCAAAAGCAGTACGAGGCAAAGGGAAGGAAAAGATAGAGGCGCGTTTGGACTTTCTGGCACGAATGTATGAGACCAAGAAAAACGAATCGGACGGTGAAGATAATATCGCGGAGGATGAAGGGACCGGTAAATAAATCACTCAGAAACCAATCACATATCAGTGTATCAGTAATATTAATACAGGAGGTACTCGATGGCGAATCCAAGGGAACAAACCAAGAAGGTTAGTGAGGAAACCGAAGAGGTAGTTGAAGAAACGGTCGAAGCCGTTCCTGAAGAAGTTGAGCAACCTAGCGCCGAGGTGGAAACACAATCGGTCAAGCCACTTGAAGAGGTATTGGGACAGGCGGAAAGAGCCTACGCTGCTTTTATGGAAGCGCAGCGACAGGTGGCCAATGCCTATCGGGCCAATGAGCAACAAATTGCCAAAGCCTACAAGCGTGCCGAGCAGCAGGCGAAGAATGCCTATGATGAGGCGATAAAAGAGACGATGGCAGCACGCGATGAAAATGTAGCCGCTGCACTTAAAGCCCGTGATGATGCTATCTCCCAGGCAGAGAGAGCGTTTAAAAAGGCGAAGGATCAAACGGATAAGCAATGCGAGGAACGGGTAGAGGCGGCCAAGAGCAGGAGGGAAGAAGCGCTTTCTGGAGCCTGGCAACTCCGTGAAGAGACCATGGACCAGGCCTGGAATATATACGCCAAGCTATCAAGATAACTACCGTAGTATGGCAATCTAAGTACTTCCTAGTGTGGCTGATACACTTGTGTGTGATTGGTAATTTATTAGTTAGATTAAAGACGGGATATCTTTGAGGGTGACCTCTATTCCCCGGTACTTGTCTTCGATTCCTTCCTGTCTCTTCTTCAGTGCGGTAATGAGGCTGAGAGTCTTGGTGAAGTAGCTCCTTACCTTTTCCACGTCACTAAGTTCCGATAGGATGACGGTAACATCAAGCATTCCTTTTTCTCTTGGATAATCACCGCTTCTGATGACCGCCTCGGGGGCAAGGCTCTTGAGGTAGGTACCGAGCTCCTTGATGAGGTCGACGTTCATTTCCTTGGGTGGGGCGGAAACCAGGTAAAGAGCTCTCTTAGAATCTATGGGGTTGACCTTGAGTGAGAGACCGCTGATCGCTTCGTCCATGGCCTGGGTTCCCTTCTGCGCTTCCGCGGCCTTGTTTCTAAAATCGCGTGTCCGGGTCATGATTTTCTTGGCCAGTGAAATTTCAGAACGTCCATAACCAATTGCCGTCCATCCGGTCAGTGTCTGTATAATGTCGCCGGCGTCAAGTATCTTCGCTCCGATGTACTGGGGTTTCTTTTCTTCGCCGGCGCAAAGCAGGTTGTAAAATGGCGCGGTAATGAGGGAATTGATTTTGGACAAATTACTCCTGATTGAGGCGTCTTTCATCACGTATCTCTGGTTGTCAACCAGGAAGATGGCGTCGGAGACCAGATAGGCAGATTTCAGACACGTGGCGGCATTGTATATGGTTCTTTCCTCGGTGGCCTCTTCATGTTCGAAGGGCAGGACTATGAGATTATATACCGGCTTATCCACATAGCGCTCTTTGATAAGTTGAGTGATAACGGGAAGCGCGCCGGAGCCAGTACCCCCGGCTGCACCGGCTATCAGCAGAAACGCGTCTGCTTCCACGAAGCGTTTGCTGGTTCGTATCGTTTCAATAATCTTATCGCCGTCCTCTTTGGCAATCTCAGCGCCAAGCTCGTTAATCTTGCCGACACCGTGTCCGCCAGTTTTTCGGCCACCGATGAGGATGCGATGCTGATAATCTGGTCTAATGCCAGTCAGGCCACTGAGGTCGGCAACATCGGTATTAACGGCATAGGCGTTGGCGATGATATCAATACCACGTTGGACGTGCGCCTTACGGTTTAATCGGGAAAATTCATCAGCAATTCGACCGCCACACTGTCCAAAACCAACTATAATTAATTTCATTTTTTACCTTATTTTTTAATTTGTGTTATTTTAGGCATTATTTCTATGTAATGTCAATGATATACTTTTTACAAATACACGTTTGAGGCAGATTGAGTGAGGAATTGGCGCCTGGATAGAGTAGAAAAAAGTCCCTCCCTCAAAAGTAACCCCCCTGGCTGTTTGAAGAGACGATAGCAGTTCATTTCTTTTTCTAGTACAGGCAACTGGTATACTATAACATCTTTTGTCCGTTTTGTTACAGCCCCCTATTGGCAATAAAGGCAGCCAGGTCGGCCAGACGGCAGCTATAACCCCACTCGTTGTCGTACCAGGCAAGGACCTTGACCATATTGCCGCCAATGACCATGGTGCTCAAAGCATCGACAATGGTACTGGCCTGGTTGCCTTTGAAGTCCATACTGACCAGAGGCTCCTCGCAGTATTCCATGATACCGTTCAGAGGTCCTTCGGCGGCGGCTTTGAATGCCTGGTTGACCTGCTCAACGGTTACCTCCTGCTTCAAATCAGCAACGAAGTCTATGACCGAGACAGTGACCACGGGGACACGAAAGGCCATGCCGTGCAGCCTGCCCTTAAGCTCGGGGATAACCAGGGTAACGGCATGGGCGGCGCCGGTGGTGGTGGGGATAAGGTTCATGGCGGCGGCACGCGCCCGGCGCAGGTCCTTGTGCACCATGTCCTGGATTTTCTGGTCATTGGTGTAAGCGTGGATAGTGGTCATCAGTCCCTTATCCACACCGAAGTTATCGTGGAGCACTTTGACCACCGGGGCGATGCCATTTGTAGTGCAGGAGGCGTTGGAGACTACGGTGTGTTTCGCCGGGTCATACTTTTCCTCATTGACGCCGAGGACGATGGTGATATCCTCATTCTTGGCCGGGGCGGATATAATCACCTTTTTGGCACCACCATTGAGGTGGGCGGAAGCCTTGGCAGCATCGGTGAAAAGACCGGTTGACTCGATGACGATATCTGCACCGTGGTCGCGCCAGGGTATGTTGGCGGGGTCTCTTTCCGAGATGACCTTCACCTTATTGCCGTCAACAATGATAGCGTCATCGCTGGCCTCTACTGTTCCTGGAAAGCGGCCGTAGGTGCTGTCCCATTTCAGCAGGTGGGCGTTGGTTGCGGTATCAGTAAGGTCGTTAATGGCCACCACTTCCAGTTCACCTTTATGGTACTGGTTGATGGTGCGAAAGGTCAGTCGACCAATGCGACCGAAACCGTTGATTCCGATTCTGGTTGTCATCTTCATTCCCCCCGCGTCATTTGTGATTTAACAGATAATATTATTGATGTGGCCTTACGCTGGCGAAGGCCCCTGTTCCAGCAAATTGCGCTGACTGCCCCAGTTCATCTTCTATCCGAAGGAGGCGGTTATATTTGGCGGTGCGTTCAGAGCGACAGGGAGCGCCGGCCTTGATTTGACCTGCATTGAGGCCAACCGCCAGGTCCGAGATAGTCGTGTCTTCGGTCTCGCCGGAGCGATGGCTGACGACCGCCGTCCATCCCGCATCCTGTGCCATCCTGATGGCAGCGATTGTTTCCGTAAGGGTACCGATTTGATTGAGCTTTATGAGGATGGAATTGGAAGCTTTAATATCAATACCTCGTTTCAGCCGACTGACATTGGTAGTGTAGAGGTCATCGCCGACCAGCTGTACTTTGTTACCCAGTTTTACGGTAATAAGTTTCCAGCCGTCCCAGTCGTCCTCAGCCATGCCGTCTTCGATGCTGATAATCGGATAGGCTGCTGTCCATTTGACATAAAACTCCACCATCTCGGTTGAACTGAGACTGGTGCCTTCGCGCGCCAGCACATACCTGCCGTCCTGGTAAAATTCACTGGCGGCCGGGTCAAGGGCAATAAAGCAGTCCCGACCGGGCTGGTAGCCCGCTTTCTCAATTGCATCCAGCACCGCCTCGACGGCCTCTTTGTTGGAAGGAAGGGGAGGGGCAAAGCCTCCTTCATCGCCGACGTTGGTGCTGAGCCCTCTGTCCTTCAGGACTTTTTGCAGCGAATGATAGACTTCAGTGCCCATTTGCAGGGACTGACGGAAGCTGGAGGCACCGGCGGGCACTACCATGAATTCCTGGAAATCCGTAGAATTGGCGGCATGTTTGCCACCGTTCAAAATATTCATCAATGGTACCGGCAGGGTATACCCGTCGACCTGGCCAAGATAGCGATAAAGCGGCAAGTCCAGGGAGTTTGCTGCGGCATGGGCCACCGCCAGAGATGTTCCCAGAATGGCATTGGCTCCCAGTCGCGATTTACTATCGGTGCCATCAAGCTTTATCAGTTTACGGTCAATGGCTTCCTGGTCGGTGGCGGCCATTCCTTTAATGCCGGAGGCGATGCGTGTATTGGTATGATTTACCGCCTGGAGGACACCCTTACCACCGTACCTTTTATTATCCCCATCGCGGAGTTCCACCGCTTCGTAGGTGCCGGTACTGGCCCCCGAGGGAACGGCTGCTTGCCCAATCGTTCCATCTGAAAGCATTACTTCTACTTCTACCGTCGGATTGCCCCTCGAATCGAGGATTTCTCTACCTTTAACCTGTTCGACGGTTGTTGTTTCTGACATGCTCTTTCCTCAAAGTCAGCTATTTATCGTTTTAAGCGCTTTGTTTACCGCATCAGCCGGATTCTGGGCGAGTATAATTGAGTTATCTGTTTGACCGTTTCGGGACAGCGACCAGGTATTCAGGCCAATGACTGGTATGCCATTGCGCAGTGCATGGCCGATTTCGGACAGGGTACCGTAGCCACCATCGATGGCTATCACTGCCTCGGCGCTTTTCACCACTATCACGTTCCTCGCTTCGCCTAAGCTGGTCACGATTGGAACCTGCACGTATGGGTTAGCTGTCTGGCGACTGCCTCCGGGTAGGATGCCGATGGTCAGCCCGTCCTCAGCGCTTGCTCCCTTGCAGGCGGCTTCCATGATGCCGCCCAATCCCCCACAGACGAGCACAGCCCCTTTTCTGGCCAGTTCCCGCCCCACCTCTTCCGCCAGTCTTGTTTCCTCTGACGTAGGGTCGCTGCCACCAATAACGGCGATAAACCGCTTCTGCTCTCTCATATCTGGGGGTATAATTACACAATTATAGCATTTAGCCTGTGCCAAGGCAAAGAGGGCTATCATGTAAAAGCGGCTTTTAGTTATATTTGTTCATCGCTGTGGTCAGACCTTCGCTGAGGAGGCAAAATATGGCCTCGTCGACTTTCTTTATGACCTCGGCGACGATTTTATTCTCGCTGGAATCGAAATCGCTGAGCACGTGGTCGATGACCTCAGCGTCTTTATCCGTGTTGGCACTGTCTACATAATCAGGTCGGCTTATGCCCACCCTGATGCGAATGAAGTCGGCATTTTCCAGCTCTTCGATAATTGACTCGATACCCTTATGTCCGCCGGACCGGCCTCCCTGACGGATGCGTATTTTGCCCAGCGGCAGGTCAAGGTCATCATGGATGATAATCAGGTCTTCAGGGCGGATTTTATATCGTTTCACAAGGCGGCTCACCGAGTGTCCGCTAAGGTTCATCATAGTCTGCGGTCTGGCCAGTACCAGCTCTGTGCCGGCAACTTCACCCTCGCCGACCCTTGCCTGTCCCTTTTTGCGGGCAAAGCGTATCCCATGCTTTCTGGCCAATCGGTTCAGGCACATGAAGCCGATATTGTGCCGATTGCGAGAGTAGGTCAACCCCGGATTTCCCAGGCCAACGATTAATTTCATATCAGGCTTTCTGGCTTAGTAATTGCCGGAACTCTGCTTCGTTCATTATCTTCGTGCCCAGACTCCGGGCCCTGTCCAGCTTGGAACCGGGGTCGGCGCCGAACACCAGGCAGGTGGTTTTTCTGGTCACGCTGCTGCCCGTGGCGCCGCCGAGGGATTTGATTCGTTCCTCGGCTTCCTTCCGGGAAAATGACTCAAGGGTGCCGGTGAGGACAAATTCCATGCCGGAGAGAGGCAATGCCTCGACCTTGACTGGCTTTTCCTCCAGCTTGACTCCGGCTTCCCTTAATCTTTTAATGATATCACGGTTAGCGTCCTCGTGGAAAAAAGCGATGATGCTGTCGGCAATCTTCGGTCCGATGGTCTCAATGGACACAAGTCTTTCCCGGGAAGCCTCGGCCAGCGCGTCAATGCTGTGAAATTCCCTGGCCAAAAGCTCGGCGGTTTCCCCACCGATATGGCGTATGCCGAGGGCCAGAAGAACCTGGGCCAGCGGTCGGTTCTTGCTCTTTTCGATAGCATCGAGCATATTGCTGACGCTTTTCTCGCCCATTTTCTCCAGGCCGAGAAGCTGTTCTTTTTTATCTTTCAGATAGTACAGGTCGGCGATGTCTTTAATTAATTCTTTCTGGAACAGGGTGATGGTCAGGTTTTCGCCGATACCTCTTATATCCATGGCCCCGCGTGAAGCGAAGAGCTCTATTCGCCGCTGTGCCTGAACGGGACAGGCGGCGTTGGAGCAGTAATACATCGCCTCGCCTTCAGGTCGGATAACTTCGCTCCCGCAGACCGGACACGCCGGACGCCCCTTTTCTTTATCGAAGATTGTATCCAGAAGTTTGAACTCTTTCTCTTTTCCGGTGCGCTTGCTGACGACCGGCCCAACAATCTCGGGTATGACCTCGCCGGCGCGCTGGACGATTACGGTATCACCGATGCGGATGTCCTTGCGCCTGATGTCGTCCTCATTGTGGAGGGCTGCCTGCTTGATGGTCACCCCGCCCACCGACACCGGCTCCAGGATGGCGTAGGGGTTGAGGGTGCCCGTCCGTCCCACGCTGATACCGATGTCGATTAGCTTGGTGGTTCCCTGTACCGCAGGAAATTTATAGGCGATTGCCCACCGTGGCTCGCGGCCGACATCGCCCAATCTCCTCTGCAGCTCAAGCTGGTTCACTTTGACCACGATGCCGTCGGCCTCATACTGGAGGTTTTCCCGTTTCTCCATCCAGGCCTGGTAGTAATCTTCAACCTGCTTGATATCAGTTAGATGGCGGTTGTTGGGGTTAACCTTGAAGCCAAGCGACTTGAGGTATTCCAGCGTTTCCCAGTGGGTCGATGGTGTCGCCCCGTCTTCGGCGTAACCGAGCATGTAAATATAAAGGTCCAGCGGGCGTCTGGCGGTAACCCTGGGGTCGAGCTGGCGCACCGAGCCGGCGGCGGCATTTCTGGGATTGGCGAACAATGGCAGTCCCTCCTCTTCCCTTTCCCGGTTTATCCTGTGGAAGCCGGCTACAGGCAGGTATACCTCGCCGCGCACCTCAAATCGTGGCGGGGCGTCTTTCGGCACGGCCAGAGGGATACTTTTGATGGTCCTGAGGTTCTGCGTTATATCCTCGCCGCGTAAGCCATTGCCGCGGGTAGCCCCGGTGGCGAATCGGCCATTCACGTAGGTCAGGGCAACCGCCAGTCCGTCGATTTTGTGCTCGCCGACAAAGTCGAAGTCGGCGTGGCCAATCAGCCGTGAAATACGGGTATGCCAGGCGAGCAGTTCCTCGCTGGAGAAGGCGTTGCCGAGGGACAGCAGGGGTATTGGATGCTCCACCACACCGAAGGCTTCCAGGGGTTCGGCGCCAACGCGCTGGGTAGGTGAATCGGGAGTTAAGTACTGGGGGTACTGCTCCTCCAACTGCCGCAGCTCCCGCATCAACGCGTCGTACTCAGCGTCGCTGATTTCAGGGCTGTCGAGCACATAGTAGCGGTAGTTGTGATGGTTTATCTCGGCCCTTAGCTTTTCAACCCTCTTTTTTGCTTCTTCAAGGTCAGCCATAACGTCTTTAACTGGGAAACATATTTACACTAGAAGTATAGCACAGTCGAAGGTGAGAGAAAAGGTGAACGAGAGCCTTTACCTAGTGTAAATGAGAGGTATCATTAAGTAAATTCAATGTAGCGCCGTGCGAATGGGTCTCCACAATGCTGAGCGAGGCTAAATCGGTGCGGAGCTGCCGCCAGTGACATATATCTATCTTCAGCAGATGGCAGAGCAGAAGGCGCAGCACCCCGCTGTGGGCAACCACCAGGACTGTGTCCTCGGTTACATGTTTATCGAGACGGCTGAGGAATCTAATAACCCGCCGGTCGAGGTCAGTGATGCTTTCGCCCTCGGGAAAACAAAAAGAGGGGTCCCGGGTCGGCCAGGCCTTGACCAGTTCCGGATAGCGTTGACCAATTTCACTGAAGGACAGCCCTTCCACCTTGCCAAAATTTATCTCCAGCAGTTCCGGGCAGGTTTTAACATCCAGCCGGTGATAAGAGGCAATGATTTCGGCGGTGGCCGAAGCCCGGCTCAGTTGGCTCGCATAAATGGCATCGATTTTTACCTTGGCAAGGCGGTCAGCAAGTCGCTCGGCCTGCCATATCCCCTCGGCACTCAACTCAACATCGGTCTGCCCCCAGAACCTTTCTGCGCTGTTGCCTTTGGTATTGCCATGTCTTGCCAGAAGCAATCTAGACAATGACGACCTCCTCAACAGGGAGCACCAGGTTCATTTCTCGCTTCAGAGCGAATACCTCCGAGAATAAGCGTATCCAGTTATGCACAATCGCATCAAATGGCACCGGGCGACCAA
>Ga0180009_10002343_pt1 | contig 22300 bp, 16 predicted proteins | sample OS_PC_MetaG_FD_123537 | JGI IMG/M metagenome (GOLD analysis project Ga0180009, IMG submission 123537) | Groundwater microbial communities from the Aspo Hard Rock Laboratory (HRL) deep subsurface site, Sweden - OS_PC_MetaG | ecosystem: Environmental > Aquatic > Deep subsurface > Groundwater...
CGCCGTATTCGTCGATGAGCTTCAGGGGATCGACCACGTTCCCCTTCGTCTTCGACATCTTCTGGCCCTTCTCGTCGCGGACAAGGGCGTGGATGTAGACGGTGTGGAACGGCACCTCTTCCATGAAATGCAGACCCATCATCATCATCCGGGCAACCCAGAAGAAGATGATGTCGAAGGCGGTGACGAGTACATCGGTCTGATAGTAGCGCGCGAGTTCCGGCGTCTTGTCCGGCCAGCCGAGCGTCGAGAACGGCCAGAGCCCGGAGGAGAACCATGTGTCGAGGACGTCTTCGTCGCGCGCGAGTTCGACCGGCTTGCCGTAATGCTTCTGCGCAAGTTCGCCCGCTTCCGCATCGTTATAGGCGACGAAGACCTCGCCATCAGGTCCGTACCAGGCCGGAATGCGATGGCCCCACCAGAGCTGGCGCGAAATGCACCAGGGCTGGATGTTGCGCATCCATTCGAAATAGGTCTTTTCCCAGTTCTTCGGCACGAAAACGGTTTCGCCGCGCTCGACCGCAGCGATGGCGGGCTTGGCGAGCGTCGCCGCATCCACGTACCATTGGTCGGTGAGATAGGGTTCGATGACGACGAGCTTCGACTTCTCGTCATGGGGAACCATGACAAGCTTGTCCTCGATGCGGTCGAGAAGGCCGAGCGCCTCGATGTCCTCGACAACCTTCTTGCGCGCCTCGAAACGGTCGAGCCCGCGATAGGCCTCCGGCACGTCGTTGGCGATCGTGCCGTCGGGATTGAGAATGTTGATCTGCTCGAGCCCCTGCCGCTTGCCGACCTCGAAGTCGTTGAAGTCGTGCGCGGGCGTGATCTTGACGGCGCCCGAGCCCTGCTCCGGATCGGCATGTTCGTCGGCGACGATAGGGATGCGGCGGCCGACCAGCGGCAGTTCCACGAACTTGCCAATGAGCGGCTTGTAGCGCTCGTCTTCCGGGTTCACGGCAACGCCGGTGTCGCCCAGCATCGTTTCGGGGCGCGTGGTCGCAACGACGATATAATCGCGCATCTCGCTGCCGGCGGGATTGCCCTCCTCGTCGACAAGCGGCCACTCATAGGTGACGCCGTCGGCGAGCGGATAACGGAAATGCCAGAAGTGACCCTTCACCTCGATGTTCTCGACTTCGAGGTCGGAGACGGCGGTCTGGAGCTTCGGATCCCAGTTCACGAGGCGCTTGTCGCGATAGATGAGTCCTTCGCGGTAAAGCTCCACGAAAACCTTGAGCACCGCTTTCGAGAGGCCATCGTCCAGCGTGAAACGCTCGCGGCTCCAGTCGCACGACGCGCCGAGGCGGCGAAGCTGGCCGATGATGGTGCCGCCGCTCTCGCCCTTCCATTTCCAGATGCGCTCGATGAAGGCCTCGCGGCCCATATCGCGGCGGCGGACATTGCCTTCCGCCTCGAGCTGACGCTCGACGATCATCTGCGTCGCGATGCCGGCATGGTCGAGGCCCGGCTGCCAGAGCACGTCCTTCCCCCGCATCCGCTCGAAGCGGATCAGCACATCCTGCAGCGTGTTGTTGAGCGCGTGGCCCATATGCAGGCTGCCGGTGACGTTGGGCGGCGGAATGACAATGCAATAAGGCTTCGCGCCCGCCTCTACCCGCTCGGGGTCCCCGGCGCGGAAAGCGCCGCTTTCCTCCCAGAGTTCATAGAGCCGGGATTCGGCTTCCTGCGGGTTGAAGGTCTTGTCGAGCATTCGGTCACATCCATCGGAAAGACGCAAAAAAAGGCGGCGCGGCCTGTGTTACACAGGCGGCGCCACCCTATCAAGCATTCGGAAAGGTTGACCGCGGCGGAGCGGCCTTACGATAGCGGCAGCGTCAGCCTCTGCGCCGCGATACGCGCTCGATTTCCTCGGCCACGAGCCGTTCGACCAGCGCCGGGAGGTTGTCGTCGAGCCACTCCTTGAGCATCGGGCGGAGCATATCGCCCACGATGTCTTCGAGCGTGCGCCCGCCGGACGAACTGGCGAGAGAACTTGCCAGGGCGCCGAAGGCGGCGGAGGTGGCCGTTTCGGCATCGCGCGACAGAATCGGGGACTGATCGGCACTCATGACGGGCTCCTCAATGTCTGTATCGGCTGCTTCGTCCACAGGTTCGGGCTGCGGCGCAACGCCCGTGGCAAGGGCGGGCGCGATTTCCGGCTCGGGCTCCGGGATCGGCTCGTAAACGGGTTCGGGCTCAGGCTCGGGTTCCTGGACAGGCTCGGGGTCGGCAAACTGGATGTCGTCCACGAGTTCGGGTTCGGGCGCAGGCTCCGGCATATAGGTGGCCGCAGGCGGCACAGGCTCCGGCGCCGGCTCCTCGTAAGCTTCCTCGGGAAGTGCCTCGGTCAGTTCGAGAATGTCGTCTTCTTCCGCGACTTCCTCTTCAGCCTCGACCTGCTCTTCAGCGTATTCTTCGGCAGGCTCCGGCGCGGCGGGCGGTGGCGGCGGCGCGGCCTCGGCGGATTCCGGCGGCGTCTCTTCCGAGCCGCTGTCCTCCGAAATGATCCGGCGGATGGAGGCGAGAATCTCCTCCATCGTCGGTTCCTGTGCCTGCCCCTGATTGCTCATTAATTCGCCCTGCTCGCGCGTGTTGCGGCTCGTCCACTACGATAAATAACAAGAGAACCTTAGGAGAAGTTGAACAGATTTGCCAACTTCCCCTTAATTTTCCGGTTGCCTGCAAGGGCTACTCGTCGCCGGCGGTACCGAAACCGATCCACTTGTTGCGAACCTCGCCATAATTCTCGTCCGGATCGTAATAGTCGACCGGCAATTCGAGGTTCCGCGCGGTGAGAAGGCCCATTGCGGCCAGAAGACCGTATTCGGCCACGGCGAGGTCGCGCTCCGCGCCGACGAGCGACACGCGGGCATTGAGGTATTCCTGCTCGGCATCGAGCACGTCGAGCGTGGTGCGCGCGCCCACCTCGGATTCCTGACGAACGCCCTCGAGCGCGATTGCACTCGCGTTCACGCCTTCCTTGGTGGAAACGATGCTCGCCCGCGACGACCGCAACTGATCCCAGGCCACACGTACCCGTTCGTCGACCTCACGCAAGGTCGACATGACCTCCAGACGGCTCCGGTTGTTGATCTCTTTCGCCTCCCGGACGCGGGAATACTCGTCGCCGCCCTGATAGAGCGGGATCGTCAGCACGCCGAGAATGGAACTCTGTTCGGATTCGCGGACGGTTGTCGTCGGATCCTCGGCATATTGATAGCTCAACTGAACGTCGACACTGGGCAGCAACGCACCCTTGGCGACCGAAATCGCCGAACGGCTGGCAGCTTCCGCATGACGTGCGGCCCGCAGCGTCGGGTTGTTTTCCTCCGCCATTGCGCGCGCGGCCTCTTCGGTATCGGGCAGGTTTTCGACGCCCTTCGGCCGTTCGAGTGTCCCCGGCATCTGGCCGACGACGCGCTCATAGAAAGCCCGGCTCGTGGTGAGCTGCGCTTCGGATCCGATGAGGTTCGATTTTGCGAGCGAGAGCCGGGCTTCGGCCTGCGCCGTATCCGTGCGTGTGAGTTCGCCGACGATGAAGCGATCGGTGGTCGCTTCGAGCTGGCGCCGCAGCACCTCGACGTTGTTGCGGTTGAGTTCCACGACACTCTGGTCGCGGATCACATTCATGTAGGCCTGCACGGCATCGAGCAGCGTCGACTGCTCGACGCTTTCGAGCGTTCCGCGGCCAGCCTCCACGTTGTACTCCGCCTGCTCGGTCGCGTTGAAGGTACGCCCGCCGGCAAAGAGGTTCTGGTTGAGCGTCACCGAATAGGTGCGCGGATCGACGATACCGCTGTTGCTGAAGGACGCCATCACCGTGGTTTTCGTGCGCCCGACGGTGCCCTGCGCTTCCACGGTCGGACGCCAGCCCGACAGAGCCTGCGACACGCCTTCATCGGTCGCGCGCAACTGCGCCCGCTGCGCCTGCAGCGTCGGGTTTGTCCCATAGGCAGCGGCGAGTGCGTCGGTCAGGCTTTCGGCGGCAGCCGGCGTGACGGCGAGAAGGCCGGTGAGCGCGGTGGTGCCGAGAGCAAGTGAGAGGATACGTGCAAGGGACGCTGTTCTGAATGACTTCATTTTCTTACTTCTCCGCGAAAGAGGCGGCTTCGTCCCTCAACGCATCCGCAAGTGGAACCCCAAGTCCGGCAGGCTAAATGCAGGTAACGCGAATTGCTATTCCCGGATCGAGAAGTATTTTCGTGACTAGATGCAATCTGCCAGTACCTGTCAGAAAACAAAGCTCTCCACGGGCTCCAGGCCAGGAAGAAAGCGGATATTCGCGTCAAAAGCGTCGCGTCCGCTGAAGGAGCCGCCCGACCGGACATATAGCCGCGCCCTGCCGGAGACGCCGTCGCCGAGCACGCAAACGAGCCGGCCGCCCTCGCGAATCTGCGCCTGCAACGATTCCGGAACCGAACCGATCATGCCGTTGACGAAGATGACGTCGTAAGGCGCCTGCCTGGCGCACCCTTCGCCCAGAGGCCCCGCGACGACGACGGCATTGTCGACGCCGAGGTCGGAGAGCGCCGCTCCGGCCTGTGCGGCGAGCGCCTCGTCGCATTCGAGCCCCACCACCGTGCCCGCAAGATGCGAGAGCACGGCGGTCGAATAGCCGGTGCCGCAACCGACATCGAGAACAAGATCGTCGGGACCGATTTCCGCAAGCTGCGCGAGCTTTCCAAAGACGCGCGGCTCCATGAGGAAGCGCGGCGGGTTTCCGTCCGCGATCTTCACATCCTCGTCCATGTAGGCAATGCCCTGGCGCGCGGCCGGCACGAAGCGCTCCCGCGGCACGGCGGAGAGGGCCTCGATCACCCGTTCGTCCGTCACCGCGTTCACGCGGACCTGGCTTTCGACCATGTTGAGACGGGCGGCGGCGAAATCGGTCATGATCTGTCCCAGCGGCTAGGGCCAAGAGGGCCCGCAAATAAGGCGTTGGCGGCGTTTATACTGGCCCGCGCGGGCAAACTCAATTCGCGGAATGTCGCGGGAAAGCCCGATCGCCGGTTAAGAGAGCCGAAAGCCTTCAATATGTATTGGACGTTGTACCCAGGCCGGGGAATTGCTATACCCCGCCCGCCCCAAGATTGCGGTGACGAATCCCGCAGATCGCAGGGAAATGGCCACGTGGCGGAGTGGTGACGCAGCGGACTGCAAATCCGTATACCCCGGTTCGATTCCGGGCGTGGCCTCCAATCACCTCATGTCGAATGAAGAGCAGGAAACCCGCCCTTGCGGGCCCGGGCTCACGCCTGGAAGCCGGATGCCGGCGCCTGACCGATTCCCTGGCTCGCCGGGGATGTGGCACGCAGCACCGGCCGACGCACCCCTCCCCGCTCCTCGACCGCCAGAAGCAGGCCCCAGAGCGCGCCCACGATCAGATAGAAGTGCCGCCAATTGTCGATGTCGATGATGACGGCCTCGGCGATGTGACCGGCGAAGGCGGCATAGACGACGATGAGGAAGCCCTGTTCCGGACCGTCCCGGCCGATCGCCCGCCAGCCGCGGACGAGCGTGACGAGCATCAGCGCGATGAAGGCCAGTCCCGACAAGAAGCCGCCTGCGACAAGGACATGCAGATAGACGTTGTGCGTGTCGAGGCGGTTGATCATCGCCCATTGCGCCGGACCGAGGCCGAGCGGCTTTTCGAGCGCCATCGCAAACGCCCGGGCCTGGCTTTCGAAACGGCCCGATTCAGGATCGGTGTCGTAGCTCTGGACGAGAGAGGCGCGCTCCTCGAAAAGCGCTGCCACTTTCGGGCTCGACAGCGCGAAGCCGACGACGCCCACCATGACCACGGCCGCCAGCGCGCCGAAACCGATGAGCCGCATCGTCTGCAGATAGGATTTCGAGGTCGCCAGCGTCAGCACGAAGAAGATGAGCACCGCGAGCAGAAGGTTGCCCCAGGCGCCGCGCGAGAAGCTGAGCAGCAGCGCGAGGACGAGAAGCCCGAAGGGAAAGGCCATCCAGAGCGCGCGCAGAGACTGCGCCGTGCTGAGCCGCCAGCCGAGAAAAAGGGTGGGAGCGACAAGGAACGGGCCGAAGACGTTCGGATCGTTGAAGGTGCCGCGGGCACGGCCATATTCAGTGAAGAGTTCCGCACCGGCAAAGAGCTCGAAATAGCCGGCAATGCCAAGAGCGGCGGCGAGCGTTGCCGCGGCCGTGTAGGCCCAGAATATCTGGGTGAGGCGCCGGACGGGGTCGGCATAGACCCACGACGCGAAGAAGAGGAAGGTGCCGACGAGATAGACGGTCGTCATCAACGCCGGGCGCACACGTTCCATGTAGAGCGCATCCATGGCGCCGATACCGAAGCCCACGACGACGAGCCCCCAGAGTACGGCGGGCCATCCGAGGCGGCGCGGAAAGCGCAAGCCGAAGAGGAAGGTGAGCGCGACGGTCGCGGCCATCAGGAGGTCGTAGGGAGACGGGCTGTCCTGCGTCTGGTCCGAGCGGACATAGAAGCTCGTGAGGATGACGAGAACGACGAGCCATTCGGCGAGGTGAACGGCAAACGGCCGGCGAAGTGCGCCGCCGCGCGTCCGATTAGCTGTCTCGACCTGCCAGCCGTCCATCGCTCAGCGTTCCACGCCGGTGAGGCCCGGACGGGCGGTAACCCCTGCCCGGCCCGCAAGCGCGGCTTCCCTCCCCGCCTCGCGCGCGTCGAAAAGCCGGACGTAGAAACCATCGATGGCATCGACCATGCGGGCGACGGAGAAGAATTCGCGGATGCAGCCGCGGAGCCGGCCGGCATCGGCCTCCATCCCCGCACGATCGGAAAGCGCGCGCGTCATCGCCGCCGACAGCGCAGGCGCATCCCCCGGCGGCACGAGGCGCGCGGCAAGAGGTCCGAAAATTTCAGGTACACCGCCGACCCTGGTCGCGATGAGCGGCAGGCCTGCCGCAGCCGCCTCGAGGGCGACGTAAGGGAGCGACTCGTTCCATGACGGCATGACGACGGCACGGCCGAGACGGAACGCTTCGCGCGCGGGCATCGCCCCAAGAAATTCGAAGCGGGCGAGGCCCTTCGCCTCCGCCGCCATCCGCTCGAACGACGCCCGGTCGGGACCGGCGCCGACGATCCGGACGTGGACGGGCCGCTCCAGACGAGAGGCGGCCTCGATGAGCGTCGAAACGCCCTTGAGCATCCGCAGCTCGCCGATGAAGAGAAAATCCGCCGCGTCTTCGGCGGGAGCAACGGGCTCGAACTCGGCCTCCGAAAGGCCGTTGTGAATGACGGTCGTGGGCGCGGCCGGCTTGCCGACCTTCGCACGATAGGCGTTGCGGCTGAATTCGGACTCGAAAATGAGCCCGCCCGTGCGCTGGCGCATTAACCGCTCCGCCCCGAGATAGACCATGCCCTCAAGGCTCCACAGGCCGTAATGCAGCGAGCCGCCATGCGGCGTGTAAATACGAATGGCATCGGGCGCGCCGCCGGAAAGACGCGCGAGCATGCCGCCCTTTGCACCATGACCATGCACGATGTCGGGCTTCAGCCAGCGCAGGAGTTGCGTTACCTCGCGGAGGTTGGCGATGTCGCCGAAACCCGGCAAGCGCGACATGGGAACGACATGGAGGCCGAGGCCGCATTGAGCCCCGAGCTTGGCGAGCGCGGCGGCGGCGCGCTCGTCCTGAGGTTCCGCGCAGACGACGCCGACGGCGATGCCCGCCTCCTGCTGGCCGGCGACAAGGTCACGCACATGACGGAAGAGCCCGCCCATTGGCAGGCGCATGACATGGATGACCTTCCGCACGCCCCGGCTCCGGGCGCTCGGGCCGCTATGTGCGGCGGCGGCCATCAGAAATAGCGCTCCCGGACGAGAATGGTGTCGCCCGGCAGGACCGGCGCCGTGCTGTCGACGCCGATCTCGACGATGCGGTCGCCGCGATTGCGCGTGATCGTTACGCGGTCTTCGTCGGCCCGATAGCTGAAACCGCCCGCGATGGCGACGGCGCTCTGTACCGTCATGCCGTTGACATAGGGATATTGTCCGGCGCGCTGCACTTCGCCGAGAATGAAGAAAGGGCGGAACTCCGTGACCTGCACACTCACATTCGGGTTACGCAGCAGCGTGCGGCCAAGCTCGGCGGCGACCGCATCCTCGAACTCGTCCGTGGTGAGACCCCGCGCGGGGATCGGCGGCATGAGCGGCATGGAAACCTTGCCCGTACTGTCCACCGTGAATTCGCCGCTGAGATCGGTTTGTCCGAAGACAACGATGCGCAGCCTGTCGCCGGTATCGAGGACATAGACGTCGTTTTCCGTCGAGACCGGACGCTCGGCAATGATGCCCCGTTCCGCGCAGCCGGCGACCGCGGCGAAAATCGCCATCAGGACAAGGGCGAGACGGAGCTTCATGGAGGGCCTCTGTGCCGGTTTCAGCGCTACCGGAGAGTACCGCCGGAAGGGTTAATTTTTTCGCAATCCCGGGTTGCGACGAACCGTCCCGCCGCGCGGAAAAGCAGGCGAAATCTGCACCGTCGGCAAGCTTTCAAGGTTTCCCGTTAAGGCTTCCGTTACCTAAAGGCCGTCTACTGCGAGGACATCTTTTGAGCGGAACGCATGACCGACATCCATACGAACTCCGTAGTCACCTTCGGCGACCGTCGCCGCACCGCGCCGGGCGACGGCTCGGCGGGCGATATTTCGCCGTGGGAAGTGCTGCGCGGCGTGTGGGCGCGCAAGGAAATCATTCTATGTGCCTTTGCGGGTTTCATGACGGTCGCAATCGTCTGGCTCGCCACCGCGACGCCGACCTACACGGTCGAGGCGCGGGTGATGCTCGCGCCGCGCGCGGGCGAGATTTCGACCTTCGACAATGAGAATTCGCCGCTGCTGCCGGATGCGCAGACCGTCCAGACGGAAATCCAGTTGCTGACGTCCCGGCCGCTGGTCGCGCGCCTCATTACCGATCTCGGGCTTGCGGGGAATCCCGAGTTCAATCCGGCGCTCCGCTCGCCCGGTCTTCTCGGACGCATCGCCGTCGGGCTTGGTGTGCGTCACCACAACGCCTCGACCGACATCGAGGACATCACCAATGTGGTGCTTTCGCGCCTCGAGGTCTATCAGAAGACCGGTTCGCGCGTTATCGCGATCGTCTTCACCTCCGCCGACCCGCGCATGGCGGCGATCGTCCCCAACCGGCTGGCAGAACTCTACATCGCCCAGCAGGTCGAGCAGCGAACAGGCGTGAACAGCGAAGCGACGAAGTGGCTCGCCGACCAGATCGAGGAGCTGCGCGGCAAGGTGCAGCAATCGGAAGCGGCGGTGGAAGCTTTCCGCACGAAGTCCGGGCTGTTTCTCACGAACGGTTCCACCGTGCCCCAGCAGCAACTGACCGAATTGAACACCCAGCTTTCGGCAGCCGAAGCCGACCGTGCCGCCGCGCAGGCGACACTCGGCAATGCGCGCGAATTGCTCGCCTCCGGCAACGCCGTGAACTCCGCCGCCGAAGTGCTGCAATCGCCGCTCATCCAGAACCTCCGCCAGCAGGAGGTCGCCCTTCGCGCCCAGATTGCGCAGATGTCCGAGACGCTCCTGCCGACGCATCCGCGCCTTCAGGAATCGCAGGCGAACCTCGCCGATCTCGAAATGCAGATCGAGAAGGAAGTCCACAAGGTCATCGAAGCGCTGGAAAACGAGGCGCGCGTTGCCAATGCGCGCGTGAACTCGCTCCGCGCGAGCCTGACGCGCCTGCAGCGCCGCATGGGCCAGCTCAACCAGGACGAGGTGCAACTGCGCGCCTTGCAGCGGACCGCCGACACGAACCGGGCGCTGCTCGAATCCTTCCTGCTGCGCTACCAGCAAGCGAATGCCCGCGCCGAGGCGGACGCGCAGGCAGCGAATGCGCGCATCGTCTCTCGCGCGCAGCAGCCGACCGAGCCGACCTTTCCGCGCATGTCCTCCGCGCTCACCTTCGCCACGGTCGCCGGCGTCATCTTCGCCTTTCTCGTGACCTTCCTGATCGAGGTCTTCGCGCGCGGTTTCCGGACCGGCGAACAGGCCGAACGCGCGACCGGCATGCCGTTCCTCGGGCTCGTGCCCGAAGCGGAAGCGCGCCGGGGCAAGCCGGCCCCCGCCGACGAGGTTCTCCGCGATCCTTCCGGCCCTTATTCAGAATCCATCCGTGCGCTCCAAGGCCATGTGCTCCTCGCGCGCGTGGGCGACCGCCGCGCCCGCACCGTGCTGGTGACTTCGGCAACCGAAGGCGAAGGCAAGACGGCGACCGCCGCAAGCCTTGCCCGCGCCTTCGCGCTTGGCGGCTATCGCACCATCATCGTCGATGCGGACCTGCGCGCAGCCTCGATGCACGAGGCGTTGAACCTCGAACGGCGTCCCGGCCTTGCGGACCTCCTGATGAGCCGCGCCGCCTTCCAGCACGTGATCCGCAGGGATTCCGCGAGTCCCGCGCATGTGCTGCAGGCGGGAACGCCCGTCCCCAATCCGACGGCCGCACTCGCCTCTTCGCAAATGCTCTGGGTGCTGAACGCGCTCCAGCAGACTTACGACTACGTGATCATCGATTCACCCGCCGCACTCGCCGCCGCCGATGCGCAGGTGCTGGCGAAGTTCGCCGATGTCACGGTGCTCGTGGTGAGGTGGTCATCGACCAACCGCCGCATGGTCGCGCGCGCACTGAAGGTACTCTCGGCGGCCAGCAGCCGTCGCGTCGGCATCCTGCTGACGAGGGTGAACCTCCGCCGTTATCGACGCTACGGCGACGAGGCGCTGCAGGAATACCCCGTACACCCCATTCAGCCAAGAGCAGCCGCGCGCTAACCCGCGATCGCCGGCGTTTTCCGCCCGAAGAAGAGCGCAATCGCCTTCTGCCTGTCGCCGACAAACCCCTTCGTGGCATCGTAGGCAGGACGCAGCACGTCATAGGCCGCAACCTTCGCCTTGTCCCACAAAGGATGAATGCCCGCATCCGCTTGCGGAAAACCGAGTTTCCGCAGACCGGCATTCATGTAGGACAGCTTCACCAGGTGCCGGCTCTCCGCCGTGTGCCAGGTAATGGAAAAAGATACCGATACCTCTTCGCCGTTCTGCACCCAATGTGGCGCGAAGATCGGCACGAAAATACCCTCGCCCGGTTGGATGTGCTGCTGCGTGCCAAGGGACTCGATTTCTTCCCGGTAGGGAAGATTACGGTGCTTGCCGGGGAAGAGCTCCATGTCTTCCGCGCTCGCGACATTGCGGTCGAGATGGTCGAAAAGCGACATCCGCTTCTGCCCGCGAATCTGGAGCAGGAAGTTCAGTTCCGGATCCATGTGGAATGGCGTCACGTTGCCGGGCGAGGTGACGAAGATGAAGGCCTGACGCATCATCGCGCCGCCCATCAGCCCGTCCGTCTGCTCGGCAACCTGATCGAGGCAGGCGTCGAGCAGGTCCTTGTATTCGGGATCGCTCTCGACATTCTTCAGCACCATCCAGGACTTTGCTTCCTCGATCCGGCGCACGGTTTCCTCGGGAGAAAGACCATTGGAGGGCGTGAGCGAAGGGTCCTGGTTCGGAGCGACGGGACCGTTGAACTCGACCTGATCCGCAGGCAAGGCCGCAGCAAGCCGGGCGAGGCGCTCAAGCGTGAAGAGCGGATGTCCGTCGAGACGGTGCGTCACCCGGAAGGTCGCGCGCGGCATGGCGTCCGTAACGGTGCCCTTGGCAATTTCAATCGGCCTGTTCATGTCCATCTCCTTGCAGACGGTCGTAAAGAACGCGAAGTCTCTTGCGTGCGGCCGCTTCGCCGCGCTTGGCAAGCGCAATCCAGCCAGCCAGCGGCACGCTGAAAGAATGCGGCGTCGTCACGAGCATGCTGCTCATGATGCGGCGTTCGGCCCAGATATGGTCGATCATCGGATGGCCGGGCATAGCGCAGGAGTCGACCCAGTCGACCTTTTCGTCGCGAAGGAACGCACCGATAACCTTCAGCATCAGCAATGTGCCGGGCGAATAGCGCGAGTAGCGCTCGTCGAACGCGATCTTGAAGGTAAAGACGCCACGGCCCGAGCGGAAACTCGTCAGCATGGCGACCGGATTGCCGTCGAGCGTCAACTCCGTGCAGTGAAGCGTCCCAGCTTCATGCGCGCCCCGGCATATCTCCCAGAACCAGGCGCTCTCGTTCGGGCGCATCTTCATGGCCGTGCCGCGCTTGCCTTTCCAGCCGCGCGCTTCGAGCGTGAGAAAACGGCTGACCCAGCCGCCGGCGTCCGGACCGCCATCGTGAACGGTGAAATCGAGCTGACCTTCCTCGGCGAACCGGTTCCAGAGCCGATTGAATTCCTTGCGCTTCTTCTTGCGGATGTTGGCCGCGAGATAAGCCTCTTCGTCAAGCTCCGAGCGAAGGAAGGCGCGCTCGTGCCGATCCGTTTCGCGGTAGAGAATGCCGTCGGCGGCCATCACCTCGCGCAGCGCCTTGTCGAAGGCGCCTCCCGCCTCGAACATCGGAAATTCGACAAGGGCCGCGCCCTGAGCCGCCGCGAAAGCAAGAAAGCGGCGCACGGCTTGCTGCTCATAGCCGGTGCGAAGGAGCGGCGTCGAAAGGAAACTGTGGATATGTTCCCAGACATGCCAGATCGCGAAGGGCGCGCCGTAAGACCCGCGCGAGGCGAAATAGGGCACAAGACCGATCATCAGCCGGCGGCCGGCGCCATCGGGCTCGCTCCAGAGCAGCGCGACGCGCGCTTCATCCTTTTTCTGGAGATGGTCCATCGCCGCCGCAAGCGTAATGCTTTCGAACTGCGTATTGCGATCGATGGAGGATGCGCTCAAAGCATCGATCTCGGCGCGGAACGGCGTCATTGCGTCCGCACTCTGCAGAACGACGACATCGGCGCTCGGCGGCCGGCCATGGAGATAGCGCGCCGCATGACTCAGAACCTCGACGGAAGGTCCGGCGGCACGCAGGCGCTTCTTCGCGAGGCCTGGCCAGAGCGGATATTGTCCGAGACCTGTCATGCAATCCTCAGGGCGGTAAGAGATCGCCGGACGGGACCGGCAAAAACAAAGGCGGTGATGCCGAGACGCCGCTGGACGACGACGGCAAGGCAGAAGGTGGAGCCGACGATGGAGATGGCCGTCGCGGTTGCCGCACCCATCAATCCGAAGGACGGCACCAGCAGGAAGTTGAGCGCGAGGTTCGCAATCGCTGCGACGCCGTAGGTCCAGGCGACAGCGTTCTGGTTGCCGGTCATGTTGAGCAGATACTCGGTCGAGCCTGTGGACGCGCGGGCGAGAAAGCCCGCCATCAGCAGGAAGAGCAGCGGATAGCCCGCACCGAAATTCGCGCCGAAGAGACCAAGAGCGAATTCGCCAACAAGCAGGAGAAAAATGCCCGCCGCCAGCGTCGGCCAGAATATCCACTGGATCGAACCATGCACGAAGGCCTGAAGTTCCGGGCGCTTGCCTGCGCTATGAAGCTCCGCGAATTTCGGCACCGCCAGCGCCGCCACCGAAAACTGGATGAACGCCATGAGGTTCGCGATGCGTGTCGCAGCGAAATAGATGGCGATGTCGTCCGGCTCGACGAAGTAGCCGAGCAGCACGATGTCCGTGTTGGTGAGGAGCAGGAAGAGCCCCTCGACGAGCACGAGCGGCGCGGAGATTGCGATCCAGTGTTTCACGTGGAAGACGGGCTTCGCGGCGGGAACCGTCGCGGCAACGCGGCGCGCGAGCAGAAAGCGCTGCGCGAGCATGGTCGCAAAGGTCGCGCCGAGCGCGCCGAACGTGACCTGCAGCCCCGTGGCGCTGCCGGTGAAGAAGAGAATGCCGCCGGCAACCGCAACGATGGCGAGCGGCCGGACGATGTAATTTGGAATATAGGCGAGATTGACCCAGCCGAAGGCGCGCGCCGCACCTTCCTGCCAGTCCATCAGCGCGAAGCCGGGCACGCAGATCAGCGCAATCGCCAGCGGCCAGATGTAGTAGCTCTCGATATGGCCGGAGAAGGCCCAGAGCAGAGCGAGCCCCGCGAGCGAAGCCACCGCGCCGATGGCCGCGACGATACCGAAGGATGCTTTAAGGACACCCGACAGGCGGCTCCATTTTTCCTTCGTCCTGTATTCGGGAATGAAGCGCAGCACGGATGTGCCGAAGCCCATCGGCACGACAATGCCGAGGATCACGACCCAGACCCAGACGTAGACGAAGATGCCGTATTCGAAGGCGCCCATCCATCGCGCGAGCAATACCTGGCTGAGCAGCGCGATGGCCGCCCCCGCGACCCGGATGCCCATGACGAAGGCCGCCCCCCGCACAACGCCCGCAAGATGCGCGTCGCCAAGTTTGCCGGCGATTCTGTTCCCGATCCGCCCGAAGCGTGCCGGGAGTTCCTTCGAATTCATGACGAGTGCCCTCAGACCCGGGCGGAGACGGCCGCCGCGAACATGCCCTTCGCGGCGCGCAGCCGGGTGAATCCTTGCCACAGTACCGGGGTCTGCTTGATGAATCGTTTAGCCTGGAGATAGGCGATCCGCGGGCCGAGGCCGAGCCAGCCGACGAGATTGTTCGGCTCGACATGATCGAAGAGCGCAATCTCGATCTCGCACCACTGGTCCTTGTAGCCTTCATCGCCGATGGTGAAGTCAAAGGCTGTGTGGCCGCCGGCGGTCGCCCGCTCCATCAATTCCATGAGCTGGATCATGCCCGGACCGAAGCGGACCGCTTCGCAATTCTCATCATAGCTCGCAAGCACATAATGGTACCGGCCGCCGAAGCTCACGCCCCAATTCGCCGCGCAGACCGTGTCGCCGACCGCGAGATGATTGACCTCGACCATGCCCTCCGCATCGGGGTTGCCCACGAGATCGCGATAGAAGTCGCGGTAGCCGGGCTTGTCGAAAAGATTGGCGACACCCATGCGGGCGAAGGTGACGGATTTCTGTTCCATCAGGATGTCGAGCGTGCGGAGCTTCTCATCCGCGCTTTCCGGCGTGACGAGCGAAACCGCCCCGAGTTCCTCGGTCTTGCGGCGCTTCTGCCGGTCGCGCTTCTTGCTGCCGGAAGAACGCTTCTCGCCGTAGTAGCTCTCCCAGTCATCCTTGAGCATCGTCATGTGGGCGGAGGACGCGTTCCGGCGGAGACCGCCGAGCGTCATCATCGGATTCGCCTGCTCGCCGACGCGTTCCGGCATCCGGCTCAGCGTCACGATGTGATGGGTGGGAAGCGTCTCGCGAATGCCGTCCCAGAGCGCGGGGAACTGCGCCGGCGAGACATAACGTGGGAAGGCGCGCGAAAGCAGCGGCGCGTTGTAGTCGCAGAGATCGCCGCCGAGCCAGGTGAGCTTGTGGCAGAGGAGTCCGTTTTCGATCCCGAGCGGAAGAATGAAGAGCGCCGCGCCCTCATTGTCCCATCCCACGACAATGGCAGGCTTGACGCCCTGTTTCGTCCCGATATGGCGCTGCCATGCCGAAATCCACGCATAGGTCTGGAAGGCCGTGCAATCGCCCGTTTTTTCGAGCGCCTGCCAGACCGCCTTGAGCGGCTCGATCTCCTCATGGATGGAGATCAGCACTTGCGGACGGCCCTCGGGCGCGCCAAAAATGGCTGAATTTCGGACTTTTTCGGTCCCGGCTGTCGCCGGAATCCGGCTCAGATCGTCGAACTTGACGGTCAGCGGCGTCATTTTTGGCCTCGCCTTGCTGTCTGTTTCCTTACCGGAGAGACATCCGTTCGTTTCCCGAATCTGGACGCCTGGCCCCGGCTCGAAGGCAAAACTGCAAGGCATGTGCTAGATCGTACCGCGTTAACCTTTTTCGCCGAGAATGCCTCGCAATGAGCAAGACCGTTCCCGCATCCCGGACCTCCAGCCCATCGGCGATGGGACGCATGCTGCTGGCCCTCCATGCAAGCGGCGCCTGCCGGCTCGCACCGAAGTCGCTGGCGGGGATCGGCGTCATCTTCATGCTGCACCGGGTCAGAGAGGATGACGGCACCGAGTTCGCCCCGAACCGCATTCTCGAGATCACGCCCGGCTTCCTCGAAGAGACCATCAAGACGGTCCGCGACCTTGGATACAGCTGCATGACGCTCGACGAAGCCGTGACCCGGCTCGAAACGGGCGAGCATGGCGAACGCTTCGCCGTCTTCACGCTGGACGACGGCTACAGGGACAACCTGACCGACGCCCTGCCCGTCTTCGAACGCAATGGCGTGCCCTTCACCGTCTACCTGACGACCGGCCTGCCGGATGGCCATGCGGAAATCTGGTGGGTGGCGCTCGAACGCGCAATCGCGTCCGCCGTTGCCATTCGCGTCACGATCGGGGATCGCGAAATTGCGCTGTTCACGCGAGACGCCGGCGAGAAGAATGCGGCCTGGAACAGTATATATTGGGCGCTGCGCAAGCTGCCTGAGCACGAGATGCGCGCCGAGATCCGCCGCCTCGCCGCCGAACACGGCGTCGACATGGGTGCGCTGACCCGCGAACTCTCGATGACCTGGGATGAAGTCCGCACTCTCGCCGCTCACCCGCTCGCAAGCGTGGAGGCGCATACGGCCGATCATTTCGCACAGGCGGGCCTCACCGCCTGGGACGCACGCAGCGACATCGAGCGCGGGCTTTCACGGATGGAGGCGGAACTTGGATACCGCCCCCGCCACTTCTCCTACCCTTACGGCGATCCGGGCTCTGCCGGAGAGCGCGACTTCGCGCTTGCCGCGGCATTCGCTTTCCGCTCGGCGACGACGACACGCAAGGGGCTCATAAAGCCCGCCCATGCCAAACGTCCGACAAGCCTGCCGCGACTTTCGCTCAATGGCGACTTTCAGGACCGGCGGATGCTGGAAGCGCTGTTGAGCGGCCTTCCCTTCGCGCTGGCGAAACCCGTCCGCTCGCTCGGGATCGACTAGCGCCCGTTTCCATTTCCCGGCTTGCGCTGACGGCGGCGGCGGCCCCACCATACTTCGAAGCGCCGGCGGGCGCGCCGCACGGGATGAAGATCGACGGAGAGAACGAGGACGCCGAGCGGGAGCATCCAGAACCCCACTATGGGGAGAAAGCCCACGGTGCCGCCGATGACGAGCAGCATGCCGATACCGATTCGCAGGATCGGCGGTCCCGGCACCTTCACTCGCTTGTCGCCGAATCGCACCGCCGCCATGACCTGCCGTTCTCCGGGAAATATCCGGGAGCGAAGGCCCCGAACCCGTTTGGGCAGATAGGGATAAAAGGTGGCAAGAGCAAGACATTTGGGCTGGCACGGGCTAAATGTCTTTGCTATATGCAGCGCTCATCGGCATGGGCCTGAGGCCCTCGCCGACTTGATCCTCGGTAGCTCAGTGGTAGAGCAATCGGCTGTTAACCGATCGGTCGCTGGTTCGAATCCGGCCCGGGGAGCCAGTTTCCGCTAGAGCGCACCAAAGGTGCGCTCTAGCCATTTCAAGCCCCCTCAATGCAGGCCGCGCACCGTCACGTTACGGCTTTGGCGGCGGCCACAATGGCCAGAAACGCTTCGCCATAGCGAGCGATCTTGGCGCTGCCGACACCGGGGATGCCGGCCATGTCGGAAATGTTCGCGGGACAGCGCCGCGCCATCTCACGCAACGACGTGTCGTGGAAGATCACATAAGGCGGCACGCCCTGCTCGCGCGCGAGCCGCAGCCGCTCGGCACGCAGTCCCTGAAAAAGCGCTTCTTCCTCGGGTGAACCCGGCAAATCCGCAGCGGCGCCCGCACCGGCTCTCTGGACACGGCGCCCGGGAGCAGGGTCGCGGCGAAGTTCGACAGGTTGCTGCCCCTGCAGCACGGGCCGGGCACTTTCCTCGAGCTTGAGCGCCCCATAGGCCGTGTGGTCGACGGAAACGATGCCGCGCGCCGCGAGCTGCCGAAAGACCGACTGCCAGCCTTTCTGGCCGATATCCTTGCCGACACCGAAGGTCGGCAGATCGTCGTGGCGGCAGCGCTCCACTTTTTCGGTCTTGTTGCCGCGCAGGATGTCGATGAGATGCCCTGCGCCGAAGCGCTGGCCGGTGCGGTAGATGGCCGACAACGCTTTCCGCGCCGCCTCCGTGCCGTCCCACATCTCCGCAGGCGTCAGACAGGCATCGCAATTGCCGCATCCGCCATCATGTTGCTCGCCGAAATGCGCGAGCAATGCCTGCCGCCGGCAACTGACGGTCTCGCAGACATGAAGCAGCGCGTCGAGCTTCGCGCGCTCGACCTGCTTTACGCCTTCGGGCGATCCGCCTTCGTCGATCATCCGCCGCCGCAAGGAGACATCGCTCATGCCGTAAGCCATCCACGCGTCGGATGGCAGCCCGTCGCGCCCTGCCCGGCCCGTCTCCTGATAATAGGCCTCGATGCTCGACGGCAGGTCGAGATGCGCGACGAAACGGACATCCGGTTTGTCGATACCCATGCCGAAAGCAATGGTGGCGACAAGCACCGGGCCCTCGTCCTTGAGGAACAAATCCTGATGCCTGTCGCGAACACTCCGGTCGAGCCCCGCATGATAAGGTAGCGCAGGAATGCCCTGGGCCGTCAGCCATTCGGCGGTTTCCTCGACCTTCTTGCGGCTCAGGCAATAGACGATGCCGCTCGCACCTTCATGTGCGCGGAGGAAATCCCGTAGCTGGCTTTTTGCATTGTTCTTGCGGACGATCGTGTAGCGGATATTCGGGCGATCGAAACTGGCGGTAAAAATCCGCGCTTCGTCGAGTTGCAGCCGGTGGACGAGATCGTCGCGCGTTTGCGGGTCCGCCGTGGCAGTGAGGGCGAGGCGCGGTACGCCGGGAAAGCGCTCCTTCAATCTCGCGAGTTGCAGATATTCCGGCCGGAAATCATGACCCCATTGGCTGATGCAATGCGCCTCGTCGATGGCAAAGAGAGCGAGCGGCACGCGAGACAGCAGCGACATGAAACCGTCGCCCGCGAGCCGTTCCGGCGTCACATAGAGAAGATCGAGTTTGCCGGCCGCCAGCGCGTCCCTGATGCCGCGCGCTTCGTCCGGCGTCAGCGTCGAGTTTAACGCCGCTGCCCGAACGCCAGACTGACGCAACGCCTCCACCTGGTCGCGCATCAACGCGATGAGCGGCGAGACGACGACCGCAACACCCTCACGGCACAGTGCCGGTATCTGATAACAGAGCGACTTGCCCGCCCCCGTCGGAAGAAGGATGACCGCATCGCCGCCCCCGACGACATGGGCAATGATCTCTTCCTGCTGGCCCCGAAAGGAGGGCAGGCCGAACACCTCCTTCAACACCCGTTCCGGGTGAGGCATCGGCTCTCTTTCAGGCTCGGAGAATAAGGTCACTTCGGGGTCCGGACAGGGGGCGACTCAGCGGCGGTGGCTTTCGCGCGTCGCGAAACTAGCATCTGCGCGCCCCGAAGAAACCCGCCCAGATTGAACCATCCGCCCCCATCGCCCGTATTCACAGAATGACGGCAAACTAGGACTCGAGCGCTTCAGCCGCTATAATAACTGGCTGACGGAGGGAGACGAGCATGACCGAGATCCCCGTTGACGGAATAGGCGGTGCCGCTACCGCCCCGGAGAGCGTCGATGTGACGCCTGCGAATATCGGCTCGATTGCCGGTATTCCCCCCCTCGCACGCATCGTCTTCGGAGCGCTCGCCAAAATCCGCCACGGCTCCATGACGGTCACACTGCCGGACGGACGCCGCCTCCGCTTCCGGGGCGCAGAGCCGGGCGAAGACGCCGAACTCGTCATCCGCGACTTCCGCCTGACGCGGCGTTTTTTTTCCGGCGGCGACCTCGGCGCTGCCGAAGCCTTTCTCGATGGTATGTGGGACAGCCCCAACGTGACGGCCTTCCTGCAGTTCTTCCTGCGCAACAAGGAAGCCTTGCAGGACAAGATGAACGGCATGCCCGTGGCGCGCCTCTTTTCGCGTATCGGCCATCTGATGCGCCGGAACTCGAAGACCGGCTCCAGACGCAACATCGAATATCACTACGATCTCGGGAATCGCTTCTATACGCAGTGGCTCGACCCCACGATGACTTATTCGTCCGCCCGCTTCGCACATCCGGGGCAATCACTTTCCGAAGCACAGACCAACAAGTACCGCTCGCTCGCCGAACAGATCGGCCTCAAGCCCGAGCATCACCTGCTCGAAATCGGTAGCGGCTGGGGAGGCTTCGCCGAATATGCGGCGAGCGAGATCGGTTGTCGCGTTACCGGCATCACCATCTCCAAGGAGCAGCTTGCCTTCGCGCGCGAACGCATGGCGCAGAAGCAGCTCTCGCACAAGGTCGATATCCGCTATCAGGACTATCGCGACCTGGACGAGAAGTTCGACCGGATCGCTTCCATCGAAATGTTCGAGGCCGTGGGCGAGGAATACTGGCCGACCTATTTCCGCAAGGTGCGCGACTGCCTGAAACCGGGTGGCAAGGCAGGATTGCAGATCATCACCATCGCTGACCGCTCCTTTGCGGCCTATCGCAAGCGTGCGGATTTCATCCAGCGTTATATTTTCCCTGGCGGGATGCTGCCCTCTCCAGCCGTGCTTCGTCAGCAGGTGGCGCAGGCAGGCCTCACCTGGGCGGATAATCTCGAATTCGGCCTCGACTATGCCGAGACGTTGCGCCAGTGGCGCGAGCGCTTCCGTACCGCCTGGCCCGACATTCGCGCTCAAGGCTTCGACGAACGCTTTCGCCGCATGTGGGAGTATTATTTCTCCTACTGCGAAGCCGGCTTCCGCTCAGGCAATATCGACGTGACGCAGGTGACGCTCGCCCGGCAATAGCCGCGCATGGCGGCGGCTGGTATGTTCGCACTGCCAGCAACCGGAGCAGCATATGGAATCCCGTCTCGTCCCGACGCCGCGCAGCCTTGCCGACGTCGACCTCCGCTCGCGCGACATCATCGGCAGGGGCTGGGGGAAGCTCGAACGCTTCGTCTTCCGCCACATGCGCTTCGACGGCGAATGGTCGGACGAGATCACGCGCGACGTCTATACCATTGCCGAAGTCGTGAACGTGCTGCCCTATGACCCGGCGCTCGACGCCGTGGTGCTGATCGAACAGTTCCGCACCTGCGGGCTCGTCTGGGGAGAGGCGACCTGGCTCTTCGAGGCGGTGGCAGGCATCCGCGACGACGGCGAGGAACCGGAAGACGTTGCGCGGCGCGAAGCTGTGGAGGAAGCTGACTGCGAAATACAGACGCTTTATCCCGTATCGACTGTCTGGTCTTCACCGGGCGGCTATGGCGAGCGGGCACATCTCTTCGCAGGCACCGCCTCGCTCAAAGGCGTGGGCGGTATTCACGGCCTGGCCCATGAGCACGAGGACATTCGCGCCGTTGTGGTGCCGCTTGCCGAGGCTTACGCCGCCACGCTGGACGGGCGCATCCGCGACACGAAAACAATCGTGCTTGTACAATGGCTTATGCTGAACAAGTCTCAAATCGGTTGAATAGCTGGTTTTTGCTCTGGCGCCTTGAACCGGGCGCGCGCCCTCCGTATGTTCCAGTGCGTCCCGCCCGCCAACCGATCCAGAAACAGACAACGAAAAATCGCATCATGGATATCAAGAACGGCCTCGTCGACTCGATCGGCAACACGCCCTTGCTGCGCCTGAGGCGCGCATCGGAAGAAACCGGCTGCGAGATACTGGGCAAGGCCGAATTCCTGAATCCGGGGCAGTCGGTGAAAGACCGCGCTGCGCTCTACATCATCAAGGATGCGATGAAGCGCGGCACATTGAGGCCCGGCGGCGTCATCGTGGAAGGCACCGCGGGGAACACCGGCATCGGGCTTGCGCTTGTCGGCAATGCACTGGGCTTCCGCTCGGTGATCGTGATTCCCGAAACGCAGTCGCAGGAGAAGAAGGACATGCTGCGCCTCTGCGGCGCGCAGCTCATCGAAGTGCCGGCGGTGCCCTACAAGGACCCGAACAATTACGTGAAATATTCGGGCCGCCTCGCCGAGGAGCTCGCTGCGAAGGAACCGAACGGCGCGATCTGGGCAAACCAGTTCGACAATGTTGCGAACAGGCAAGCGCACATCGAAACGACGGGGCCGGAAATCTGGACGCAGACGGACGGCAAGGTGGACGGCTTCGTCTGTGCCGTTGGTACGGGCGGCACGCTGGCCGGTATCGGCATGGCACTGAAGGATCGCAGCAAGAATGTTCAGATCGGCATTGCCGATCCGATGGGGGCGGCGCTCTACCACTATTACAAGCATGGCGAACTGAAAGCCGAGGGCAGCTCGATCACGGAAGGCATCGGCCAGGGCCGCATCACGGCCAATCTCGTGGATGCGCCCATCGACCAGGCCTTCCAGATTCCCGATGAGGAAGCTCTGCCGATCGTCTTCAACCTGCTGAAGGAA
>Ga0180009_10002344_pt1 | contig 22294 bp, 32 predicted proteins | sample OS_PC_MetaG_FD_123537 | JGI IMG/M metagenome (GOLD analysis project Ga0180009, IMG submission 123537) | Groundwater microbial communities from the Aspo Hard Rock Laboratory (HRL) deep subsurface site, Sweden - OS_PC_MetaG | ecosystem: Environmental > Aquatic > Deep subsurface > Groundwater...
TTAAAGTTAAAGCAGTAAAAATTGAACCAAAACCTCCAGAGACTGCGCCGCCAAAAGGACCGTAAATTAATGCAGCAAGAAAAATCACATACTGAAATACATGAAACTTGAAGCCAAATTCAGTTGAAAAAGAAATTAATCCAACTAAATTAGGAAGCAATGCAAGAAAGACAAAAAGTGAAACGCTTTTTTTGTCAAGCCAGAATTCTTTTGAAAAAACACAAGTATTTAACTGCATAATATAATTAAATTAAGGAAGAAAATAAAATAGTAACTATTAAAGAAAATCAACGCAAATTAAAATAAATGAAAATATTTTTTTAATTCCCATTCAGAAACCTGAATATTGTATTCAAGGCATTCAGCTTTTTTTGCCTTCAAAAAGCTTTCAAGAAGTTTTTCCCCTAAAGCGTTTTTTATTACTTCATCTTTTTCTAATTCAGTTAAAGCCAAAGAAAGAGAAAAAGGAAGAGTAGAAATATTTAATTCAGCTAATTTTTCGTCAGAAAAATCATAAACATCTTCTTCAACTGCTTTATCTGGTTTTAATTTTTTTTCTATTCCATCTAATCCTGCTTCAAGCATTACGGCAAAAGCCAAGTAAGGATTAGATGAAGGATCAGGGCAACGCAATTCAATTCTGGCAGAAGATTCTTTTCCGGGAAAAATTCTTGGAACACGAATTAAAGCAGAACGATTAATTGTAGCCCAACAAATGTTTACAGGAGCTTCAAAACCAGGAACAAGTCTTTTATAAGAATTAACTGTAGGAGAAAGAATTGCACTCATTGCTTTAATATGCAATAATTGCCCTGCAATAAACTGCATTGCTAATTCAGATAAACCATGCTTAAAAGAAGAATCAAAAAAAAGGTTTTTTCCATTCAAATCTGAAAGAGACTGATGAACATGCATTCCAGAACCATTAATTCCAAAAACAGGTTTAGGCATAAAAGAAGCAAACAAATCAAAAGAAGAAGCAACAGATTTCACTGTCTGCTTAAAAGTCAAAGTGCGGTCAGCAGTAGTTAAAGCATCTCTGTATTCAAAATCAATTTCATGCTGGCCAAAAGCAACCTCATGATGAGATGATTCAACTTTAACATTTAATTGGGAAAGAAAAGAAACTATTTTGCTTCTGACATTAGAAGCTAAATCCCTAGAAGAAAAATCAAAATAAGAGCCAGTATCATGAGGAACAGGTTTAACTGTTCCATTAGGATTTTCAAATAAAAAAAATTCAAGTTCCGGCCCTGTATTAAAAACAAAACCTTTTTCTTTGGCTTTAGCAACAGCTTTTTTTAAAATAAATCTTGGATCACCAGAAAAAGGTTTTCCATCAGGAAAAAAAACATCACAAATAAATCTGGCTGTTTTAGGATTCCAAGGAAAGACAGCATAAGTGGATGGATCAGGCTTCAAAAACATATCAGATTCATGAATTCTTGCAAAGCCTTCAATTGAAGAGCCGTCAAACCATGTTCCATTTTCAAGAGAATCATTAAGTTGAGAAACAGGAAAATAAACGCTTTTAGTGCTTCCAATAACATCAGTGAACTGTAAAACAATTTCTTCAACTTTATCTTCTTTTACTTTGGAAAGAATTTCATCAAAATCAGCCATTAAAAGAAAAGGAATTAAGGCATTTATATATTTTACTTAAGAAAAAATGAACAAAAGAGAAGAAAATTAGATTAGAATTAAAAAAACATTCAAATATCATCTGTTTATATGAAAAAAAATAAAAAAACGTTTAGTGAAAAAAGCACAAATTCAGAAAAAAGAGTTTTAGATGCATTGATTGAAAACTCAAGGCAGTCTTCCAGAGAGATAGCAAAAAAAACTAATTTGAGTACAGCCACTGTAATAAAAAAAATCAATGAAATGAAAGAAAAAGGAATTATTAGAGGATTTAGTGCTAAAGTAGACTGTGAGAAACTGGGATTTGATTTTCCTGCAATAATTGAAATAAGAGTTGCAAAAGGGAAATTAATGGAAGTTGAAAACAAGATTGCAAAAGAAAAAGAAGTTAAGGCAGTTTATGATATTACAGGACATTTTGATGCGGCAATTTTGGCTGATTTCAGGAAAAGAAAGGATTTGGATGTGTTTATAAAAAAACTCCAGAAAATGGATTTTGTTGAAAGAACTGAAACAAAAATTATTTTAAACAAAGTCAAAGAAGAATGAAAAAGTTAAAATTATAAATTGCTGAAGAGTTATTCTTTTATGCCAAGAACTGGAGGGTTTGGAAGAAGGGGAAGAAGCCATGGCTCAAGGTCAAAATCAAGGACAAGGGAAGGCCACAACACACTATGGAAAAAAACAAAAAACATTATTCCAAGACCTATGCGGGTTCCAACAAAACCACTAGAGATAGTTCAGCTTGGAAAAAACAAGTCAGCAGTAATGCTTGTGGCAAAAGTAAGAGATTATAGGACAGAAATGGGAATACAGAAAGTTGTATTCAGGTTCAGCCATGATTTAATCAATACAAATAGCCCAGGGCAAATTGACTGCTGGATTGGAAACAATGGATTCAGGCTATTTGAGCAAAGCACAGCAAAAGTGGGTGAAATAATCATAAAGCTGCAGAAAGGAGAAAAGGTCAGGGAAGGAGGCTATGGAAGCCCAATAATAATTGTAGGAAAAACACTGTACGCAAAATAAAAAAGTTTATAAACACTCAGCGGGTTTATTTTGTTATGCCTAGAAGAAGACGTGCTTGGCGAAATGTAAGACCCAACCGCAAACCAGGAATAAAGCAGCAAAGGCTTGTGAACGCAGACATTAAAGAAGCCAAAACCCGACAGCCTGTTTCCCACCGTTGGAAGTATCATCCTAATGCAATAGAACCTCAAGAAAGAAAGGCACCAGAACTCATAAAATACAGCCAAATTCCAGAGAAATTTAATGCACCTGTAAGTGGCAGGAATAGAGGAAGATTAGTCAGAGTAAAACTTAAAGTAATGCCTGGAAAGCTTGGGCTTGGAAACAAAAAGTTAGTTGAATTTTCGCCAAGTGGAAAAGCTGTTGCCGAAGATTTGTTGATAGAATATTCTATTACAGGAACAGGAAAAAAAAGCAAGGCAAGATTTCATATCCAGAGAACAGATTCAAGCGCGACACTTTCAGTTGCACCAGACAGCAAGCAACAACTTATTGGATTGCTTAAAAGAATTAATGCAGGAGAAGCAACTAAAGAAATAACAATTGGCGCCGAAGTGTTTCCTACAAAATAAGTTTTATACATAACTCTCTATTTTTGTTCGTTAATAATTTTTAAGAGTTTTTCATGCACTAAACCGTTTGAAGCAAAACAGTCTGTTGGAAGAGGTTTTAGTGGGGTTCCTAAAGGGTCTGAAACTTTTCCTCCTGCCTCTTTTACTAATAGAGCTCCTGCGCAAAGATCCCATGGTTTTAGATGATATTCTAAATAAGAATCTGTTCTGGCTGAAGCAACATATGCAAGGTCTAGGGCTGCAGAACCGCTTCTGCGGATGTCTTTGATTTTGTAAAGCATTCTTCTAACTGCATTTAAAGTGAATTCCATTTTTTCTCCTCTGTTATAAGAAAAGCCAGTGTTAAGCAGAATTTTGATAAGTTCAGAGTTTTGAGAAACATGAATTTTTTTTCCGTTTAAGAAAGCCCCTTGCCCTTTAACTGCAGTGAATAATTCCTTTAGAATAGGGTCATATATTATGCCTAAAACTGTTTCTTCCTGTTGTTTTAACCCAATTGAAACGCAAAAATTAGGGTAATCATGAGAAAAGTTTACTGTTCCATCCAAAGGGTCTACTACCCAAAGAAAGTCAGCTAATTCATAACCGCGGGGGGTTTCTTCTGCAAGAATTTCGTGTGAAGGAAAAGATTTGAAAATTGTTTTTTTGATTATTGATTCTGCCTCAAAATCTGCTTTAGTTACAATATCTCTTGGACCTTTATATTTTAGTTTATTTAAGTCACGGAATTTTCCTCTGTGGGAAAGAATTACTTTGCCTGCTTTTTTTGCTGCAAGAATTCCTGTTTTTAAAAAATCTGATTTCATGAATACAAAAAAGAAAGAAAAGAATTAAAAGAAGGATTAATAAAAAAAATCAATCATTCAAAAAATAGCCGTTAACAAATAAAACAGTACAGAAAATCAGCAAAGATAAAGAAAAAAGAATTAACAGCCTGTTCAAATTTTTGTTTTTTTCTGAAAGCAAGGCAACACCTAAATATAAAGGAAATAAAAAACTGACATATCTTGGAATGCCTTCAAGTGAATTTGAAGACAAATAAAAAAAGAAAAGAACTGAAGGAAAAACAACATAGCTTGGCCTAACTTTAGAGTGAATTAAATAAGCCAAAAAAAATACTCCGACAAAAATAAACAAAAATACATAAAGATTGTATGGATGAAAAAAATTGTCATAACTCCATCTTGTTAAAGTAACAAAAAACGGAACAAATTCTCTTGCACTCCAATCAAATAAAGCCTTTTTGAAAGCCAAAGGTTCATTAAATTCCAAAAACAAATAAAACATATAAGTTAAAAGGCCTAAAGGCGGCAAAGAAAAGAAAAAAATGTCTGGCTCGATTTTTTTAATTAAAAGCCTGAAATAATTTAAATTCAGGTTTTTTAGGGTTAAATCAAAATATTCCATTAAAAGAGGAATGATTATGAGCACACCTAGCACATTAGTTAAAGCAAGGAAAAAACCTGAAACAGAAGCATAAAACCACTGCTTTTTTCTTGCAAAATAAAAGGAGAGAATTGCAAGAAAAACAAAAAGCCCTTCAGTGTAAATAATTGAAAAAAAGAAAGTTAACGGAGCAATAGAAATGAAAAAAACTGTTTTAGAAGCAATTGATTTGCTGTAATCCAAAGAAATCAGTTTGTACAAGAAAAATAAAGCAAGAAAAAAAGAAATATTGGAAATTAAATAGCCTGAAAGTTTTGAATCAAATAAAACAAAAGAAAAAAGTTTTATTAATAAAGGATATAAAGGAAAAAAAGCAACAGTTGAAAATTCGCCTGGAATATATGAAAAGCCTCTTTCTACAATTGAAATATACCAAACAGAATCCCAATAAAAAAACAAGTCAAACAAAGAATTTGATGAAACAAAAAAACGCGATTTTGGAACAACAAAAACAGAAAAAAAACCAATTAAAAAAACGAATAATCTTGAAGCAAAAAAAATTACTGCAATTTTTTTCAGTAATTCTTTTTCTTCAGAAAAAAATTTTAAGAAGTTCATTAAATTAAAAAAAAGAGGCAAAAGGAATTAAAATCAAACCAAAAGAAATCAAATGTTGCCTGAATCCTTTTTCTTCAAGTCTTCATATAATTTTTCTTCTTTGTTTTTGTTTTTGAAATAAAAATAAATTACATAAAGCAAGCCAAGCAAAGGCAGCAAAAAAATTGTTACAGGAATAAAAAAAACCATCAACAACAAAATCACAAACGCCAAAACAAACAATGCTTCAATCATTTTCTGCTCTCCAAAAACAAGGCTGTTCCAGTAGCAGAAACCAAAACAATTCCTTGGAATACTTCACTTGTTTCAATATCTATTCCTGCTAAAGCATTAGCACCTAATTGCTGGGCTTTTTCTTTCATTCTGTCAATTGCCTGATATCTTGCTTTCTCCATTTCAGAAGTAAAAGCAGTTACTTCTCCTCCAGTCATTGACTGGAATCCTGCAATAAATTTTCCGCCCATTCCTCTGGTACGGCAGGTTACTCCAGTCACTAAACCAAAATTTTTTACTATTTTATATTCCTGCGGGACAGGAGTAGTCATTAATAAAAGCTCAGCCATAAAATCACCAATAAAAGAATGCTTTAAGTGAATAAAATAGTTTTGGTTATTCTGTGACTTCAATTAAAACTGAAGGAGAAGATCTGCCTTCTTCAGCTGACTCCATTATAACCATAATATAATTAAAGCCAGGATTTAATTCAATTGAAAACTCCCATAAATTCTGCTGGCTTGGGCCAATATCATATAAAAAAACCCAGTTGACATCATCAACAGAATAATAAATTCTGACTAATTTAACCTCGGAAAAATCAGTAAGCCCAATGTTTTCTACAGCAACATAAACTGGCGAGCTTACAACTTCGTTGTCTTCTGGCACAATAATTCTTGGTTGGATAGTAGGGCAATTAGGCGCAGGACCGCCAGCAAAAATATAATTAAGAATATAAACAACATCAGAAATATCAACAAAACCGCTTTTATCTACATCTCCAAGACCAAGAGGTTCAGGGGCAGGGCCTCCGCCAAAAATATAAGCAATTAAAAAAACAACATCATCAATATCAACACTGCCGCTTAAATCAACATCACCGCAAACTAAAGCATTATTTGAATGAAATAAAGAATTTGAATCAGATAAAAAAACAGAACCAACAGAAAACAACAACAAAAATAAAACGAAAAATAATATTGGTTTATTTATCTTATTCATCAAAATAAAAACAAGCAAGAAAACAATTAAAAAAAGATTCTTTGAGATTTGAAGGCACAAAATAAGCCAGCAAAATAAATAATTATGTAGACAATTTATACATAATTATTTGAATTGTTTCATCAAACAAATACCCTAAACTCCTTTTTGGCCTAAAAACGGCTTTTATTAGCTTAAAATGGCTTAAATCAGCCAAAACTAAAACAACAGATTTGAATTCTGTTGAAAAAACAGCAAAAAAATCAAATTTTAGGGAATTTTAGCAATATTTGACTAAATTCAAGAGAATTCAAAGGAATTTGTATTGTTTCCAGTAGCTCTTTTAGGCCAAATAACCCTTGTCAGCTTCTGTTCAAAACCGCCTGAATTTTTCCTGTTTTTTTAGTTTATTTTTGATTATTTTAAGCCATAAAATTGAATTAATTTAATTGTTTTTTTGTTTGTTTTGAGAATTTTTTCACCAAACTGAAAAAATTTTTGGCCGCTTCAGAAAACTTTTTTAGGCTATTTCCAGATTTTTTAGGCGATTCCTGAAACCGCCTAAGTTGTCTACATAACTCTCAATCTAGCGGTGCATTTCCCCCACTCCTTTCCCAACCCCTACACTTCCACTAATAATCAGTTTTTCACACTTTTTGAATAAGTTCCCTCTATAAAAACACGTATAAGAATGTTTATACGGATTATTAGAGGGTAAAAAAGGCGACAATACAAGCAACAGAACACCCAAATCTAAGCCATTTAGGCAAGAAATGCCAAAACCCTGGCTTTTCTGGTTTTAGCCGTCTTTAGCGAGAAAATCTTATCTGGCTTTTGCGCTGATTTTTAACAGAGCGCCCGGGAAAGGCGAGCAAGATTCTTAGTTATGTAGAAGAAAGAGTTTGTGTGTTCTCAGACCAGCTTTTTTAGGCTTCTTGGCCTATTTCAATGCTTATTCCTTCAAATTCGGTGAAAGCAAAAACTGTCTGGCTTTTTTTCTTAAAATCAACTAATTTTAGTTTATTCAAATAATGCAAATCCCTGCTGATTGCTGTCTGTTTTCTGTTCAGGTTTTTGGCTATCTCTGAAACGCTTTTCTCATTGCCTTTTTTCTTTTCTTCAATTAGATACCACAACAAGTCGATTTTTTTAGGGGAAAGCATCTTATTCAGCTGTTCGTATGAATCCAAGTATAAGGCATTCTTTGGCTGTTTCATCCCTTTCTTTGGGTTTTCAAGAAGTTCTTTCTCGTCTTTTTCTATGCTTCTTCCAATAAAAACAACCAGTTTTTCTGCCATTATCTCACCTTAACCTATAAGTTATATAACACAAAAGTTATATAAAGCTTTTCAGGTGTTTTTTCCTGTATCTTTCCCTGTATTCAAGCCAGTTTTCTTTTATGTCTTTTTTGCATTTCCAGTAAAGTTCGCTTGTCAGCTGTTCTTCTGGAAACTCCTGCCTGTGTGAAAGGCTTGAATAAAATTCATGCACGTTGTAAACTCCTTCAGAGAAATCGTGTTTTTTTATTTCATAAATTTTTCCGTTTTTTTCATATAACTGCAAAACCACAAAATTAACCAGTTTTCTTTTCTCATTCAGCAGCTGTTCCGTAACAATCAAATCAGTTAACTCTTCATTCAACGGCTTTGTTTTTCTGTAAGAATAAACAGGCATAAAAACCACAAAGCCCGTGGAAGCAAAATAATTGAGTATTTTAGGTTTAAAAAGAAATTGAAACCAAATTGCCTGTAAAAAACCTTCAACTTTTAATGAAATTGATTTATACAATTGTGTGGCGCGCGCTCATGAAAGATTTAACGAATGCTAAAGAATTTATAAAAGGGTTTAAAAGAAAATGGCCTACTTGGGCAATGCCAACTAAAATAGGAGTTGCTGCAACAATTTTTTTCGGGTTATTTGGTTTTTTTAGTTTTGTGATCGCAGCATACGACTTTGTTACCACTGATGTCATTCATGTCGAAATAAAGACTACAGAAGAACAAAAACAAGAGAAATTTAATCAACATATTAGGGATATTGATGCAACGATTTCAGAAATGGAATTAAACAAAAAAGTAGTTGAGATATACCACGAAAACAAACAAGACTATTTAGAATACAATTATAGATTTACCTCTAGATTCCAGTACGCCGCTCTAGAAAATTTAATTAATTCCAATCAAATTAGAGACACCTATTTACAACAAGTTTTGTTGATTGAAAAAGAAAATTTTAGAAGAGAAAATGTTTATCTTGATGATTTAGATGAGATTTGGCAAAAGAGCTATGAAATAAATAATTTTGATGCATATCACGGACAGATAAAAAACCTTTTTGAAGATGGTTTTTTTAAAGAAGACAAAATTAAAATCGTAAACTCAATCACAATAACACTTGATGCTTACAAAAAAAGCATTGATGTTAATACATTCTTTTCCTAAATCAACCCTCAAACTCAAAAATCTTTTCTATTGGCTCATTAAACACTTTCGCAATATCGTGGGCCAGTTTCAAGGAAGGATTGTATTTGCCTTGCTCAAGGAACACAATTGTCTCACGCCTGACTTTAACAATTTTGGCCAGCTGTTCTTGGGTTAAATTGTATTTTGCCCTGAATTCTTTAATTCTGGTTTTCATTTTTCTTTCGCCTATTCAACATTTCCTTTTATGCTTAGATAAAAATATGATGCCATAAAAGAAATTGCTAAAAACAATACAATCATTGCAGTAACATGATGAACTTCAAGCATAGGAAAGCCAAAAAACTCTGCAATATTTTCTTCAAACACCCCAATAAAAAGTGTTACATAAATTGATGCAAGAAAAACATAATAGCCTGCTTTATGCATTAGCTTTTTTGACAGCTCATCTTCTACAGGCACTCCAGATTTAACAGAATCCATTTTTCTCTTTAAAGCCCAGATTGCAATTATAATTATAGTTGCAAGTATGCCAAAAAAAGGTAAAGAAATCAAATTAGATTCAGCAAAAGAAAACCAAAGCAAAACAGATACAATAACTGCAACAACTATCCCAAAACCCAAATAATTCTTTAATTTATCACTCATATCCAAACCTCCTTCAAGTTAGAAATACATAACTTGGTGTTAGAATTACATAACAACTAGTATTTAATGGTTTTGTTTGTGTTTTTTGCAGTTCAGGATTTTTGTGCAAAGCTTTACCTGACTAAAAGTTTATTAATTCTAAAAATCAATCTTTTGGTGTTGTTATGAAACAAAAAATGTTGTTTGGGTTTCTTTTTGTCTTGCTGCTTTTCTTTGGCTGCACGGATTTTCTAAAGGAACTTGAATCCATGCCGACCAAAGACTTTAATGATTATTTTGACTCAGATTTTTTTGGAAGTGACGCCAATCTTTTTGACGAAAATTTTTTTGGGAAAGATGTTAATGTCTGGGATGAATTCATTAAACAGGGTTTTTGCCCTGAAGGCCAAAGGATTTTTGAAGGAAAATGCATTCCAATAATTGAATGCATTGATGGAACTTTTGAACCTGATTGTTCTGTAAAAAAACCTTTTCAGTGTATTAAAGAGGAACTTGTTGAAAACATCGAATTATGCGGCTGCCCTTTTGATTTCAGGAAGGATGAAAATAAATGCATTGAAATCCAGCGCTGTGTTGATGACACAGAATACAGGAACTGTGGTTCAGCCAAGCCTGTTTTCTGCGAACAAGGCAAACTAATAAATAAAGCAAGTTTTTGTGGCTGCCCTGAATTCAATAAAATAAATGCTGAAGCCTGCGAGTTTGATTTTAAGATTAAATCAATTCAAAGAAAACTTGATTTCGTGCTTAGAGCAAAAAAAAGTAATTTTTTGTTTTCAATGCAGTCTGAACTAAAAAAACGCCTTGCAGGAATTTCAAGAACATATTATTGTAATCCCGGCTGCCCGACAGACAAAGAACTGATTTTAATGTATTTAGATGAAAAAAACCAGAAAAATGAATTATTGAAACTGGTTGAATTAATTAAAATACAATCAAGTGAACCAGATGACAGAGCAAGAATTGCAGTCAGTTTAGTGCAGAGAATTCCTTATGACTGGACAAAATTTACTGCAGAAAGATCCCAGGAAAGATATCCTTTTGAGGTTGTCTTTGATTATGCCGGAGTATGCGGAGAAAAATCCAAACTGCTTGTTTTTTTGTTAAGGGAATTGGGTTATGGCACTGCAATATTTGATTTTGAAAAAGAAAATCACTGGGCTGTAGGAATAAAATGCCCTCTTGAATACAGCTATAATAATTCAGGTTATTGTTTTATTGAATCAACTACCCCAACAATAATCACTGATTCCAAAGGGGATTATGTCAATATAGGAAAACTGCTGTCAGAGCCAAAAATAATTGAATTAAGTACAGGCAGTTCTTTTGACAGTGTTTCAGAAGAATACCGTGATTTAGCTGAACTAACAAAACTCAATGAACTAAAATCAATGAACCAAGAAGAATACAAAAAATGGACTGAAATAACCCAAAAATACTTTTTAACAGAGTTAGAGGAAATTGTTCTGCCTGCAGAAAACCCGCAGGACATGACTACTTTGATTGAATCAATTAAAACAAAACTAAGCTGAATTATTTTGTTGCTGGCTCTGCATTCAAACAAGTATTTATTTTTTGCTTACTTTAAAATATTATGCAGATTGGCAAAACAAAAACTTTTAGAAACAGCAAGCAATGGAGAAGCTGGCTGGAAAAAAACCATAAAACAAAAAAAGAAATCTGGCTGGTTTTCTTTAAGGTAAACTCAAAGAAAAGAAACAAATTCATGCTTTACCCTGAAGCAGTAGAAGAAGCACTATGTTTTGGCTGGATTGGCGGAATACTAAAAAAACCAGACAAAGAAAGCTATGCTGTTCGTTTTTCTCTCAGAAGAAAAAACAGCATTTGGAGTGAAAGCAACAAAAAAAGAGTGATTAAATTAATTAAAGAAAAAAAGATGACCCAGGCAGGAAAAAAATTAATTCCGGAAGAAGTGCTAAAAAAAACAAATTATGTATAAATTAGTGTTTTCTTTGTTGCCTTCTCTGAAAAACAAGGAATCTGTCCCTTTTTCTTTTTCTTCTAAATCCTGCTTTAGCAAAAACCTGATTATGAATTCCATAATACCTGTTAATTATTCTTTGGGTTTCTACTTTAATGTTTTCTTCTGTTACTGGAATTCCTTTTTCTTCCAGCCTTGATTCAACTATTGCCTTGTTTGGCTTGATTTCTGGAATTATTGCCTTGAATTCTTTTCCTTTTCTTTTGGAGAGAAGCTTTCCAAGCATGAAATCAAATACATGAACTTCTCCTTTGGCGACTCCTGCTTTTTTCAGTTCTTTTTGAAAAGCTTTGGCGTCTTTTTCTCCTCCAAACCCCTGAAAATTTCCTGCAACCAGAACAGGTTTTCCTTTTTCTGAAACATCAAAATTGAAATTTAATAATGCAATGCATTTTCCTTCTTTTTTTTTCAGTCTTAAACAAAAAGCACAGCCTTGTTCTGCAGAAACTGTTAAATCAAAACCATAACCTGCAATTTTTGTTTTATTTAATTCCCCTAAAACATCAGAAAACTTGTTAAGAATAAATCTTGTGTTTTCCCTTAATGCAAGCATTGTGTTTTTTTTGTGTCTGGCTAAAAATTTACCAAAAGAAGAAACCTGTTCTTGATTGGAAAGCAAAGAAACTAAATTGGCTGCACCAGCACTTCTTGCTGATTTGAACATTAATTCTGCATCATGCCTTAAAATAAACTTTTTTTTCCTGTCAGAAGCAGTGAACATAATTAACTTATCTAAAAAATTTGCCTGCTGGCTGGTGGCGCCTAAGCCCTCTAATTTTTGTTTGAATGATTTTACTGAAACAAATTTTGATTTAACCATAAACTAATTTGTTTTCTTTAACTTAAATAGTTTTCTGAACTGAAAAGCATTAAATTCTAGAAAAACGTTTTCTTTTTATGCTGCCAAGAAAAAAACCAATAAACCCAAGAGAAAAATTTAATCCTGAAATCCATTCAAACAGAAGAAAAAAACAATTAGGAATAATTGTCCCCACAAAAGGAAGAAGAGCGCCAAGGTTTGCATTAACCGGAAAAGAATTGGATAAATTAGACCCAAAAGATTATCCTGCCCCTTACAGATACGCCCCGAACACTAATCCGCATCATTTCGAATTTTTTGACCGGAGAAGACGCACAACCAAAAAACAGGAAAAAAAATAATTAAAATTAACGTATATTCAGACGCCGCATTGAGTTTTAATTATTGTTCCGTCTGCCCCGACAGTAAAAGCTTTTTCGTTTCCTTCAGAATCTTCTGCAAAAACCCCAAAAAACACATTATTTGATGTTACAGCTTTTGTTGCACTAAACTTAGATGCAATTGTATTAAGATAATTGTTTACATGAAAAACTGCTTTTTGTTCTGAGTCAATTACTGTGTTTCCTTGCAATAAAATTTGGTCAGGGCTTTGCTCACACCAGCATCTGTCAGTCATGCAAGCATAAAGCCCGCATATGTCTTCTTTGAATTCAGTGCATTCAGATGTTATCGGCGCTGACTGAATATCTTTAAAGTAAACTTGTTCTGGCTGAGGGCAGCCACTGAACATTAAAGCCAATACAACTAATCCAAAAACTATTTCTTTCATTTAATCACCTGCTTTTGGTTAATTGAAGTCCAAACAACTATTTATGTTTTACTATTGTCTGGGGGCGTAGAAATCCTTAGCAGTTTATAAATAATCTGATTTTTTGGAACGCCCCTTAAACAGACACAAAAAAGCCAATTGTTTTTATATTAAAAGCACAATAATTTAGTAATATGGGCAAAAGGGCAAAAGTCAGAAGATTGAAGAGAAGGAAAAAAATAAGAATGGCCCCAAAGCCTGTGGCAAACCCATTAGAATTAACTCCACAAGAATTTAATTCTTTCATTAAGTTCAGGCGCTTTCTTGCAAGAGAACTTAAGGCAATGGGAATAAAAACAAAACTCGATATTGATGTGGTGCAAGACCCTATTAAATGGAAAAAAAAAATTAAGAAAATATGAATGGGCGTTAGATGCTTATAATACAGGAAAACTTGAAAACGGAGGCGGAGTAAATAAACCAACTGTCAGGAAACCAGGAAAACAGGCTATTAAATATGTTGTAGGGGTCTTGCCATCAAAAAAAAGAGATGTGATTCAGACATTGTTTCATGAAGCAGCCCATGCAGCAGCATTTGAATTAATGAGAAAACATGGGCTGATATTAATCAAATTTAACAAACAAACAGTGCCATATATTGCCAGCGAAGCAAGAACCGGTGCTGAAGCCTTGGCCATGAGCTTGGAAATGGAAAGATATTCAGATAAGCCCAGCCTCCAGAACGCTGTTTTGAAAGAATACACAAAAATATGCAGCAAATCCCCGGTATTTGAAGAGCACCGCTTGGGCCTCAAACTGGCAAAAGCAATTCTGGCAGTTGCCCCTTATTCACTTGCAGACAGAAGGCTGCTAAGGGAAAAAACAGCTGAATTCATAGTGAGCCACAAGGCATCTTTATTAGGCATATCTAATTTTGCTGATCAACTGGAAGCTAAAAAAGGAAAATCAATGTTAAAGGCATTAAGGAAACGCGCTGCCGTAAAAGCCAGTTAGGGTATTTATTCAATGACTGGCATTCTCCTACAAAAAAAAGATACTGTATTAATTCAGTCTGCCTTGACTTTAAGGAAAAATGATTTTCCTGTTTCAGCCATTAAAATATACCCTAAATCATATGAAAGCAAGCCAAACCAGACCAGCCAGATTCCTGAATACAATGCAATCAAAAAAGCAGTTAATTCAAGGATTGGCCTTAAGCCCATTACATCAGACAAAAATTTGTGTTTTATTTTTCCTTTGTCTACTATTTGAGTATTAATTAATTCTTCTGATACAGCAACCACAATAAACAAGGCCAAAAAATAATAATTAACTGACGCAATCCCCAAAAACAATACAAACAATATTGTTACTCCAAGACCTAAATAATGCCCTGTTGAATCAATTTTTCCTGCAATTAAAACTCCGGCAACTGTCGCAAGCCATAAAGTAGAAAGTTCAGGAGAAAAAGCAATAATTAATGCAATTAATATTCCATAGCCTGCGCCTGAAACCCACACAACATATTTTGGAAGTTTTACTCCGTGTTCTTCAATTAAATCAGTTAATTTGGTTAAAATTCCTGTAATAAAAGCAATGCCTAAAATCAAAATCATTTTTTGCCCCAAACTTCTTTTATTGTATGAAACAATAAAGGAAACAATATTGTTGCGTCTCCTTCAATATAAACTTGTTCTGCTTTTTTATTGATTTTTCCCCAGGAAATTCCTTCTTTTACTTTTGCTCCAGAAAGCGAACCATCTCCTTCAATTGCAGTTGAAACATAAACTGCATAATCTAATCCGTTCCTTAAAATGTTTGCGCCAATCAAATGATGTTTTGCGGTTCCCCCGCCTAAAATTATTCCAGCGGTTTTTTCTGCACCTAAAACCAGATCAGCTAATTCCTGCATGTCTGCAGTAACATCTATTCCAAACTCTTTGTTTCTTTGTTTAAATGAAAACAACTGCAATCCAAATGCTCCGTCGGTTATTGCAGGGCAAAAAACAGGAATATTATTTTTTGTTGCCCAATACAAAATTGAATTCTCGTCTTTTACTTTTTTTCCTAACTCAAAAATTAGTTCCCTAGGGGAAAGCAGTTTCTTTTTTTGTTTTTGTTTTTCAAGCATTTCGTCAAAAAAAGGAATCAACGTTTTTTCCAGCCAAATATACCTGTCATTTGGCACAAAAATGTTTCCAATCCTGTTAATTCCTTTTTTGTGTAATTCTAAATCATTCACTTCAAAGCTTCCAAGCAAAAAAGGTTTTTCTGTCTTCATTAAATCTTCTTCAATTGAACCAACAGAAGTTATTATTGCATCAACCATTTTGTGTTTTACCATAAAAGCAAATAATTCCCTTAAACCAGAAGAAACCATGTTTGAAGTAAAACTCAAAAAAATTGTTGCTTTTTCTTTTTTCATTTCCCTTAAAACTTCGGCTGCTTTTCCTAAATGGCTTGCCTGAAAACCGATTGATTTCATTGAATTAACTAATTCAGTTATTTTTTCTGAATCGGTTTTGCCTTTTATAACAGGCAATTCTTTTTCTTTTAATATCTTTTTTTCTGTTCTTTTTCCGGTTTTTTTCATTAAATCACTCTTTTTTCTTCCAAACAAGCACTTTCTTAAACACGTTTGCCGCAATCAGCGCAGTCTGTAAATTAACCTTATCTGAAGCGCATTCAACTAAGTCTAAACCAATTACTTTGCTTTTAGAACAGATTTCTTTAAGCAAAGAAAAAAATTCTTTTTGCTGCATTCCCAAAGGCTCTGGAGTTCCCACTTCAGGGCAAATGCTTGGGTCAAATACATCCAAGTCAACTGAAATGTAAACCTTGCCTTTAATTCCTTTTAATGATTCTTTTATTCTGAATTTTTTTGCAGTTTTTTCTTCTTCTTTACTAGAGCTTCTGCTTCCAAGCTGGATTAGTTCAATTCCTTTTTCTTCCAGCAATCTTTTTGCCCAAGTAATATGAGAAAATTTTTCGCCCATCCAGTTTTCCATTAAATCCCTGTGGGCATCAAAATGAATTACCGTAATTTTTTCTTTTCCTTTCAAAGCATTAATTATTCCTAAAGAAATCAAATGGTCTCCTCCAAGAAAAACAGGAAAAGCTTTTGGGTTAATTTCCTTGATTTCTTTTATTGTATCCTGAATTCTTTTTTCCGTCAGCTTCCAGTTTCCATAAACTATTTCTAAATCCCCTAAATCACAGAATTTAAATTTTTCAAAGACATTCTGTTTTGACTCAAAATCAAAACCGGGCAGGTTTTTTATTGCCTCTCGGATAAACAAAGGGCCAAATTTAACGCTTTTGCCTGTTTCAGTTGAATCCCAGGGAACTCCAAGCAAAACAATTTCTGCTTTTTTGGGTTCGTGCTCGAAAGGAAAAGTTTTTGTTGTATAAAGCATAAAATCACTCTGCAAGAAAACAATTAAAGCCTTAATTAAAAGCCTTGAAGGCAAATAAAACCGGAAAATTATACAAAGATTTCCTGTATTTAACCTTAAATCCTTTTGACTCCAAAAAAACAATCATTGAATGAAAGTTTTTTTGTTTTAAATCTATTTCATGACATTCCATTACAATCTGTTTGATTCTTTGAAAAAATTTTTCAGGAAGCGCATACAAAATGTTGTATTCTGCACCTTCAACATCAATTTTAAGCAAATCACATTCTTCAATCCTGTTTTCTTCAAAGATTTCCTTTAAATCTACTGAATTGACTTCAATAAAACTTCCTTTTCCAAAAATTGAATGCCCGCCTGAATTGTTTGAATTCAAAAAAATTTTTTCTTTTCCTTTTTTGGATGAAACAGCAAGATTAAATGTTTTAACTTTTTCTTCTAAACCATTGAGTTTAATGTTTTCTTCAAGTAATTCAAAGTTTTCAGGAACAGGTTCAAAAGAAAAAATTTTTCTTGCTTTTCCTGCAATAAAAACAGAAAAAATTCCAATCTGTGCGCCTATATCAAAAACAACAGAAGTCTTATTTAATTTGATTTGATCTGTAAAATATTCGTTTCCTAAAACAATTTCAACAAAAATATCCCTGTCTTTTGTTTTGCTTCGTGTAACATATTTTGTTCCGTTGCTCAGTTCATAAATTATTTTTCTTTTTTTATTTTTGTCATAAATATCGTAAAAATATTCTTTCCAGTTTTTTACACGCAAAACAACCTTTAATGCAAAAAAAACATTCCTTGCTTTTATTGCAAGAGTAACAAGGCATTGCCTGAAAAGCTGAAAAATAAACCTTAAAGGATTCATGCAAAAAAAAGGGACGAATTTGTTTAAATTTCTTCTGCTGTGTTTATTTTTTCTTCCAGCATTTTTAACTTGCTGAATTCCAGTTCAACTGTTTTTTTGTTCACAAAAGGCTTATGGTGCCTGAAACCCCCTCCAAAATTTTTTGGGATATGCATTAATTCATGTAAAAGCGTTTTTGTCTGTTCTTCTTCAGTTTGCTTGAAAAAAAGTTCCATTAATTCAATAACATAAAAAGGTTCTTGATTCATTCCTAACTGCATTGCTTTGCCTAAAGTGTGAATTCTTGCAACAACTCTTTTTGTTTTAGTTCCTTTAGAAATAATACAAGAAACCCTATTCAAAGGAACATGATTAAATCCAAGTTTATTAATTAATTCCCTTGCAGCAAGGGTGTATGTTTCGGAAAACTCATATTTCATTTTAACACACAAAATAATCAGTTATGTATAAGCTTTTGTTTGTTTTTTGTTGTTTTCTTAATTTACTTGAACTCAAGAATGTCTGCTTTTATCGCCAGCCTTTCTGTTACCTTTGCGCTTGCTAGTGTTCCGCCTAAAGAGTTTGTGTTTTCGCTTGCAAGAGAAACAAATAATTCTCCTTTATAGCCTGTGTTTCCTTTCTCCAGAAAAGTCCCGTGCATTGAAGTTACCTTAAAAGACTCATCAAAATGTCTTCTCTTGAAAACTCCGGCCCCGTAAATATTTATTTCCAAATCTTTTATTTTCCCTTCAACGCTTTTGATTGTTGCCCGCTGAACCTTATTTTCAGAAAAAGCCTGTTTTAAGCCTGCCAAAACCTCGTCTCCGTCCTCAAAAATTATTGAAATCATTTTTTTTGCTTCCATAAAACACCCTCAAACAAATTCTTCTATACAATAACTAATATAAAACGAAATAAAAAACGAATTGATTAGTCAACAGAAAAAGGCTTGAATATTGAGTTTCTTGCTTTGCTGCCAAGCAAACACACACATTATTTTTTATTAGGCAAAACACATATAATATTTTATGGAAACTGAATACAAGAAAATCTTGTCCCCGGAAGAAAAACGGTTTGCTGAAAGACTCAAAGAAGAGCTGATAATAGGCGGGTATTCTGAAAGAACAGTCATAATGTATTCTTGTTATGTTGGGGATTTCATGAATAAAATCCAAAAACCAGTTAATGAAACTGAAAGAGAAGACATAGTAAAATATCTTGTAATGAAAAGAGAAAAAGAAGGCTTATCAAATACTTCAATTTCTTTAGTTCATTCGTCATTAAAGTTTTTCTTTGAAACCGTACTGAAAAAAAAAATTCTTGACGAAATAAAGCTTCCCAAGAAAGAAAAAAAACTTCCGACTGTTTTAACTCCAAAAGAAGTAAAAGCATTAATTAAAGTATCAAAAGCCGGAAGAGACAAAACAATAATTGAATTTCTTTATTCAAGCGGGGTAAGAGTAAGTGAATGCGCTAAAATGAAAATTGCAAGCCTAGACTTAAATGAAGGAATTGCAAGAGTCAAAAGCGGAAAAGGGAAAAAAGACCGAATAATAATTCTCTCAAAAAAATGGATTCACAATCTGAAAAAATACTTAAAAAGAAAAAGAATTCAAAGCGAATATGTTTTCTCCAAAAAAAACGGCAAACCAATTACCCCGGATACTATTGAAAGGCTTGTAAAAAAAAATGCATTAAAAGCAGGAATCCAAAAAAAAGTGACTCCTCATTCGCTTAGGCATTCTTTTGCCACACACCTCCTTGAATCAGGAGAAAGCATAAGAAAAATACAGGAATTGCTTGGCCATAGCAATTTATCAACAACTCAAATCTACACTTTTGTTTCAACAGAAGAACTCAAAAAAGTTCAAAGCCCTTTAGATACCCTTTGAGGCCCGCCACTTCCACTAATAAACAAAAAAAATTTGTATAATAAAAAAATAAAACAAAAAATTCATTCAAATAATTGGAAAAAAACAAAAAATTATGTATATTTTGTGTTTTGTTGTTTCTTTCAACTCTCAAACATTCAACATCGCAAAGGCAGTTATGTATATGTACGGTTTTTTTGGGGTTTTTCAGCAGAAATCCCTGAATTTTTTTAAAGATTGAGTTTTTAACCCAAAAGTTTATATATATAAATGAAGTTATTATTTAACAAGAAACAGAGGTGTTTTTTATGACAGTAAGATTATCTAAATTATTTGGAATGGACATATATACAGATAATGCGGAATACAAAGGAAAAGTTTTTGATTTGGTTGTCAATTTAGAAAAAGGCAGGGTCGAAACAATAACTACCGAGCCATTGAAAGTTAAATCAAAACAAGAAGCAAAAAAAATAATCAAAGAAAAAAGTGTGCCTTATAGAAATGTTAAATCAGCAAAAGACATATTAATAGTCAGAACCGGAAGAGCGCCAGAAGAAGATGAAGAAGAAAAGCCAGCACATCGCACATACCAGGCATCGCAAAGAAATTACAATTCCCCGCAGCCGCACTTTAGAAGAAGACTTTAATAAATATTTCTTTTTTTACCTTTGCAAACATTTATATTTAGTGATTACGTATATATATACATAAAAGAGTATTATTTACTATATATATTATTAGTGGAATTGAGGGGTCTGTGTGAAAGGATATTTTGTTCAATATAAATTTATTTTGCCTAAAGATATAAAGCACTCATCTTATACTTATCAAAAGCTTTTTAGAGCAATTTATGGTTATTCCCAGCAAGTTTCTAAATCAAATGGAAAAACCTATGTTTATCACAGACCAGGAATACTTTCAAACACACCTTTTATAAAACACGGAAAAAACTGTGTTGTGATCCCACAAGAAAAATTTTCAGAGCTGATAAGTTTTTTTAAGACAGGGAAAAACCCAAGCCACGCTTGGACCCTGAAAGGTGACTGGAAAGCAGTATACTATTTAAACGAAAAAGAAATAGAAGAATCTGACGTTAAAAGTTCTTTGGAAACCTTGCTTGACAGAACTTATATAGTTAACCCTTCCAAAGAACACGGTGCACTTTTATCTGAAATGGAACGTGCAAAAAAACACTTGACAGAAAAGAAAAACATTGACCAAGCCTTTTCACAGACTCTGTTAAATGAATCAAAGAAAATAATAGACACTTCGTGGTTTAAAGAAGTTCAAGGAAAATCAGATAAACTAAAATATTTTTATTCATTGTATGCTTTTATCAAAGGCCAATAACCTTGCTTCTTCTTCAGCTCTTTCTTTTATTTTTTCCTTAATTCTTATTATCAAGTCTTTTTTTCTCCACTTTCTTTTTCCGCCGGCACTTGTTGTTTCAAGTAACCCTACATCAACCAGAGTTTTTATGTAAGGATAAAGGCTCCTGTCATTTTTATACTCAATAGAAAATAGTTCTTGTATTCTTCTTTTTATTTCATCCATTGGCACCCACTCATCAAAACCAATCACTGAAAGAATGTGGTGTGCTTGGGTGTTTTCTAATGGATTAATGTAATCCCAAAAACTATAAATTTCTGAAACCACTGTTTTTTCTTCTTCTTCGTAAATGGTTTCTCCTGTTTTTTTTTCTTTTTGTTTAAAAACAGAAAAAATCCTTTGCAAAAGGCCATTAAACATATTTTTCATTATTATAATTACCTTAACAACTTAAAAACTTAACTGCGCTTACAAAAATTACCGGTAATTACTGCCTTTTTCGTTTTTTTGCAAGTAATTACGATTAAATTATCGGCCAATTAACCCGAATTTAGCTGTTTTTTTGTCAAAGTGAGCTTTACTGTGTTGTTTAGACAATTCAGAGGTTGTTTGATTTTTTCTTTTTTATTTCTTTTTTTGTCAAGTTGAGCCCGGCTTGGGGCTTTTTATTAGCCAAGTGAGTAGTGTTTTAGTTATTTGATTAAGAATTAGAGTGTGCTTTTTGTAAAAGTGATATTAGCGGGGGAAGGATTTGAACCTTCGACCTTCGGGTTATGAGCCCGACGGGCACTCCTGGCTGCCCTACCCCGCTGGTTTTTTTTCGATTTAATGTGATTTTTTTCCTTTATTTCGGTTTTTAAGCCATTTAGATTCTTTTTTTTAATTTTAACTTTTTTTTTAGTCTTTTTTGTTTGTTTTACTTGTTTTTTAGTGTTTTTTTTGTCTTTAATTTTATTTCTTTTATTGTCCTAGTTTTTGTGTTTTTTTGTTTATTTTGAAAGGGTTTTTAATGCATCTTCAATGAGTTCTAGTTGTTTTTTTATGTTTTTTACCCTTTTTTTGTTGTTTACTAATTCCATTTGTTTGCCGCACCCTGGGCATTTGAATTGATATTCTGCGGCCACTTCAAATGGCACGCTTTCACATATTTGTTTGCAGGAAAAAAACGCATAATCTGTTTCAAATTCAAGTTTTTTTTCTAGTTTCTTGATTTCTTCACTTTGTTGTTCTATTATGAGTTCTGCAATCCTTTTTTCCTTTATTTCCCAAGTGTATGAGAACCAGCCTGTTTTGTTATTCTTTTTTTTGTCATAACAAGCTATTCCTCTGTAATGTAGTCTGTTTAGAATGGTTCTTACTTCTGTTATCTTTAATCCTGTTTTTTCTGCAATCTCTTCATCGTTTATTCTGCCTTTTTTACTTTTGCATGCCTTTATTAGTGAAATAGCATCTTTTCCGCCTGTGGTGTTAATAAAGTCTCTTGCTATTTCATAAGATAGAATCTCTTTCTTTCCCATATATTCAGATTCATTGAATAATAATTTAAATCAATGTGATTTATTTTTTTTTGTTTTTTTTCCTTTTTTTTGCGGAATTATTTTTATTTGTCCTTTGCTAAATTTTTTGTTTAACTCTTTTCCTTCAAATAATTCGTGAAGAAAAACTGCCAGTGCGGCAATTTCTGAATGAGGCTGATTGCCTATAGAAATATTGTAGTCGCTTTTTTCGTAAACTTGCGGAGGCACTTTTTCTGCGCCAACAA
>Ga0180009_10002345_pt1 | contig 22293 bp, 18 predicted proteins | sample OS_PC_MetaG_FD_123537 | JGI IMG/M metagenome (GOLD analysis project Ga0180009, IMG submission 123537) | Groundwater microbial communities from the Aspo Hard Rock Laboratory (HRL) deep subsurface site, Sweden - OS_PC_MetaG | ecosystem: Environmental > Aquatic > Deep subsurface > Groundwater...
ATCTCCTCGACTGTCTTGGTGTACTCGACCTGCTGCGTGGCCTTGAACCAGATGAACCAGCCAACAGCAGCGATGACAAGAATAAGGATAATACCATATACAATCATGAACTTAGGGACTCTCTTCCCCTGCTGCTTGGCAAGGACAAACTGCGAAGCATCCTCAATGGCCTCAATAGGGTGGCCGACCTCTGCGAGCTTGCGCTTGATATGGTGTATCTTGAAGCCCTTGGCAAGATGCTTCTCAACATACCTCACAAGCTCTGGATTAGGTCTCTTGGCCATGATAACCTCTTTTTCTAACTCAAAACCAATGACTGCGCTAACCGCCGAAAAACTCTTTCTGCTGCTTCGACCACACCTTGTTAGGAGTCTTTTTGAGCCATTCAACATACATCTCAATGAACTTAAGACGCTCCTCAGCATTCTGCTTTTTCTGCTTTTCAAGCTCCTCAAGGTCTGGTTTCATCATTCCCTCGCAATCCTCTTGAAACGGATCCTTGTCCCTTCATCAAACCAGGACAAAAACCCTTCCAACTTTTCATGACTGATATCGTCAAAGAACAACTCATATAAAAACTTTGCATCTTCCAAGTCCTTATCAGAGCCCAAATAGAGCTTATATGCTATCTGAAGCTCTATCGGTGAAATCCTCAACCTGTGAAGCCCGTTCAACACGAGCTCTATGGAGTTTTCCATCACGAACCCGTCTGTAGATGTCTTCTTGAACTTCAGCTCCATATTGGGGATAAACCTCCCTTTCCTGGAGAACCGTATCGCGTGACCCGCCCTCAAGTATTCCTCAAAAGCGCCCTTGCAGTCAGCGGTATTCAGGCATTCAAAATCCTCTGATAATAAATCCCATAATCCCTTGAACTCCTCAAAAGAGAGCTCGTCAACCAACAGATCAACATCTTCTGTCTCACGGCTCCTACCAAACAATATGGAGATATAACCTGAAACCAATACAAACCTAATCTTCAGGTCTGAAAGGTGTTCACAGAAGTCAATAACGAAGCGGTCAAGATAATTCAGCTCCTTGGCAAAAGAAATCCTGTTCTGCCTGAATTCATACTCCATAGGCCGGATAAAGCCCGATTCGTTTATAAAGGTTTCTGCCGTGCTCAAGGCTTCTTGCAGTCCGGAACTATCTTCAGGCCGCTCTCGCCTTCGAACATGCTCATGCTCAGAGTCACCTTCTTGCGCTCTTTTGGACCGAGAACGCCCACATTACTCCGTCTGACAGACTCGTTGGTTCCATTGGCCATCGTTATGATGATGTCGCAGTCAGCCTCATAGTCCTTGTCGTTCTGCATCACGAAAGATATCCTGTCTTTTGTCTGGTTGTTCACTGAGGAAACACCCTCATGAGATGCGTTGATCAGCACAACAGGCTGCTGACCAGACAGGAACGACCTATTGCAGCCCGCAACAAGGAGAAACAACACCAGCAAAAGCAACCATCTCATCTTGCAACACCCTCCAGTGCAGTGTGGACTTCAACAGCAGCCATGCCCAATCCCACGAAAAAAGAGCCCAGCTCCTGCCCAGCCCTCATCTGCCAGGGGCTCTCTGCGAACGATGCTATGACTGTCCTGAACTTGAACTTCCTGGCGAACACTATGTTCTGCATCATGCGTCCCAGGAAAAGAGCCCTGTCGCGCGGGCTTGCGCTGACCAGGGCTGAGAAGTTGAAGCCGATGGCGACACCCTTCTCTTTCGCAAGCACTGCAAGGATGTGGTTCAAGCCTGATGCCCTGTGGTGCAGGAAATCCTTCCTCCTGTGGAACTCGAGATTGAAAAGTATGTCAGGCCTTATCTTCTCGATGATGTGGCGCAGCTGCATCTGGTCATCCGGAGCCCTGACAATAGTCAGGAACTTCCCCTTGTACTTCTTGACATCCTCTGGCTTGCAGAGGATGGCAGTGGACAGTTTGACTCTTGTTTTTTTCTGAAATTCGCTGATATCCTTTGGTGTATCATAAACAAAACATAAAGAGGCAATACCAAGCTTTTCAGCTATCTCAATGAACTCAGGCTCATTCCCTTTCGGAAAAACAAAGTCATTCATCATCCAAACCCGAATACCCTCAGCTTCAGCAACAGCAGGCGTTCTTTGACACGATAATAGACAGACTCGACAGGATCGAAAGTGTCAGGAGCGGCCTCAAACTTCAGCGAGACCCCCATATGAGAGTAAAGTCTCTTAAAAATGTATCTTGTCCTTGGCATGTGGTGCTCTGAAGTCACGACAGTGATGTTCTTCGGCTTCTTTTCCTTGAGCAGCTCCCAGCAGAACACAGCATTATGGACTGTGTCGCGCGAGTGTCGCTCGAGAAGTATCTTCTCATGCGGGATGAAGTTCAGCAGCATCACGCGCATTACCACAGACTCGGGCACCCTGTATCTGGCAGGCCCTCCGCTGAGCAAGACCTTTGAGTAGTTGTTCTTCCTGTAGAGCTGGACCGCCTTCCTGACGCGTGCAATCATGCAGTCACTGGGCCTGCCGTCAGGCCTGGGCGAGCAGCCGAGCACTATCAGCACATTCTTGAAGCTCATCTTATAAGCCCCATCAAGTCAGAGAGCATCTTCTCATCGTAGGCTATCAGCGGAGTCAAGAGCGCTGTCTTGATATCGCCATACTTGTCTAGCTCAAAATCCTCAAATCTGTCTCCTACAACCACCGCCCTACAATTGTTTTTTTCGGCGAAGCCGTCAATATCTGAGAGAGCATTTATTTGTGTGAATCTTATGTCGTAACCGTAACTGAATCTCATCAAAGAATCAATATATTTTTCTTTTCTACCCAGCGGAAAAACAATACAACCTCTCTTCATCATGAGCCAGGCAGCGGCGAGGGACTTCTCGTCTTCTATCAGGCAAACAACATTTCCTGTGATCCCGACAGGCAGGCCGCCGAAGCAGGGGATGGTCTTGTGAAAGATGAATGTTTTTTCATGGATCTCGACGCCGACATCAAGGTCAGCACCCTTCATCTTTGCTTTTAGATTGAACGTGTTGCCGACAGCATCGCCAAGGAAGATATCTGTCTCATTAGAAGACTTTGGAAACTTCTTGTTTGTCCTTTTGGTTGAGATGCGGAAGGTGGTGGGTTTTTCGTGTTTTACAACACTACCAGCATAATCAATAACTTTCTCTTTTATGGCATCTGGCAAGCTTTCAACGACGACAGCCGGGCTTAGAGAGACCAGGCCAAAGACATTTTTCAGTGAAGAAACCGCAGCAGAATCAGAAGTGTAGACAAATATCCTCCCCCTGACCTTCTTGATCTCAGCGGTTATGCTGTTCTTATTGAGGCAGTCGCGCAGGTTATATACCAGCCTGTCCTCGAACATGAAGCGGTTCTTGCCCTTCAAGGCCAGCTCGCCATAACGGCAGATAATGCAATCCATGAGGCGTAATAAAGAAGAAGACAATATAAAGGTTTAGATTGAGTAAAAAAACATTGCGGCGCCGCGTGAAGCTCGGCGTTCGTGATATTTGGTGCGGTCTGACATCCCCGTAAGGGACGTCCCCCTGTCAGAATATAATATTTAGTCTAAGCGCCTGCGCACATTCACGGCGGCGCCGCGTGAAGCTAAGCGTGCTTCTCCTTGTAGTCCTTTATAGCTGCTTTCAGCGCATCTATGCCGAGGATAGAGCAATGTATCTTCAGCTGGGGAAGCTCTCCGCCAAGATAGTCTATCACATCCTGCTTGGTCAGTTTCATAGCATCATCAACAGTCTTGCCCTTCACGATCGCGCAGACAGCGTCTGACGCAGCAATAGCAGCACAGCAGCCGAAAGTCAGGAACTTAGCCTCCTTGATTATCCCTTTCTCGACCTTGATATAAACTTTCATGACATCACCACAAGCGGTATTGCCTACCTCGCCGATGCCGTTCGCCTTCTTCAGCTCCCCGGCATTCTTCGGATTCCTGAAATGCTCCATCACTTTCTTAGAGTACATCCTTCAACACCCTCTTCAGAGGACTTATCTTCCTCAGCTTCTCGACATACTTCTTCAGACTGCCTATCGTGTAGTCTATCTCCTCTTCTGTCGTGAAACGGCTCAAAGTCATGCGCAGGGTCCCGTTCGCAAGACCCTTGTCAAGGCCTATCGCAAGAAGGACATGGCTTGGCTCCAAAGAATGTGAAGAGCACGCGCTGCCTGTCGAGGTGCATATCCCGCTCACGTCAAGATAGGAGCCAAGGGCCTCTCCCTCTACATTGGCAAAAGCGATGTTCACGTTGTTGCAAAGCCTTTTCTCACCGCGCGGACCGTTAAGCTTCACGTCATGAATCTCTTTCTCGATGCCTGAAATCAGCCGATCCCTCAACTTCGCAATCCTTTTCGCATCAGAATCTGAAGAGAGCTTCACTGCCTTGGCAAAACCCATTATTCCAGGCACGTTCTCAGTGCCTGCACGCAGCTTGAACTCGTGCGCACCTCCGTGCTGGATGCTTGCCATCTTCGTGCCTTTCCTGACGTACAATGCACCGACTCCTTTCGGACCGTGGATCTTGTGAGAAGACATGGATATAAGGTCTACAGGAACCTTCTTCGCGTTTATAGGAACCTTTGTGAAGCTCTGCACCGCATCTGTGTGAAACATGACTCCGTGCTCCCTGCATATATTCCCTATCTTCTCCAGCGGCTGTATAGTCCCTATCTCGTTGTTTCCGTGGATGATTGATACAAGGAGCGTCTTCGGAGTGATAGCCTTCCTGAGATCATCGAGAATGACAAACCCTTCATTATCCACCCCCAGATACTTAATCTCGAACCCCTCTTTCTCCAATGCCTTGCAGGTATTCAACACAGCAGGATGCTCTATCTTTGTGGTTATGATGTGATTGCCTTTATCCCTGTTGGCATAAGCAACCCCTTTGATAGCAAGATTGTCAGACTCTGTCCCGCCAGAGGTGAATATTATCTCATCATATCCTGCATTGAGCTTCTTCGCAACATCCTCCCTGGCCTCTGTCAGGTAGCGCTTAGCCTCCTGCCCCTTCTGGTGTATGCTTGAAGGATTCCCATAAACATCACTGAAGAAAGGGAGCATCTCCTTGACCACTGCTGGATCGACCATTGTTGTAGCGCCGTTATCAAGATATATTTTCTTCATTTTAATCCTTCCTTGCAGATATTGCAATTTTCAGGTATTATTTTATGTTTTCTATACTCTGAACATTCTTCTATTTCGTTCCGAAACTCGCAATAACTTTTTTTATTCCATTGCTTTCTTTTATCAATTGTTTCCCTTAAAAGAGCTATTTTAAATAACCCTTCTTTTGTTAGATGCTCTTTTCTTTCCATTAAGTTTATACATTTTTTCCATGCTAAAAACTCCGCTTTCTTCGAGTTTGAAACAAAGTCCATATCATTCAGCAAATCGACAATTTTCTTTGCTTCTTGAAGTTTTGTCACTTTAAAAGCAACACAATCTCTTGCGTTGGTTAGTCCTTTTTTTCTGCTTGATTTTGAACTTTGAAAATAGATATGGCCTATACCCCCAAGGTATTCTCTTATTTTTTCAAGAACCTCTCTTTCGGATTCAGTTAGTTTTATAGTAAAATCCGCTACCACCTGCTTCGAGTTTCCAGTTTTACCGCTTTTTTTGATGACTATACAAAAACAGCCTTCTCCTTCTATAAATCCGAGTAACCAACGTATATCCATCATAAATTAACAAATAGCAACTTATATATAAACCTTTATATCTTAATATGATCCGCCGCATCCAGAGGTTAAATAGAAACATTTATATAGTCAATTGCCATTCCGTAGTAACAACAGAGGGGTATTGATGAGAAGTAGTAAAGCTATCACTAATTATGCAGTCATCCTCCTAACGGTCCTAGTGCTTATTTCTAGCTCTGTAAGCGCAATAGCAGAGGATTTCAGCGCTTTCGGCGAAAAAAAAGACGTAAGCGTCTGCGCCTGCGACCTCACAACAGACCACATCACAATCCACAATACAGGGGATATAACAAGCACTTTCATGATAGACGCAGAAGGCAGAGCCGCTGAATGGACCGACCTCGCACCCCAGACATTCTACCTTGAACAAGGAGAAGTGAAGACAGTAGAGAGATTCATCAAAGTCCCCTGCAGGGCAAGGGGAGACTACACACTAAACACGACCGTAAGGACACTCTTCGACATGGAAAAGGTGCTTGAACAGACACTCAAAGTCCAGAACTGCCCGAATATCCAGATCATACCCAAATTCTCAGGAGCACAGCAGGAATGCCCGTGCACACCTGTTCAGTACAGCTTCGAAGTTGTCAACACAGGAAACCACATAGAGACATACGAGATAAGCGTAGAGCCATACTCCGAAGCGATATCTCTCAGCACAGACTTCCTCGTGCTAGAGCCCGGAGAGAAACAAGAGATCCTGGTCTTCATAAACCTCGAATGCGGCCAGTACGGAGAGAAGATATTCACATTCAATGCGCGCGCCCAAGGAACTGGAATCCTGGGCCAGACAGACTTTGTCCTTGACATAAACAAATGCTATGACTACTATATCCTTGTCGGCGAAGAATACAATGTATGCCAAGGCATACCAAACATAATACTCTTCCAGATAGACAACAAAGCAAACATAGCCAACGAATACTTCCTGGCTGTCGAAGGCGCCGACTGGGCATACCCGGAAAACGAGACAATCGCTGCTTGGGGCGGAGAGACAAAGGAATCAAACATACTCGTATTCCCGCCCGACGAAGAAGAGTCCCTGCACACAATCACCTTGCGGTCTATGTCAGCCAGAGGAGAGGAAGAGAGGATAAAGGAAATCCTGCTCGAGACAGAAAAATGCTATGACTACGAGCTTGTCGAGACAGAAGGTGTCTTCCAGGCGACCGAGTGCAAGACAAAAGACCACATATTCACGCTCAAGAACATCGGTGGACGAGACACCACATACTACATCGACGCTGAAGGTCTTGAATGGATGACAACAAGCCCTGAGCCGATAACACTCGGCGCAGGACAGGAAGAATCCATAGTCTTCCGCGGAGAGGCACCATGCGAAAGCGCAGGCGAATACATTGAGAACATCTACATCACAATCGAAGAGATAAACCAGACATATCTCGAAGAAAAAACAGTCACTGTCCATGCCAAAGAAGAGGTATACATGCCAGAGATAGATATCCCTGACCTGAAGATAGACTATGCTGGCGGTGAGACAGAGATCAAGATAACAAACAATGGATTCGAGACAGCAACATACCTCCTCGGACTTGTCGCAAGCGACTGGATAACGCTGGACACCAGCAGCGTGGAGCTCGCGCCAGGAGAGAACACAACTCTTCTTCTACAGGCTTGGCCGACAGAAGATGTCCCTGAGGAAACCTATGCCGGAGAGCTCACAGCAAGGGTCCAAGGAGAGGAAATAGAATACTCAACAGACTTCACAGTAGAGCTGAGAGAAAACGCTGGCTGGCCGTTGTGGCTCATCGCAGCCATCGCCGGCGGAGCACTCCTGCTGATCATAATAATAGTCATCCTCGTGGTCTTCCTCAGCAAGAAGAGGAAGAAGAAGGAAAAGAAGGAAGAGCCAAAGGAAGAGAAGAAAGAAGACAAGGAAATAATAACAATAGACAAGAGAGAATACAGGAGAAAGAAGAAGGAAGAGAAGAAAACAAGGCTTTGGCCGATACTCCTTCTGCTCTTGCTGGCATTGATAGTCGCTGGCGGGCTCTATTATGCATTCAGCACAGGACTTCTGGGTGGAGAAAGGAACGAGACCATAAGCGAAGAGCCCGAAGAGCTTGAAGAGATGCCTGAAACCGTCGAAGAGCGGGTCGTCCCTGTGACTCCTACGCCAGAAGAGACAGAGACCGGCGTGCTGACAAACGTAGAGATAGAGGAATCGCTCATAACAATAGACCGGAGCGGTGTCGCTGGTGAAGGAAACAAGATAATAATATCAAATGAAACAGAAATAAACCTTCTGCTCTCCATAAAGAACCCGACAGACAGGAAGGCAAAATTCACTATCCACACGCCAGAGAACAGCTGGCTTAGCTTTGAAAGGGACAAAATAACTGTGATGCCGAACGCAACAGACACCACAAACATAAAGATCACACCTGACCTCGGGGCGCTCAAAGACAACGACTACGCACTAACAATCAACACGACACTTGAAGGAAAGAAGATATATTACGAAGAAACGCTCGACCTCGTGCTCACCACACAGAAGACAGGGATCAAAAGCCTGTGGCCCTGGCTGCTCGCAGGACTCGTGGCGCTCGCAATAATAATACTCATAATAAGTCTTGCAACAATGAAGAGAAAACCAGAGATAAAGAAAGATAAAGAACTGATGAAAGAAAAGAAGGTAAAAGAAGAAAAGAAACCAAAGAAAGAAACAAAAAAGGCAGAGAAGAAAGCAGAAAGCAGAAGCGGCGTGTGGATGCCTGTTGTCGCAGGAATAATCATAATAATACTCCTGGCGGCACTCGGTTTCTGGGCATACAACACATTCCAGCCAGCCGGTGAAGGGGGCGAAATCAACGAGACAGAAAAGGCTGCACAAGAGCCTGCTGCTGAAGAACCGACAGACACACAAACTCAGCCAGAAGAGCTGAAACTCACAGAAGAGGATGTTGAAGAGGCCCTCATAACAATAGACAGAAGCGGCGTGCCTGGAAGCGGAGATGTCCTGAAGCTCGACCAAGAACAATACACTCTCCCAATCTCTATAAAGAACCCGACAGACAGGAAAGCGAGATTCACAGTCAACACAAGCAACGAGAGCTGGGTCGTGTTCGACCAGTACAAGATACTTGTAGAGCCAGACTCTGTCAAGAGCGCCGAAATGACCTTGATACCAGACATGGAAGCGCTTGAAAGAAATGACTACAAAATAACAATAGATACCAAACTCGAAGGACAGAAGATAGACTATGAGGAAGAGCTAAGCTTTGTCCTGAAGAAGAACAAAGGATTCGAGGCGAGCTATTGGGTGTATGTGTTGGCGGGCCTCATACTGATCGGCCTGATTGTGCTCATAGTGGAGATAGTTAAAAAATCAAGAGACAGTAAAAATAAAACGCCCGCGGTTGTGAAAAGCAAGACAAAAGAAAAGAAGGAGAAAGCAGTGGACCAGATAAACAAGGAGCTTGCGGAGCTGAGAAAAAAGACCGTGCTCCAGCTCAAGAAATTCGCCAATTAGTTTTTCAATTTTCTCTATTATTACCTATTTTATCCAATAGGTTTAAAAATACCTTCTTTTTCTAAACAATTACTACTCCACGGGGCTGTAGTATAACCTGGCTAGAATAGCTGGCTCCAGTCTTGGAGCGATGAGGCAATCTGCCGATGATTAAGGTGTCTGGTATGCCAAGACGTTGCTCTTGAGGAAGATACCAGCGGATCTGGGTTCAAATCCCAGCAGCCCCATTTTTTTCTTTTTACTCTCCCCCCCTAAGTTCTGATGGAAACAAAAAAAAATGAGAACCGGTGTTCTTCAGACCAATCTATTTATTTTATTACGTGGCAACGGTTGTATCTCATAATGTGTGATTATATAATATATATTATAATATATATTATTAATAATATAATAAACAAATATTTTCTATATGGAAAACAAAAAAAGCGTTTTTTGTTTTTGCTCGCAGTGGCTGTAATAGTATAATAATAAATAATTAAAACAAATTAAAACATTTTATTATTAACAACCCAGTTCCACACGAAATAAAGGGGAGGGGGTAGGAAGAAAACCACTCGCTTCATAATATAGAAAAAACTAATAAATATAGCAATACAAGACCTGAAATACTAAAATAAAGACCTCTATTTCTACTGAAGAGTTAGCTTTATATACCTCTTCTTCATCTGGAGCAAACATGACAGAAAAGGGGCTTGACAACTTCTTTGAAACATACCTAAAAAAAGAACCATTATTCTTAGACAAATCAGTAATCCAGTCAGCACACACACCAGACGAAATACCTCACAGGGAAGAGCAGATCAAGCAGATAGCAAACATACTGGCACCCGCTTTGAGGATGGAGCGCCCATCAAACATTTTCATATACGGAAAGACGGGGACGGGCAAGACGGTTTGTGTAAGGCACACAACAAAAAAACTCCAGGGCGTCGCGAAACAGAACAACATACAGCTTGACATAATATATGTCAATTGCAAGCTAAGCAAGATAGCAGACACGGAATACCGGCTCGTGGCACACCTCGCAAGGGAGTTCGGAAAGGAAATACCTTCAACAGGACTCCCTACTGGAGAGGTATACAACATATTCTACAAGGCAATAGATGAAAAGAAAAGGATGATAGTGATAGTCCTTGATGAGATAGACCAGCTCATAAACAAGACCAGCGACGAGATACTGTACAACCTGACAAGGATAAACTCAGAGCTCAAAAACGCGCAGATATCAATAATAGGAATATCAAACGACCTTGTCTTCGCAGACAACATCGACCCGCGGGTCAAATCTTCGCTCAGCGAGGAAGAGCTGGTATTTCCACCCTACAACGCAATACAGATACAAGACATACTGAAGCACAGGACAAGCAAGGCATTCAAGAACAACGTGCTCGAGCAGGGGCTGCTGGAGAAATGCGCAGCATACGCCGCGAAAGACCACGGCGACGCGAGACGCGCACTTGAGCTGATAAGGGTGGCAGGAGAGCTTGCCGAAAGGAACAATGAGGAAAAGGTGTCGATCAAGCACCTCGACATGGCCGAGGACAAGATAGAGAAAGACCGGGTAATAGATATAATAACAACACAGCCACTACAGTTCAAAGCCACGCTGTACGCAGCAATACTCCTGAAAAAGGAAAAAAAGAATACTACATTCACGGGAGACATCTACGAGATATACAAAGATATATGCAGCAAGACAGGGCTTCGGCCGCTCACCCAAAGAAGGATATCAGACATAATCGCGGAGTTCGACATGCTTGGGATAATAAACGCAAAAGTCATATCAAAAGGAAGGTACGGGAGGACCAGGGAGATAAACCTGGCGGTCCCGCCGGCGATAGAGCCGAAGATCAAGGAGATAATAGTAAAGGACCTTGGATTATAATATACTAATAAATATTTCAAAATATTTTTTCTAAAAAAGAACGGGGGAAATGTTGGAGATAGACAAAAAAAGGGAAATCGTGTCAACGCTGATGGGCAAAGGGATACTGCTAGACAGAGCAATGCTCGGCAAGATAGACACTATACCTGAACAAGAAAGATTCCACAGATTCATCCTCGACGACAACGCCGCCGGCCAAGAGGCTGACTTCACAAGACTTCTGGAAAAATACCTGCAGACCAGGACAGAACAGGCAGAAGCCGCGCCAGACACGACAGATACCCAAAACGCAAAAGTCGAAATCATATTCTCATACAAAGCAGAACCGAAGAAGAGGGAAGTCCAGGATTTCACCGGATACTTCACATCAAGGTACGATTCCTTGAGGTCCATACTGCAACACAGGAAGGAGCTTCAGAGCCTCACATCGATAAACCGGCTGAACCAGAAGAGGGAAAGGGAACAGACTGCGCTGATAGGCATGATAACAGACAAACAGGAGACAAAGACCGGCAAGATAATGCTCACCGCAGAGGACATGACAGGAAAGATAAAAGTCATAGTATCACAAAACAGCGACGCATACGAGATAGCCAAGGAGACAACACTCGACGAGGTGCTGGGAATAGTCGGGACCTGCGCGGGCGACGTCATATTCGCGAGCAACCTCATACTGCCAGACATACCATTATACAAGGAGATGAAAAAAAGCCCTGACGAGGCATATGTGCTGTTCTTGGGTGACTTCCACCTTGGATCAAAGCTATTCCTGTGGGAACCATTCGAGAAACTGATAACCTGGATAAGAGGAGAGCAGGGCAACGAGAAACAGGCAGAGATAGCAAAGAAAGTCAAATACATATTCGTCACAGGAGACCTGGTCGAGGGGGTAGGGATATACCCTGACCAGGAGAAAGACCTGGCGATAACAGACATATACGAGCAATACAATGAGCTCGCCAAACACCTCAGAAGGATACCACAGGACAAAAGGATAATAATCTGCCCGGGAAACCACGACGCGATGAGGATAGCAGAGCCTCAACCTCCGCTGTACAAGGACTTCGCAGAGGCGGTCTGGAAGCTGCCGAATGTCACGATGGTCAGCAACCCTGCATACGTAAACATACACAGCTCAGAAAGCTTCCCTGGTTTCGATGTCCTGATGTACCATGGCTTCAGCTTCATATACTATGCAAACGCAGTCGAATCTATAAGAAACAAAGGCGGGCAAAGGAGGCCAGACCTGATAATGAAATACCTTCTGCAGAGGAGACACCTAGCACCCACACACAAATCAACACTTTACCTCCCGGACGCGCAGAAAGACAGCCTAGTGATAGATAAGATCCCTGACTTCTTCGCAAGCGGACACATACACAGGACATCGGCAGCCAACTACAGGAATATCACTATGCTCAACTGCTCATCATGGCTGGAGATGACAGAATACCAGGAGAAAGTCGGCCTCATACCCCAGCCAGGAAGGGCCCTGCTCGTCAACCTGCAGACGAGGAAGGTGAAGATACTCAAGTTTTACGATGACACACAAAATGAAGAGCAGACAAGCGAGGAATGAGAAGATAATATGGTAATAGCCAGCCCAGATATGCAAAGATACTTCGACGAACTCCAGCGCAAGTGCAAGGAAGCGCACGACATAGCTACAGCAGCGAGGAAAAAAGGATATGACCCTGACGACTGCGTAGAGGTCCAGCTGGCATCTAACATGGCAGAGAGGGTTGTAGGCCTCATATCTGTCGTCGCTCCGCAGATAATCGGCAGCGGCGTCGTAGAGCGAATAATAGAGCTGGAACAGCAGTATGGCGTACTCGACTGGAGGGTAGCGCTGCAGATCGCACTAGAGGTCGCACAGGAGAAATTCTGCAAGTTCAAGGACAAAAAAGAGGCCATAGAGGTCGGCGTAAGGGTCGGGTTCGCCTATGGCACTGTCGGAGTGGTCAGCAGCCCGATAGAAGGATTGATATCAATAGACATAAAGAACAGAAGAGACGGAAAAGGAGAATACTTCTGCCTGAACTACGGCGGCCCGGTAAGGAATGCGGGCGGCACAGCTGCATCATGGTCTGTCATAATAGCGGACTATGTCCGGAAGAACACAGGATACGCAGTGTACGACCCAGACGAGAACGAAATAAAAAGATGCGCCACAGAAATCGAAGACTATCACGAAAGGGTCACAAACCTCCAATATTTCCCTTCAAAAGCGGAATCAGAGTTCATGATCAGGAATCTCCCTGTGGAGGTATCCGGAGACGCGTCAGAAGACATAGAAGTATCCAACTACAAGGACATCTCGAGGATACCCACCAACAAGATCAGGAGCGGATACTGCCTCATACACTCTAGCTGCATACCCTTGAAGGCAGAGAAGCTCTGGAAACAGCTCTCCAAGTGGGGAAAGGACTTTGGTATGGACCACTGGTCTTTCCTGGAGGAGTTCATAAAGATAAAGAAAGAGGCCCACGCAAAAGGGAAAGGGGCGAAGAAACAGCAGACTGACGACGACAAGCATAAAGTGACCCCTGACTTCACGTACATCAAGGACCTCGTTGCAGGGAGGCCTGTTCTCGCGCACCCGCTGCGCACAGGAGGATTCAGGCTGAGATACGGCAGGAGCAGGACATCAGGATATTCTGCGCAATCAATCCATCCGGCATCCATGCACGTGATGAACAACTTCATAGCGACAGGAACTCAGCTCAAGGTTGAGAGGCCTGGAAAAGGGGCCGCGTTCACGCCATGCGACACCATAGAAGGCCCTGTCGTGAAGCTCAAAGACGGCAGCGTAGTCAGGCTTGACACAGAGCAGCAGGCAAAGGAAGTCAAGAAAGAAGTGATAGAAGTGCTGTTCTTAGGCGATGCTCTCATAAACTACGGCGACTTCCTCAACAGGAATCACCTGCTGGTGCCGCCGGGATACTGCGAAGAATGGTGGATGAAAGAACTTGAGAAGAAGACGGTCTCCATATTCGGCAGCCTTGACACGTACAAGCTCGCAGAGATAACAGGGGCCAAACCACAGGAACTTGAGAGGATATTCAAGAAGCCGCTTAGGGATAAGCCGAACGCAAAGACCGCGCTGAACATAGCAAGATCAACAAAGACGCCGCTCCACCCAAAGCACACATACTTCTGGAACGCAATAGACAAGACAGAGCTGATGCCTCTTGTTGATTGGCTCCACACGATGAGGATAGAGACCGACGACGACGGCATAACAAAGGCGGTCCTGCAGAACAACAAGGAACAGAAAAGGGTGCTTGAAAGGATAGGGATACCACACATACTGGCGAGCAACGAGTTTGTCGTCTTCAGGAAAGATGAAGCGACCATACTCGAAGAGCTGCTGAAGATAGGATCCGAGAATGCGGAAGAAGTGAAGAACTGCCTCCAGAAGATAATCTCCGACGAAAAAACAAAAGACACCTTAGACGCACTCAACAGGCACTCAAACATAAGCCAAAGGGACAAATGCGGGATATTCATAGGGGCCAGGATGGGAAGGCCAGAAAAGGCAAAGATGCGCAAACTTACCGGCAGTCCACACGTCCTTTTCCCTGTTGGCGAGGAAGGGGGCAGGATGAGATCATTCCAGTCAGCGCTCACAGCAGGCAAGATAACAGCAGAGTTCCCGACATACAAATGCGAAAAATGCGGAAAAGAAACCATCTTTAGCGTATGCCTTGAATGCGAAAAGAAAGCGAAGAAGCAATACCACTGCAAGATATGCGGAACAATCGAGACAGACACCTGCCCGAAGCACGGGAAGACGACACCATACGTAAGAAGGGAGATACCGATAAACACCTACTTCGAGAACCTGCTGAGGAAGATGAAGACAAAGACATACCCTGACCTGATAAAAGGCGTCAGAGGCACCAGCAACAGGGAACACATACCAGAGCACCTCATGAAAGGCATACTCAGGGCGCAGAACAACGTCTATGTGAACAAAGAAGGCACGGTCAGGTATGACTGCTCAGAGCTCCCGATAACGCACCTCAAGCCGAAAGAGATAGGCACAAGCATAGAACAGCTCAAGGAGATGGGTTACGACAAGGACACCAGAGGAAGGCCGCTCGAGAACGAAGAGCAGACGCTGGAACTTAAGCCCCAGGACGTGGTGATACCCTGCTGCCCGGACTCCCCTGACGAGCCCGCAGACGCAGTCCTTTTCAGGACCACAAAATTCGTCGATGACGAGCTTGAGATGCTCTACGGCCTGAAACCTTTCTATAAACTGCAGACAAAAGAGGATCTTGCAGGCCACCTGATAATAGGCCTTGCGCCCCACACATCAGCAGGAACTATAGGGCGGATAATAGGCTTCTCCAAGACCCAAGGATTCTTCGCGCACCCCCTCATGCACGCGGCGATGCGCAGAGACTGTGATGGCGATGAGAGCTGCTTCATACTCCTGCTCGACGCATTCCTCAATTTCTCACGCAAATACCTGCCAGACTCAAGAGGAAGCACGATGGACGCTCCGCTTGTGCTCACCACGATACTGGCCCCTTCCGAGGTCGACGACATGGTATTCGACGTCGACAGGGAATGGACATACCCCCTTGAGTTCTACGAGGCCTGCCTTGAATACAAGCCAGCATGGGAGCTGAAGCTCGACACGATAAAGAAGGTCCTCAACACAGAGCAGCAGTACGAGGGCATGGGTTTCACACATGACACAGACAACATAAACGCGGGGGTGCTCTGCTCATCATACAAGACTCTGCCGTCAATGCAGGACAAGCTGCTGGCCCAGATGGACCTCGCGCAGAAGATTCGTGCGGTCGACGAGGCAGACGTCGCGAGACTCGTCATAGAGAAACACTTCATCAGGGACATAAAAGGGAATCTCAGGAAATTCTCACAGCAGGAGTTCAGGTGCGTGAACTGCAACGAGAAATTCAGAAGACCTCCCCTGCTAGGCAAATGCACCGCCTGCGGAGGCAAGATCATATTCACCATATCAGAAGGAAGCATCGTCAAGTACCTCGAACCCAGCATGAGCCTTGCGAACAAGTACAACCTGCCGACATACCTCAAGCAGACCCTCGAGCTGACGAAGCGGCGGATAGAAGGGGTATTCGGGAAAGAGAAGGAGAAACAGACAGGACTTGGCGCGTGGTTCGGTTAGTCGGTTGATTTTACTAAAATTAAGAAAAACATCCATAAACCATTTTTAAGCAAAAAATAACCCCGGATATTTAATAAATAAACATAACATACTCATTTGACATTTCATACTTTTTCAGACAGCTATCTTCAAAGGGGTGTTCTGCCAACCGAAACACCGGTGATTGTTATCCGCAACGCAAAAGAACTAGAACAAATAATAAACACCTTCTCACCTAGGCGCACCTCTTCTGATTCATGCATAGACGCGCTCGAATTCTCACAGCGAAACCCTCTAGCGTTATCTCAGGAGGAAGCATTGGCGATGTTCCTTGAAAATGCAACAAGGAAAACAAACAAGCCAAAGCAAGAAGCGCTCCTCAACTACATATCCGGGCACGACAATGGAATCGACCCGAAACTGCTCAAGATGGGGAAGACAATCCGTTCTCGCAGGAAATGGACGACAAAACAATCAATAGTCAAGCAGACGGTTTCTGCCATCGACACTACGGAGATGAGCCCCATAGACAAGGAATACCTCCGCGAACTGATATATCATGTGACAAAAAAGTCTCGTGAACATAAAAACGTGACTTCTCCCTCGTTTGCAGCAATCAATTCAAGGGCGTCTGCGCTCGACTATATCGAAGACACGCTATTCGAGGCGACGCTCAGGCCAACGAAGACCTACCAGACAGACAACTTCAACGCAAGGTTCGCAGAAGCACTGCGCTCAGAGGCAGAAAAAGGCGCGAAGAACAAGCTCTCGATCCTGACGAACGCATATGAGAATGCACGGCACGAAATTCCGATGAGAAAATCCCTCCTCAATATAGGAAAAGAGATCACCTCAAGGAGGAGATGGGACAACCGCCTTGCGAAGATAGATGAGCTGCTTGAAGACGCTGAAAATGCAGGGGGCCTCAATGACCACGAAAGACTGTACGTATCGACCGCAATACAGCATATATCAAACAACAAGACCATAAAAGGAAACGCACTTCTGAAAGACTGGGCAGGATCAATCAAAAGAAGGCTAGCTGCACTCGCAGGCGAAAAGTATTCCGCTTACCATCGACAGAACGAGGCATTGGTCATCGTAGATGAAAAGTTAAAACAGCTTTCAGACGAAGAGGATGTCATAGCAGCATCCGAAACAACAGAGAAAATATTCAAAGCATACGGCTACCTCAAAGAATCAACATCAAGGAAAGCGCCAATAAACGAAATAAGACCGCTTGAAAGACGCTGCAAGTCAATAGAAAAGAAGCTCATACAGATAACTGAAACTTCCTTTCTCTACTTAATTGAAGAAAAAGAAAAACAACAACCATCTGAAGCACCTCTGGGATACGTGATTCCTTCACCACACGCGCCAGGGGCAAGTTACAAACCAAGAAGACTGAACCCATTCATGAGCGCAGCGATGGCATTGCTTTTCGGGATATCCCTGTCAAACGGGACACGGGCTCCTGCGAATGAAAATGTTGCCTTTAACGGAAACCCCACATCCGAAGGCCTCATCGAATCATTATACTCAGCCCCACCAATACGGCCACCAGAGCCGCCCGAAGAGACAGACAACCAATTCTGCAGGAGAAGCCTACTAAAAAAGGCAGAAGAGGCAAAAATTGTCCTGTTCTCTGACCGACACCTGGAAGAGGTCCTGCAAAGGTGCTTCACAAACACGGCAAAAACCCCGCGGACAATCGAGACAGCCAAAGGAAAAATACTTTCCTTCTCACCTCTAGGAGACACACCTTACAAGATAGTCTCCCCCTTCAACCGGCAGAGAAAAGAGGAACCTTTCCTGGTAGACGAGGAGTCAGGGATGGTCATATGCAACCCGTGCTCAGAGCAGAGAGCTGACGAGAACGGCATACAGGCCTGCTACAGAAGACACCTCGGCGTAGACATAGCCGCCGCGAACGGTGAAAAGAAAAGGATACAGATATATCCCATAATGCCCGGAAGGATCATCTCGCTTGGAAAAGGCGGAGAAAAAGCAGGGACATACGCAGTGGTAGAACACAATCTTCCTGACGGAACCATGATCCAGACAAAATATTTGCACCTCGATCAGTTCTCGACAGAACTGGAGTCCATATATGAGGCCAAGACGAGGAAGAAAATACTTGTCGCGAGGTTTGCACAAGGCGAAGGCCCTGTTGTCATGCCTTACGAGATGGGAGGCAACGAGATAGGGGTGATGGGCGCTACAGGAAACGCCCTGGGAGCCCACCTCCACCTAGAAGTCAAGCAAGGAAAAAAGCTGGTGGATCCAGAACAATACCTCCCACGCTACATTCGCGAAGATCCGGAACATCTTGTCGTCCCAGCCACTCCTGAACAGAAAAACACGCTGGCCATGCTTGACAAAGCAGCCTAGAGAGGAGATATGGCACATTGAGCATAAGGTATATTGTCAATGGTCATCACATTCTTATCGTCAATAAGTTTCAGCCTGACAAGAAAAGCCACAGACTTCTTCCCAACTGCATTTATCACATAACAATCCTTGAGCAATTTTCCCAGTTCATGTTCTGGCATCTCCTCGCCCTGATAGAACCTCGACGAGAGGTCGAGCTGCCTGCCTTTTTCCTCAAACACCCTGCCAAGAATATCAGAATCGCAGATAGCGAACAGCTTGCCGTTGGGGGTTGAATGAACCTTGACGATCATCTTATCACTTGCTTTCTCAGGTGAAGCTCGCCTTCAATGACTTCACCTGGTGCTTCGATCCGCAGGCCTGGCACCTTATGAAGAAAAGCTCGCCTTCTTTGATGATCTTTGTGTCAGGCTTACCGCAGTCAGGACACAGCACATACTCAGAGGCGTACTTCCTCACCTTCTCATTCACCCTGGATGCAGGGACCTTGGCCCCAAGAATGAGCGCGCTCTTGGTGAGCGTGCCAGGAGTCGCAAGCTCCTTCAATATGTACTTAAGCAGGTGCTCAGGATTCCTGCCGAGCACATCGGCGATCGCGAAGAAATTGCTTATGACTGTCCTGCTACCCTGGATGTGGCCCAGGACCTTAGGTATCTCAAACCTCTCACTCTCAAAAACAGACTCGGGCATTTCCTTCCTTGCCTTCTTGAGCATATCCTTGTAATCCATAAGCAAAAAGGAGAAGCAGCCCCTATTTAAAACATGCGCATAAAAGCCCAGAGAAAGATTTAAATACTTTATAAACGAAAATCCTGCACATGGTTCTTGAGTCACTAATAAGGCCGATAACAGCGGTGAAACGGCCCTGGGAGCTTTTCTTCTACGGCATACTTGTAGCGTCGGTCGGGCTTTTCCTGGGCTACTGGATATTCAGGGACAAGGCAGACCTGGTCATGATATTTCTCACCACATTCGCATGCGTGCCGCTCATGTTCCACGCGATAAGGAACGAAGAGAAACAGGACATAATCCTTGAGAACGAAACAAGCATGCTGAAAAGGCACGGACGGGTGCTGATGTTCTACACCTTCCTGTTCATCGGCATGACATTCGCCTTTGTAATTTGGTATGTTGTGCTCCCTACAGACATGTCACAGACACTCTTCAGGCAGCAGATAACGACAATCGCCCAGATAAACTCTCCTGTGACAGCAAACGTGGTCGGGCACGCGACAACAACCTCCCTGTTCAACAGGATATTCTTCAACAACGTAAAAGTTCTCATATTCTGCATACTGTTCGCATTCTTCTACGGGTGCGGAGCCATATTCATACTGGCATGGAACGCATCTGTCGTCTCGGCAGCCATAGGAAACCTGATAAAGCTGGGAATGGCGAAATACGCAACAGTCGGCGGCGTCACAAAGATGGCAGCTGTAACGCAGACAGTCTCATACTCATTCTCAAGATACCTCTTCCACGGAGTCCCTGAGATGGTGGCATACATGGTAGCTGGCCTGGCAGGAGGCATCATATCCGTGGCAGTGATAAACCACGACTTCAGGACCAACCAATTCCAGAAGATAATACTGGACGCATCAACACTCTTGATAATCGCCCTAGCGATACTCTTCACAGCGGCAGTTGTAGAGTCATACATCACACCAGCGCTTTTCTAAAGAAATCTTATTTGTTCAGCCACTATCGCAGCGCCGCGCTGCTAACGTGATTTTCCGGCAATCAGACAGCGTTTTTTAGTGATATCGCTTGCGCAATCGTGAATATTAATGCCACTTGGGCCGGTTTCTGCACATCTTTGCTGACCGACGCCAAAGCGGCGGCGCTGCTAAAAGGAGCTAAAAAACATAAAAAATAGACTATTCGAGGACCTTATACCTTCCAGGCCGGACCTCGAATATATCCCCCTGCTCAAGAAGCCTCTTCAACGCAGACTCGACATCGTTGCTGGAAACTGAAGATATATCATCAAAACCAACCCCTGATCCTGAGTCCAGTTTGCGTATCTCTTCAAGCAGCCTGGCAGAAACGCTCGGCTCGTCGACAAAATCCTCTTCCTCAACAGAAAGGACATCAGGTCCCGGCTCCTCCTTAATCTTCTGTATCACATGGGCATCAAGAGCCAGCTCCATCCTCCTGAGCTCAACCCACTTAGGGTCAGAGACCTTCTTCATTATCTCAGGGACGATGTAACGCTCAGCACCGAATTCCCTGGGCCTGCCCATAACGTTGACGATGTCACCGACATCCAGGGCAGCGCCCGTCTCAAAAAACCTCAAAGAAATCCTCCCAGAACCGTCATCAAGAATGAAACTCTGGGACACGACACCATCCTCCTGGGCGCTCTTAGAGACAATCACTCCCAAAAGATTGGCGCGCGACACCTTCTTATCCCTGACAGCAATATAGTTCGGGAGCCAGCCCTCTTCTTTCACATACCTATTGTTGATGATGTCAGCAACCCTTACCTTGTACGCAACCTGCCTCTTTGAGGATTCACCGTCAGCCATGGCAATAAAAATAGCAAACAGTTCTTATAAATCTTGTCATGGCAGCCAGAAGACAAGGCATAAGCTTTAAATAAGCAAAACCCTTTGTCACTGGCATGGTACAGCAGAACCTGGTCGCATTTATCCTGGCCCAGCTGAGGCAAGGACGCAGACTGGAGGAGATAAACGATTTCTTGATACGAGCAGGGTACGAGAAGTCAGAGATAGAAAGCTCTGTACAATACGTCATAAACCTTCAGACAAACCCCCAGCTGGCAGAAGAGCAGAGGATACAGCAGCTCGCAGACTACATACAGAAACAGCTCCAGGCAGGCTACGGCCAGCAGGCGATAGCCAACTTCCTCATATCCAGAGGGTATCCTTACTACGAGGTCAATTCTGCGCTGCAGCAGGCGACAATACCGAAGAAAGAGATTAGGATTGAGCACAAACTTGTGGTGTTCGCGCTGATCGCGATGTTCATCATGACAGCAGCAGTGACGATAATGTACTTCAAGGCCTACATGCTTATAGGGATAGGGGTGCCAGAGAAGCTGCTCGACGTCGAGGCAGAAAGGCTGACGACAATAGTCCAGCAAGGAGGGGAACTGACATTCCAGGTCAAGCTCATAAACTTCGGGTATGAGAAGAGATTCGACGTCGTCCTTAACTACAAAGTGATAGACCGCGAGACTCAAGGAACTGTGCTCGAGAAGAGCGAGACAGTGGCACTCTCAACAACCCTTGAGAACATCGTCAAGTTCAATATACCTGAAGACATGAAACCGGGCAAATACGTGCTGAGAGTGGATGCAACGTATAAGGAATTCACAGCCACGTCAGGATTTGTATTCGACCTGCTGCCTAAAGAGCTCGCTGCTGAAAGGATAGAAGAGATAAGGAAGCAGGTGCCAGTGATACCTGAGAACATAAGCGAGATACCAGAGCTTGCGCCAGAGCGGCCAGAAGTACCTGAAGCGGTGCCGACGCCGATACCCGCCCTGCCTGTTGAGAAGAAATTCTACGAAGGACTCACACGACAGCAGGCATTCGAGATGGTGAAGGCCGTGAGCGTCAGAGAGCCGCAGAGAGCAGTGGAGATGTGCAAGACACTCAGGGTGCCGCAACACCAGAAGGACTGCATAATGAATATAGCAACGTTCAAGAAAGATGG
>Ga0180009_10002346_pt1 | contig 22282 bp, 33 predicted proteins | sample OS_PC_MetaG_FD_123537 | JGI IMG/M metagenome (GOLD analysis project Ga0180009, IMG submission 123537) | Groundwater microbial communities from the Aspo Hard Rock Laboratory (HRL) deep subsurface site, Sweden - OS_PC_MetaG | ecosystem: Environmental > Aquatic > Deep subsurface > Groundwater...
AACGTCCACCTCAACGGCAACGGCAACGGACTGGGACCACCGGGCGAGGCCTGGAGGGGACCCGCCTCATGGACCAGTCATTTCTTTGGAGGTCCCTAAGCACTTTCTGGGGGCACACGAATCTGTTGCTAGGAATTGATCATGAGCAACGGACAGCCCCTCCCCCTCCTCAATGAAGACGATCGGCGCGCCCTGCGAGCGGCCAACCTGCCGATCCAGGTGAGGACGGTCACGCATCTGCACGTGATGCTCACGGCGAAACAACGCGGTGACGCGAACGCTGCTTGAGACCCGATAGTCCCGAGGATTAGCCGGGGCAATCTCGGAGCTAAGCGTGGCAAAGGTAGAGCACGACGACAGCCGGCGTAACCCATCGCATTCCGCGATCGTGGTGACGCAGCACACGTGCTTCGCCGTCCTCGGAGTCAAGCCGAGATGGTGGCTCGACTACCTCGCGTCACATCCCGAGGTCCCCCGTTCAAAACTGAACAATCAGGTCTGTGTGCTCGTTGCCGACTGGCTCGCGCATCTGCGCGAACAGTCGACGCCGACGACGCACGAGCACGAGGACCAGCAGTGGTCGCCGGATGTGGTGCTCGCGCGTCACGGGCTGAGGAGGACAGAGTGAGCGCTCAGGTCATCGAGCTGCTGTGCTGGCTACCTTTACCATCCGTCCCTACAAGCCGGATGTCGCAGGTTCAAGTCCTGTTCCGCCCACGAAGAATCCGAGATCTGAGACCCCGTGGTGTGCGAAAACAAGATCCAGCTAAAATCAAGCCTATCCGTGCTACTTGTGTCGAGAGCCCCGATGACCTGGATCGACAGCCGTGCGCCCGGACTTGGCCCGTCTGCTCCTGCTGGGGCTGATCGCAGCCGCGATGAACCTGTACTTGCAACTCCTCCTGCTCACGGTGTCCGGGTGGGTCAACCGCCATCAGCAATCGGTGATCGAGTACCTCCAGGCCGAAAACCGAGCCCTACGACAGCAACTTGGTCCAAAGCGGATTCGGTGGACCGACGCTCAGCGTCGCATGCTCGCCGAAAAGGCTCGTGCCGTCGGGCGCGCAGCCCTCGCCGAATTGGGCCCGGTCGTCACCCCAGACACGCTGCTGCGTTGGTACAGGAACCTTGTCGCAGCCAAATACGACGGAAGCAAAAAGCGTGGGCCAGGACGGCAGCCCACCAAGCAGAGCATTGCCGACTTGGTTGTCTCCATGGCCCAAAGCAACCCGACCTGGGGATACACTCGCATCCGAGGTGCTTTGCACAACCTCGGTCACGACATCGCCCGCAACACCGTGAAGCGGATCCTGCTCGAGCGTGGGCTGGAACCAGCGCCCGAACGAGGGAAGCACACGTCCTGGAAAACCTTCCTTCGATCGCACATGGGCGCCATCGCTGGCGCTGACTTCTTCACTGTCGAAGTGCTCAGACCCTTCGCATTGGTCCGCTACTTCGTGTTCTTCGTGATCGACATCGAGTCCCGCCGCGTTCACATCGCCGGCATCACCAACCAACCGAGCCGTGCATGGATGAAACAGATCGCCCGGAACGTGACCGATTGTGCCGATGGATTCCTCCGTGGCACGCGCTACCTGATCCTCGATCGCGATCCGCTCTACACACGCGAATTCCGCTCGATGCTCGCGGATGCAGGAGTGAATATCCTGCGGCTCCCATCGCGTAGCCCCAAGTTGAAGTCGGCCGGAGCGGGTAGGGCGAGGTGAGACTCGGTGGGTTCTGGTCGTGGTTCGTTCATGTTTTGAGAACTGATATTCTCATAAGCTATTTTGATACGCCAGACCATGGACCGTCGTTCGGAGGACAGGTAACCAACGGAGCCGTGTGCTAGTTCTTGGCGGGAACGAACACGCCACCGGTTCGAAGCGCATCCAACCCGTTCATCCCTCCCCACACGATCATCGAGGTTCCAGCCCAGACAGCGATCGCCTCGCTTCGCGGTTCGGGTGCGCAAGGAGACGGCGGGATAGTTGTCCAGGTGTCTTTGACCGGATCGTACATCCCTCCGTCTTCCACGTATCCCTCTTCTGTCTTGCCACCCCACACGATCATGCGTGTGCCATCCCAAATCGGCATGACGCCTCGCCTTGCCTGGGGGGCGCCTTCGAGCGTCCGAGGTGTCCATTGGTTCGAAACGGGATCGTAGGAGGCAAGATAGCCTTGTTTCGACGGCTCGCAGCTTGGGTCTGCGCCATGAGGACAAGCGTCATTCCACACGAGAAGCTCCTTGCCAGTCCACACAGCCCATCGATCGAGCGCTGGAGCGTCGGAATCTGACATGGGCGACCAAGCTCCGGTGTTTGGATCGTAAAGCCCCCCCGAACTGATCTCCGTGTCAACGCTCCGATTTGTTCCTCCCCAGATGACCACTTTCGTCCCGGTCCAGAAACCGAACCCGCGGGAGCGTGGCTCTGGAGCGCCGATCGTCGACGTAGGAGTCCACGAGGCTGTGATTGGGTCGTATAGGGCACCCGTGTCGAGGTTTCCCAGTTCGTCTCCACCATCGCCTGTTCCGCCCCAGACCATGAATCGATCACCAGCCCAGATTCCTGTCCCGTTCTTGCGACGGGAAGGGGCTCCGTCGGTCGACATCTCCGACCAGTCGCCTGTTCCAGGATCGAAGATCCCTCCCGGAATGTTGCCTGCCTCATAGCCTACTCCCCATACGTACCACGCGCTCCCGCTCCACGCGTGCGCGTGGCCTTCGATCAGTCCGTCCAGGAGCAAGTCGAACCAAGGCGCCGTGTCCATCGAACGCCATGTGTCGGTATCGAGGGTGTACCGCCCACCGTGGTTTCCGCTGTCTGTGTGGTGGGGAACGGTCAGCAGGATCAACTCGCTGTCCGTCCACGCGAAGGCCTGTGTCATCAAGGCTCCGGGCCCATCGACGGCACTCATCGTGTGCCACGTTCCGGCCGCCGAAGTGCAAGCTGGATCGTCGGCGTCCGCTTCGACTCCCCCATCATGATCGATCGATGTGTCCGGGTCGCCTGCGTCGTTCCCCGGTCCGTCTTGTCCAGCGCTAACGGTTCCTCCGCAGCCGACAAGCCCGATCACCGCGAATACGGATGCCGCGTGTTTCGCAATCATGGCGACACCACCCCATGATGCGCCAACCACTTCCGATACGTGTTGTTCCAATACTGCGCGTACGCGATGGCCTGTGCGCACTGTTCAGTCGTGAGGGTCACGTCGCGCAGTGGATCTCCCGATCGTTGCATGAGGTTTCCCGACACGTTCATGTGTTCGAGCCCGAGAACGTGGCCGAGTTCGTGCGCAACTGTGTTTCCTTGCAGCACCGTGCCACCCACGGTGGCGTTGTCTGCGACAAGATCGATCCCGTCATCTTCATGATCGGGGTCTCGCGACGTATGCCCTGCCGCCATGGGACACGTCGACGGCGTCTGTCCGATACGAAGCACTGGTGGGCGGAGAATGGACGGACTTGGCTCGAAAGGTCCGACAGGGTCGGTTCCGAATACGGCTTGGATGCGGTCAAGCTCGTCTGGCGAGCTGCCGTATTCGGCCGCCAGAATTTCCGGCAGGATCGGGAACGGATTCTGACTCGAATCCACTTGCCGTCGGTAGCTAGGAAGCCATGCTCTTACGTACCCATCGTCGCAGTGCGGCAAGGCGAGCCAGCCTTCGGGCAAAGTGACGAACCAGTGGCCGACCGACTGAAACTGGATGGGACGGTCGCACGCTCCCCAGATATCATCGGGCGGAAGTCCTATGCTGCCTGGCGCTGGCACACTATCTTTCACGGGAATATCTGCGACGTGTGGCCACGATACGGGAAGGTAGTCGAGAAGCGCTTCCGCTTCAGGTCCGAAGTCCCTCGTCATTACCGGCGCTTTCCGAAAAGTGACGATTGCCACCGGCACCACCAGCACGTCCGGGTGTAGCATGATCTCCGTGCGGTATCCGCGATTCCAGCCGTCAAACCAAGTGCCATCGCTTCGTTGGTAGGTTTGACTGACCGTTGCCGTCATCCCGTGCATCAATCTTGTCCCCCGATGCCACCATCGTTGGACAGACGCTGTTGACCCCTCCTCCTCCGGCATCTCCAAGCCGAACTTCCATGTGGGTAGTCCTTGGCTGTCGTCTCGCTGGATCCTGGTGCGTAGGCCCGGCGGGGAGGGAGTCCAGTTCCATCGCCACTGCGCGTAGTGGTTCAGTACTTCGAATGTACTCCGCTCGCCAGTAGGGCCGTCCGGTAGCGAAATCCAGCCGCGAATCGTTGGATTGTCACGCAACACGGGAATCGGACCGTCACCCCAATTCTCATGGCCGACGCCAAGCCAGGTCGGCCAAACGTGGTCTTCGTCAACGACCGGATAGGTCGCGCCGTCATCGATGCAACCGTTGCAGTCGGCTGCAACCGACGAGAGACCGAGCAAGGCGGCAGCCACTGTTAGCTTCCGGCGCCGCGAAGGTTCACGCCATCGTTTCCACCCGTTTGCGTACGCCCGGATTTGCCTCAACATGGATCGACTCCCAAAAAGAGATTTCTTGCCCTTGCTGTAATTCGCGTACGCTATGGGGTAACCGCACCTGCGTCAATCGAGGTGGGCGCCGTGCGCGAGCAAATCCGATCCGTGGGGGCCGGTCGACTCTCCAGCGGACGATCTCCGAGTCGTTCGGACGCCAATGGTCGAAGCATTTGGTCATCCGATGGCGTGTCCGAGCCCGTTCCCTACCTTGGCGGCGACGGTGAGGGTGCAGCGTTTCCCCTCTACCTAGATTCGAGCATCGTGTGGGAGAGGGGCTTCAATCAAAGCGGCTCCAAGTTCGACCGAGTCGAGCTTTGGGCGAGCCCGCTCTCCCCCGATCCCAGTCAACTCGAACCATTCAAGGTTGCCGACCTACCGCTCACGTCTCACGCGGTGGGTGGATCCGGCTACTACGCTGCCGGGCTCGATATGCAGACGGTCCTGCTGACCCACCTCCCGGATGGCGAGCAGCGCGTGCTCCGCGTCCCCACCACGCACAGGCTTGTCGCGCCCCTCCTCGGGATCGCGAACGGGGAACTCTATACCCTGATCCGCAGGCTTGAGAGCAGTGACCCGACGGGTGATGGATCAAATGGGCCCATCACGGCAGGCGGGATGTAGTTGCTCCTAGGTCCCGATGCCCGGCGCAACCGGGGGCGGATGGCACCTCACAGCACGTCGAGGTAGTCGCGCAAGGCGAACACGTTGCGTGCCCGCATGGACGGTGGCGTGCCGCGCTCGGACAGGCGGCGCATCGCGGGAGAAGTTTCCGCATCTTTCAGCAGGAACACCGGCTTCGATGCGCTGCCCGCAGTCGTGGTCCACGCTGCCGGCTGCTTTCCCTGCCGCTCAGCAAGCAGTTCGAAGAGCGCGGCGGCAACCACCCGCTCGTCCCCCGCAAGACCAGGGTCTTCGATCTCGGAGAAGTCCACCCCAGCCCGCTTGGCGTCCTTGACCCACTGCCTGGCCGCGAGATCGTCGCCTCGCATCACGGCTTGCACGAGGTCACGCGGATTCATCGTCGATGTACTCCCAGAGGTCTTCCAGATCGTAACGCGCGGCTTCTTGCTTTGCCACCGGCATCAGCCCGCCGACGTGCGCGAGCACCGCATCCCGATCCATTCCTCGCGCCCGGAGTCGCTTGAGCAGCACCACCACGTCGTCGCGATCCGTTTGCGTTCGCAATGCCGCGAGCTTCATCGCGGTCATGTGCAGCAGCGAGGGAACGACCAGTGTCAGATTTCCGAACGAGAAGGTCTTGAAGCGGTCGAGGTTCGCGAACGCTTCGGTGACGAGAAAACCCGCCTCCTTGGCCTTCTCGTTGATCCAGTCCTCCGGCAACCCGAACTCCGATCGGATCTGCTCCCCGGCGGCAAGAATCCTGCCTCGATCCTCATCGCTGTGGATGACGACGTCCACGTCTTGCGTCGTTCTTCGCTCGTGGAAGGTCAGGGCCATCGCAGCGCCGCCGATGACGAAGACCTCGATCGGAGGGCTTCCGATCTCGTCCCCGAGTCTCGACAAGACTTCCTTCCACGCCTCTGCGTCCAGTTGCCGTCCGTCGCTCATGGTTTGAGGATGATACGGTCCCGCCGCGGTGCGCAAGGCATCGACGCCCGCCGTTGCCGCCTACTGCCCCGAACAACTCGGATTGGAGAGGATCGCCACGGCTTCGGCTGTTATGGCCTCGGTGAGATAAGCTGCAACGAGCATCTTCACTGTGCCCATTGGATCGACGAATCCCCCATCTCCCCCCACAATCTCGATGTGATCGAGCAACTCAACTTGGTCGATGTTGAACGACACGACATTGACGGCCGTGCATCCCCATACGAGAGGCTCGGTGGATGGCGCGGAGACAACACCTTCGAACGAAACCGCGCCCCAGAGCTTGGCTGTTGCTTCGTAGGGGACCCAGAGCGCCGTGCCGGTGAGCGGAAGCGCCTCCATCTTCACATGAAGCGTTCCGGAGATCGTTTGCTCGGCCGAACCATCGATAAGTGTGGTTTCCAGCGTGGATTCAGGCAGGTTCAGTTCCAGCACGCACGTGGGCGGCGTGGCCGACGGGGCAGCGCCACCGGGACAGCAGACGGTGGAGGCGCCAGGGCCATTGCTAAACTCGTGCTCTTCGGTCGGCGTGCTGGACACGCACGCTTCGCACGTGGTGGCATCCGCGTCGCCGTCCAGCGCGTCGGTCGTGGCGACATCCGCTGTGGAGTCCTCGGCAGCATCTTCAAGGGGGCCGCTGTCTTCTGCGTTGGCGTCACCCGTCGAAGCGTCGCTTCCACCGGAACCCCCCGTCGAAGCATCGACGCAGATGCACGGCTCCCAACCGCTACCATCTTCGCGACAGGTTTGTGACCCGGACGCGCCCGTAGCGCAGGTGCATCCTTCCTCTTTGCCCGGTTCGCAGACACCGGGGCCTGCCATCTGCGGACTAGAGTTTTCGTCGCCGGAGCAGCTTGCAAGGATCAACAGAAGCAAGCCCAAGGTGCTGCATCGAGCGTTTCTCATCATGCGTCCCTCGTCGACGCAGTAGAGCACGAAGCGATCGGAGCGGTCGAGAACGGCGGGATGACAAGGTCACTTGGAGGTTCGTGTTCGAACGTGCACCAATCGCCCCGCCACCTCCTGAACCAACCCAGCCCCCTCGAAGTCCCCGGCCTCCGCCATCGCCGCCGCGACCCTGAACAACGCCCCCACCGAAGACGCCCGAGAGCCGTCCAGAGATCCCCAAGAAATCCCCAAACGTGCGCGAACACCCCCTGTTTGGTCCCCAACGGCACGGTCCAAGTCTGCGGAATGGCAAATTTCTCGGTGTTTTCTGCACTCGGTAATGGGATTCAAAATCCGCTGTCCTTACGGGCGTGAGGGTTCGACTCCCTCCTTCGGCACTAGGGGAAAATGCAGAGGAATCCGACGACGCGGGGGCGACAACGGATTGTCGGCCCCAAGTTTTTGGGGACATTCTTGGGGATTTGCCTCTTCGGTGCGTGACGCTTCGTCCGCGTCTGCGAGCTCGGGGATGGCCTCGTTGAGTGGTGCCAACCAACCGAGTCCAAGCTCCGTCGCCGTGCGAGCTTGGCGACGGTCGTTGTTGATCGTGACGCTGTGCCCTGGCTCATTGCTTGTTGGCAGACTCCATCTGAGGCCGGCCACCTACGGTCGGTGTGGTTCCAATGCTTCGCGTACGCAATCGCCTTGTCGCACTGCGCAGGCGATAGCTCCACGTCGTTCATTGGGTCGGTCCGCGGCACCTCACAGCACGTTGAGGTAGTCCCGCAACGCGAACACGTTCCGACGGCGAAGCACGTCGGGCGTGTCCTCCATGCACCACCGGCGCAAGGCCGGCGACGTCTCCGCCCGCCTCATGAGGAACCGGGGTGTCGAGGCGCGACCGACGCATTTTGTCCACGTGGGAGGGGTCTTCCCCTGGCGCTGGGCAAACAACTCGACCAGCGCGGCGGCAACAACGCCCTCGTCTCCATCGAGTTTGGGATCTTCGATGGTCGAGAAGTCCACGTGCGCACGCTTGGCGTCCTTGACCCATTGCCTCGCGGCAAGGTCGTCGCCCTGCAGAACAGCGTGAACCAATTCACGTGGATTCATTCAACAACACCCAAACCTTTTCCAAATTGTAACGCGCCTTGCCTTGCTCCGCCAAGGGCACCATCCCGCCGAGTGTTGCCCAAGCCATTTCGACGTCTTCGAGCCCGTTCTTCTTCAGTCGATCCAGTAGAAGTAGCAGGTCATCGATGTCCGAATCGCCGCGCACCGCCGGGAGTTTCATCGCCGCTAGGTGAGTCATCGACGGAACGCTGAATCGGAGCGAACCAAGTTCCAGCACGACTGAGCGATGACTTTCGAGCGCATCGAACGCCGCCATGACCAACAGCCCAGCTTCCATGGCGCGTTCGTTGAGCCAGTCGGCTGGCAACCCAAATTCGTGGCGAATTCGTTCGGCCGCATCCAATATGGCATCTCTGGTGTCGGGGTTGAGGATGACATCAACGTCTTGCGTTGTGCGCCGTGAGCCGAACCCTAGCGTCATGGCCGCTCCACCGATCAAAGTGATCTCGGCCGAAACGGATGGCCCCACCGCCTCTGCCAACCGGGCCAAGACACGGGTCCACTCCTCTGCGTTCAGCTTTCTGGCTTCGGTACCTACACTTGCCACGGAGTGAGAATGCCGCGTCTCGAATGCGGGAACAAGACCGTCCCCCAACACGCCGTGGGACCCAATCCGGTGGCGTGCTAGTCAGTCCCCAATGACGTCACGCTCGTACGCTGACTTGAACCGCCGTTCGCCGAACGGGCGCTTTCGCCTCGAAGCGCTTTCCCCCGACAACGGCAACGACCTCGTGAGGGACGGCAGGCCGCTTCGCGGACAGGGCTTCCAGTCGATGCAGCGCAACTTCCGCTACCGCATCTACGAAGAGTCCAGCGGTCGCTTGGTCTGGGAACGGTGGCAACGTCAAGGAGAAGGCTCCCCCCTCGATGCTTGGGTCACGGACGAGGGGCAAGCGATCATTCGTGCGCACGCCTGCGCCTGGGATAGCGAGGCTCTTTTGTTTTTCGACGTGAGCGGCAAGCTACGGCTCAAGGTGGTCGTCACCGCTCGCGATGAAACCGAGCAAGGGGAGCGTCGACCTGGCGAGGGCGAGGAGGTTGTCGTTTGGAGCGATCCGCACGTCCGCGTGACGACCGGCGGACCCATCTGGGAAATGGGTGCATTCGTCGTATTCGTTTCGACCGGTGAGCTGCATTTCTCTCTTCGCACGGGATGGGGACGGAGGCTCTTGGTCAACCTCGCCGGGATGCGTGTGTTGAACGAAACTGAAGCGGGCAGGCTGACCAATGCGATCACGGAACAGGAGACGGGTCGCGCCTTGGACGTCCTTCGCGTCGCTGCCGAAGCACCGCCGGGGCTGCACGAGTACCAGCGTCGAGCCGACACGCACGGCGCCATCGTGATCACGATGGTTCATCGGTTGGTGCAGGGGGAGCAGTTTCTCCGTCCTCTGGAGTCGGTTCCGAACGCCGACCTGGAGTGGGCTGGGCGTCGCTGTCATGTGCTCGGCGGTGACTGGGGGTACAACGCGAACACGACCAGATGCCCGTCCCGGCGATGCTGGCGATGTCCTCACCGAGGGCAAAGGCCGACTGGTCCTCGTACGGTAGCCCGGCATCGAGCAACGCGTCTCCCCAACGCCGGAGATCGTCAGGCTCCAAATAGTCCTCAATGATGTGAGCGAGGTCTTCGAGATCCCTCTCTCGTTCTGCGGGACGGTCCATCCAAGCTGCCATCTTCAGGACGGCGATGACCGGAACCGTTGCCACGTCGAGGCTCGCGGACTCGTCCAGAGCAAACGAAACGTTATGAGCCAACGCAAGGTCGAACCCCACGAGACTCATCACGTGCCCCGACTCGGCGAAAATGATCTTGCCTTCGACGAGACTTGACGGTGCCGCGGGAAGAGCGTCCACGACGACGCCTTGTCTGCTGGTCCACCGCTGCTCGAATCGCTCGTGACGCTTCCAGCCCAACCCGCGCAGGAGACGGGCAAGGTCCGTCTCCTCCGCTACGACCGTCAGGTCCAGGTCGTTCGTCTTGCGCCACCGCATCTCGATCTGGCAGGCCAGCGCGGCGGCCCCGACGAGCACCGTGCGGGCGTTGGGCACCCCCTTCCTCAGTGCGAGCAGGGTCTGGATATGGGCCGAGTTGAAGGCGTTACGGTTCACGACTGCCTCCCCAACGAGAACCGCTCAGCCAGTTCCTCCGCAGCCTCACGCGCCCTCTCGCCCCCATCGGTGAGCAGCTCGGTGTAGACGAGCAGGGGGTGAGCCGTGTCGGGCGTGATGCCATCAATGCCTTTCGGTCCTGGAGACCGCAGCACGATCAAGGGGCCGTCCGACGCGGGCACGGCGCGCAGGCTACGTGGTAGATCCGCTGGGGAATCGACGACGTGGACGACGGTCTTCTCTCCGTGAAAGTAGCCAGTCATGCGATCGGATGCGGATCCGCCGCCCCACCGCCACGGACAGCACTTGTCCAGGATGGGGGCGATTCGATCCTCTCGCGCGCCTGGGTCTGCATCCTGTGTTCTGTAGGCGCCGACGAACAGTCCCTGGCGCACCGACGTCGCATATCCGGCCAGCCAGAGGTCCAGTGCTTTCCTCCGGCCTTGCTGCGTCCACATGTATCCTTTCGCTCCGCGCACGACGAGGCCCAGCTCGACCAGGCGCTGCCGGAGGGTCACCGCCGGCTGTCGGCTTACGCCTGCCGCTGCCGCGAGTGCCCTTACCGAGGTCGAGATCAGCGTCGGCTCTGCGAGAACCGTGAAGAGCACTTGGTAGGAAGGCGTACGCAGCGCCCGTGCCGTTACTGGCCGCTCGCCCGCCTGTCCCTGGATTCGGGCGATGTATCTACCGCCAAGGTCGATATGGCAGTTGCCTCGCAGGTCCACGAAGCTCGTGTTGTTCTGGACGAGGAAGTCTCCGACGCCGGACCCGATTACGGGAGCCGCGACCAGCAGCGGGTGGATGGATTGTGCCAAGCTCGCCACCTGCGCGGCCATCTCGCGCGACATGTTGCTGCCCTTGATCTCGACGTATACTTTCTCCACGCCGGTGGGAGTCCGGATCGCGATGCGGGCGTCGACGCGGTGCTCGCCAACCTGGACTTGCTCCTTGTTCACGGAGACGGCGCGCACGAAGGGCAGGGCCCGCAGATGTTCCAGGTAGGCATCGAGCTTGGAGTGCATGGTCTGAAATATACTGTGTCATTTACTAAATGACAAGACTAATTTCGGTCCACATGGTGGGCCCTAGACCGTAGAAGTTCTAGTGAATTCCTCACGGCTTCCTCAGGGGATGTTGAGGTCCTCTGCCGGACGGTCGACCGCCCGTGGGTGGTCCCTGACGAATTCGACTCAGTGCTAGATCGCACACGGAATTCCGCCGAGGCCAACGTACCAAAGCTCTGGGGTCGCCAATGATGGCGCGAACACGGTCCAAGCCTTGATCGATCGCCTGTCAAACGTGTTGCGGGTCAGGTCGAAGCGGAGCAACGCACGACGAACCATGATGTAGACTACGTTGGGATCCGCCGGATCAGGGACGAGGCCTCCGCCGGTATCTCCCATCTGCGTTGGCGTCAGGACGCCTGCGACCCGTGCAAGAATCACGGCTGGGACTTCGACCACGACGGCGTTTGTGACGACCTCGATCGATGCCTCGGCGTACCTTCGACGGACAACACGAACTCGAACGAGTTGTCGGAGAGCTTTCATTCGCCGGACCGCATTTGGTCAGACGCCTGCGATCCGGTGCCGGTTCCTGCGACAACCGTGGTGCCGTCCCTCCCGATGACAGACGGGGAGTGCCTGTTGACCGGGACTGGCGTGGTTCGGTGCTTGGTGTTCGGTCGGAAGAGCAACGACGAGATCGAAATTTCGCCAATTCGGTCGAACCGGGCGCCCGAGGGCGGCGACGTTCCGATCACGAAGGCCTTTGCAAACGTTCAAAACGTCGAGACGCACTTCCGGTACTGTCAGACCCCTCGACCGGGGTCGATGGTCGACCCGATATGCGACAATCAGAGTGCTGTCGCTGATTACCACTTGAACGAAGCGCCATCGGCTGAGGAAGAAAAGTTCACTCAGCCCTATCATCGCATCACCATGCGAACGGGCCTCTGGCAACAGGGGAGCCGCGGCGGAACGAGGACGTACAACTACAATCGGGCGGGCGCCAACTCGCCGAATCCCCACCAGGCTCGATGGGACTACGCGTCGGACTACGAGTTCTGGGTCGACAACGACACTCTGTCCTATCTGCCTTCTGCCGATGATGATGTCATCCCTGCGCCTGCGCCGAGCTCCGCCAGCGGACTCGACGGCCTGATGTGGCTTCACGCCGATACTGAAGTTGGGGCCAGTCAGAATGTTGGTACGGGTCCACATGGGGACCAGCTCGCGAACGATCCAGAGTCACCTTGGGTCGGCACAGGTGGCCGTTGGATACAGGTTCCCCCGCTCTCGTTCGTCCTGTGGCCGCGGAATTGGCGGGACCCAGTTGTGAACCCCTTCGAATGGCTCAGCAGGTTCGAGGCACCTCTGGTTGTCTCCGATGGCAGCGGGGGGCTCGGGGTGATGAGCAAGGACGGTCTTTTTATCGAAGTGCCTGACAGACTTGGTAGTTCCCTCCAAGCCTCGCTCTCCGCGTCCTCCAGCGACCCCACCTCTACAAGTCGATGACGAGCTTGGCAAACGCGGCCGTCTGGCAGGACGTGTATCACGTCCCGTGGCAGGAAACCGTGCTCTTCGTCAAGTTCACCACCGACGCCGAGGGCTACTTGGTGATTTCGCTCAAGGAGAAGTAAGCCATGCCGAAGTCCAAGACCCAACCGTGTCCATCCTGCGGCCACGTCATGCGTCTCGAACGCCGAGATGACGTTGTCGTCTACAAGGATCAGGAGAAACGCATCAAGACGCGTGGCTGGTGGTGTTCGGCGTGTGACGAAGCGATCTTCGACGGCAAGGCTCTCGCCGCACGCGAAGCAGCATTCCTTGAACACAAGGCAGAGATCGACGGCGTATTGGGACCGAAAGAGGTAACGGCCATCCGCGAGAAGCTCGGGCTGAGTCAGCGGGCGGCGAGTGAGTTGCTTGGTGGTGGTCCGCGATCGTTTCAGAAGTACGAATCCGGGACGCAGGCCGTCAGCGTTCCCATGAGCAACCTGTTGCGCCTGCTTTCGCGCGACCCTTCTCGACTCGAAGAGCTTCGTCAATCCGCGCATAAGCCACTTTCGAAAGCCTCTGCTTCCAAAGGGGCAACATCGAAGCCTGCTGCGAAGCGCCGACAGCGGGACAAGGCGGTTGGAGCCGGGGGATGAGCGCCTCTGCCGGACGCCTCGTGTCCGGGTCGGTGCATGTTGAACGGGCCACGAGAACACGGAGCTTCGGGCCAAGCATCCCCATCGAGTCGATCCGTGCGTCGTAGATGGGTGAAGGACGCACTTCGAAAGCTTGAATACGGCGCGGCTGTGACGATTCGGGCGTTCGGCGGTTCGATGCGGGGCCGGATCGAAAGCGGGCAGCAGGTGACGCTGGCCCCTGTGGCTCCGGATCGTGTGGTGATGGCGACGTCGTGCTCGTTCGGTGGAAGGGCAACTACCTTCTGCACCTCGTGCTCGAACTGGACGGGGAACGCCTGCTTATCGGCAACAACATTGGCAAGACGAACGGTTGGGTGGCCTGGTCGGATGTGCGTGGCGTCGTGGTTGCGGTCGAGGACTGACCGCCCATGACACTCATTCCTTCGGCTCCTCTGCTCGGGCCTTGGACTACGATGTCTGCCGCTCCTTCGAAATACACGCGAAGTCGGCCACAATGCTGACGGCTGCAACAGGCATCAGTGCGTACCCGCCCACTCGCAAAGACAGAACCCCGAGCAACATGAGGACGCCTCCCGCTGCCATGATTGCTGAGCACGCTAGCTGCACCTTCGCTCCGACGCTGGTGAGGTGCTTCCCACCTAGAAGTGCGCCCCCATCCCACCACGAAAATGTGTACGGCCGGGATGCTCGAACGGCACGCGTCGCCTTCCAGCATACGGCTGATGTCCAGACGACAAGTGCGATCAGGATCAACTCATTCAGGCTCGGCATGGCATCCTCACGCGGAAGACAAGCTCACCGAGCTTCGTCCGCTCGACGACAAGTTCTACGAAATGGATCCCCACGCCTCCTTCGGCCCATCCCGTGTCGCCGTCCACCCGAGCGGCAGGGTCCAGGCGAACGATGGGGTCGAGCCCGACCCTCACTTGAACTCGTCAGGGCAACCTCGGATTGACTCGCACGCTGGCGTGTAGTCGGTTGTGCTGGTAATGGGAATCGGATCTGCGCAGGGGTTCGACGTGCGGTCGAAGCCTTGATAGTTCTGCAAGTCTGGATCTTGGTCCGCGACTGTTCGAATCTGGTCGGCGATATTGTCGCACTTGGCAGGGTCGGGACCAGTGTCCTCGTCGCCGCAACCGACACAGGCCAGGGCCACGAAGAGCGTCTTAGTAAGCCAAGGCTTCATAGAATCAGGATACCACCGAAAGTACCCGCCAAGTGAGAGAGAACACGAACACGCCGACCAACCCGAGAGGTGCTTCGGTGGGAACCCGGACCTGGTCAAGCTCCTCGATGTCGGCGTCGAGCTTGTCCTGGTCGTAGGCGAATTCTTCGCCAACTTTGATGGTGGCCGCTGCCGTCCGGAGTTCCCAACTATTGCGACATGAGCTGAGCTTGCCGCCAGGAACCTTCACCATGCCACCTGGAGGGGCGACCTCCCGCGATGGGGATGACTGCGTGGGCTCAGGCTTGCTTGCCATCGAAGACGACGATGACGCCGAAGCGCTGGCGACGCTTCCTTCAGGGCTTCGGTCCCGACAACTGGACAGCAGCCCCGCCACGCACCCGCTCACCAATGCCGCGTCGTGGAAGCGCCCGCGTCCCGAATCAGTGAGCCGCATGGCCGCCATTCTACCTTCCCGTGCCTGGATCGCCACTCACGGTGGTCGGCAAGATCGCGGCGCCGCCTAAGGCAGGCCCTTCTGCGGCGAGCTTGTGGCGGGTACCATCCCCGCCCATGACCAAGCACGTCAGAGCAATCGGGATCGCATCCGCCTTCCTTGTGGGGTGTGCCGTGGGTGGGGCAACCTCTCAGTTCGTATCCTCACGGATCGCCTGAAAACGCGACGCCGTCGCTCTGGTATGGTTGGAGGATGCTCCCCCGCCGTTCTCTCTGCACCGTGCTCTTCGCCTCCCTTGCCATCGCTTGTGGCGGTGCCCAACGTGAGCCGACTTCGGCGGCGAACGCCGCGGACGAGCCCTCTTCGTTCGACCACAAGGTGCCCTACGAACTTGGTGACGTCGAGTTCGCATCGGGCGACGCGATCCAGATCGACGAGATTCGGGGGGATCGTGACACGTTTGAGGTGGGCGGGACGTACGAGGTGGTCGGGCACTACCGGCTGCATACGAAGGACGAAGCCTCGCTCCTGCTGTCCGTGACGGTGAACAACCCGCCGCCTGACGACAAGGGCAGTCCCGCCGATCCCCGAAGCAAGCTTCAAGTGAAGAGGGGAGAGGGCGACTTCAAGCTCGTGATTCGGCTGGAGCAGCCCGGCAACCTGCATGTCACATACTACGCGGAGAACCACCCGTTTGGCGGTGTGTACTTCGGCTCCGGCCCGTGGCTGCTTCGAAAGAAGAGCTGGAGCTACCTAGCCGAAGCGGAGCGCACCAGGGGAATAGCTGCGGTGACTCAGAGCTCGTTGAGGTAGTCCCGCAACGCGAACACGTTGCGTGCCCGCATGGATGGGGGCGTGCCGCGCTCGGACAGCTTTCTGGCGCACCGATACTACGGTGGCATGAAGGCGAGCCTGAACGTGGCAGCGCCGTATTCGTCCTGCCAATGGACGAAATCGAAAGGCTGTCCGGGTTCTTTGCCGATACACATCGAGACGGGGGCGTGTCCGACATCGAGCTGGACGCCAAGCTCGAATCCCGACCCCACGCTGATCGTCGGTATCACGGAACCCCCGTACGCAAACGAGCGTGACTCGTCCTCTCCGCAGACCGTGGTGCGCGTCGTCGATTCGCTGCGTCCGATGAAGGGACCGCCCTGCAGAGCAAACACCCGCCCAAATCGATAGCCGGCCAAGACACGCAGCAACACAAGTGTGCCCTCGAACTCCTGGGCGTTTGACTTGAGGTCGCCATCGACTCTGACAACCCCTTCGCTCGGAGCTTCGCCGTAGGACGACCTCCCCGCGGTGTACTCCGATGACGTCCACATCACGCTTGGCTCGAACCGGAGCTCCCACGCAGCGCTCATTGGCACCGCGAACGCCACGAAGCCTTGATTCCACCACGCGTATATGCCCTGGAACGTGCCTGGACCCGTTCCGGCTCCTATTCCAAGCCGGAAGCGCGATGGCGACCACGGTTGGGGCGTTCGTTCCCAAGGCGCGAGGGGTTCCCCCGGCGCGAACGGATTGGCCGGGACTTGCTGAGCAGTCGCTGTTCCTGACCACAGCGTTGCGGCCAGCGCGAAGCTCCACTGCTGGAAGTCGAGCAAGAAACCCAGCTCGTCGACCGCGTACGTCTTCCTACCGTTCGTCAATGTCGGCACTGCACACCTCCCCCCGGAAATCGGTGTGTTCTTCAGCACTCATTATTGAACTCGGTCCTACGAAAGCAAGCAGCACGGAGCGGTTCACGCGAGAATTGCCCTGGTACGTGTGTCCACCCGTCCCGGGCAGATCGTCGTGCACCACCTCGAACAACACCTCATACTGATCAGAGGTAGTCCTCAAACAGGCATCGGGGCGCCGTGCCACGCATGCGCATCCCGGAAAGCGCGGAGCTGTTGGCCGTGCGCGATGAGCGAACGAAGCACCGAAAACCACCTGAACACCGTCGGTGGCATCGCCGTGCAACAATCGCCGCGCTGATCCTTTTACCCGTGTCCGTGCTCGCACTGTGGATTGCCATCCACCGCGTGGGGTGGCTCGGCCCGTGGTTGGCCGACACCTTGCGGGCCATCGTTGGCGCCGAAGCCGTCACCGAGCTCGAGAAGGCCGCCTATTCAGCCCAGGATTGGTGGGACCTGCGCAGCCGCAGCGATGAAGCCCCTCAGCAATATTGGGAGGCAACCAAACCCCAACCTGCCTCGCCCAGCGCTTCGGCCTCCGCGGCCTCCGCCTCCCCGGCGATCCCTGCCCGTCCTCCCTTTCGGCCGCTCGACGTCGGTCCGATCTATCAGGACAAGACGACCGATGCTGATGGTGTGTGGGTGCCTATCGACGACCCGCGTCATCCGCAGGAATCCCCTCTCGCCTACAAGACCATGCTTCACCCCGATCGAAGACGATCTTGGTCAGAAGTCTTCATCGTCGCGTTGGACCCAACCCGCGTTCGCGTCCACTACATGCTTGGCGCCGTGGATCCGAAGCCGACCACGTTGCCGGGTCGTCGGGTCGATCGACCGGCCCTCATCCCCAAGGCGCAATGGAACCAACTCGTACTCGCGTTCAATGGGGGATTCAAAACGGAACACCGTCGCTATGGCGCCAAGGTCGACGGCGTATTCGTGGTTCCCGGCCGCGAGGGCTCGTGCACGATATCCGTGCACACCACGGAGAGCGGTGACCAAATTCAGGTGCGCAGTTGGGAGGCCCTGGACCCGCCGGGAGCGACCGCGACCTGGTTGCGGCAGACGCCTCCTTGCCTGTGCGAGAGAGGGGAGCTCCACCCCGGGCTGCGCGATGAAGCCTCCCGCAAGTGGGGCTCCCTCTTCGGAGAAACGGTGATCCGACGTTCCGCCCTTGGATTGGATCGAGACGGGCACACCCTCTTCGTCGGCATCAGCAACGCGACGACCGCCCGCGTGCTCGCCAGGGCCCTTCGCCACGCCGGCGCCTTCGACGCGGCGCAACTCGACGTGAACTGGTCCTACACCAAGATCCTGCTCTACCGGCCAGGAGCGAACGGCGAGCTTCGTGCGGAGAGCCTCGTGAAAGGGTTCGTGTTCGACGAAGACGAGTACCTGCGACAACGCGCCCCCCGCGACTTCTTCTACGTCGTACGAAAGTGAGGGTAGCCCGCCCGTCCCCGGGCCCCTCAGCCGGCGTCGCAATCCACCACTTCGACCTGCCAGTTCGGGATGTGAGGATCCCACCGCGCGTGCGTGTTGAACCGCACCTTGCCATCCTGCAACCATCGCACGAGCTTCACGCGGCACTCGGCCACGAACCGCCTGTCGCGTTCGGGAAGCTTCATCTTCTCCGCGGCAACCCGAATCACTTCCGGCTGCTCGAACAAACCATCGACCACGTACAACATTCGATCCGTCGTCCAGTACGGAGCCCAGGTCCCCGCCCGCGGTAGCCGTGACATCCGGACGTTGCCTTTGCGGTCCAAACGAAATCGACACCTGTGGTCCCGCACGTCGTCGGGCAGCGCGCACTGAGACGCGTCCTTGTCCTTGGGAAGCAAGGTGAATGGAGCGCGAATGATGTCACCCGCTTGCGGAGGTCTGCCCCGTAGGAAGAAGAGCCCGATGCCGAGCCCTACCGTCACCGCGACCAGAATCCATCTGATATAAAGACCGCGTCTCTGAGCGTGGGCGAGGGGCACCCCTCGATGATTCACAAACTTCCATCGAAATCAACGATTCGCTCGTGGCTTGCCAGCCCCCAAGCCCCCCTGGTCACGCTTTGCCTGCTCGCGATCGTCGGAGGCGTCTGGATTCGAAGCCAAGCGCTCGACTACCCGAGCTTCATGCAGCTCGACGAACACCACTTCGTCGAAGCCGCGCGTGCGATGCTCGAGGGACATCCCGACTCCAACGATCACCCACCGCTCGGCAAGCTCCTGATCGCCGCCGTGCTGTCCGTCTCCAAGGACGGTCCGATCGCCTGGCGCACGTCGTCGCTGTGGTTTGGGTTCGGTTCCATCCTGCTCGCGCGCACGTTCGCCAAGCGTCTGTTCCGTGACCCGCGTGCAGGTTGGCTCGCCGGCGTCTTCGTCGCTATCGACGGGTTCTTCATCGCCTACAGCCGCCTCGCGCTCATCGACGGCGTGCTGGTCGCGATGATGCTCGGTGCAGCAACCCTCTCCCTCTCCGATCGGCGATGGTCCTGGATCCTCTCCGGGACCTTGATTGGCCTCGCGGCGAGCGTGAAGTTCACGGGGATCGTCATGCTCGTGCCCGTCGCCCTCGCGATCGCTCTGCGCGCTGGCACCTTCCGGCGGTTCTTCACCACCATGCTGGCGATGTGTTTGGCTGTCGTTGGCGCGTACTGGATCGTCGGCACCATTGCCGGAACGCTCGGTCATGTCGATCAGCCCTGGCTCTACGCCTGGAAGGACACACGTTCGGACGCGTTGAATCACCTGGGAACGGTTGGTCGCGCGCATCCGATGACGTCGCGCTGGTACACGTGGTTCCTGCCGGAGACGTTGGTGAACTTCGGCTTCGTGCTGACACGCGATGGATCCATTCGGATGCTGTCGATGCTCGGAAACGTCCTGCTTTGGTGGAGCTCACCGCTGTGCGTGGGCGCGGGGTTGGTGATCGGTGTACGCAGCGCGGTGAGGATCGCCATGGGCAAGGCGGACGACGAGACCTCGGTCCGCGGGCGGATCGTGGATGCGTTGCGATCGGAGCCGATGCGGACCTGGGGATTGCTCTTCGTGTTCTGGATCGCGCCGCTCGTTCCTTGGATGATCAGCGATCGCGATTCCTATGCGTATCACTACATGCCGACGTACGCGTTCGGTCTGGTGGCGGTGGCGGGGTGGCTTTCGAAAGCCTTTGCGCGAAAACCGACCTGGTCGATCGCCGTGTTGGGGGTGATCGTGGCCGTCTCGGCATTCTATGCGCCGCTCTGGGGGCAGCTGCCCGTGGGGTACGCCGGGTTGGACGCCCGACTGTTTCTCTGGCGGTGAAGGAGCAGACGGTCCTGAGGGTCAGTCGTAGTACTCGTTGCCGAGATGGGTGATGAGCTCTTCGCCCATCATCCAACGCATGGTGTTCTTCATCTTCATGGATTGGATGAAGAGGTCATGCTCCGGGTAGAGCCCAGGCGCGGTCATCGGACTCTTGAAGTAGAAGCTCAGCCACTCCTGGCAGCCGCTGAAGCCGGCGCGATGGCCCAGGTCCATCAGAAGCGCCAGGTCGAGCACGATCGGCGCGGCCAGGATTGAGTCGCGGCACAGGAAGTTGAGCTTGATCTGCATCGGGTACCCAAGCCACCCGAAGATGTCGAGGTTGTCCCACCCCTCCTTCGAGTCGCCCCGCGGCGGGTAGTACTCGATCCGCACCTTGTGAAAGATGTTGCCGTAGAGCTCGGGGTACGTCGACGGCTGCAGGATCGTATCCAACACGCCGAGCTTGGAGACTTCCTTGGTGTGGAAGGACTCCGGATCGTCGAGCACTTCGCCGTCGCGGTTGCCGAGGATGTTGGTGGAGAACCAGCCATCGAGCCCGAGCATGCGGGCCTTGAGCCCTGGGGCCAGAATGGTCTTCATGAGGGTCTGGCCGGTCTTGAAGTCTTTTCCTGCGATGCCGACGCCCTTATCGCGCGCGAGCTGCCTGACCGCGGGGATGTCGACGGTGAGGTTGGGGGCGCCATTGGCGAAGGGGACGCCCTCGAGGATGCAGGCCCAGGCGTACATCATCGAGTTGGAGATGCTCGGGTGGCTCTCCTTCAGTCCTTTTTCGAACGATTCGATCGATTGATGGACTTCGGTGGCCTCGATGAAGACCTCGGTCGAACCGCACCAGACGGCGACGAGGCGATCGCATCCGTTGTCCTTCTTGAAGGTTCGGATGTCTTGCCGAAGCTGTTCGACCATGTCGGCCTTGGACTCACCCTTCTTGATGTGGGTGCCGTTGAGGCGCTTGACGTATTCGGGGTAGAAGACGCCCGCCATCGCCTTGACCTGTTCGAGCTCGTCACGGACGGCGTCGATGTGCTTTCGCTCGAGCACCTGGGCATTGGTCGCGGACTCGTAGGCGTTGTCGGGGAAGATGTCCCAACCGCCGAATACGAGCTGATCGAGGGAGGCGAGGGGCAGGAAGTCCTTGAGCAGCGGAACGCGATTGTCCGTTCGTTTGCCGAGGCGGATGGTGCCGAGCTGCGTCAGCGAGCCGACGGGCTTGGCAATGCCCTTTCGCGCCAGGAAGCATCCGGCGACGAACGTGGTGGCGACAGCTCCGAGGCCGGGCAACAGGACGCCCAGTTTTCCTTCGGGGGGCTTGATTTCATGGGGTTTTTTCACGGCAACCTCAAACTATTACGAGCGACTCGGGCAAAGACGACGGGTTCGCCTTCACCTCATGTCGCGACGTGTCTAGCAAACGTAGTGCCTGCGGCCAACGCACCTGTTCACATCGGATGGCAGAACCGCAAGTCGAGCGTAGCCTACGCTCGGATTTGGGCTTTGGGGAGCCCAGTTGCCTCAAAACTGCTTCAGCCCTTGGCTTGCTGGCTCGAAACGTGTAACTCCCGCGCCTGTATGAGCCTTCTCGATGGCTACAAGGCGTCGCTCAAGCCCCTCGAAGTCGAGGAGCCCATCGATGTCTTCGTGCACCGGCCCCTGGGCTACTTGGTGGCTTTGGCTTCCTTTCGTACGCCCATTTCGCCTGACCTCATCACCTTGTTGTCCATCCTGGCCGGACTTTCCGCCGGGGTGTGCATCGTTTGGCCGTTCCCCTTCCACCTCGTCGTCGGCGGCTCGTTGATCTTCCTCTCGGCCGTGCTCGACTGCGCCGACGGACAGCTTGCGCGCATGCGCAAGACATCGTCGCCTTTCGGTCGGATGATCGACGGTGTGGCGGACCTGATCGTGACCTCGGCGGTGGTGCCGGCCACGGTCTGGCTTCTGTGGCAGTTGTACGACACCGATCAGTGGCTGGCGGGCACAGTGGTCGGCTTGGGCATCTGTACGATCGTGACCAGCTCGTTCCACACGGGCATGTACGACCACTACAAGAACGTGTACCTGCACCTCACCCACACTTCGTACAAGGACGGCGAGGACTACGAGACCGCGCGTCAGCGATGGGAGCAGACCGGGTCCGAGCAGGCAGCCTGGAAGCGCTTGGCGTGGCGGATCTACCTCTTCTACACCAAGAGTCAGGCCGACTACGTGTACAACTTCGATCCGTACACCAGCGCCCGGCTCGGTTCCTTTCCGCCGCACAATC
>Ga0180009_10002347_pt1 | contig 22276 bp, 23 predicted proteins | sample OS_PC_MetaG_FD_123537 | JGI IMG/M metagenome (GOLD analysis project Ga0180009, IMG submission 123537) | Groundwater microbial communities from the Aspo Hard Rock Laboratory (HRL) deep subsurface site, Sweden - OS_PC_MetaG | ecosystem: Environmental > Aquatic > Deep subsurface > Groundwater...
ATGCAAATTGAGCATGAACAAATCAAAGTAGCTAAAAAAGGCCAAAGTGTTGGATTAAAAACTCCAGAACCTGTAAAAGGACATGCTAAAGTATACAAAGTTTAAAATAAGTTTTTAAAGAATTTTATTATTTTAATATGCCAAGGTAGATTGTTTACTATAATTTTGGTTGTTTTCTCCAATGAATATTCTTGGCCATTTTCATCTTTGTAATCTATCTTTAGGTTTATTTGATTGTCGATGAAGTATTTTCCATTAACTGAAACTACATTTGTACTTTCTGGTTTTATTGTTACTGGTTCTAGATTATTTAATTTTAAACTTGTTTCTTGTATTTTTCCTTCTGAAGATAAAAGAATGGTTATATTAAACTCTTCATTGTAATTTACTTCGGCCGGATAATTGAAAGTTGCTAATCTTAAATTTGGATTTTCAAGGATTTTTATGGTTATATAATTGTTTAAGTCTATTTCTGAATTTTTTGCATTTATTGTTATTTGTTCTGTTTGATCTAATTCTAATGTAAAACTTTCTTCTTTTTCTTCTGAAATTCTTAAATTAAATGCTCTACAATCCTCTTCTAAACAAAGGTTAATGCTTCCTTGGTAGGTGTTCCCTATATTTTTTATTTTACAATCTATTTTTGGGTCTTCATAAGTGTAATAATAAGCTCTAGTTGGATCGCAAATCAAAGATAATTCTTCTGAATATGTTTTTTCTTCTTTTTCAGTAAGTGTTTCAACTAAATCTAATGCTTCTTGTTTTGTGAAAACGTCGTAGATATTTGAAAATTCTATTTCCACTGAATCTGAAGAACCAAATCCATCTTTTGCTTCAACTAAAGTGGTATAAGTATATCCTGCGGATGCATCGTTTGGTATTTTGGCTATCCAATAAGTGTATTTTTTTGCTTTGGTTTGATTAAAACTGGCCTTGAATTTTTTTCAGTAAGACCTGGTGCTTTTTGAATGTAAACGAAGTCGGATAAATAATTTTCATAAGGATTTTCTATTTCAACTGCTATTGGCACATAGCTTCCTGGTCCAACTTGATTTTTTAGAGCTTTTATTCTTAAATCAAAATGTTTTTTTACACTGGAACCTTCTGTTGTTACATTGGTAGTTATTTGTATGGGTTCTGTTTCAAGTTGATAATTATGGGATACCCAATTATATTTAACAGATGGTTCTGCTGAGTCTGCTGATTCGAAAAGTTTTACGTGACTTGGATCTACCCATCCAAACTGCCCATATGTAACGTCATATGGGGCCCAACCATAGTCTGGAAAATAAACTTCTGCCCAACCATGGTTTCCAAAGCCTTCTCCTTCTTCTTGTAAATTTGAGTAAACTGTACCAGAGACAAATCTTGCTGGTATTCCTACTGATCTACAGAATGAGATAAATAAATTTGTTATTTCATCACAAACTCCTTCTCTATTGTCTAAAATCCATGAAGATTTTTTTACTGCTTTTGCAGTTATAGTGTTTAAATCATAGTTTATGTTTTGATAAACCCACTCTCCTAATTTATGGGTTGCTGTTTGTAGATTTGTTTCTCCCTCTACTATTTCATTAGCTTGCGCTATTATGTCTTCTGTTATGTCTATATATTCAGTAGATCTTGCATAGACTTCATATTCTGCTGGAACGTTTCTTATTGGAAAATAAGCATTTGGAGTTTTATGTAATGTGTTAGTTACTTTTATTTCTGAATCAAATCCATATGTATAATCTGGATTGTATTCGGTCCATTCATATGTTGCGTATCCATTTTTCTTTATTGATGCTTGATGATTAGAAAGTATATCTAAAAAAACTATTTCTTGGTAACTTGTTTCTCTTGGGAATAAAAAAAGGTTTGCTGTTAATTTTGTTAATTTTGGAGCTGGTCCGGTTGGATTTAAGGTCATTTCTCCATCTAAGGATACTTCTAAGTTTAAAGAAGAATATTCTGAATAATGGGTTTGAGCAAAACAAATTGGTAAGAATAAAATTAATGTCAATAATAAAATTGTTTTTTTTACCATTTTTTTAATCCTTCTTTGAATTTCTCTATAAATTTGTTCCAATCTTCTTTTGCAATATTTCCCCCGCAAGCATGAATGTGGCCCCCGCCATAAGATTTTTCAAATTCTCTTAAAGCATATTCCATTATTTTTTGAACATTATGTTTTGCACTTCTCACACTTATTGAAATTGTATCTTCTTTTTCTCTTGCTATGATTATTGCTTTATCTGGATATTTATAATGTATTTCTGTTGCTAGATCTCTTGCCATTGCTATCTTTCTTAACGGAATGTAGAAAACAAAGAAATCATCTTTGGTTACTTCAGACATTGCTTTTTTTAGTAATTCATCATACATGCCTTTTATTTTTTTTATTCTTTTGTATAAAAATTTCCCTTTTGACGTTGTTTGATTTAAAATTTCATATGGATTATCAATTTTCAATAAAATTCCTATTGCGGTTCTTACATCTGATGTTTTTCCCTTTAATATGAAACTAAATATTTTGGTTAATTCTCCTAACTGTGTTTCAAAGATTGCTTTGGCTGGGTCTTTAATGTTTTTTGGTAGTAAATCTGGATTTTTTTCTGAGAATTGTTTAGCGAAACTTGGAATATGCCAATCAGATATACTCCCCACAGCCGCTATCCACATGTCTTCTTTTCTTTTTGCTATTTTGTAACACCAATAAGCAACTGGACTATTATCTTCTTTATCATTCTTTAAAGGATTGTAGTAATGTAATCCTTTTAATTCTGTTAAAGGGTGGTGGTCTATCCAAAGAACTGGCACATTTATTTTGTCTATAAATTCTTGTTTTACTAATGGTTTATCTAAGATTATTACCAAATCTGGCGAGTATTCTTCTACTTTTCTTAAAAATTTTTCATCCAAAAAACCGGATTTTACAGGTATTCCTTTTCCCTTATTTAAATATTTTCTGAGTAATAAAAAAGAACAAAGTCCGTCTGGATCATCATCAAAGAAAAATAAAGGATTTTCAGATTTCTCTAAATAAGTTCTAATTTCTTTAAGTTCGGATTCAGGGATCATTTTAATAATTTTAGAGTTTCTTTTGCAATAATTGACTCTTCATCTGTCTCAATAACTAAAACTTGGACTTTTGATGTTTTCTTTGTGATTATAGTGGAGTTTTTATTGTTTTTGTTTTTATCTAGCTTAATCCCTAGGTAATTGAAGTTTGAGAGTATTTTTTCCCTTATATCTGGAGAATTAGTAGCAAGCCTTGCTGTAAATATAATTGCATCTACTCCATTTAGAATTGGTATATAACTTCCAATGTATTTAGCTGCTTGATAACAAAAAGCATTAATTGCTAGTTTTGATTTTTTATTTCTACTTTTTCTTAATTTTTCCATTTTTCCTGTTTTTTCTGAAAGAGCTAACAATCCGGATTTATGATTTAATATTCTTCCAATTTCCTTCGCTGAAAGTTTTTCGTGTTTCATTAAATAAAGTAGAATACTTGGGTCAATATTTCCTGAACGGGTTGCCATGATTAATCCTTCTAATGGTGTGAAACCCATTGAGGTATCTATTGACTTTCCGTCTTTTATTGCGGTGATTGAACATCCGTTTCCTAAGTGGCAAGAAATAACTTTCTTTAATGGTTTTTTTAGGATTTTTTTAGCTTGTTGATAAACATATTCATGAGAAATTCCATGAAAGCCGTAACGTTTTATTTTGTATTTTTTTCTGTATTTTTTTGGGATTGCGTAAACTGAAGCATAATCTGGGATTGTTGAATGGAAATCTGTGTCGAAAACTGCTATTTGGGGTACTTTAAAATATTTATGACAAAGTTCTATTGCTTTTATTTCTGGGTAATCATGTAATGGTGCTAATTCAATTCCTTTTCTTATTATTTTTAGAATTTTCTTTGTTATTATGCATGGTTTTGTTATATTAAATCCATGAACTACTCTATGCCCAATTGCATCTATTTTATGGTTTTTTAGAATCTTTCTTAATTCTCTTAATCCCTTTGTTCCTTCTATTAAACCTTTTAGAACTAATTCTTCATCCTTGTAGACTGCATATTTTAAAGAAGATGAGCCTACGTTTAAAACGAGTATTTCCATTTTTTCTGTGCTTGAACACAAGTTATAGCGGCTACGTCGACTATTTCTTCTGCGTTAGATCCTCTGCTTAAATCATTTACTGGTTTTTTTATTCCTTGCAATAAAGGTCCTATCGCTTTTGAGTTTGTTAATCTTTGTACTAATTTGTAGCTAATATTTCCTGAATTTAAATCTGGGAAGATTAATACGTTTGCATTTCCTTTTCCTTTAGCTCCTTTTCTTTTTGCTATTTCTGGAATTACTGCGGCATCTGCTTGGATTTCTCCAACAACATTTATTGGATACTTTTAACAATTTCCATTGCTTTTTTTACAATGTCTACTGGTTTTCCTTTTCCTGAACCGTTTGTTGAATATGAAAGCATTGCAACTCTTGCTTTTTCTTTTGTTAAACTTTCAAAAGTGTTTGCTGATAAGAAAGCTATTTCTGCTAGTTCTTTTGGATTTGGAGTTGGGATTACTGCACAATCTGCAAATATGAATTTTCTTTTGTTTATCTCCATTAAGAAAGCTCCTGAAATCTTTCTTATTCCGGGAATTAATCCAATATGTTTTATGGCTGATAGGATGATCCAACTAGTTGGGTGTGTTGCTCCTGAGATTAAACCATCTGCTTGATCTTTTGCAACCATCTCCATCCCTTCATTTAGTCTTTCTTGGATTGTGCCTGTTTTTAGAACTAAAGGTATTGCTATTTTTTTTCTTTTTATAATTTCAATTGCTTTCTTTACTCTGTTGTCATTACCTTCTGGGAAAACAATATTCTTTGGGCATTTTTTTGCCCTTGCGTACATTTCTTTAAGCATATAGTAAATTTAGAATTACGAGTTTATAATATTTTTGATTACTTCTTCTTTCCACGAACTTTTTCTGCGTATAGTAAAAAAGGAATTAATGTTTCTTTCTAATTGTTTGTTGAATAATCTCCATTGTGACAACTGTGACAAGTTCGTGGAAAAACTATTTAAATAAGGCTTTCTTTTTTTTATTAATGTATCCTAAAAAAGTAAATCTATTTGATTTAGATATGTATATAGAAGGAAAACTAGAAATTACTAATCTTATCAATCAAAAATTAAAAGAAAAGAATCTTAATGTAAGACAACTTGCTAAGAAAATAAATATTTCTAATCCAACAATCTATCGCTTCTTAAATGGGAAATCGATGAGAGGTAAAAATCTTTATAAAATTATTATGTTCTTAGGAATACAATCCAAAACAATAGAAAATTTTAATCCTTTTATTTATTCTGGTCCGTATAAATATAGAAAATATGATTTTAAATTTCCTATATCTTTGAGCCCAATGCATATAAGATTGGTTTCTCATTTCCTTGGAGATGGTTCTCTAGAAAAATGCCATTGTAGGTGGTATCAGAAAAGTGATGTTGGGTGGGGGATGTATAATTGAATTAATTAAGCAGCTAAGTGGAATAGCAATTGAAAAGGGAAGCAAAGATTCTTATGGTATCCCAATTATATTGGGGGATATTGTTGCTAAGTCTTTAATGTTAAAAAGGAGTGAACTTAAATCTTCATTATTTGTAAAAAAAGTTAATGACTTGCCTAAAGAATACAAAATCCAATTATTAGCTGCTTTTATAGTTGATGAAGGAAGCATATCTAAATCCTCTATAAAGGTATGTAATACCAATTTATTAATATTAAAATCTTTAAGAAAGATTATGTTATCTCTGGGGTATAATTGTTCTAAGGTTAAAAATTATGGTGATCATGTGGGGGGAGAAATATTCATCAAATATCGAAAAGCAAGAATAAACTACCAAATTTATAATCTCTATATGCATGCTGATGGCTTATTAAAATTCAAGAAAGATTTAGATATCATGATAAAAAAGTATGGAAATATTGCTGGATTATGGCAAAAGCAAGATATTCTTTCTAAATTTAGCTTAAAAGTTGATTTAAATAAAATAAATAAATCTAGAATATCTAAGAAACATTTAATCCCACTTATTGAAAAAGAAATTACTAAAGGTCCAATATTTATTAAAGAATTTGCTAAAAGAAATGATCTTGATTATATTAGGGCTTACAAGCTATTTTTTAGATTAAAAGAAAAAGGAAAGATTAAGAAAGTATCTCCCGGAATGTTCGTTTCTAAGGATTACAACGGTCCAATTGATTTTACCCTTAAATCCAAAATTGAAAAACTATTAAAAGAAGAATTTAGTTTAAAAGAAATTACAAGTTTAACAAATGCTAATCTCAAATCAGTATCTGCATAATTAAGTAGATTTTGTAATGAAGGAAAAATAAAAAGAATTAAATGTGGGATTTATTCACTTTCTTGATAAATTTTTTCTACGTTTCATATTTGAATTTCTACTTGGGCGTAATTTCTCTGCCCCTTTGCCTTTATTAGATCTCAATCCTCTAGATTTTTTTGCAGAAGAAGTTAAACCTCTGAAAACTCTGTTTGTTTGCATTACTAATTGAGAATATTGTTTATCTTTTAAAATTCCTGGATGATTCAAGTCAATTAAGATAACTTCATGCCAATAATATCTTCCATCTTTTCCTACTAAATAAGAATTTAAAACTTCCATGTTTGGATACTTTCTTGCAACTCTTTCTTCTGAAATTGATTTATAACTTTTAGAAAGAACTAATTTTACTCCTTTACGCTTTGACCTACGACCTTTTTTGATCATTGGTCTTTTCTTACCACCACGTGGAACTCTTATTCTAACTACCACGACTCCTTGTTTTGCTTTGTAACCAACTGACTTAGCAGCTCCTAGTCTAGTTGGATGATCTGCCTTAACAATAGAAGGTTCTCTTCTCCAAGCTATCAATCTAGCTCTTTGTAACTTTTTAGAAGCATCTGTGCCTCTTGCCTTTCTGAGTTGCTTTAAAAATGACATTTTATTAAATTTAGTGAAAATTAATGCTTTAAAAAGGTTACTATCTGTATTTTTGAAACCTTTTAAGGAAATGAATTTGAACTTAGCTACAATTAAGCTATTCCTTAATTATTTATATTGTTTTGTTTAAATTATCTATGTTTTTCTGCTTTTGGATGTTCATGGCCCAGTCTCTTTTTGGTTTTTAATTGTTTAATGTGTTTCTTTTTTTCTTTTAGAAATCCATTGAGATTTAATCCATGTTTATTGATCATCATTGAAGCATGACTTCCCCCTAAAAAATGTGGCATTATAACATAGGTTGCTCCTTTACCATACAGTAATCCTGTCTCTTCAATATTATGGGATACAACTATAATAATTGCTTTTTTATTCATTTGTCTAATTTTATTGATTAATAATAAATTTGTTTCAAATTCCGGAATTGTTGAGACAATCATTTTTGTTTTGGTTAAGTTTAATTCGCTTAAAAATTCTTCATCATCTACATCCCCATATCTGCACTCAATTCCTTTCTTATATAATTCAACGATTGTTTCAGGATTGTAATCCACCACTAAGACTTTCTTTTTTAATTTTTTAAATGATTTTAAAAGATCATAACCTATTCTATTATAACCAAATAAAATAACACCATAACCTTTAAACTCTTTTTCAATTTCTTTAACTTTTTTCCTTTCAAATATAGAAAGGTATTTGGCTAAATGTGGGTATATTTTATTAGAATATAATATTAAATAAGTTGAACCTGCAATTGTTATCAAGCCAACAATTGTAATAAGTGATAATATTTCATTAGTTAGGTGCCCTACAGTAACACCCAATGCGATTAAAATTAATGAAAATTCGCTTATTTGAGCTACTGTAAAACCTGCTTGAAATCCCGTCTTCTTTTTATAACCAAGCATGCCCATTAATATCATAACAATCAAGGGGTTTCCAATAAGAATAAACAATGAAAAGATTACTGCAGGAATTATAAACTGGCTTATATTCCCAAAGACCATTTGGGATCCGAGAAGTATAAAAAATAGAATGACGAAAAAATCCCTTAAAGGCCTTAATTTTGAACTTATCTCATAATGATAAGGAGACATTGAAAGAGTGATACCTGCAACTAAAGCACCGATTTCCATTGAAAAACCAATATAATGAAATAATGCTGCTAATCCCATGCCCCATCCAATTGAAAATAAAAATAAAAACTCTTGAGACTTAGCAAAAAAGGTAGATAATTTTGGCAATATATATATACTAATTAATATAAACCCTCCAATGAATATTGCTCCAATAATAAAAGATTGAAGAGAAATCCCACTTAATTTTAACCTACTTGAGAAAGAAGAAATTATCATTAACAAGATTATTGCAAAGATATCTTGGACTAATAAAAAACCAATTGAAATTTTTCCATATAATTTATCTAAATCTTTTTTGTCAGATAGTAGCTTCATAATTATGATAGTGCTACTAAAGGTTAAAGCAATGGCAATGTACAAAGAAACTAAGATTGAAAATCCCAACAATCTGCTTATAAAAAAACCAATTAAAGATGTAAAAATAATCTGGCCAATTCCCGTTACTAAAGAAACTTTGCCTACCTCTTTTATGACTCTTGGGCTTAAACTTATACCTACAATGAAAAGAAGTAGCGCTACCCCTATCTGCGAGAACACCACTATTGTTTCTGTAGAACTGACAATATTAAGAAAATAAGGGCTAACTATTATACCAGTAAGAATATAGCCTATTATCAATGGCTGTTTCAACAATCTCATTATTCCTGCAATTAAAACAGCTATACCGATGATTATGCTAAGTTCTACGAATATTTCCATGGTTGTTTATCTCTTTTTTAGCTTACGATTTTTATGAACATCTGATTTAATATGTTTTATTAATTTGTTTTGATGTTTTTTTAATTTGTCATGAAAAGTTTTTTTATAAATATATTTTCCAAGTGATGTTAAAAAATAAAATGCCATTCCAATTCCTAAAAAAGAGAAGAATATGGTGAATATTTTTCCTGCATCTGTTTGGGGAACAATATCTCCGTATCCGATAGTGGTTACTGTAGCTACAGTGAAATATGCTGAATCAATATATTTCCATCCCTCGATATAAGAATAAACAAATGTTCCACCGAACAATAAAATTAAAAATAAAGTAATTGCTAAGGCAGATTTTTTATTTAAATCCATTTTATTCTTGTTTACCTCTTTTATTTGTTTTTTAGGTTTAATAAATTTAATTGTTTTTTGTTTCTTTAACAATCTTTTTAGAATTTTTTAATTTATAAACTCTCCTATTTTGTAAGAAATTTTTCAATTTTTTATGGAAAATTGTGAAATATTGAAAGTCTAAGAAAAGTTCATGGCTAATACCGCTAATCCCGTTATAATGAATGCTCCGGTAAGTGTATTTTTAAGTGCTATTTCTTGTACAAAATTATTACTCATGAAATGATATAGCCCAAATAATATCAAAAGTAGTACTATTCTCCCTAAACTATAGCAAATTTCCCCATATACAATATAATCTAATACGTGGTGAGATTTTCTAGCTCTAGTATAAGCTCTTGCATGAAAAGCTACATCTGCAAATGTAAAAGAAAGCAATCCTGCAAATGTTACTGCAAATAAACTAAAAAAAGTTCTGAAAAAAGATCTAATAAACCAAGTTACTGAATTGAAAATAGTTCCTATTGCAATTATATTTTTGTATCTCATTTTTATTGTTAGCTGTCCAGAAAAAATTGCGAACATAGAAACGAACAAACCAGATAAAGAAGCAATTTTTCCTAAGTCAAGATATGTTCCCAATATTAAAAAAATAAGAATTGGCCAGAAAACTGTGCTCATTCCTCTGAATCCTGCTCCAGCTAAAGATATTGTTTCTTTGAATCTTCTTTTGTGGAATATTTTGTTATATTCAAAAGCAGTTTTTGGATGTATATCTTTTGAAAAAAATAAAGGTATCATTGAAAGCATCCCTATTGTGATTACTAATAAAAATAAAAAGTTAAAATTTCCTGTTCTTGTAATCATTACTGCTCCAATAATTGGTGCTATGGTTACTGCCCCAGAGTTAATTGCTATCCAAACGCTAGTCTGCTGACCGCCTTTTTTATTACTGCTGAAATTAGCAAAATCTGAGTGGAAACTTACCCAGAATAGGGTTATTGCTAAACAACCAACTAAGGCGGGGATGGCGTAATGAATTTTTCCATATTTTAAAGAGAATAATAAAAAGTAATGTAATATCATTAGGGGGATACTAGCGAGCATTGTATGTTTTAATCCAAACCTTGAAGCTACTCTTCCTGCAAATGGTGCAAAAACTCCCATTAAACCGTAAAAAAGAAGATAGAAAATCAAAACTTCTTGGTAAGAATATCCTAGTTCATTTAAAAGGTATAAAGGTATAAAAATTGTTACTAAAGCAAATGCAAAAGTTCTAAAGAAAATTGATATGTAGATTTCGTCTAATTCTCTATTTTTAAGTAAATGTAGTAACTTTAAATGTTCCCAATGCATAATCTGATTTTGACGAAAGTTATTTAAATAGGTTTTGATTCCCTTTTTTAGTTTAAGGGGGTTATTATAATGAATAAAGCAATAAAAATTGTTTTTGGGTTATTGTTGATTGTAGCTGGCCTATACAGTTATTTTTTAAAGTTTAGTTGGATTTGGCCATGGCAACAATTTGTTATGCTATTAAAATTAGTAATTGGAAACCTTGGATTGTTAGTAATTTTGATAGGTTTAGTCTTGTTACTGCTTGGATTTATCGAACTTAAAGACTAAGACCATAATGACAAGTGCACAAGGAAAGTATATAAATTAATTTTTTCTTCTTTATTTTTATGAAATGTTTTAAGTGTAAGGGTAGGGGATTCTGTGGTAGAACTTTCTGTCCCATTTATTCTAAAGCAGAATCTATGTTTAAAGCTGTTAATTTAATTGATAAAGAAGATTTTTTTGCAAACAGCCCGCCAAGTGTTTTTGTTGGTCGTATTGGTTATCCTGATGTTAATGTTGGAGTGTTAAGTCCTGGTATGTTTAAAGAAAATGTTTCTCAATATGATGATCCACATTATTGGTTTGAGAATGATACTGGTATTCAAGACATTGTTAATTTTCGTAGTAGTTTAATTAATTCTAGATTTAAGACAAAAGTAAAAAATCCTGCTGGTAAGTTTGTTGAGATGAGCCAAGATATTGCAATGGCTTCTAAACCAGCTGAGATTGAAGTTGAGCTGAAGTATAAACCAAAGGCTCGTGTTAATTTGAATAGCATTACAATGCCAATGGGTCCCACTGTTGATTTAGAAAAATTAAAAATTACTTCTAATCCAAATACAGATACAAGAGTAGAGAAAGTAGTTTATGACTTTGATATGAAAGCTGTTGAAGGTTTGAATACTTTGTATAAAAAAGGTTTTAATGAAAATATTTTATCTAAGTTATTAAGTATTGGTGTTTTTGGTGTTAAGAAGAATAGGAGATTAGTTCCAACTCGTTGGAGTTTGACAAGTGTTGACAGTATTATTGGGAATAATTTAGTTTCTGAGATTAAGAAAAATAATGTAGCTGATTACTCTGTTTATTTTGATAGTTATTTTGGGAACTATTTTTTAATATTATTTTTTCCTGAAGTTTACTCTTATGAATTATTTGAGATGTATATGCCAAATGCAATGTGGAATCCTGAAAAGAAGTTGAATTATACAACGGACTATGAGTCTTACAATGGTAGAAAAAGTTATGCTGAAAATTGTGGTGGGGGATTTTATGCTTGTAGATTAGCTATTGCTGAAAAGTTAAAACAAATTAAAAGACAAGCTTCTGTTTTAGTTTTAAGATTTATAACTGATGAGTATACTTGTCCATTAGGTGTTTTTGTTGTGCGTCAAGCAACAAGAAAAAGTCTTATGAGCAAACCTCAATCATTTGAATCTAAAGAGTTAATGTTGGCTTATGTTAAGAGTTTTGTTAAAAAGAAGTTTGGGCAAGATATTGGTGATATTTTGGATCAAAGCATTTTATTAAAAAACATTAAACAACAGAGCAAATTAAGTAAATTTTTCTAAATTAAATTATTCTATATAATCAAATCCTTCTGGAGTTATATATATTAAAGAGAATTTATTTTCTGGATGACTAGAATTCCATTCTATAATATTATCTAACCAAGAATGCCCCCCCCCATACCATACAACAGCATAAGAAACTCCTCTTTTAGAAATTAAGTCAAGTAAAAAATCTTCTCTTTTGTTCTTTATTTCCTTATAATCCTCTTCCCCATCAATCTGACCTTTCTGTTCAAGTAAGCGATGTTCAAAATTAAGATTTGCATTGTATGGTTCTGGATTCTCTGATTGTAAAAGATTAATTTTAGATTCTGTAAAAAGAATATAAGGTGCCCCCACTACATAGCTCCAGTCTCTCCCCTTTTCTGGTTTGATGCCCCTTTTCAATAAATCTTTTTCTATATATTCTTTGTAACGTTTAACTGTCCTAATATCCAGATCATTTTCAACATTTAAATCAAAAGTATAACCTTCAACGTAGATTTCTTGTAAATCAAGGTTACTAATCAAATAATCTATCAAAGTATAAGTGTTTTTCTGACATTCATTTATCCAAGAATAATGTTTAGTCAACCAAGGTATAACCTCAGATACACCTTGAAGATGTGCCCATTTTTCACCATTTTCTGGGTCACTGTAATGTACTGAACGTATATGAACAAGACAATGTTTAGCATCTTCTACGTTATATCTTTCAATTGAAGCCATTCCAGGAATTTCATTTGGAAATTCTTTGAAAAATTCACTTGTAGTTATCGATTGTTCTAAACTCATGGTTGATGGGGGTTCTTTTATTTGTTCTTTACTACAACCAAAACTACCCAAAAGAATTCCTAAACTCATTGTACCTACAATAAAGGGTTTCCTTAATTTTTCTAATAATGACATTTTTCTTACAAAAATCAGAATGTAGAAACCCTTAAAAATTTAACTTTAAATTAGCTAAACCTCTATTAAAAACTTAAAAGACTATATCTTTAACTTTGTGTAAGTAGTGAAAATAAAAAGGTATTTAAATGCCTATGAATTGGTGTTTTTACTGGAAAAATGAGAAAAAGAACCTTGGCAGGAATTATTGGAACAACCTTATTAGCAGGAGCTTTGACTTTAGGTAGTTTAGGTTGTGCACCTTTGCAACATTGGGGCGAGAGTTTACAGATTTATCCACGTTTGTTTAATGCTGATACATATGAAGAAAAAGGTGATAAAGAATATGATAAAGAAGATAAAATAGCATGGTACGAACTATCTTTGAACACCTTAGTTTATCAGGGAGATTGTGATGAAGAGCAGATAAATAGATTATGCTTAAAATTGCATGATGGTGCAGGAAAACTTTACAGGGATGATGAACGTGTAGATTGTTATGAAAGTTTATCATTTACTATTATAGAAAACTTTGATGAATACCATGAACAATTCTCAGAATGCGGGGATTTTTATGGTGGAGAATTAATTAATTTACCTTCTTCACTAACAGAAGAAGAATTTGAGTCTATCCCTCGAGGAATAAGGGGTGATAGTTATTATACAAGCAGGGGGCCAAAAGGTCCGAGAAAAATAGATTCCATGTATACTCCCTTACCTTGTATAAGTGATGCTTTCTCAATTGTTGATTAAAAAGGTTTTGGAAGAATTAATACTCACTCCTCTAAATCGTAATCCATCATTTTAATATCCCATTCATGTAAAACTCCAGATTCAACTGCTTTATCAAACGCTTCAATCGCTTCTGGAGTACCAATCTGTCTTAAAGCAAGATAAACCATGTAATTAATGTTTGAGTATTCATCTTCGTTTTCAACTCTTTTAATCAAAGTAGGAACTGCTTCCTCCGCTTTTAGTTCTCCTAAACCGTAGGCTGCTCCTTGAACAACTCTAGGGTGACTATCTTGTAAGGCTTCAACAAAAAATGGAATCATATCTTCTCTAACATTCTGAACTAAAATTCCCATTGCGTTCTCCCTAAGGAGATCGTATTCATCATTCAAAACAACTTCTTGTAATGCTCTCCTTGCTATGGTTTCCAAATCATTTCCTTCAAATTTCGAAATTGCAATATCTCTCGTATTTGGGACTTCATCTTCCAATATAATTTTTATATATTCGGTTTCGGACAATCCCCTTAATTCTACTTCTAGAATTTGTTTATCAACAAAGGAGTGATACCATTCTTTTTCTTCTTCTGGAATTTCCTCATCAATTATTCCTTTTGTTTTATCAAACCAAATTCTAGCAGTTTCATCATCCCCGATTCTTCTACTTAACTCACCAACAAGGTAAGCCGGTTCCCATTCACCGGGATTAGATTCGGAAACATACCCAAAGCAAGGAATGGCTTTCCTTTGAAAATCTTTTTCAGCAGTCGTATCCCCACAATCTTGAGCTAACCAACTTCCAAGAAGGTAAAAATGTGCCATATTTTCATCTGGTTCTCCAACAGCAGTATAACATACTTCAGCAATTCTTGCCTCTTCCACCAATCCTGGACTCTTTAGATCTTTAATAGTATTCCTTATTCCAGATTCTTCCATTGCTCTAAGCATAACATCTCCATCATAATTAAATTCTTCAAAATCATCTCCATATAAAGCAATATTACAATCTCCACAATATGCAAAAGCATATATCCTGGGGGGCTCGCTTCTTTCTGTACAAATTCGTTTAAAGTCTGTCTCCTGTCCGCTGTAACCGGTACCTAAGACATCAAACCCGACAACAGTCCCTTTACAGATTGGACAATCATGTTCATATGGTAAGGCAGTAGTAGCCTTTGCTTCTTGAACAACTTCTACAGAATAATCTGTTTTACCAGAAACAACATCACGATTTGCATCAACAGATGCACCGAGAATCAATAAACCTGCAACTCCTGCAGTAATGCCCTTTACAAAACCATTGTTTAATATTTTTTCTAACATTTTAAGCCCTTATTGAGCTTATTTGGGAATTATTAGTTATTTATTAAGCTTTTGAAAAGGTTTTTAAGTGTTTTTATCCTGCTGTTTTAGAAGAAAATGGTAAGAACGGGCTTAACTGGGATTATAGCAGGTTTGTTAGCTGGAGCTTTGGCTATTGGAAGTTTTAGTCCAGCCTTTGCAGAAGAACGAAAAAAGATTACAGATGAAGAATTACAAGCGATAATTGAGGCTCCAATAGAAAATCCAGTAACTGAAGCTAAAAATAAATCTCAACAATTAGAGGTAGGAAGAAATTATGATGGTTGGATTTATGGTGGTGAATTAGAATTTACGCCTTCTATGGACCTTTATACTATATTCGTCGTAGATGGCACAATCAAAATAGTACATTATAGCAGAAATTCTTATGGGGATACAGAAGAAGCAATTAGAAATCAACCAGGCATTGTTTTACCTGACTTTTATACCAGCACTCGAGGTGGAAGTGTGCGTGATTGGGAAGAAATAGAGAAATATAGAAATGCGGTTTATAGTTACGGGTATATCCTCATTAGCAAAGTTTCTCCAGGGGCAATAAATATTATATAGATGGAACAAATGCGTGTACTGGCGGGGGTCCAGAAGAAAAACCAGATTACAGAGATGATTTATTTGAAGTTAAGGTTTACCCTAAGGCAACGCCAGAAATACAGAGTTTTATAGCTCGTTGGCATATGTTAAAAAATTAATTAAGAACAAAATGAAAACTAAAACTAATGAATTAATACTTGCTAAATTTAAATATAATGTTGATGGATTGTTAAAGCAAAGCAAACTTTTAAATAGAATTAATACGCAGCTGAAACTAAAATGTTTTTTACCCTAATAGAATTATTGGAATTGCTGATAATGGTTGTGGCAATTGGATTTATTTTTTCTGGTTTTATAGCTATTAGGCCTAAAACTGTCTATGATATGATGCATCCAAAAAGGTTTAATTTTGATGATTTTAAATTTGCTATGTTAGTTGTCGCTCCAGCTATTGTTTTACATGAATTGGCTCATAAATTTGTGGCCATTGGTTTTGGAGTTAAAGCAGTATTTCATATGTCTCCACTGGGATTGGGAATTGGTATTCTTTTAAAATTATTTTCTTCTCCTTTTATAATCTTGGCTCCGGGATATGTAACTATTCCTTTTCAATTGGTTACTGATTTACAATATAGATTAATTGCTTTTGCCGGTCCTTTTATGAATTTAGTTTTATGGTTAGGAAGTAAATTTTATTTAGATAAAGCTAAAAAATTATCTTTGAAGAACCATGCTTTTTGGGCTTTAACTAAAAGAATTAATATGATCTTATTTTTCTTTAATATGATTCCATTTGGATTCTTTGATGGAGCAAAAGTAATTTTTGGAAAAGGTTAAGCTTCTGCTTTCTGTGGCGCGGTTTTTACTCCAAACAAATTTCTGAACCCATCCATATACCACCCCATTGTTGGACCAATAAGCGGAGAAATGCATGCGAGGTATTCTGTCCCTTGTTGGACTTTTTCCCAATTAACTTCTCCCTCAGATAAATAACTTCCAACAGCTACTGCTGTAGCATAAACTGGAACCTGAAATGTATTAAAAGCTAATAAATCTACTAAGCCTCTTCTGATTTTTCCACCAAGATTTCTAGTCTTCTTATCTGATGTTTTGGTTTTATTGAATAAGAAATTTCTCCATTTTCCATAAGGAATACTTGTTGGAATATTTACTGCCATTGCAAATCCTCTGGAACCGAGGATTCCAATCCAATCTAGGCCAGCTGAATAATCTAACATTGCCCCTACAATTAATGAATATGTTATGTTTCCCAAAGCATCTGCGGCTTTTTCTCTTCTAGACGAATTTCTAGTTTCTTTATTCATTTTTTCGTAGAAAGAATCTTAGGCTTCTGCCATTTCTTGGTTTTCCATTTGTTGTTCTAATATTGAAAGTTCTTTTTGTATTACAGAAATTTGTTTTTTATTATCAATTAAACTCATTACAACATTACATTCTGGACATAAGAAATTAATTTCTAATGCATCTGGATATTTCATTCTAATACATTTTCTTTTACAAGTATAAAATTCATTTGAATCTTCTAATTCAAGTCTTTTCTTAAGCATATTTACCCTGTTTTCTTTTAACTTTTTAATTAAAGATTTAACTTCAACAAAGTTAAAAGTCCAGTAATATATATACCAACCTTTTTTCTTATCTTTCTTTCTGGTTGAATGAATTAAGTTTTGTTCTTGCAATCTGTATAATATTTGTCTTACTTCATTTATTGATAATTCCATTTTTTCAGCGATTAAGAACTCTGAAACATTTTCTTTACCTTCAACTATGTGTTTAGTAACTTCTATTCCAAATTCACCTGCTACATAGCTAACTAAAATGTTTAATTGATTTTGAGTTAGGTCTGTAGGTAAAACTGGTTCCATCTTTTTTTTAGTAACCTCTTTAGGCTTTTTCTTAGTTGCCTTAGGCTTTTTGATTGCCTTAAGCTTATTAACTGCCTTTTTAGGCTTCTTAACCCCTTGTTTCTTATTTTTGGATTTCATTTATTTAAAGATTGTGAATTAAACTATACTTTAAGTATCTCTACAATTATTCTTAGTTTTCCCCTTTATAAATCTTTCGGTATGTTACTACTCTAGGAAGGTTACAATAGAGAATTCTTATTTACTTAGAAAAATAAAAAGAAAAGCTTTAAAAAGTCTTTTCCCAAAATTATAATTATCGGAGGTGCTATAATGCCTTTATTTAATTTTAAAAAAAAGAAAAAAGAGGAAATGCCAGACTTTTCTGAGAAACTTCCTACTTTAAGCTCAACTCAAAAAAAACCCGTAATTGATATTCCTAATTTCCGGGATAAAATTGAGATGCCTAAATATGAAAGTGATCTTGGAAGCATAAAAAAAGCAGTGGAACATCCAGTTGAATTCAAACCTGTTACTGGGATTCCAACACGGGAAAAAAAGTTTAAAATGGTTTCTAAACCAATTCCAAAACCAGAGCCAGTGATGCATCATCACTCTGAGAACGGAAAACCTATTTTTGTTAGGATTGAGAATTATAAGGGAGCTGTTAGAGCATTAGAATCTATAAAAGATAAGTTAGATAATGCAAATGACGCTCTTGATAAACTAGAAAGGTTAAAGGAAGATGAAGAAAGAGAAATATCAGCTTGGAGAAATAATATTGAAAAATTAAAAGACAAATTGATGTTTATTGATGAAAAACTTTTCGAAGTATAAAAATGCCTAAAAAGAAAAAGGTTAAAAGTAAAAAGAAAGTTGCAGCTAGAAAGAAAACTCCTAAAAAGAAAAAGGAGGAATTCTTTATTAATTTAGAAAATCCAAAAGAACTAAGGAGAGATATCTTGTATACTGCAATGGAAACTGCTAAAATTTTGAAGAGTCATGAAAGGATTGTTCAAATAAGGAAAAATAAAAAAGATACTCTTGAAAAATTGTATAAGACTATGCGAGAAGTTTCTAAGTTAATTACTAACTTAAAAAGAAGTGGTTTGCCTTTCTATAAAAAAATACTTGATGAAATAGAATTAGAAGAAGTAAAGTTAAAAGATGCTTGGGAAGAAGCTAATGTTAAATTAGAGCAAAAAGAAATTGGACCTGTTCCTCAAGTTGAAAGAGTTGAAACTGATGTCAGTGATTTGGATGTAGATATAAGGGATATAAAATTAAGATTAAGTAAAATGGATGTTTAACCTGGAATTATTTTTATTCTATGCCATACTTATTTTTAAAGAAAGAATATATATTGGTAATTATTGGGATTGTATAAATAATAAATCCATAATAGGAAAATATCTTGAAAAGTAAAAAAGCAACTAAAATATAAAGGAATATAATAAAATAAGAAAAAGCAGCTACAACCCCCTTAACTTTCTTAAAGTCATAAATATCTGTATTATATTTTTTAATAAAGTTTATTATTTGATGAACCCATAAAAAAGAATCTTTTATTCCTTTTGGCTTTTTAGATGTCTTTTTTTTACTAACGAAATTATTTAAGAATAAGAATTCAAAAATTCCTGCTGTAAAAAAGAAAATTAAAGATATTATTAAAAATTCTCCTCCAATGTAAACCATGAATATTAAAGCAACAATAGCTAAAAAGAACTGAAAAAATCTTCCTATAACTCTTTCTTTTAAAAAATTGTCCATTATATGTTATTTAGAGTATTCTGTTTATAAATTTTTCGTTGTTTAATCTAAAACTGCTTTTATTCTTCTTATTCCTGCAGCTGATGATTTTTCTTTTTTAATTTTGAAATGTTTTAATTCTTTTGTGTTTTTTACATGTGGTCCTGCACAAATCTCTTTTGAATATTTTCCTACTGTAACTACTTGTACTTTATCTGCATATTTGTCTTCAAATAGACCAATTGCATTCATTTTAGCTTCTTTTAAAGAAATTGTTTCTAGTTTTACAGGTAATGCTTCTTTTATTTTTTTATTTACAATATCTTCTACTTCCTTTTTTTCTTCATCTGTTAGTTTTCTATCAAATGTAAAGTCAAATCTTATTCTTTCTGGTGTTAAGTCAGATCCTGCTTGTTTTACCTCATTGCCTAAAACTTCTTTTAAAGCTTGATGCAATAGATGTGTTGCTGTATGTTGAGCAGCTACTTTCTCTCCAAATGATCCTGCACCGCCAAATTTCTTTTCTACTCCAGCCCTAGAAGTTTCTTGGTGTTTTTTAAATTCTTTTTCAAAACCTTTTTCATCTACTTTTAGTTTGTTTTCTTTTGCTAAGTCTTTTGTTATTTCAATTGGGAATCCAAAGCTTTGGTATAAGAAAAATGCATCTTTTCCAGATATTGTTTTTTTGAAATTAAAATCTTTGAATTTTTTTAGTCCTTTATTTAATGTTTTTTCGAACTTTTGTTTTTCTTCTTCAATTGTATTTAATATTTCTTTTTGATTAAATCCCTTGTAATAGGTTCCTTCATATGTTTTGATTACTGTTTTAACTAATTCTTCCATGTAATTTTCTTTCATTTCTAGTAATTGAGCATTTCTGATTATTCTTCTTAATATTCTTCTTAAGATATATCCTCTTTCTAAGTTAGAAGGTCTTACTCCATCTGCTATTAAAAAAACAGCTCCACGAATGTGGTCTGCAATAACTCTAATTTCTATTTTTGATTGTTTTTTTGAAAGTGATTTTATTTTATTTGTTATTGGGATCATAATATCCACATCAAATACTGAATCTTTATTTTGTAACAAAGCTGCAAATCTTTCTAATCCTGCTCCTGTATCTACACTTTTCATTGGAAGATCTTCTAGCTTTCCGTCTTCTGTTTTGTTGTACTGTATGAAAACTCCTGCATTCCAGAATTCTAAGAATCTATCGCAATCACAGCCAGGTTTACAAGACTTTTTTTTACAACCAAATTTCTTTCCTCGGTCATAATATACTTCTGTAGATGGTCCGCAAGGTCCTGTATTTCCTACAATCCAGAAGTTGTCTTTTTCTCCAAGTTCTACAATCCTTTCTTTTGGTAAATATTTTAGCCAGGCTTTTTTGGTTTCAATATCTTTTGGAACTTGTTTGTTTCCTTTGAAAACAGTTGCCCAAATTTTGTCTTTGTTAAATTTATAACCGTTTATTATTAAGTCATAAGCTAGGTCTACTGCTCCTTCTTTGAAATAATCTCCAAATGACCAGCTGCCCATCATAAAGAAGAATGTTAAGTGGCTTCTATCCCCTATTTCATCTATGTCTCCTGTTCTGAAGCATCTTTGAATATTTGCTACTCTTGGTGCTATTGGCTTTTGTTTTCCTAGTAAAGCTTGTTTAAATTGTACCATTCCTGCTGAAGTTAGTAGTAAAGTAGTATCCATTTCTGGAATTAATGAATCTGATGGCACTATCTTATGTTTATGCTTTTCAAAGTACTTTAGGAATGTTTCTGTTATTTTCTCTGAATTCATGTATTAAAAAAGAAAAAAGATGTTTTAAAATGTTTCTATTTTCTTAACTTCTTAACTAATGTAAAAATCAAAACTAATAATATAACAAATAAAGCTCCGTATAAGAACCAAAGCCAGTTTTGGCTTAATGTTGGAAGTATGTTTATTACTTGAACGTCTGTAGCTCCGGCTGGTGCTCCTTCTGCTAATTGTGCTGCTGAATCAATATACTCCATTCTTGCTGCCCCAAAAATTTGTTTAGATTGAGTGAACAATTTTATTAAAAATGCTGCTGCAACTGAAATTATCCCAATTGGTAGCAAATTCTTTATTTCTTTTAATGAAGTTGATCTTGGAGCAATTATGACTAGTTTTTTAGCTAGCCTATAAAGATTCATTTCTCTTCCTTTTTTACTCCAAAGAAATTCTTTAGATTCTACTAAATCAGTTTTTACTAATTGTTTTAGATTATAATCTACGGTAGGTAATGGAATGTTTAGTTTTTTTGAGATTTCTGAAGCAGAAGCTTCTTCTTTTTCTGTTAAGTAATCTAAGATTTTTCTAGCAGTATCATTGCTTAGAGTCTGAGCTAATGATTTGCTTTCTTTCTGGTTCAAACTTAATAATAAAAACTTGTCACTTTTCATGAAAATAATGTAAAAATAGTTGTTTATAAAGGTTTTTTAAGGTTTAAGTTGAATAGAAGTTATAAAAAAAGGAAAAAAATTAATTTATTCCTGATGGATTTATTGGGAACATTACTACATTGTAATTTACTGCTGTTCCTTCTATATTGTTTTCTGTTAGGTAGTTGTTCATAATTTCTTCAAAATCTTCAAAAGGAAGATAACTACATTCTTGTAACATTTCGTTGTAACTTTCACAATCAGCTAACCAATCTTCATAATCTTTTATTTTTGGTGGACAGGTTACAGTTGGTTGGGCAGCACTGGGTACAGAAACCTCTCCATCTTCATCTATAGGGGGTACAATTACTGGTTCTGGTTCTTCTACACAGTTTTCTATTTTTTCTTGATTCTCTGATTCCCACATTTCTTCTGAGCAGTCTTTTGTACCGGATTTTTGTCTTTCACAATCAGCTGACCATCCTTCTAATGTCCAAATCTGACTTGGTTCTTGCCAAGAATCGTATCTTGTAATTTCAAGTATTTCTTGTTCGGTTTTAACATCCCCTCCAAATAAGTCATCTGCTACTAAAAATTTTTGAACTCCTGATTCTGTTTCAACTTCAAATAACCAACCACTTAAAACTCCAACATGGGATTCTTCTCCGGGAAGTCCTG
>Ga0180009_10002348_pt1 | contig 22273 bp, 20 predicted proteins | sample OS_PC_MetaG_FD_123537 | JGI IMG/M metagenome (GOLD analysis project Ga0180009, IMG submission 123537) | Groundwater microbial communities from the Aspo Hard Rock Laboratory (HRL) deep subsurface site, Sweden - OS_PC_MetaG | ecosystem: Environmental > Aquatic > Deep subsurface > Groundwater...
GCTGTCTGATCACAACTGACCGCCTTTCGGACGGCAGTTGCCCTGAAGATGTTCACTCCGATGGCTTTTAAGGTAGCACAGAACCGAACGGCCTTAAGACCTCTAACTCTCAGGTGTTTAACTCCGGTTCTTCTGTCGTATTCTGACACGGTAGCTTCAGAGCCTGAACGCCACCTGTAGCGGTCCTTAAACTCATCGGTTTGCTCATAGGCTCTTCGCTTTGCCAATCTCATTTCTTTATCCGTATAGCGAAGATAATGATGCTTTTTGCCTTGCTTCACCGGGCAACTGTTCTGGTTCGGACAATTGATGCACTGCTGGGAATCAAAAGGTACAGTGTGCCTGATTTTCTTCTTTTTTGTCCTAATAGGCTTATGGCCTTGCGGGCAAGAAACAATGGTTCCCTTTTCAGTCACTTCAAAATCCGACAGGCTGATACTACTTTCTTTTTTGCTGCCCATTGTAGGAGCAACAACCTCTACACCAAGCTGTTTGGCCTCCTGACAGTTCTCATCACTGCCATAAAGGGAATCGGCCAAGACTTCTTCAGGTGCAAGACTACGTTCCTTGGTCGATTCAATAGCGGGAATCAAGGCATTGGCATCGCTTTCGTGAGCAGGGTCCACTTGAACATGGGTGATCAAATTCAGTGTCCCTTCTTTGGCTTCTTCCTGCTTACAGTAGGTCTCCATGATTTGTACCTGATAACCCTGTCCTTTATGACCACTGTATGTTGCGTCAGGATCTGAAGGGTTCTGAAGAGAGTCAGAAGGAATTTCTTTTGGCTTTTTCACTTCAACCGGATTCTTATCATCTGATACATTGACATTGCATTGTTCTTTCAAAACCCGCTCAAGCAGTTTGTAACTATGCATAGTCTTGATTTCGGGATGATCTTTGAACTGCTGAACCAGATCAAAAAGATCAGCGCTGACTGAGGCAAGAGTTTTGGCCGATTCTGAAGGCTTCACCATAGAAAAGCATTGCAGGGGTTTCTCAGAAAGATATTTCTCAATGATGCCTTTATCTACAGTATCAAATAGCACTTCGTGACCTCGCTTTAAGTTGACCAGAAACTTGTTGATGCTTGAGGTAAAAATACCGATTCTACCCAGGCGCCGCATGTTGGATTTAATGTGAACTGAATCTATCCTTTGATTGTCGGTATTGACCTTGAAAACCTTTGCTAACTTATCGGTAGTATGTTCAAATAAAACTGCATCCAGAGCATTATCAACAACAATGCTGCGCATATTCCATAAGGTCTTAGGGCACATATATTTGGCTGAATCCGACTCCTCGGTGATATTCAGCGCATAATGCCACTGGATGTTAAAAGATAATTGGTTGACTGTTTCTTCATCAGTCAGGTCGTGTGCTTGCTGAAGAACCAGAGCACCAAGCGCCGTGTACAGTTCTTTTGTAGGACGGCCAAAATCATCATTAAAAAACGGGGCCACTTCGCCAACGGGGAGTTCACACAGAAGTTCTTTTTTAAATAGCCCCGCCCAGGACTTATCCAGAAGTTCCCGGCGTTTGGGACTCAGAAAACTCCAGGGATCGAAAAGATCGTTCTGCTTTTGGTCTTTAATTCGAATCATGCCTTTCACCTGCATTTTGGTTGATTATGTGAGTTGCTTATACCAAAATGTAAAGCAAAAGGCAAGCGAAAATAGCAGTTATTTTTAATTATTTCAACTCGTTAAATGGGTTTTACTTTTTACGAGTTCATCAATTTTCGAGCACCCTTTATTTATTGTGTTATCCAGATCTAAACACGAAGGGGTTAAGCGTTTAAGCCTAACCCCTTGTGATTATTAAGGTTTTATTGGTGGGCCTGGAAGGGCTCGAACCTTCGGCCAATTGATTAAGAGTCAACTGCTCTGCCAGCTGAGCTACAGGCCCTTGTGTTTTGCTTTTGATTGTGCTTACATAGTGCCCGGCTGAAAACTGTTATTTTTCCCAATCTCTGCTTCAGGCGAAAATTATAATCCTCGAAATACTCAATGTATTCCTGTGGTTATAATTTTAGCCTTCCTTGATCTTGGAAAAAATCCCTAGTTTTCGTTCAGACACTACATATGGTGCGCCCGGCAGGACTCGAACCTGCGACCTACGGGTTCGAAGCCCGGCGCTCTATCCAACTGAGCTACGGGCGCATTTGTGAAAAATTTGATTAACAGGGATTTTATTTTTTGTCAACTGAATTTTTGTAAGAAATGGCTTGACATAAGTATGAATTAAATTTAAAAGTAATATTTTATCTCAGAAGACAGGACACTTGCTATGAAGACATATGTTGCTAAAGAACAGGAAATTAGCAAAAAATGGTATTTGGTTGATGCCAAAGACAGGGTCTTAGGCAGGCTGGCAACTCAGATAGCCATGCGGCTGAGAGGAAAGCACAAACCCATCTTTACACCCCATGCGGATACTGGTGATTTTATTGTGGTTATCAACGCCAATAAGGTGACGTTAACTGGCAGGAAATGGGACAAAAAGATTTATTATCGGCACACCGGTTACACAGGTGGTCTGAAAGAGATATCGGCAAAAAAGCTGCTTGAAAAGAAACCGGAGGACATCTTGCGTTTTGCCGTCAGGGGCATGCTTCCTAAAAACAGCCTGGGCCGCCGTCAGCTGAGAAAGTTAAAAATATATTCCGGTTCAGAACATCCGCATCAGGCACAACAATTAGAGAAATTGGAGATTTAGATGGCAGAAGAACAGTTTTACGGTACAGGAAAAAGAAAGACAGCCGTGGCTCGCGTGTGGCTGAGACCCGGTAACGGCCAAATGACAGTAAATAAAAAGCCTGTTGAGCAATATTTAGTTCGGGAATCGGACAGAACGCTTACTATGGAACCTCTGAAGATTACCGATATGGCCGATAAATTTGATATATATGTCAATGTCAAAGGTGGTGGTATATCCGGACAGGCAGGGGCTATCCGCCATGGTATAACTCGCGCGCTCATTCTGGTGGACCCCAAATTGCGGGACACCGTTAAAAAAGAAGGGTTTCTGACCAGAGATTCGAGAATGAAGGAGCGAAAAAAGTACGGCCAGCCCGGTGCACGAAAGCGATTTCAATATTCAAAACGATAGGACTTTTTGTCTGCAGTTGTTTTAAGCGAATGAATGGGGAGTTGAAATTCAACTCCCTTTTTTTATGTCCAGAACTCGTTAAGTGGTTGAATAGTTGAGTAGAGTTAGGTGGTTAAATTCACGGACATATTTGTTTTTAGTAAAATAATTGGACATTCACCATTTTGATATTTGCAACTTATTGAAATTAATATAATTATTTTTCAGATCAACCACTTAACCACTCAACTATTTGACTATATCTAATGTCCTGGAAAAGGGCGTCTTCCATGTATGGGTTGAATAGGCGTATTGAGGGCTCCTGTGAATAGCAAGAACATCAGATTAAATTTGGCTTATGATGGCAGCCGCTATCATGGATGGCAGCGCCAAAACAATGCATTGACAATCCAGGAGACCATTGAGGAAAAAATTGAAATGATGGTTTGCGAATCAGTCAAACTGATTGCTTCAGGACGAACGGATGCGGGGGTCCATGCCGTGAACCAGGTCTGCAATTTTAAAACCAGATCAAATATTGATCCCGAGGCCATCAAGAAAGGCCTCAACGGACTCCTTCCGGACGATATTCTTGTAAGGGACGCAGAGTATGTCCCCTTTGAATTTCATGCCAGGTACAGTGCCAAAAGCAAGGTCTATGAATACAGAATATTGAATCAGGAAGATCCTGATGTGTTTATGCGCAAGTATCTCTGGCATATCCGGACCCCTTTGGATTTAAAAGTAATAACGAAATGTCTTGGCCTTTTGTTGGGCAGGAATGACTTTTCTTCCTTCAGGTCTTCTGGCAGCGGAAACATGGATCCGGTAAGATCGATCATGCGGGCTGAACTGCATGGGACTGAACGTGGACTGCTGCGGGTTATCATAAAAGCGGATGGTTTTTTAAGGCATATGGTGCGGAATATTGTTGGAACAGTTGTAGAGGCCGGTCTGGGTCGGATCAGTTTTAATGGTTTTGAAAAGATATTTGAATCAAGGGATAGGCGGTCTGCAGGGATCAAAGCTCCACCACAGGGATTATTTCTTATGGATGTCCAATACTAAAGAAGCCCCGCTTCAAACCTGCGAGGCTTCGTGATACTGGATACTTGATCCTCGATACTGGTCAAAGATCCCGTCGTTAGCAGGGATAAATAAGAGAAAAGTAGGTAGTATGCAGTAGGCAGAAGGCGATAAGAGGGGCTTGCATGTTAACTCTGCTTACTCCTTACTCCTTACTGCGCACTTAGTACATCCAGCATCCCGTGAAAATTCCGCCGCGACGGGATAAACATTGGAGATTCCAAAAATTTGACATAAATTTTAAGATATTGGTCTATTAAGACGGCTATCTTTCAGGTTCAGCCTCCTTTAAGGAATCACATACGGTTCTATGGATCTTTTTCCACACTCCCTCGAAAGAATTAACCGATACTCCCCCCATTTCAATAAATTTAACCACGATCTCTTTAGTGACTTTGAGGGAAAGTTCCTCATTGTTCTTCATGAAAATTCACTCCCTTCCATCCTTGTTTGTTAACCCCCGCTGAATGGAAGAAGGCCGTAAAATATTCAGCGAGGGTATATGCTAAGAAAAACCTTGAAAGGCCCTCCTTAGACTCCAATGTTTATCAAGGCTGAACTGAGAAATCAATAACCCCATACGCCTGGGATTTTTATACCACACTTCGGGCATAGTTCATCTTTAATCTTATTCTGTATAACATTAAAGCCGACCCTGTCGATGAGGAGTTCATGGCAATTATGACAGAAGGTCTTTTCTCCCACATCTCCGGGAAGGTTGCCCGTGTAAACATATTTCAATCCTGCCTCATAACCGAGATCCCTTGCCCTCTTGATAGAATCAGGAGGCGTGGAACGGATATTGGTAAGATGGTAAGTGGGATGAAAACGGCTGATGTGCCATGGGATGTTCGGGTCCAGGCCGGCAAGGAACCGGGCAATCTCGTTGAGCTCTTCTGTTGAGTCATTGAGCCCGGGAATCAACAGGGTGGTTACCTCCAGCCAGACACCCATTTTTTTCATGGTCTCTAATGTGTTAAGAACCGGTCCCAGCTTTGCACCACACTGCTCCTTGTAAAATTTACCGCTGAATGCCTTTAGATCCACGTTTGCTGCATGAAGATCGGGAAATATGTCCTGGAGACATTGCGCAGTCATGTATCCATTGGACACAAAAACGTTTTTTATCCCTTTGGAGACTGCAAGCCGTGCCGTGTCCACTGCAAGCTCATAGAAAATGGTGGGCTCCGTGTAGGTATAAGAAATGGTTGCGGAGCGGGTGCTCAATGCCTCATCAACGATTCTATCCGGGCTCATGTCTTGTCCCATAATCCGGTCATGGTCGTTCGGCATTTGGGAGATATCAGCATTCTGGCAGAACAGGCATTTGAAGTTGCACCCAACAGTGGCTATGGAGTATGAGTGAGTTCCAGGTAAAAAATGGAACAGGGGCTTTTTTTCGATGGGATCGCAGTGGCTGGCAATCACCTTTCCATATACAAGGCTGAAGAGCGTTCCGGAACGATTTTCCCTAACTCCACAAAGCCCTTTTTTTCCGTTCTTGATCAGGCAGGTATGGCTGCACAAGACGCAGCGAACTTTATCGTTTTCTAGTTTTTCGTACAGATAGGCCTCTTTCATCTCCATGAACTCCTTGGATGCGGTTCAGGTCTTCAAAGGTTCTTGCTCCAATGAAAGACTGGCTTGCCTTTTTTAGCCTGATTTTCAAAGGCAGGTTGTCTGTCTTAATGCGGTATTTCAACGAGATCGATAATCCTAAGAAAAAACCGAAAGGGGAATGCTTCCAGGTCAGTAAGTCCTTTGCGAAAGGATTTATTTCTTCAATAAGGGAAGGACGTATTTTGATGCAACCCCAGGAAATTGGAACATGGCCGTAAGCCATATGCAAAATGGATTTTAGCTGCCAGAGATTATATAATTTGGCGCCACCAAAAAGAGGGTTGCCGAAAAAGCCCTGGACTCGTTTTACAAGACCATTCCAGGAGAGGCTGTTCAAAACGCCAACAAAAACTTTCTTACTGGCCACTCTACCTGCTTCCCTGAGTGCCAGAAGGGGGTCATCTAAGAATTCGAGCGTATTAATAAGGAGAGCCAGATCAAATTCGTTATCATCAAAGGGTAGGTCTTCTGCCATCCCTGTCTTAAGGGTGCAGCGGTGCCCAAGTCGGTCTTTCGCTTTATGAATCATGTGGGGCGACGCATCGATGCCACTTATATTCAGGCCTAATTTGCTGAAAAAAATCAGGTGGTTTCCGGTTCCACAGCCGATATCCAGTATTCTTTGTCCTGGCTCGGGATCAAGCAAGGCAAAAAGGAGCTGTTCCATGGATCGATCAATGGTTCGACCCTGGGGCGATTGGTACCAGGATTCGTAGAGCCTGGCCATATTTCTGTCGAAAATGATTCCCATTTGATTTGAGGAAGAATGTTCAAGGATCAGGCTTGGGCCTTGTTTTTTCTCATTTTTCTTGTTTAGGGTTAATTCAAAGTCATGGGGATGGAAGCCCGTCAACTATTTATTGTTTTGAAATAAGCCGTTATCTTTGCTATCTATAAATTACGCAAATGAACCTCCAGATGCAAGCAGAAAATACAGCAATTCTAATTATGGTCTCAACCTGGCCCTGCATTAGCAAGGTTTGAAGGTTATAATTGGAATTGCTGCAGAAAGTAGAGACGTATATGGATAAAGTGAGCGCTGACGGTACAGATCATAGTTTAATCGCCGCTTTCAAGGCGGGATCCACTGAAGCCATTGATAGAATTGTAGAACGATATGAGAACCCTATATTCACTTTTGGACTGAAGATGTGCGGCCATCTTCAGGATGCTGAAGATATTGTTCAGGAAACTTTTTTTAGCGCCTTCAAATATTTGGAAAGCTTCCGGGAAGAGACGAAATTGAGAAACTGGCTTTTTAAGATAGCGGCCAGGGCATGTATGCGGAAGCGGCGGAAGAAGAAATGTGAGCCGGACAGGGAAATATCCCTCGAATCTCTTATTCACAAAGATGGCTCTGAAGGCAAATACGAGATTCCGGATTGGTCTGATGACCCCTCCGATAACGTCCTGCGGGCGGAGCTGAAGGAAGTGATTGACAATGCAATTCTATCTCTCCCTCCCAAGTACCGGCTGGTTTTCAATCTCAGGGATATTGAGGGGTTTAACACGGAAGAAACGGCTGAACTTCTTGAAATATCAAAACAATCAGTCAAGACAAGATTGCACAGAGCACGCCTGTTTCTGAGGGAAAAGATTATAAGCCATTACAGGGAAGGGGAAATCCAATGAGGCATGACTGCGTGAAGTGTTTTCAAAGAATATCCGAATACCTGGATGGCGAATTGGAAGATAACATCTGCCGCGAGATTGATGAGCATCTCCACCAGTGCCCTGAATGCAGGGAATATGTTGATTCACTCAGAAAGACCATTCAGCTATGCAAAGAAACGGCCATGGAAGAAATGCCTATAGATATCCACGATCGCATAAGATCAAAGATTCGGGAATTGCTGCGAATGTAACTTTTTTTATTACCTGTATCTTAATATAGATAATTTCCCGTCCACAATTGAAAAAAGAAGTTATTAAATAATGGCGAACGAAATTTCACGAAGGTCTTAAAGGTGGCCTGACTGCTTCGGCCTATTTACGAATTGCCCTTTTGGGGGGTATTGTAGTCACAGGGATTTTCAGGGTTATGAAAAACCTCCCCGATGTGGTTTTTTCCCCTGGTTTTACTTTATTCATAGATATTTCACATCTGGGCTTTATGATGGCATATATTTTCTCAGCGCTTTTTTTCCTGATCATAAAGTCGGGGTGGGTTGTGAGAAAATCCTACTGAGGTACCAGTATGCAGTGCAAATATCATCCGGATCGCGAAAAGCCTACATCAAATGCGAGAAAATGGAGACAGGTTATTGCCAGGAGTGCCTGGATAACTGTGAGGCATGCACCGACCCCTGCACCTATTGCAAGTTTCGATCCCAATGCATTATCTGGGAGTTGTGTCGGAAAAGTGAAAAGAGATATCGTCTTGAAGAAGCGGCAAAAGGTGTTTGATTAAGGGGAGCTAATCACCACTGTCATTTCCCACAAATACTCTGACGGCTTCCCTGTGTTCTTCTGTCAGCGTCAATAAGGCCAGTTGGGAAGAAACATAATCCAGGTGACCTCTCAAATCAGATCTGAGCCCCTTATATATAGCTCTTTTTACCATTCTTAAAGAGGCGAGGGGCCGTCTGGCGATTTCCATAATTGATATCAAATGAACTCCATGAAAGATCCATCACCAGATCAATCGACTCCTTCTCCTGACCGGCCCAGCGATGAGCTAAAAGGCCAGGTAGAGCGGGTCACCTATATGAATGAAGAAACTGGTTACACTGTGGCCAGGGTAAATGTCCCAGGGTACCTTATGCCTGTTACGATTATAGGTAATCTTTTGGCGTTAGCCCCCGGAGAGGTTTTAAAGATGGAGGGTGCCTGGGAGGATCACCCAAAATTTGGGCGGCAGTTTCGGGTTCTTAACCACCGGACCGTACTTCCAGCTTCTATAAAAGGCATCAAGAAATACTTAGGTTCCGGTCTTATTACGGGGATTGGACGGGAGCTGGCTTCGAGGATCGTCAGAGAATTCGGAGAAAAAACCCTTGAGATTATCGATAAAGACATTGATAAACTCGCCGGGGTTGAAGGGATCGGCCAGAAAAGGGTCGATATGATCAGAAAGGCCTGGGCAGACCAGAAAGAAATCCGTGCGATCATGATCTTTCTTCAGGAGCACGGTGTCGGTCTAAGCCATGCAACAAAGATATATAAACGATACGGGCAACGCTCAATTGCGGTCGTTTCTCAGAACCCATACATGCTTGCCACAGAGATAACCGGTATCGGTTTTAGAACGGCAGACAGGATCGCAAAGCAACTCGGGTTTGAAAAGACCGCTCCAGCCAGGTCAGAGGCCGGCATATTGTATGTATTAAACCAATTAGCGGAGGAAGGGCACGTTTTTTATCCCTATGAGCCTCTAATAGTAAAATGCAGCGAGATCCTGGACGTGGACAGGGAGTGCATCGTCAAAGGCTTTGGGAACATTACACTTGACGGGACGATTGTTATTGAGGACCTGAATGAACACATGGATGAATTGAGGGCGAACCAAAAAGCGGTGTATCTGGCAAGGCTTCATGTCTCAGAAACCGGGATTGCCAGGCATTTTTCGCGCCTGATCTCATCAAAGAAAAGCATTCGAAGCATGGATCCTGAAAAGGCCATCGCCTGGGTTCAGAAAAGGATTGAATTAGGCCTGGCGCCAAGACAGATTGAAGCGGTCAAGAGAGCCATTTCAGACAAAGTATTAATAATTACCGGTGGCCCGGGCACCGGAAAGACCACGATCATTCATGCTGTAATCCAGATATACAGGGCTGTTGGTGCCAGGATTTTTCAGGCTGCTCCCACCGGACGGGCGTCCAAACGCATGATGGAAGCAACCGGTCAGGTTGCCAGGACTATACATAGAATGCTTGAATTCAGTTGGCAGAAGGGAGGTTTTACCCGCAACGAAAACAGGCCCATGGAAGCAGACGTGATCATAGTAGACGAGGTCTCAATGATTGACACCACGCTTATGTACCATATGCTAAAAGCGGTTCCATCAGGGGCAACACTGATCATGGTTGGCGATTCCAACCAGTTGCCATCTGTTGGGCCTGGTAACGTACTCAATGATCTCGTCAAGTCACGGGCGGTCCCGGTGATTGAACTGAACCAGATTTTCAGGCAGGCAAGAGAGAGCCGCATTATTGTAAACGCCCACAGGATCAAGCAGGGGAGGCTTCCTGAAATCAAAGAAAGCGGGGGAAATCTCGGGGACTTTTATTTCATTGAGCAGGAAGCGCCTGATAAAGCGCTTCAAATTATTATGGAGTTAGTGTGTAGCAGGATTCCCCGACGCTTTAATATGGATCCCATGGAGGACATACAGGTCCTCTCACCCATGCACAAGGGGGAGTTGGGAACTGAAAACCTGAACAGAAAACTGCAGAATGCGCTCAACCCTTCAAAGATGGAGCTGGTTAGAGGAGACAGGCGCTTCCGTCTGAATGACAAGGTGATGCAAATCAGAAACAACTATGAGAAGGAGGTTTTTAACGGTGACATCGGTCTGATCAAATCCCTAAACGCGGAAAAGCAAGAAGTGATTGTGACCTATGACGGGAAAGCGGTGCCTTACGAGTATCTTGAACTTGATGAGATTGTCCTGGCCTATGCCATCTCTGTCCACAAGTCACAGGGGAGTGAGTACCCGGCCGTGGTCCTTCCTGTTTTTCCGCAGCACTATCTGCTTCTCCAGAGGAACCTCATTTATACGGCAGTCACACGGGGAAAACGTCTTGTGATCATGACAGGAAGCAAAAAAGCCCTTGCCATGGGGGTAAAAAACGACAGGATAATGAAAAGATATACCTATCTCTCTGAAAGGCTAAAAGGGCTCTGTCGCCACCACTTTCTTTTGTCTTGACGCTGCATAAAATTGCAGGATCATTAAATTTCGAAAAACCGAAACATGCAGAATGTATTCATAAATCCTTCAGAGGGAAATGGCTTATGACTTGATAATACAATCAAAAATTTAGAGTTAAAGGGTTTAGACGAGATGTACTGGAGGCTTAAAAAAAGTGTTTATGATAGATGACGTTCAAAATTTAAGAGCTTTTCCCCGAATCCGAACGAACAGGCTCGCCTCCTGGTCTTTGTATTTTTCTTTGATTGACGATATTTCATCTTCAATGGCAAAGAAGGCATCTACTACAGCAGGGTCAAAGTGGGTCCCTTTACTCTCCTTGATAATGCCGTAGGATTTTTCCAAGGAAAAAGGCTCCTTGTAAGGTCGTTTGGATGTCAAGGCATCGAACACATCTCCTATTGCTACAATACGTCCAACAAGAGGAATCTTAGAACCTTTAAGTCCTTTAGGATACCCGCTACCATCCCACTTTTCATGATGGGTGAGGGCTATCACCTCACCTAATTTGATAAAACCAGCGTCAGAACCCTCCAGGATCCGTCCCCCGTTGGTTGAATGTTGCTTCATGATCTCCCACTCATCCGGGTCCAGTTTTCCAGGTTTCAGCAATATGCTGTCCGGAGTGCCGATTTTGCCCACATCATGCATGGGTGCCGCATAGAGGATCGCCTCCACGGTCTTCTCATTCAGGCCCAATTTACGGGCTACAGCCGCTGAGTAGTTGCTCATACGAAGAACATGGGCACCGGTATCCTCATCCTTATATTCAGCAGCCGTGGAGAGGCGATAAATGGTGTCAAGGGAGGCCAATTTGATTTTTTCAAAGGCACGCCTCAATTGCTGGGTCCTTCTGGCAACCTCAGATTCAAGTTCCTTTTGATAATCACGCATGTGATCGTTGTATGCCTTTACTTTAAGCAGGGACTGAACCCTTGCCTTCAATTCCGTCTTATCCACAGGCTTGCTCAAAAAATCATCAGCTCCCGCCTCAAGAGCCCTGATCCGATCCTCCACTTCCTTTAGTGCTGTCACCATGACAATGGGAATGATATTTGTCTCCTCCTTTTCCTTCAATCGCCTGGCCACCTCAAAGCCATCCATCTTGGGCATCATGACGTCTAAAAGGATCACATCAGGCGGAATCTCCTGGACCTTTTTAAATGCCTCTTCCCCGTCTCGTGCCAGGATCACCTCATATCCCAGGGGGATTAAAAAGGCTTCCATCACACGGAGATTCCTATCTTCATCATCTACGACTAAAATTTTAGATCTTTTTCCCATACATATTCTCCTGTAAACATATCGTCCAAAACTTATCGAAGGAGGAGTTCTTGGATATTTAGTGCCATATACTTGATTCAGAAATTGAAGAAATGCACCCTTTTTTCACCTGTAAATAATCTCAGATATCTTTTTCAAAAATGCCTTAACATCAATAGGCTTACTGAGATATCCATCGCAGCCCGCCTCCCAAATCTTTTCCTCATCTCCTTTCATGGCATATGCTGTCATGGCAATAATTGGGATATCCTTGGTCACATCATCGTTCTTTAATAATTTGATGGCCTCAAGGCCGTCCATAACCGGCAACTGGATATCCATCAGGACGAGGTCCGGTTTCTCGATCCTTGCCAATTCAACCCCCTCCTTTCCATTGGTTGCTTCCAAAGTGGCATATCCTGACACCTGAAGCATATCCCTTGCCAATTTGAGACTCTTGGGATCATCCTCAACGATCAATACGACTTTTTTCATCATTCATCCTCGGTATGGCAAAGTTACGCAAAACTCTACCAACTTGGGTCCTGTTCCCAGGACTTAACAGATAATATCTCTGCCCTAAATACAAAAATTTGGTGGAGGTCAATATCATAAATTATCATCGCATCTCCCGCCCAGTGCCATACAGTTCTCGGATCGAAATTGGCTTCATTATTTCAGAGCATTATACACTTCCTTCAAAAAACTCTCTAATTCTAATGGTTTAGCAAATATGTTTGAAAAACCCATCTTAGAAACCTCCTCCAATCTCGTGTCGCCCGGAAAGCCCGTAATTACTATCACCCTTACATGTGATAACTCGGGCTCTTCTCTAATGGAACGGCACACCTCAACCCCGTCAATCTCTGGCATGACAATGTCGAGGATTAGAAGGTCCGGACGAAATGTCCCCAGTTTGATCAATGCCTCGGTCCCGTTGGATGCCTTCTCCACTACCAAAGATCCATCTTGGGTAAGCGATTCGTAAAGCATATCCAGGACCGTTTCATCATCATCCACCACCAGGACTTTAGCTGGCTTTTTTCTGAGCGTAGTGGGGAGAAACACCCTAAAGGTTGTTCCTTTTCCCTGACCTTCACTTTCCACCATGATCCTTCCACCGTGCAGCTCCAAAAAACTTTTAACCAGCGGCAGACCTAATCCGGTACCAGGGGTTTTATCTGCAGTGCCTCCACTAACCTGGTAGAACTCCTCGAAGATCTTTTCTTGATTTTCGGGACTAAGGCCGATACCCGTATCTTCCACTGAGATTATTAACCAATCTCGGTGCAACTCAAAGTCGGAAGCAGAAAGTGGAAAGGCACTGCTTTCGCTTTGAGCCAAATCCGCGGTCACATGGATTTCTCCTCCGTCAGGAGTAAATTTGGCCGCATTGGAAAGAAGGTTATACATCAGCTGCTTCAGCTTCTGCTCATCTGCCGGGATCTCAATGCCTGACAGCTTTTCTGCGATCTTCAGGTCAAGATCAATCCCATGTTTCAATGCCTTCTCCTTGATCATGATCAGGCTGTTTTCCAGGAGGTTCTTAATGTTCACCTGTGAGAGATCAAGCTTCATCTTGCCTGCTTCAACCTTGGAGAGGTCAAGGATATCGTTAATAAGAGAAAGAAGATGTTTTCCGCTTTCCATAATGTCATTAGTGTATTCCGCCTGTTTCTCGTTGAGTTCCCCAAAATATTGATCTCGCAATGCCTCGGAAAAACCTATGATTGCATTAAGTGGGGTACGCAGCTCATGGGACATGGAGGCCAGAAAATCGGACTTGGTCTGGTTGGCAACTTCAGCGGCCTGGGCCTCTGCCAAAAGACGGATTTTCTCCTCCTCCGCCTGCTTGCGCTTGGTGATGTCCATAAATGCGTTAATGAACTGAACCTCCCCAGTTTCCGTTGTGTTTGTTACAGTGCTAACAGAACCCCAGAAAATAGTACCGTCCTTGTGCTTGAATCTGGTCTCATAGTTTTGCACTGGACCTTGTTTGCGCAGTTCAGAAAATTGCTCTCTTTCTTTTAGATCGTAATAGTGGGCAGAAGCGGGCACTCTTAGAAATTCCTCCTTTGAGGCGTAACCAAATAGCTGAAACAGTGTCGAATTGACCTCGGTAACGGTTCCTTTGGCACCCGGAGTGCTGATGGCAATGCCGATGGGGACGCCTTCGATAAGGGTTCTGAACTTTTTCTCTGACTCTCGCAACGCATCCTCTGACCTCCTGCGCGCTGCATTCAGTTCTAAGTTATGCAGGGCGAAAGCCATATCACCGGCCGCCTCTTCAAACAACAATCTTTCCTCACCATGATCATGCACGCCCATTTCCACAGAAGCTGTAACAGTGAGAAAGCCATAGACGCGGCCTTCATATTTCAGGCGAACTATCCACCGTGCTTTGCCTTTATAGATTCCAGCCAAGGGGCAATCGCCGCATTCAACAACCGGGTTTGCAACAACCAAAACGCCGGGTTGATCAACGGCTTGACGGATGCACCGCGTCAACTCTCCGCTCTTCAGATAGTCAATCATTGCCTGAAAGCCATCACCAACTCCTGCCTGCGCGCCAGGCATGACCCTACCACCTTCTTCTATGAGAGCAATCCATGCGCTATGATATCCCGGGGTTTTGATAAGAATGTCGCAAGCGCCTTGCAGCAGATAGTCTCGATCCATTTCCCTGGTGATGAGCTGGTTGATGCCTCGAATGGAACTTAGTAAGAAATTAAGGTGTTTTATCCTTTCTTCCGTCTGCTTGAGACGGGCGACGTTATCAGTTAATTGTCGATTAAGCTTGGAAATAGAGTGGTATCGCCATATTACCATTGCGATGATTATAGAAATTATAATCCCGCTCATGGTCCAGAGAACCCTTGAGACGGTCCAAAACGGTCGCAGCTTACCAAACCACTTAACATATATCTCCTGGTAATCAGTTGAACCCACGAAGCGATTAACAGCCTGATCGAGTTTTTTCAGCAGTTCTATATTCCCTTTGCGCACAGCGATTGCCCGTTTGATCTCTATCAGTGGTTTTCCGACGATTTTGACGCGATGATCGACTCCCGCCTCTTGGGCTTTTTTCATAAGCACTGGTGCCGGATAAACCAAGGCATCCACCTGGCCTGCAAGTAGATCAAATAGGGCACCCTTAACATCGTGGAAAATCTTAAGCTCAATACTCTCGCGGTCTTGAAGCAAAACAGCACCAACGTTGAATTTAACCGCAGCAACCTTTCGTCCGGAGAGATCGGCTACTCCTTTGATGTTATAAGTCTGCTTGCGAACAAAAATGCTTATAGGTAAGGTGTCGACGGGAGCGGTGTAATAAAGCCATGCCTTTCTTGAAGCGGTAATACCAATATTTGGGATCAAATCGGCACGACCCATTTTCACGGCCTCTTCCACATCTGTCCAAGAATCCTCGATAAGGTAGGTGAGCCTTAGCCCTGATAGGGCAGCAATTCGCTCCATCACATCTATGGCAAATCCTGCTGGCTTACCACTCTTATCAACAACGTAATAATAGGGTGGAAAATACCTGGGTACCGCAGCATTAACATCAAGTGGATCTGGTTGAACGTTGTTTTGGCCTCCCGATGAGCTAAACATGTTAATGAAAAGAAAGATAACAAAGGTAAACCAGAGCCACGGCGGAGCAACTGTCCGCTTATGCTTAACGTATTTTTTGTGAACATTCATTTTAACACCGTGTATTTAATCTGGGGACACCATACTTATTTCTGTTTGTTTTTTGGTTTCCTGCCTGCCTTTTTCGGTTTCAAAATGCGATCAAGAAATGTAAATGGGGTCAAACCTTGATCAGTGATTTAAGATGCTCGTATTTACGCCTTGTCACATTGTGCTTAGAAATTCTTGATTTTGTGATATGTACTCGTCGACTAACGGCAGAATATGTAATACCAAACTGGTTTCCGATTTGCCTATTGGTATATAATCCAGTCTCCCATAAAAAATAAAGCAAAACGTCCCGTTCCTGCATGTTCTCCCAGATTCGATTTTCTTCTTCGGGCCTTACGATAAGGACTGATTTTAACTCCACCAGAATGAGGGTCAAATACCCATTGTTTTTTCATTTGCTTTAAGCCAAACCTTGAAAAATGAGTGAACGAAACGCGGCTTTCTGATTCTTGCCAAAATCAATCGTAGGGTTAAATGAGATTTTATGCAAGGTTTGATTCAGTAATGGAAACTTTTTCAGCTTTCTGAGATTCAGCAATCAGCATCCTTGAATTTTTGTTGTAATGTCGGTTAACGGATCTTATACAAGATATTGGGGTACGTCAGTTTGATTGGAATGCCTTTATTAAAGCATATATTGTTGTGGTATCCATTTGATATCAAATGCTTTATGCGGTATGAGATACAGATACATTTACTCTAAGAAGTGATGTGATACGAAAAGGTTATGTGTAACACATTTCTAAGTTCCAAGGGCAGGCGCAACGGCTGCACCAGCAAGGATCGTAAGCATACCCAAAGACAGGAGGGAAAATTTTAATAGTTTTTGCATGTGTGTTCCTTGTGTCCCCGTTTATTTTTACCCCTTCTTCTTTTTCTTCCACGGTTTCAATGCGGAGATAAAGACTGCAAAAACGACGGTCAATGCCTGAAACGTCCCAAAAATCATTGAGTTTTGTCGATTGCCCATATACTCAGGATCAGATAATGCTTTCAACCCCTGATCTTTAGCAATATTAGCCATATCGCTTAACCAGGGGCCTAACCAGAATGTGCCGAAAACCAGACCAAAAATACAGATGATCCATTTAACCGTGATCCAATTGTGTTTAAACCAGCCCCAATTGGTCCAGATAGAGTAAACCAACGCAGTTAAAAACGTTCCAATCGCTCCCGGCACTAAAATAAACAGGTCGATAAAATCCAATGTGTAGGAGATCCCATACAGTTCACCCCCATTCTCAGGATTAACAAAAAACTGCATTATGGTTAGCGTGGTGGCGCAACCGGCCCAAACACATCCTGAGTAGATATGAAGGCTTTTTAACCATTTTTGTCCTTTGCTGCTTAGCTTCATCATTTTTTCCTTGTTTAAATTAATTGAGAAGACTCAGCGTTGAGAGAAATTTGTGATATTCCCTGATTTTGATGGTGATTTGAGCTTTCTCGAAATGTCATGTACCTTGCCATGATCTGAAATAATCAGTGTTCTCAAGATGTTGCGATACGCGTTACGTATATGTAACTCCGATGGAAATTCACAGAAAAACCAGGACGTTTAGCCTGTCACAACATATTGTATTTGCCCATTCCTGGTCAATCCAATTTGTCGGTCTACAATTCTTGCCAGATTCTTTACCCGATATTAATTCAATTCCATTGCACGAGACAATAGTTATCACCTGGTTGATTGATTTACTTAGCTTTCTAAGGCCGTCCTGCTTTTCCGCTTTTTACTATTCTTCTCTAAATTTGTTGAGTTTACAATAGATCCCGCCCTGGGACATGATATGTTTATGAAAAGCCCAAGCGGGTGAAAATGAAGTGTCCGAGAGCATAGTACGGTTTGAAGAACAGGGGTAGAAGACGTGATTTTATTTCTTGGTCAAGGATGAAGCTATTTTCCGTATCTCGCTGTTGGCAAGAGCTTCAAGCTTCTTTTTGACAATTCGTGAGTAATACTCTTGCTCGGTCTTGGCGAAAGGCTCTCCATTTATACAAATATATTGTATTTAAAAATACAAATTCGTTTCACAAGCCTTCCCAATCTTCAGGACCTTTTCCACCACTTCTGAAGGGTTCCTCCCCAGAATCCGTATCATGGGTTCTTTGCCCACTCCTCCTTCAATCGAAGCACGTGGGCATAGTGGTTTGTGGGGCCGTGCCCAGAGCCGAGGTCCAGGCCCAGGGCAATGGCCCGAGTAATAAATTTCTTGGCCTCCCCTACCGCCTCCGGGGCAGTGAACCCCTGCCCCAAAAAGGTAGCCAGCGCCGCCGAAAAGGTGCACCCTGTTCCGTGGGTGTTCCGGTTGCTCAGACGAGGGGTCTTAAAGGTCTGAAAGTTCTTCCCGTCAAAGAGCACGTCCACTGCATCGCCTTCCAGGTGCCCACCTTTGACCACCACAAACCGGGGCCCCAGCTTACGGATCTTCCTGGCCGCCTCTTTCATTGTATCAAGGTCCTCCACGGGAAATCCGCAGAGTTCTGATGCCTCTGGAAGATTGGGAGTTACCACATGGGCCAGGGGCAAGAGCTCTTCCCTCACTGTAACCCGTGCGGCTTCGGACAGGAGTATGTCCCCGCTTTTTGTCACCATGACCGGGTCAACAACCAGGAGTTCAACCTTGTAATGTCTCAACTGCTCGGCCACCCCCAGAACGATCTCCGGGGTGGAAAGCATCCCTGTCTTCGCCGCATCCACACCAAAGTCGGTAATAACCGAGTCTATCTGTAGCTTGATGAAATCAATGGGTACAAGATGAACGCCCTGCACACCTACTGAGTTCTGAGCCGTAACCGCTGTTATAGCGCTCATACCGTAACTGCCCAGCACGGTAATAGTTTTCAAGTCCGCCTGGATTCCCGCGCCGCCTCCGGAATCGGAACCGGCTATGGTCAATATTCGTTTCATCGTCTACCTCCGGTTTTCTGACAACATCCTATCGAAAGGACGCAAAAATGTAAGCACTATCCCTGTAAGGTTCTTTTTGATTGATTTTTCAGACGGATCAGCCGATCACAACGGTTAATCAAGTGGTTCATTCCCTCTCTCTCGCGGTCTGAGATGGGACCGGAACCCAATGACGACCCATAATATCCGTTTACCACCGCCGTCGGCAACGATCTGATCCACCCCAGAAACTTCTCGGCACTCCCCGCATGCAAGTAGAGAGAACAATCGTTTACGAACAGGCCTTCCGCGCCCTCACTCAACGCTGATTCGAAAAGAGACTCGATCCGCCGCACGTTTTCAGCAGCCAGTTTCCGGGCCTCTCTTTCATTCCTTGCATTGAGCCTGGGGGCATGGATTCTGCAATGGTAAAGGCGTACACCGGGCGATTCAAAAACCTTCAGCATGCCGCCAATGCCTTGGGTTGTTCCTTTTGAATTCGACGCAACGATTGTAGGGGCAAGATCCACCACGACCGCTCTCACGCCCTCTTGGAGGCAATAGAGATCAAGCATCTTCTGCGTAAGTGTCGTCTTGCCCGTATTGATGTCCCCGATGATTAATGTGAACCGCCCGAGAAGCTTGTCCACGGAAACCGGGCCATGGGCGTCTGTTTTCTGTTTTTCCATCAATTTTATCTGAACACCTTTCACTCCCACAGGATGAAGGCTACGAGTAGACCCAAAGCAACACTCATAATGAGGTATTCGCCAAAAGATATGTTATACTCTTTCCGGAACGTTCGTCCTGTTCTCGCAAACCCCCTCGACTCCATGGCCATGGCAAGTTGCTCTGCTAGGACAAAGGCCTGTATCAGCAGGGGCATGAGAAGGGCGATGAAGTTGGGCACATTCCTGAGTCTCGGCCGCATGTCAATGCCTCTGGAGCGCTGTGCATCAATGATGCGGCGAATCATTCCACCTATCAAGGGAACGTAACGCAGGGAGGTGGTAAGGATGAAAGAAAACTCATAGGGAAGACCCATTTTTCTGAAACTGTCTCCCAGTTCTTCCGGGCCTATAGTCTGAAAGAACACAAAAGACAAAGTGAGTAGATTGAGCAATCGCAAGGAGAGCATGAATGCGGTGTCCACAGTAAAAGAGATGGCTGCAATGATGAACACCAGAACCACTAGGGGCAGGATCAACTTGAATGCGCGAATCCATGGCTTCACCATATTGAGGGCCAAAAGACCCCCACACAGCAGGCCCAACTCCACGCCAAGAGGAACCGTCTTCTGCGTCGTCAAAATCGCGGCAATACCCATAGCTCCCAGGGCAAGTTTTGTCCTGGGGTCGAAGCTCCTAACAGGCACGATCCAGTACCCCCCTGCTGAGCATCCGATCATCAGCCCCCAGCGCTCCCATCCGAATTAACGCCGTGTCCATCGCCAGTTCCTCCGGAGGACCCATGCCCACCACCCGCCCTCCATATAACACTAACCACCGCTCGGCCGTCGCAAGGGCAAACTCAAGATCGTGCGTAACAATGACAACAGTGAACCCTTTTTCTCTCAGGGAAAGAAGGAGCCCGGCCAGGACCTCAAGAAAACGGCCGTCCTGCCCGACAGTGGGCTCATCCAGAACAAGTAACCGCGGCCTCATGACTAAGATGGAGGCAACGGCGACCCGCTTCTTCTGCCCTTCGCTCAGTCGGTACGGAGACTGCCTGAGAAGATCATGCAGATCGAATAAGACACACAATTCCTCGAACCACTCCTCAGAGTCCCGTCCCGACAGGCTTCGCCCGATCATGAGTTCCTCTTCAACGGTGTTCTTGAAAAACTGATCGTTAGGATTCTGAAAGGTTATACCGATCTGGACTGCCATCTCTTGTGGTGTCGTATTTCGAACCCCTTTGCCCATGAACAACAGATTACCCGCACAAGGATTCAGGAGGCCGTTGAAGTGTTTAATCAACGTGGTCTTCCCCGAACCGTTTCGTCCCACAATGGCAAGAATTTCCCCGTCCTTCACATGAACGGAGACATTCTGAAGGATCGGCCTGCCATCGATTTCATAGCTGATTTCTTTTGCCTGGAGCAGAGGGTTTTGTTCTCTCAGTGCGCTCTCTTGTTTGAGCGGATACTGCGGCACCAGGTGTTGTTCGATCAGCGTCGGACGCGAGGCCCCGGGCACCCCGTCAAAAACGAGCTTTCCGCGGTCCAGCACCACGCAGCGCGTAGCATCTTCGAGCACGGCGCCCACGCGCTGCTCAATGACCACCACGGTGGTTCCCTCCTGGTGAAGACGGCGAAGGACCTTCCTTACCCTCGCTGCACCTTCCCAATCCAGGTGCGCCAGAGGCTCGTCCAGGACCATGACGGGAGGTTTCAGACAGAGAACCGACGCAATAGTGACCAGCCGTTTCTCTCCGCCGGACAGGGCCGTGGGAGGCCGGTCAAGCAGATGCCCGATGTCAAGGATCTTCGCGGTCCGATCGATTTCTATTTCTATCTCTCTGGCCGACCGCCCCATGCTTTCAAGACCAAAAGCAATCTCCTTTTCCACGCTGCTGTTGAAAAGCTGGGCGTCTGTGTTCTGGAATACCAGACCCACCTCTGCAAAGAGATCAGCCATGGTGGAATCCCTGGTGTCGTGACCTGATACGGAGACAGCGCCTTGAAGCACCCCATCAAAGAAATGGGGGATAAGGCCGTTGAGTAGATACCCGAGAGTGGATTTTCCCGAACCGCTCCCGCCGCAAAGCAGTACGAACTCTCCTTCACGAATAGACAAATCAATTCCGTGAAGCACCCATGCCTCGGACGTCTCTTCGTAGCGGTAGTAGATGTTGGAGAGGTTGATCACGGCTTCCAGATTCCAGCCTTGCGCAAGAGATGAAGGGCGATGATACCAAAAACGCTCCCCCCCAACGTACTGATGCTGAATGCGATGATCAAGGTGGCAACTGCCATAGACTTCCCCATAAATACGGGGGCGACAATCCAGGCACTTGCCAGTGCGCCCAGAAGCCCTGTTCCTACGACCTCTCCCGCACCGGCAGCATAGATGTTCCGGAATGCTCGATACGCTAACCCTGCCAAAAGTGCTCCGACCATTCCTCCGGGAAAGGCGAGAAGTGTTCCCAGACCCAAGACGTTTCGGATTATGCCCGAGACAGCAGCGATAACCACCGCGTAGAGAGGTCCCAGCATAACCCCGGCCAAGACATTTACCATGTGCTGTGCCGGGAAACACTTGGCGATTCCCACGGGGATAAAGATCGGTGAAAGCGCAACGGCAACGGCTACCAGAATCACTGCGAGTGCAACCTTCTTAGTTTTCATGCACGTCCTCCTTTCTTCTCTTCAAGCAGCTATTTGATGCAGGCCGCAGAGGTCCTCACTGTTTAGCCTTCTCGGGGTTTAGAACTTGGGCTGACGAGTTGAAAAGGCGCATGAGAACCATGTAAATTAGCCCTGCAGCGACGAGGCTGGGAATTGACGAGCCCCAGGCGGTTTCGCTCTGTAGGAGGTGATAGAGTCCAAATCCTATTCCCCACGCCACAAACGCCCACGGGTTGAATCCGCCGAGGTACCAATAGATGTCTTGTCGATCAAATCTGGCCTCGAAGTACCTCTGTCGTCTGAGGAAAAAATAGTCTGCAAGAACGACCCCGAACAGAGGACAGAACACCGAACCAACAAAGAGCAGGAATCCCTCGTACGCGGTGGCAGGGAACATCAA
>Ga0180009_10002349_pt1 | contig 22273 bp, 19 predicted proteins | sample OS_PC_MetaG_FD_123537 | JGI IMG/M metagenome (GOLD analysis project Ga0180009, IMG submission 123537) | Groundwater microbial communities from the Aspo Hard Rock Laboratory (HRL) deep subsurface site, Sweden - OS_PC_MetaG | ecosystem: Environmental > Aquatic > Deep subsurface > Groundwater...
CTTCTTCCTTCAGGGTCCGGAAGGCTTCGAGGTAATCGGCCATGGGGCGCGCCGATTGCGGATCATAAGAGGGTGTATAGACCGCGGCCGCATCCTGTTCCGCTTGCTCGATCAGGACCCGGAGGCGGGACTCTTGGCCGGTCCGGACGCGGAGGAGTTCAGCGGTTTCCCGGCGCAGGGCATCCAGTCCGGGAACCCGGTCGTCGCCGGCCTGAAGATGGTTCCCCAATTCGGAGGCGATGCGGTCGAAGCGGTCGCGGGCCCCGGTCCGGTCCGGATTCGGCACCCGCCGTCCCAGGGCTTTCAATCGCACGCACAGTTCGGACCAGACTCGAATTCCGGACTTGAGTTCCAGCCACAAGGCCTGGGCCCGGTCCAGGTCCAGCCTGGCCTGGTCAAGCTCCCGGCAACGCCGGGTCCCTGCCGCCAGAACCGAGCGATCAAGGGCTTCCTGCTGGAGGGCGGTTGCCTCGTAACGGCGAAGGATGACCGACTGGGCTCGAAGGCGTTCGTGGGCGGCCATTCGTCTTTCCAGACGGGCCGACTCCTTTTCCAACCCGGCCTGCTCCCGGTCCAGTTCGGCCCGGCCCGCTTCCAGACGGGTTCTCAGTTCGGCCAGTTCCGCCCGCCTCAGGGTCACGGCCATGGGGTCCAAGCGTTGGCCTTTTCCTGACTTGTACCGGATTCGTTCACCACGGCCGGCCGTCCGGACCTGATCCAGATGCCCGCGGTACACGGAGATGCGCCGCTCCAGCCCGTCCAGACCCTTGCGTCGGTTCCCGACGCGGCTGATGTGCCCGGCTTTCAAACGCAGGCACCGGGACCGGAGGCGTTCCAACCGTTCCCGGGAGGCCAGTATCCGTATTTCGGTTTCACGAAGCTTGCTCTGGATGCGCTCGATTCGTCCCCGGACCTGGGCCGCCCCAAGGCCCGCCGCTTTCAGGTCCCGGGCCGCGCGGGCCCGTTGCCGGTCCACCATGCGGCACAGCCAGTCAATGGTTTCCGGGTCGATGGGCAACGGAGACGGTTCAAGGGATTCCTCGCCGTGGCCGCCAAGATGCTTCCGGAGACTGGTCGAGCCCAGCAGGCGCGCCGTTGCCGGGGACAGGGGGGCGAAGGCATGGGGGACGATTTCCGGACAGGGCGCGACCTGGAGAATCGAGGCCAGCAGCCGGTGCAATCGCCCGGCTGCTTCAAGCAGATTCACCAGGTTGGACGTGATGTGTGATCGTTCGACCCGCATAAATTTTTTATAAAATACTTTGGCCCCTCACGGTCCGAAACAGAACCCCGAAGCGGAACGAACCACTATGCTAACAAAAAGTCAAAGAAAAGTCAATAAGTTAGTGGCAGGGCGGTTCCCGAGGGCGGGCCGCCCCGATATTTTGTGGCGGTGTAAGGTCCAAACGCTACAGATTGGGTTTGATGTACGGCATCCGGGTCATATTTCAATGGTTTGTCCGTCCCGGGGAACGATGACCGGCATGTCCAGGCCGTGAGCGGCGAATACGCTTTCGGCCGCGGCCTGCCACTCGGCCTGACAACGGGGTACGGGAAAGGGACGCCCGGTTTTCGGGTCTCTCAAAGGATTCCGGGGCGGCGATTTTTTCAGATAGGCCCCTTCGGGTTCGCCGGGGCAGAGGTCGCTGTCCGAGATGTGGACCAGGCAGACGGCCCGGGTCGGCTGCCAGCGGGCCACGTAGGACAGGAGGCGCTGAAGGCTCATGTGCGAGGGGCGGTTGATCTCGGGTTCGTTGAACCAGTGGGTCTGGGCCACGAGCACGTCCGGTCGGTTGAGTTGCGGAGGCTCTTCCGGCAGGTCCTTGAAATCCGATGTATAGACCAGTTTTCGCCGGTTTCCGGATACCGACCCCTCCAGGACATACCCCACCGATCCGGGGGCGGAGGGACCATGGCCGGTCTTGAAGGGGGTGATGGTCATTCGCTCTCCCAGTCCGCTGAGGGGCAGGCCGGGGAGGGCCGTGTGCTTTTCCAGCAGCTTGCCGAGCAGGTATCCGAAACGGACCTCGACGGCTTCCCAGGCCCGGGCCGTGGCGTAGCAGGGAATGGGCTCGAACCCGCCGGCGGGTCGGGCCCTGCGGAAGGCTTCGAGGTCGTCGAGTCCCAGGTAGTGGTCGCCGTGTTCGTGGGACAGCAGAATGGCTTCGGGCCGGCCGACTCCGGCGGCCTCGAGCTGGTCGGCCACGTCGGGGCCGCAGTCCATGAGTATTTGCATGGGTCCATCGAACCACAGGGCGGCCCGGGTGCGCCGTTCGCCTCGGGCTCGCATGGTTGAACAGACCTGGCAGGGGCAGCCCAGTTCCGGCGTCCTCCAGGCGGGTCCGGTCCCCAGGAAGGTCAGACGCCATTGATGATCGGGCCGAGGGGGAACGGGTGTTGCGGGCATATCCACGGTCTTCCTCCATACCCGGTAGCCGTTTGGCGGTTGGCGGCAGAATGGCCCTTGGGCCTGAGGCTGCTCAGACGACTGGAACCCAGTATGCCCCAGTTCACTGAATCCTGGCTATACCCAGGCGGGAGTATTTGAGGTTTGCGGAAAAATGATGTAAAGTATTTGACATGCCTGAGGGCGTTCCGGAATGACTTACGGCAAGGATCGGTTGGAGTGACCCGAACGGTTTTGTTCATTCTCGTTTTCCTGGCGGCGATCGCCACCGGCGTCGTCCTGTTTCTGCTTCGAGCCAAACCCCGTGAAAACCGGCCCCCTTACGCCCCCCCGGATCGGGGAGGCGGAGGACCGGCTCTGCCCATTGCCGCGGCCGTGGTCATCTGCATCGTCGGCTGGGCCGGACTGAGTCTGCTTTTCACGCCGGATCGGCCGGAAGAGACCCGGCTGCAGAACTCCGTGAGCCGGAACGTTGCCGGACCCGGCCCTGGGGCGACATCCGGGATGCCGGCGGCCGAACCCGGGACAGCCGAGACGGCCGGCCAACCCCTGATCGCCGATACACCCCTGGCCAGGGCCGCCCTCAAGGCCTCGCCCGTGTCCAGCGAGCTGGGCATGATCGGGACCGGCATCCGGCGGATAATCACCGAACCAGCCGCCGCGCCCAAACCCACTCCGGATTCCGGGACGCGGCCGCCGACCGAAACCGTCGCCCGCCCCACGCCCCGGCCCGCCCCGGAACCGAGGCCCAGGCCGGCGGCCGAGGCGCCCGCTCCGCCCAGGTCAAAGCCGGCCACGCCCAAAGAGGCTTACACCGTACATCTGGGCTCGTTCGGGGTCAAGGACAACGCCGACCGGCTGGCCGGCCGAATCAGGGCCTCCGGAGCATCGGTCTTTGTCGAAAAGGCCCAAGTCCACTCCAAGACCTACTACCGCCTTTACGTCGGCCGGTTCGCCTCCCGGGACGAGGCGGTACCCTACGCCCGCCGTTTGGAACAGCAGGGACTGACCGCCGAGACGGGTCCATACAAGATCGTCCAGGTCGCCGGTTCGGGCGGCCGGTAAGCCCCCGGACAACCAGCGAGGCATGACATGAAGGACGTCTATCCGAGGCTGGCCGAACATCTCAAGGACCTGATCATGGGCTATCCGTTCAGCGAGGCCCTGCTGGACCTGCTCCGAGGCATGTTCGAGCCCGCTGAGGCTGAAGTCGCCCTGGCCATACCCAACGATCTGGCCCCGCTGGAGGTGGCCGCGGCGGGGATGATCGCCAGACGGGCCGGCCGGCCGGAGTCCGAGGTGGCCGAGACGCTGCGGCGGATGGCGGACAAGAACGTGATTTTTTCCGCGCCCGCCCCGTCGGGCGGACCGGGGTATGCCCTGCTCCAGGCCTTTCTGTGGCACGGCCGGCGGGACGAGCGGACGCGGGAGATGGCCCGGCTGATCATCAAGTACTTCACCGTGCCCGTTACGCGCGAGGTTTACGGCGGGGCGGCGACCAAGACCTACAAGTACAGCCCCTCCGGACTGGCGGTTGACGTGCCCATGCAGGGGGTCCTTCCTCACGAGCGGATCGGGGCCATTGTCGAGGCGGCGGACCGCATCGCCCTGGCCCACTGCCCCTGCCGCGTTTCGGCCCTGGTGCTGGGGCGGACCGACTGCCGGCACAGCCTCGAGGTCTGCGTCAAGTATGACGAAATGGCCGATTTCGTCATCGACCGGGGACTGGCCCGGGCCATTTCCCGGGACGAAGCCATGCACGTCATGCGGGAGTGTGAAAAGGAAGGGCTGGTCCACATGGTCGACAACGCCCAGGGCCAAATCAAGCACACCTGCAACTGTTGCGGCTGCTACTGCTGGAACGTGGGCATCATCAAGCGGAGAAAAATTCCGCGGGACGTGCTCATGGCCGTTTACTTCATCCGCCGGACCGAGGACGAGGCCTGCATCGGCTGCGGCGCCTGTGCCGAAATCTGCCCGGTTCAGGCCGTCAGCATGGTTGAAGACCGGGCCGTGGTCGACCTGGAGTGGTGCATCGGCTGCGGCGTGTGCGCGGTGCGCTGTCCGAGCGGGGCCATATCCATTGAACGCCGCACGCAGTCCCAGCCGCCGGAAACCGTCGGCCGGCTTCATCAGCGGATCAGAATGGACAGAGGCCGGGTCTGAAGCAACGGCCGCCGTCAATGGGCTGGACCGCGCCGGATCGTTTTACGGGTTCCCAATATTCAGTCTTTGCAAGTTGGCCCGGAATAAGAAGGTCGGGTTACACTTCGATGACCCCACCCGGCCAAGCGACTATGTCTCGGATTCGTTAAAGCCCGCCCCGTCCGGGGCTGATCCGGCCCGTTCCCTCAGGGTGGCGATACCCAGCGAGAGGTCGTCGGCCAGTTCGGTCAGCAGGCTGAACTCTTCGTAATCAAAAGCATCCTCTGCGGCCGAGTAAATGTTCAAGGCCCCGATGACCCGATCCCGAACCTGCAAGGGCAGGGCGATCGACGAAAGATAGCCTCGGCGAAGGGCTTCCTCGCGCCAGGGCTTGTAGGCCGGATCGGCGTGGATGTCCCGCATGACCCAGGGGCGTCCGGTGCGGATGGCCCGGCCGGTCGGCCCGCGGCCCCGTTCGGTGTCCGCCCAGGTGATGTCCACCATGTCCAGGTAGCCCGCTTCGTGCCCCCACCGGGCCACCGGGATGACGCGTTGCGGGGCGTCCGCCTGGGCCAGGCCGACCCAGGCCAGGCGATACCCGCCGACCTCGACGATGATCCGGCATATGTCCCGCATCAGGGACGCCTCATCCGGAGCCCGAATCAAGGCCTGGATGCAGCGGCTGAGGACCATGAGCCCGCGGTTCGAACGGCGATAGTCCGATTCGACCTGTTCTCTCGCCGCTATTTCCCGATCCAGGGCTCGGGACGAAGCGTCCAGTTCCGCCTCCATGCGCCGCGGTTCGGTCACGTCACGCCAGTAGCTGAGGATGACCGTTGCGGACGGTTCGTCAAGGTCGAGACGTTCCGCGCGGACCAGGGCCTCACGGGTCCCGTCCTCGCCGAGTCCGGAAATGACCAGTCCGGGTGAGCCGCCGGATTCCAGGGCCCGGCGTTCCGTTTCGATCCAGAGCCGGGAGGCGTCGCCGCCGAGCTGCTCGAGTCGGCGGACCAGAGGCGAGCCGAGCAGATTCTCTCGGGATTGACCCGCCAGCGCAAAAAAAGACGCTCCGGCTTCGAGAATCAGGCCGTCCGATGAGGTGACCAGCAGCCCCTCGGACAGACCCCTCAGGATCGCCCGGAAGACTTGCTTTCCCCGGGACGCCGTCCGCGGCCACGATGTCGAATCTCGTTCCTCCATGAGCGTGTCTCCCGCCCCTTCCCCTTCATCAATCATTTTACCACTCGATCGCCGGCCTCTCAACCGGCAACGGGATCGGCAGCGGGATCGACGCTCTTCGGCGCGAAAGCGGAGGGTGTGGGCCAGAGCGGATGGACCCGCCAATCGGCTTGACAGGCCGGGGTAAAGATTTCTATACTCCGCTACATTCCTACGATATCCAGGCAGGGCAGAGTGCTGTCGCGGGCGATGGATCGGCGCGAAATTCGATCATTCCGCTGTCCTGCCTGAAAAGGAGTTCGAGCATGGAACGCAGACCGCTCGTCATCGATGAAGAGGCGGCCCTGGATCATATCCAAAGCGGCATGACCATCGCCCTGGGCGGATTCATCACCGCCCAGCACCCCATGGCCCTGATCCGGGGTCTGGTCAGGCGGGGGGTCAAGGACCTGACCGTGATCGGCAGCGTATCGTCGGCCCTGGACGTGGACCTTCTGGTCGGATGCGGATGCGTCCGCCGGCTGGTGACCGCGTACGTGGGCGCCGAGGCGGCCGCGCCCCTGGGTCCCTTCTGCAAGCGGGCGGCCGAGGAGGCATCCATCGACATCTGGGAGTGCGACGAGATTATCGTCGGGGCCATGCTCCACGCCACGGCCCAGGGACTACCCTTTTTTCCCGTGCGCGGCGGCCTGGGCACGGACCTGCCCGTTCTGAATCCCGATCTCAAGGAGTTCCGGGACCCGGTCCGAGGCGAACCCATGCTGGCCGTTCCGGCCATGCACATCGACGTGGCCCTGACCCACGCCTCGTACGCGGATCCGTACGGAAATATCCAGTACGAGGGCAACGCCTTTGCCGACGAACTCATCAGCAAGGCGGCCGACCTGACCATCACCTCGGTGGAAAAGACGGTCTCTCCGGAACACATCCGGCGGGACCCCTTCAAGACCAGATACAAGGCCCACGCCGTGGTCCGGGCCCCGTTCGGCGCCCATCCCTATTCCTGCCACGGCTTTTACGTCGAGGACGACCAGCATCTGGGCGAATACGCCGCGGCCGCCTTCCTGGCCACCAAGGGCGACGGGGCCGGTTGGACGGCCTTCCGCAAACGCTACCTCGATGAACCCGGAGACCATCTGGCCTACCTGGAATGCATCGGCCTGCGCCGCCTTTTGTCACTCCATGAATTCTGATCCGGGAAGGGGAAAGATCATGTCCGACTACAGCATCAAGGAACTCATGGCCTGCTGGCTGTCCCGGGACCTTCAGGACGAGGAAAAGGTGGGCGTGGGCGCCAACTTCCCCATTCCCCGGGCCGCGACCCTGCTGGCCCACTTCCACCACGGCCCGAACATGAACGTGGGCATGGGCTCCTTCCTGACCAACCTCATGGGCATCGACCAGGTCATGACCTTGCGCTACTTCAGCGATTTCCGTCCGGTGCGCTGGGCCGAAACCGCGGTCAACTTTCCCCTGGACCTCATGGGCTTTCACAAGCTGGACGTCTTTTTCATCGGCGGCTTGCAGATCGATGCGTACGGGAACACCAACCTGATCGGGATTCCCGGGGAGGGGAAAAAGTTCAAGTTTCGGGGACCGGGCAGTATCGGCACCACGACCCTGGCCGCCGTGGCCCGGCGATACTACATCGTCGCCGAACACCACACGCCCCGGGTTTTCGTGGACCGCTGCGCCATCGTCAGCGCCCTGGGCTTCGGCGACGGCTCGCCCGGCCTGCGCCAAAGGCTGGCCCTGCCCGGGGCCGGCCCCAAGTACTGCATCACCCCGCTGTGCGTATTCGACTTCCATCCCCAAACGAACCGGATGCGCCTGCGTTCGCTTCATCCGGGAGTGACCCTGGACCAGGTCCTCGAGAACACGGGCTTTCGCCCGGAACTGCCCGACGAGGTCCCGGAGACGGAACCGCCCACGGCCCAGGAACTGGACATCCTCCGCCGGCGGGTCGATCCGGACGGCCTGCTGAAATGACGACTCGGGGGGCTTGGGGCCATAGGGTTGCGTTTCGCCGACCCAACGACCATGGGCCTTCGGCGCACAACAAAGGATGAAAATTATGGCCGGTTCCCGAGCCTGGCTTGACAACCCGATCCTGGAAGCTACCGCTTCCCTCTTTTCCCGTCATGGCATTGGGTTTGGCCATGGCCGCGTCATACGGAATAAGGTATTGAAGCCTCAGATTCAAGGCGAAATATCGTTCCCAAACCGGAGCTTGGGAATGAGCGGAATGAAGATGCGATAGACGACGTTATTTTCATATCAACCCGCGGGAACGTCCCCTTTGGGTCTTTCGTTTGTATCTATCCCTGAAAAAATCATCGAGGCCGAATACAAAAACCCCCCATGAGATAACCGGGTGCAGGCATTAACCCGCTCTACAACCCTCGTTTCGAAGATTTTGGTCCTCAACATATCGTGGAATATGCCTGCGGCCAAAATCTCCTCCAACTTCGCGTTTTGCTAATGATTTCTCGACCTCGCCACGGAACCCGGTGAGAAATCCGGATTAATGGCCTCCTTGTTTTTGTCTTGGCAAAATGATATTTATGATTCATGATGGTAATTCATTGATATCAGGATTTTATTTAGGAATTTCCCATAAAATGCTCAAACAAGGCAAAGGAGTGATCATGAAAAAAACAATCGGAACCATGTTGCTGGCCTGTCTGTCGATGATGCTGTTCGTATCGTGCGGAGGTGACGCCGGCGGATCGCAATCCGGACTGAGGGAAGATGGATATGTCGACCGGTTTCCCGGAAATGCTTCGGCGCTAGATGGAGAGAATGCCTCACTCCAGGACGATTATGAAATCGTACTAAGAGACTCGGTCAACTGGTTCGTTATGTTGAATCACGTGGAGACTGATAACAACCTTATCAGATATAAGGGGATACTTTTTTATACTTATAGCGGCCGGGACATCCAGGGGGAGGCCAAGGCGGTCTATAACTCCAATCCCGACGTCCTGACCATTCAGTGCGAAGATACTTATGATGAAGTCTATCCCGACATGATGGCCTACGGTTTTGTGTTCGATTCCACTACGTCCAGGCATATGAGGGGAGGCTGGGCCTACCTGAAAGCGAAATGGCAGGGCGGGACTGCCGCGCGGCTGTTGAAAGGAACGATCGGTACGCACAGCGCGGATTGATACGGCTTTAACGCCCATCAACGCACCCACACTTTGTGAGGAGAGGGAAAATGAAGGGACGATCGAAAATAAACCGCGGACTGGTCTGCCTGGCGATCCTGGTACTGACCGCGGCTTTCATATGCGCCTGCAATGAAAACGATGACAACGTGACCGCCCGTCAGGGCGCGCAGCCTGTTGAAATAGGGGGGATCGTCGGCCTGACCGGCGGGTCGCCGGTTTGGGGCCGGAGCTGCCTGCGGGCCCTCCGGTACGCTGAAGCGGACGTGAATGCCGACCTTGCCGCCCAGGGCGCGGAGCGGAGCGTCAGCCTGGTCTACGCCGACAGCGCACTCTTACCCGTGGTGGCGGATTATCTGATGCGATCCTTTGTGTACCAGGGCATCCGCGTTGTGGTCGGTCCGCTGACCAGTTCGGAACTGCTGACCATGCAGACCGAAGTCAATGCCTCTGGCTCCATCGTGATCAGCCCCAGCAGCACGTTGCCCCAGTTATCCACAGTGGGAGACAATATCCTGCGCATGGTCCCGAACGACAACGTCATGATCGACGCAATCGTCCAGGCCCTTCTGCTCAAGGGTATCCGGAGCCTGGCCGTGATGTACAACGATGATGACTGGGGCACGGCCATCCTGAACAATCTGAAGACCGCCTTTGAAGGAAAGGGCGGGACCGTAATCGGCAGTCGCAACTACGCCAATTTGCGGCCCGACATCCTTCAGGGCGGCCTGGACGATCTGAGCGCCCTGATCGCGGCCAAGATCGCCGCCGACGGGGCAGGCACGGTCGGTTTCCTGCTGATCTCTTACGATGAAGGGCAGGGCATATTGAATCTGGCCGCGGCCGATCCCGTGCTGGGTCAGGTCCGGTGGTTCGGAACCGATGGATACGTCGGTCGGGATGACCTGTTGACCGACGCCACCGCCGCCCCCTTTTGTGCGCAGACCGAGTACATGGCTCCGTCCCTGAAACTGACCCTGACGGCCAAGGGCGAGGCCCTTAAGGCGAAAGTTGAGGCGGCGACCGGCCTGCCAGCCACCATTTACTCCCTGTTGGCCTACGACGCGTTTTATGTGGCCGCCAAGGCCCTGGTCAATTCTCCCAGGGACATCGGCGTCGGAGACCTGAGGAACCGCATCCTGGCGGAGTTCAGGTTCTATCAAGGAACCACCGGCACGATCGATCTGAATGCGGCCGGCGACCGGGCCAGCGGAGTCTATTATTTCTGGCAGGTCAAGAACAATGCCGGCACGTACGAGTGGCAGCACGTCCTGACCTATGAAAACGGCGGTGTGAGCTGACAGGATACGACGAGTCAGGCATTGGCGTGGAAAAGAGGAGAGCCTGCCGCCGTGGCTTATGCACGGTTATACCGTGAAGTTGAAATCCGCGCCCTCGGAGCGTGATTCAGCGGGACCGGTTAGGCCGGTCCCGCATGGGCAGGGCCGGTCAGGCCGGTCACTGCTATCCTTTCGCGGAGCGGTTGCCGCCACATCGGCATGTATTGCGGATATGAATGGTAGGCCTGGGTGGTCTGGTAATGGCCGGTATCCAGGTGATCCGCGGTTTTACGGGGTTGGCATCGGGGCCGGGAGTTTAATCGGGACCTGCGTGGTTAGAGGAGACGGGGAGTCAGAAATCGGTGCGGCTCAATCGCCTCGCACCCTCCGGGGCAGGGTCTTGTCACCCCTATGGTGGGATTTCCCAAGGCCGCCCCATGCTGGGTTGGTCGTTTACGATCTTCCGGAACGATCAACCCGGATCGTAATCATGCGGGTCGGTTTTGATCGGCCTGTAGCGATCGTTCCTTGCGGTGGCTCAGGAACAGAAAGAACCAGCCCAGGACCATTTCGATCAGGACGTGGGAAGCGAACGTGACGGCCATGTCCTGACGGCCGTAGCGTATCATTTTTTCCGGAGTCAGGGCGAAAGCGCTCACCCCGCACAAGGGGCAGAGGTTGTAGGCGGCCATGACCAGAAAGAAATACCCGATCATCCGGTAGTCTGAGACCGATCTGCACGGCACGTCCATTTGGGGACGAGCTGTTGCCCATTGCCAAATGATATAGCCCATGAATCCGGTGATCAGACCCCCGCCGATGCCGAACAAGGGGGTATAAAGGCCGGGTGCGGGCGCGTAGGCCAGAGCGAGATAAAGCAGGCCGCCGGCCGCGAACAGCCAAAAACGCCCGCCTTCCACCCCGGCCCGAAGCGAGGCCCCGATCAAAATCGATAGAAGACCGGTCTTGTAGGAAAAGGCCCAGACCATATAGCGAACGACCTTCCAGATATCGGGCGGGGCCATGGGGGCCGAGACGCGGGCTTCCTGATAGGCCAGAAAGCCCGGCAGGACCAGGTACCGTCCGAAGACGGCGTTGAAAACGAACAAGACGCCCAGAACGATCAGAAACCAACCGACCCTTTTTTTCATCGCGTCGTCACCCCCGGCCTCGGGCCGCCGAACCGGACGGCCTCCGGATCAATCGAGGTCGAACGAGCCGTGCCGGCCGGCCCCTCCGGTAAAGCGGGCGGCCCCTTCCAGGGTTTCACCGCTTTCCATGGTCTTGAGGCCCAGACGGAATTCGTTGCGCATGGCCGCCTCGAACGGCAGGTCCCAGGCTTCGTAGGTCGAACGCCGGTCGCTGAGCAGACAGCGCCAGGGAAAACCGCAAAGCTGCCCGGCCAGGGCTTCGGCCTCGGCCCGGGCGGCGCCCGGCTCGACGAGACGATTGACCAGGCCCATCCGGAAGGCCTCCTCGGCCTCGACCGGACGGCCGGTCAGAATCAGGTCCATGGCCATGGATAAACCGATCAGGCGCGGCAGTCGCACCGTGCAGCCGTCCACCATGGGCACGCCCCAACGCCGGTCGAACATGCCCAGGACCGCCCCCTTCTCCGCCACCCGCAGATCGCACCAGATGGCCAGTTCCAGCCCCCCGGCCACGGCATGGCCGGCAATGGCCGCGATGACCGGCTTGTTGAGCCGCATGCGGGTCGGCCCCATGGGGCCGTCTCCCTCCTCCTCGAGACGGTGGATGACCCCGCCGGCCAGGGCCTTGAGGTCCGCGCCGGCGCAAAAACAACCGTCGGCCCCGGCCAGGACCGCCACCCGGGCCTCTTCGTCGGCCTCGAAGGCCCGGAAGGCATCGGCCAGTTCTTCGGCCGTATATCGGTCCACCGCGTTTTTGACCTCGGGACGGTTGATGACGATGGTGGTGACCCGGCCCCGTTTTTCAGAAAGCACTCGCATATACCACCTCCAGATGGTTTGGTGAAATCAGGCGCCGTGACTCGCCGTTTCATGGCCCCCCGGCCCGGCTCCCTGCCTCCGGAAGGGGCCTTGACCCGGGCCGGCAGGCCGGCCCGGATTAAAGCCGTGTTCCGGCCGGTCTCGATGAAAACCGGGAAATTATCGCTTTGCGGATCAGCGTAATTCATCCGATCCCCCGCGGTCAATCGGAAATGCCGGTCCAGGGGATTCCTTGTGGAAAGGAGGGCCGGGAACACTTCCCGGGCAATGAACTGGTATTGGGGGACGTTTTTTTCTTGACCGGGGACCATTTTCCCCCTATCATTCGACTGACGGTCAGTCGAATAAACGGGGGCCCAAGCCGTGACCCAGAAAAAACCCCGGTTCAAGGACAAGGAAACCCGCATCGCGGAAATCCAAAAGGCCGCGCGGCGCGTCTTTTTCGAAAAGGGATACCAGGCCTCGACCATCGATCAGGTGGCCCGGGAAGCCGGAGTGGCCAAGGGCACGGTGTACTTCTATTTCGACAACAAGGACGACCTCTACATCTCCCTCATGATTCCCACGGTCAAGGACCTGATCGACCGGTTGCGCCCCGTCGAACAGGACCTGGACGCGGGGCGGATACCGGACGGACCGGAACTGATCGGGCGGTTGATGGACGGGTTGTACGAGTGGGCCCAGGCCGACCCGGACGGGTTCCGGATCGCCACGACCTTTCAACAGGGCGGCCTTTTTTCCCGCATGTCGGGCGAGACCCTCGAACGCCTCAACGAGGTGGGCCGGGAGGGGTTCGGCCGGTTTCGAAGGGTTTTGTCCAAAGGCCGAACTTCGGGATTTTTCAACGCCCCGGAGGCTGATATCGTCTTGAGCGACATCATGTGGTCCGCGTTTCTGGGCATCATGCAGTTCGAGGAAAACAAGAAGCGAGTTACGGGAAAGGATCATGTCCGTTCAACGCTTGACTCGGCGGTCCGGCTGATCGCCAGGTCGGCCTGCCCCGGGGCCGGGGAATTTCCGGCGCCCAAGGAGGAGGTATGAACTTCAACCTGACCGAGGAACAGAAGGCCATCCGGGAGACCGTCCGCAAGTTCGCCCAGGCGGAAGTGGCGCCCCGGGCCGAGGAACTGGACCGAACCGGCGAATTCCCCTACGACCTGGTCAAGCGCTGCGCCGAGGTCGGGATACAGGGCCTGCTTTTTCCCGAGGAACTGGGGGGAACGAACGCGGACGTCCTTTCCTGGGTCCTGGCCATCGAGGAGCTGGCCCGGGGCGATGCATCGCTGGCCGTGACCATTTTCGTGGGCGCGGGTGCGGGGGCCGTCATCCAGCAGCGGGGGACCCCGGAGATGATCCGGGACTGGGTGCTGCCGATCATAATAGGGGAGGGTATCGGGTCTTTCGCCATCACGGAGCCGGATGCCGGGTCGGACAACCGGTCCATCCGGACGACGGCCGAGATCCGGGGGGATCGGATCGTCGTCAATGGCGTCAAGAGCTTCATCACCAATCCGGGCACGAAAATCAGCAAGTTCATCAATACGGTCTGCGCCTTGAAGTCCGACGTCGACAATCCCCGGGACCGGCCCTTTTGCATCGTGTCCATACCGACCGGGACGACCGGGTACACGGTGTCCGAGAAATATCGAAAGATGGGCTGGCGTTCGTCGGATACCCGGGAGTGCCGCTTTGACGACTGCGTGGTGCCGCTGAACCACATGATCTCCCAGCCGGGCAAAGGCCTCGAGGAGGGCTGGGGCGTTCTGAATCTCGGGCGGATCAGTCTGGCGGCCACATCCGTGGGACTGGCCCAGGCCAGCCTGGACGCCTCGTTGAAATTCGCCCGGCAGCGGGTCCAGTTCGGCCGGCCCATCGGCAGTTTTCAGCGGGTTCAGGACATGGTGGTCGAGATGGCCGTGGAGATCGAGGCGGCCCGGCTTCTGACCCTGCAGGCCGCCTTTTTATGGGAGCAGGACCACGATGTGCAGAAAGAGATTTCCATGGCCAAGCTTTATGCCACCGAGGCAGCCAAGAAGGTCGCCGATCTGGGCGTCCAGGTTCACGGGGGATTCGGCTTCATGGACGAGTACGCGGTCTCCCGCTATTACCGGGACGTCCGCATCCACACCATTGGTGACGGAACCTCCCAAATCCAACGGATGATCATCGCCCGGACCCTGGGGTTGAGGGTCTGATCCGAATGAAAAGGGGGATTGCGGGGTGAGCATGAATATTTACGTCATCGGGCTGGCCATTTATCCGCCGGCGGAGCGAATCATGAACGAGCGCCTGGAAGAGATGGTCTATACCACCACCCGGGCCGCCCTGGACGACGCGGGCGTGACTCGGGGGGAGCTGGACAATGTAGTCCTGGCCGCGAGCGACGAGTTCGACGGGCGCAGCATTTCCTCGATGCTCATGGCCATGCCCGCCGGGGCGTACCTGACGGATGAGATCAAGGTGACCGACGCCGGGGCCATGGGGCTGTGTCTTGCGGCGGCCCGGATCGCTTCGGGCGATTTTCATCTGGGGGTCGTGGCCAGTTGGTGCAAGTCGTCCAAGACCGACGTGGAAGGCCTGATGCGATTGAAAGGCGAGCCGTTTTTCACGCGTCCGCTGGGGTTGAACTGCGCGGTAACGGATGCGCTTTTCGGACGGGCGGTGGTCGAGCGCTGGGGGATCGGGCCGGAGGAGATAAACGACCGGGTCCTGGCCGCGTACCAACGGGCGGCCGGGAATCCTCGAGGGGTCAGGCACCGTGTGCCGAGCCCGGCCGAGGTGGCGGATTCGGACTATGTATCCGCGCCGCTACGGCAAGGTCATCGGGCGCCCATGACGGACGGGGCCGTTTCCCTGGTCCTGGCTTCCGAGGAATGGGTTGATGCGCACCCGGAACGCGAGCCCCTGGCCAGGCTTTCCGGCGTGGGCTGGGCCACCGACGGCTACCAATTGGGCCGGGAACGGCTCGGCGGCATGCATTCCGCCCGGATCGCCTGGGACATGGCCCTGAAACGGGCAGGGTTGGGCTCTGCTTCCGAGGTGGAGGTGGTCGAGATCGAGTCCCAGACGGGCTTCCATGAGGCCGCCTATGTCAGGGCCTTTGAACTGGAAGGCCATCCCGGCCTGTCCCCTTCCGGCGGACCGTTCGCCCAGAATCCCTATTTCTGTTCGGGTCTGGTCAACATGGCCGAGGCGGTTCTGCAGGTTTCCGGGCGGGCCGGTCCGGTTCAGGTGCAGGGGGCCAGGCGCGGGGTGGGGCACGGCTGCCACGGCTTTGCCCAGCAGGCCAACATCGTGGCGGTTTTCGAATCCGTGGAGGCTTGAAATGCCAGAGCAGGTAGCGGTTGTCGGAACCGGCCAGACGGTTTTCAGGAGTCTGGATCGGGAGCGGACCTTTGTCGAACAGGCCCAGGCGGCCGCCATAAGGGCCCTGGACGATGCCGGCCTGACGCCTGATGACATCGAGGCCATCGTCTTTTCCCTGGCCCCGACGGCCTTCATGGGCGTGACCGAGGCCGAACGCTGGGCGGTCGATCACATCTGGGCAGGCGGAAAGCCCATGATGCGCGTGCATACCGGCGGCGCCACGGGCGGGTCGGCGGTTCATGCCGGGTACAGCCTGGTGCGTTCGGGGATGTTTCGGACCGTATTGGTCGTGGGCGCGGAACGGATGGGTGAAACGCCGGACGCCCAGTATTTTTTGAACCAGATATGGGACCCGTTCTATGAAAAGGACCTGGCTTTGCAGACCATTGTCGCCGGGGCCTTTTTGGGACAGCGGCACATGAACATTCATGGGACGACCGAAGAGGATTTCGCCCGGGTCGTGGTTCGGCAGCGGCGCAACGCGCTGAAAAATCCCCACGCGCATTTGAAGGGCGAAATCACCCTGGAAGATGTCATGCGCTCGCCGCGGATTTCTTATCCGCTCAAGCTGTACGACTGCTGTCCCCGTTCATCGGGCGGGGCGGCCATGGTCCTGGGCGACCTGGACACGGCCAGGCGGTGCGGCGGGCGGCCCGCTTTCATCAATGGTCTGGGAGGCGTGTCCAACACGGTGTTTCTGGGGGATCGGGTGGTGCCTGCCGCCGAGATGGACCTGGGCGGGGTCGAGGAGCACCGCATCGCTTCCCGGCAGGCCTATCAGCGGGCCGGCATCACCGACCCGGCCCGGGAGATTCAGGTGGCCGAGGTCTATGACCCCTTCAGCACCCTGCTTTACCCGGCCCTGGAGAGCCTGGGGTTTTGCGATCCGGGCCGGGCCGCGGGGCTGGAAAAGGAGGGGGCCTGGGAGCCGGGGGGCATGGTCTGCGTCAACCCCTCCGGTGGAACGCTCTGTACCAACCCGATCGCCGTGACCGGCCTGGTGCGGAACATCGAGGCCGCCCGGCAGGTCATGGGGCGGGCCGGCGATATGCAGGTCCCGAACGTGAAACAGACGCTGGCCACGGCCCTGGGCGGTTCCGGGCAGTTCGTCAACGTGACCGTTTACGGCCAGGATCACCATTAAGGAGACGGATGATGAGTGAAAAAGGGATTGGCGGCAAGCCCGTGGTTTTTGTGGATTCCTGGACGGCCCGTTACGAATACGCAGTCGGGGAGGTGGCCGGGAAGTTCATGGACGGCTTGAAACGGAAAAAAATACTGGCCACGAGTTGCAGCAAAAGCGGATTGACCTATCTGCCTCCGCGGGCCTATTGTGAGCGTTCTTTCGAGAAGTGCGACGGCTGGGTCGAAGCGGGTCTCGAGGGGGTCCTGGAGGTGGCCACCGTAACGACCATCGGTTTCCAGGGCTCTCCGGAGCCGCCCTACGCCGTGGCCTACGTCCGGCTGGACGGCGTGGACACGGCCGTCGGCGGATACGTTCGCGGCCTGGACCTGGGTGACGTGGAAGCGGCCATGGACAGGCTCCGGATGGGGACCCGGATGCGGGTCGAGTTTATCGACCAGCCCCAGGGACGGGTCACGGATTTCTATTTCGTCCCGGCCTGAGCGGTAAAAGGGAGCGGTAAAATGCCATACCGGACCATTCTCTATGAAAAACGGGGACCGGGCGCCTGGATCACACTCAATCGCCCCGAAGAGCGGAATGCCATCAGCCCGGAACTCATCCGGGACCTGTCCGAGGCCCTGGACCAGGCCGGCGCGGACCCGGAGGTGCGGGCCGTGGTCCTGACCGGGGCCGGGCCGGCCTTTTGCGCCGGCGCGGACTTGAAGAGCACGATCCGTTCCCAAAACGCCCTGGATGAAACGGACACCGAATCCCTGATGGATTATCTCAGGCAGTTCGAACGCGTCCTGCGAACGATTCGAACGCTGCCCAAGCCGGTCATTGCCGCCATCAACGGGGTGACCTGCGCCGGCGGCATCGAGACGATCGTCTGTTGCGACATGATCGTCGCGGCCGAAAGCGCCACCTTCAGCGACGCCCATGCACGCCATGGCTTTCTGCCCGGACTCGGCGGCGGACTCGGCCTGGCCCGGGCCGTGGGACCTTTCAAGGCCAAGGAGATGCTGTTCACCGCGGATTTCTTTACCGCCCGGGACATGGCCGCCGCCGGCCTGGTCAATCACGTCCTGCCGGATGATGAACTGGCCGGGTTTGTGGATGAACTGGTCCGCAAGATGGCCGAACGCAGCCCGGTCGGGCTGGCCAGGATGAAACAGTTGATCAATGACGGTCTGGACGTTCCCTGGGACGTGGCCGTGCGCTACGAGATGCTGACCCTCGAAGCCCAGACGCGCACCCAGGATTTCCAGGAGGGGCTCAAGGCGTTCAATGAAAAAAGGCGCCCCCGGTTTACCGGGAAATAGCTCCCGGCCGACGCTTCGATTGCCTGAGACGGGTGGGGATGGGGGGCGGCGGCCCGGCTCTACATGATGATCAGTACCTTGGTCTGACTGGGCGCCGCATGCAGCCCTACCGTGTTGTTTTTGCTGTGGGTGGTCATGCTGGTCAGACCTTGGGCATAGGACCCTTTGAACTTCACCGCCATCGCCTTCAAAATGGATGACCGTGAAGGTACCATCTGGCAAGGCCTTGGATGAAAAGCCAGAAGAGTCGTTTTCCAAAATTGGCATGGGCCGCCAGGCCTTGTTTGAGAGTGAAGCCGGCAAGGTTCATCGATTTATCAGGCCCTTGAGGGCCCGAACGACAACGCATTGTCGTTCGGCTAACTGTTTGCCATGCCGACTATTTTTCATGCTGGTTCCCAAGCTCTGGCTTGGAAACCTGATCTTGGAAGCTCCAGCTCCCCTTCTTTTGAGTCATGGCAGGGTTTCTTGCCACGGAAGCAGCATTTGGATTGAGGTGTTGAAGCCTCAGATTCAAGTTCGATGGTGGAGCTTGGGAACCAGCAATAAATTTGTCTCGCTTTTATTTGTGACTGGCTGATTGAATCGTGAATTGTCAGTTATCCATAAGAGGGTTTCTTTCTCTTGTCATCGCATGGTCATCATCGAGGCTTCTCTTGGGAGAGAAAAGATCGATAATAATCGATTGGGAAAGCGATCCATTGGGGACGGTTTTCGACTCAACCAGGGAATTCAGGTAGGTCAGCCCTTATCGCATGAGAGGCCGAGGCCGGTTTTGTCATTTGATTTACAGGGTTTTGGGCGAATTCCGGACGGTGCGGCCTGGACCCATCATGGTAAAAGGACGGTGTATCCGCAGCATTTACCTTGACCCTGAAAACGGCCCTGTTGTATTTTGATTTGAAATCAGGGAAAGCGCATCTTCTGGTTCCGCAAGCCAGCTATCCTGAAGGGGGCTCGAAGAATCGACTTCGAGCCTGACGACCTGAAGCACCTAACAATGAGATCAATCGGCGGTTTTTTCTTCACCAGACGCCGTCAAGCAGATCAATAGGCTGTCGAGGGAGTCCAGGCATGGGCAATGACCAACCGTCCAAGGCCAAGGTCCTGATCGTCGAAGATGAAGTCCTGATCGCCGAAGATCTGGAAAATCGCCTGAAAGACCTGGGATATGAGGTCTGCGGCAAGACGGCCACGGGTGAGGATGCCTTGTTGCGGACCGACCGGGACCGCCCCGACCTCGTCATCATGGACCTGGTTCTTCGGGGGGAGACGGACGGCATAGAAGCGGCCGAGGTCATCCGAAACAACTGGGGCATTCCCGTCGTCTTTCTGACGGCCTATGCGGATGCCGCCCGGCTGGAACGGGCCAAGCTGGCCTATCCCTTTGGCTACCTGCTCAAACCCTTTCAGGAACGGGACCTCAAGATCACGCTGGAAATGGCGCTGTATGTGGACCGGGAGAGGCGAGAGCGAAAGAAGATGGAGGAGGCGCTACGGGAAAGCGAATCCACCTACCGTCTTTTGTTTGAAAGCAGCAGTGATGCCTTGTTTATCCACGGCCTCCGGGAAGATGGATTCCCGAGCCGGTTTCTGGACGTCAATGACGTGGCCTGCGAGAGATTGGGATACACCCGCAAGGAACTGCTGACGCTGTCTCCTCTGGATATCGGAGTGGAAGGACTGGGGGAAACGGTGCGTGCCCGGGGCAAGGCCCTGCTTGAAAAGGGGCGGACGGTCTTCGAAACCATTCATGTTACCAAGGACGGCCGCTCTATTCCCGTGGAGAGCAGCGCGAGCGTATTCGAATTCAAGGGCCGCCAGGCGGTATTGTCGATCGCCCGGGACATCACGGAACGCAAGAAGTCGGAGGCGGCCATCCGGGAAGGCCAGGCCCGGTTGCACCTGGCCCTGGATGCCGCCAAGGCCGGGGTCTGGGAATGGGACCCCCTGACCAAAGAGAGCGTCTGGTCGGAGCAGATCTGGGACTTGTATGCTTTGGAGCCTCATTCATGCGAACCTTCGTATGAATGCTGGCGCAGGTCGATCGTCCCGGAAGACCGGAACAAAGTGGAACTCGCGGTCCGGGAGGCCGTCCGTTCGGGATGCGAGTTGGCCACGGAATGGCGGGTCATGGACCCGGACGGCACAATCCGCTGGTTGATGTCCCGGGGACGGCCTTTGGCTGACGCCTCCGGCCGGATCACCCGCCATCTGGGCGTGGCCATCGACATCACCGATCGCAAGCGGGCGGACGAAGCCGTACGGGAGAGCGAAGCGACCTATCGATCGCTTTTTGAATACATGCTCAATGGTTTCGCGTACTGTCGAATGATTTTCGAGAACGGGCAGCCCCAAGACTACGTGTACCTCAAGGTCAATGAAGCCTTCGAGAATCTGACCGGACTCAATGGCGTCACCGGCCGGAACGTTTCCGACGTGATTCCGGGTATCCGGGAAGCCGACCCGTCACTCTTCGAGATTTTGGGACGAGTGTCGTTGACCGGTCGCCCCGAACGTTTCGAAATGTTCCTCAAGTCTTTGCGCATGTGGTTCCAGATTTCGGTTTACAGTCCGAAGCCGGAGCATTTCGTGGCCATTTTTGACGTGATCACCGATCGCAAGCGGGCCGAACAGCAATTGAAGGCCGCCTACTCGAAACTGGAAGCGCTTTGGAGCGTTTCCTCTCTGGCCGACGCCGACCTCAAGACGGTTTCCGACCACATCCTGGCCACTATCGGTCGCATGACCAACAGCGAATACGGGTTCTACGGACTAGTCAACGAGGACGAGTCGGTCATGACCATCCATTCCTGGTCCGGTGAAGCCATGCGGGACTGTGCGATGACCCACAAGCCGCGGGAGGTCCCGATCGATGAGGCCGGTGTGTGGGGGGAGGCGATCCGTCGGAGGGCGCCGTTCGTCCTTAACGATTTCCAGGCGGCCGGTGCGGCGAGAAAAGGGCTGCCCGAGGGTCATGTACCCCTGTTCAATATCATGGTCGTGCCCGGTATCGTGCACGGCCGAATCTCTTCAATGGCCGCGGTGGCCAACCGGATCGGCGGATATACCGATGAAGAACTGACCCAGATTACCGCCTTTCTGGGCAACATTCAGGCCATCACCGACAATAAGCGGGCCGAGGAGGCGTTACGGGAGAGCGAAAAGCGATATCGGGCCATCTTCGAACAGGCCAGCGCCGGCATGGTCGACTGCGCCCCGGACGGGCGCTTCATCAAGGTCAACCAGCGTTTTTGCGACATGACAGGCTATACGGCCGACGAACTCTACCGTCTGACCTTCCGGGAGATCACCCACCCGGAGGACCTCGAACTTGACCTGGAATACATCCGGAAGACCCTGGCCGGTGAAATTCCGGGCTTCATCAGGGAGAAACGATACATCCGAAAAGACGGAAAGATTGTCTGGGTCAACCTGTCTGTTTCGCTGGTTCGGGATACCGAAGGAAAGCCGGCGAACTATATCGTCGTGGTTCACGATATCAGTGACGAAAAACGGCTGACCCAAGCCTTGCGACGGAATGAGGAACAGCTTCGCCTGATCAACGATTCAATCCAGGACATGATTTACAGCTACGACCGGGGAAACCGTTTCACCTTCGCCAATCGGCGTCTTTGTCAGGTCCTGCGGATGAGGGCGGACCAGATTATCGGGAAGACCTATTACGAGTTGGGATTCCCCGAGGCCGCCTGCCGGGAGTGGGACGAAATGCACCGCCGGGTCCATGAGACCGACTCGACGGTTCAGGGCACGATATCCATGCCCGGTCGGGATGGCCGGATTTACCACCTCGACATGGTCTTGAACCCCCTGCATGACGACAACGGCGCCGTGGTGGGAATCGTCGGGAGCACGCGGGACATAACGGATCGAAAGGATGCCGAAGACGCGCTTCAGAAAAGCGAGGACCGGTACCGCCGGCTGACGGAAAACTCGCCGGACATCATCCTGCGGTTCGATCGGGCCGGGCGCCACCTATATGCCAGCCCGACCGCATCTCAAATGGCTCCCATCGAACCGGCCGGGTTCATCGGCCGGACCAGCCGGGAGTTGGGTTTTCCCGAGGCGCTTTGCGACTTCTGGGAGGCGAACGTCAAAACGGTTTTCGAGACGGGCCAGCCGCGGATGGAGCAGTTCGACCTGGACGGTCCGGGCGGAACCGTTGTATTCGACTGGCGGCTCGTGCCGGAAATCGGGCCCGAGGCTGACATCGAGAGCGTGTTGAGCATCGCTCGGGACATCACGGAACGAAAGCGCCACGAAACGGAAAAAGAGAACCTGGAAAAC
>Ga0180009_10002350_pt1 | contig 22271 bp, 21 predicted proteins | sample OS_PC_MetaG_FD_123537 | JGI IMG/M metagenome (GOLD analysis project Ga0180009, IMG submission 123537) | Groundwater microbial communities from the Aspo Hard Rock Laboratory (HRL) deep subsurface site, Sweden - OS_PC_MetaG | ecosystem: Environmental > Aquatic > Deep subsurface > Groundwater...
CCGAGGCCGGGCGCTCGACGACCTCGCCGGCGGCGATTTGGTTGATCAGTTGCGGGGGTAATAAGCGGATGGCCATGCCGGCAAGAATACCAGACTCGGGCGTGGCTGCACGATTCAGATGACTAACACTATTAACGGAGAAGAAAGTTGAAACAATACCAGGAAAGCTATGATAAATACGTATCCAGTCAACCCCACGTCAGAAACATTCAACACGAAGGCGCCAAAGTCGCGCGAAGGTAATATGAATAAAGCATTACTTTGCGCGCCTTTGGCGCCTTCGTGTAGAAAAGAATTTTTCCTTAGCTCAGCGATCCGCGCCCGGCCAGCCTGTTCAGACTCAGCTGTCTTCGCTCGGGATCCGCAACACGCTGCCGACTTTCAGGGTGTCATCGGACAGTCCATTCGCCACCCGCAGGCTGCTCATGCTGACCTCATAACGCTGCGCGAGTTCAGACAAGGTGTCACCACGTTTGATCACATGTTCACGCGCCGCAACCAATGTGCCTGGTGGCGGATTATTGCGGAAATAGGCTCGCACACCACTCATGATGGCCTGCGCGAGGCGTTGCTGATGACGCGGGTCGCGTAACTGGCGTTCTTCCTTGGGATTGGAAATGAACGCCGTCTCCACCAGGATGGAGGGCACATCCGGCGATTTCAGCACCATGAAACCGGCCTGCTGAACACTGGATTTATGCACGTTGCCGATACGTTTGAGTTCGCCGAGCACATTATCGCCGACACTCATGCTGGCTTCGATGCTGGCCGATTGCGACAGATCCAGCAACACGGATTTGAGCAGATTGTCCTTGTCGTTGAGACTCACGCCACCGACCAGATCCGCGGCATTTTCCTGATCCGCCAGGATGCGCGCCATTTCCGACGTCGCACCGCGCTCGGACACGACGAACACCGATGAACCGCGCGCACTGCGGTCGTGGAAGGCGTCGGCGTGAATGGAGACGAACAGATCGGCCCGGTGTTCGCGGGCCTTTTTCATGCGGTCACGCAAACGAATGAAATGATCGCCGTCGCGCACCAGCACGGCACGCATACCGGGCTCTTTATCGACCTGCGCGGCGAGTTTCCGCGCAATCGCCAGCACCACATCTTTTTCGCGCGTGCCCGCGCTGCCGCGCGCACCCGGGTCCTTGCCACCATGTCCGGCATCAATCGCAATAATCAGATCACGGCCCTGCGGTGCATCACTGATGGTTTTTACCGGCGTGGGCGCCACCGCTACCGGTGCAGCCGAAGCCTCAATGTCTGCAGGCGTATCGACTGCTGCAACGGCGGTAACTGGTGCAGCGGCTTTGGCCGCAGGTTTGTCAGATGACTTGCTGGAAGATTTGGCGGATGCCGTTGTTGTCGTGGAACGTTGTGCGGTCATATTCGGCGCATCGCGCAGATCCACCACTAAGCGATGACCATTGGTTCCATCCGGCTTGAGCAGAAAACTGCGCGGCTTCACCGCACTCTTGAGATCCAACACCAGGCGCAGATCGCTGCCGTTGCGCACACCGCTGCGTAGACTCTGAATAACGCCCTGACTGCCCTGCGCGTTCAGACCGGATTTCAGGCGCGCGCCACGCACATCGATGACCGCACGATCGGGACCTTCCAGCAGAAACAGCTCATGCTCAACGGGACCGCTGAGATCCAGAACAACCCGGGTATTGTCAGTCGCCGTCCACAGCCGCACGCCCTGTACCACGACAGGGTCGGCCACGCAGATGCCGGCAATCCAGAACAACAGGCCGGCGACACTGAGTCGCAACGCCATTCCCCACCCCACTGGGTCTTTTTGAGACTGTTCTCAGTCTAGTCATAGGCAGGGGGTAATTTCAAGTGTTTTCCTTAACTATTCCGGCGCATAGGGCCACTACCTCAATCATCGCCCTAGTTGTCCATGGCATCTAACTGTCGCATAACCCGCTCTCCAGCGGCCGACTTTCCCACCAGGCGGACTTGGCGGCCGTTTTCGACATAATCGATTTGCACCTCGAGATCGGCCGGCGGCAATACCCCCGCACCCCGCTCCGGCCATTCGATGAAGGCCAGACTGCTATCGTCAAGCAGATCGCGGATCCCGATCCATTCCAATTCCTCCGGGTCACCCAACCGGTACAGATCCAGGTGATAGACCTGCCGGTCGGGAAATTCATAGGGTTCGACCAGGGTGTAGGTCGGACTGCGCACGGCTCCGGCATGCCCCAGCCCCCGCAATCCGCCACGCACCAGCGTGGTCTTGCCGGCACCCAGATCACCACTGACATGCACCACCAGGCCACCAGCTGCACAGCTTGCCAGTTGTGCACCCAGGGCTTCCATGGCGGCACTGTCGGGAATCATGCGCGTCACTGTATTCATGAGGAGGAATTCACGCGGGCGGATTCATTAGGCGCCGCAATTCCGGCAACAGGTCCGAGGCCAACATACCGCGCGCGCCACCGGCTGCGGCCGCGGCATCCCCGGCCAGCGCGTGGAGCATGACGCCGGCCGCGGCGGCTTGCGACAGTGACAAACCCTGCGCAACCAGACCGGCAATCACACCACTCAGGACATCGCCCATGCCGCCGCTGGCCATACCGGGATTACCGGCCGCGCAGAGTTGCACACGCATATTGTTAGCAATCAGCGTACCGGCGCCCTTGAGTACCAGAACACCGCCGTAACACGCCTGCAACTCGGTCGCGGCCGCCAGCCGATCGGCCTGTATTTCCTGCGTCGTAACACCCAAAAGCCGCGCCGCCTCGCCCGGATGCGGCGTCAGTATCCACGTGTCGCGCCGTTGTGGCGACTGTGCGAGCAGATTCAGTGCATCGGCGTCGACGATCAGCGGTAATGCGCTTGCCCACAGTTTTCCCAGGAGTTCCTGCGCCCAGGCACCCTGCCCCAAACCGGGACCGATCACGATCACCGTTGCGCGCGCGATGAGCGGCTCCAGCGCAGCCGCATCAGCAACGCCATGACACATCAGTTCGGGACAAAACATATTGAAACAGGCCGCATGCTCGGGATGGGTGGCAATGGAGATCAAACCCGCCCCGCAGCGCGCCGCCGCCAGCGCGGCCAACCGCGGCGCACCGCTCATGCCCGGTTGCCCACCGATAATCAGCACATGACCGAAATCACCTTTATGCGCGGTGCGTGCGCGTGCAGCGGGCAGCGTATCGCGCAGCCAAGCTGAATCCAGCAGGGTTGCCGCCGGTTCGAGATCGGCAAACAGCGCCTTGGGTAACTCCAGGCCCGCCAGACTCAGCTGCCCGATCTGTTCCGGTCCCTGCCCGGTGAACAGACCCAGTTTCAGGGCAATAAAGGTGACTGTGAGTTCGGCCTGCACGGCGCAACCCAGCACCGCGCCGGTATCGGCATGCAGCCCACTGGGAATATCCAAGGCCAGAATTGGTGCCGCGGCGGCGTTCATAGCGACAATGGCCGCCGCCCACTCATCGACCACGAAGCGTTCAAGACCAGTGCCCAACAACGCATCGACCAGCACATCGGCATCCGCACAGAAACGCGCCTCGAACGCTGCCATGGGCACACCGGCGGCTAGCGCCTCGCTGTGCGCCGTGCGCGCATCCCCCTGCAAATTGGCGGGATCGCACAGATAACCGACGCGCACATCCAGCCCGGCAATCTTTGCCAAACGTGCCAGCACATAGCCATCGCCTGCGTTATTACCCGCACCGCAGACCACGCGGATGCGTTGCGAACGCGGCCAGCGTGCGCGCAGCTTGCGCAACGCCGCCGTCGCGGCGCGCGTCATCAGCGTATAGCCGGGAATCCCCTGATCCTGAATCGCGCGTCGATCCAGCTCACGCACCTGCGCCGCACGGTAAATAGGTTGTTCTGTCACGCCTGTTTGCACACCCAATCACTCTGTCGCTTGTACCTGTGGTCAATGAGCGCAAAATAGCGCGAAACCGCCGCCGCTTGCCAGAATCATTTCCAGCATGACTGATACAATCGATTTCACCACACTCGCCCAGCACATCAAAAGCTGGGGTGAAGAACTCGGCTTCGCCGCCATCGGCATCGGCGACACCGCGTTGTCCGCCGATGAAGCTCATTTGCTGAACTGGCTGGCGGCGGGACGGCATGGCGAAATGGACTACATGGCGCGCCATGGCACGCAGCGCAGTCGCCCCGCCGATCTGGTGCCGGGCACGCTGCGGATTATCAGCGCACGCATGAATTACTGGCCACCGCAATTACACAGCGCCGAGAGCGTGCTGGCCGATGCCAACCTCGGCTATGTCTCGCGCTATGCGCTCGGCCGCGACTATCACAAACTGCTGCGCCAGCGGCTGCAAAAGCTTGCGGATCGCATCACCGCCGAGATCGGGCCATTCGGTTATCGCGCCTTCACCGACAGCGCACCGGTATTGGAAAAGGCCCTGGCGCAACAAGCCGGTCTCGGTTGGATCGGCAAACACACCAACCTGATCGATCAGGACAGCGGCTCCTGGTTTTTTCTGGGTGAGCTGTACACAGACCTGCCGTTGCCGACCGACACGGCTAGCACGAATCATTGCGGCACCTGTCACGCCTGCATCGATGCCTGCCCGACCGGCGCCATTGTCGCGCCCTATGAACTCGACGCGCGGCTGTGCATTTCTTATCTGACCATTGAACTGCGCGGACCGATCCCCGAAGAACTGCGCCCGCTGCTGGGCAATCGCATCTACGGCTGCGACGACTGCCAGCTGGTATGCCCCTGGAACAAATTCGCCACGCGCACCAACGAAGCCGATTTCGCACCCCGCCATGCACTGGACGCGGAAACGCTCACGAATCTGTTTTCCTGGACTGAAAACGACTTCCTGGACAACACCGCCGGCAGTGCGATCCGTCGTATCGGCTATGAATGCTGGCTGCGGAATATTGCTGTCGCACTGGGCAATGCGCCGAGTACAGCGGAGATTATCGAGACCCTGGAAACACGTCGCGATGATCCTTCGGCATTGGTGCGTGAGCATGTGGAGTGGGCGTTGGCGCGGCATGCCTGATACACCGCCGCCGTGGGGACAGACCTTTAGTTCTGTCTCCGTCGTGGTTCCACTCAGCATTGAAAACGCGCAGAGCACGCAAAAAACGAATGTTCAATAGTAATTCCCCTCCCCCTTGATGGGGGAGGGCCAGGGAGAGGGTGATGCGCCCCTCTCCCTGGCCCTCTCCCGCAAGGGGAGAGGGAACTCACATTTAACGAAAATAGGGGGCAGAGACGAATTCCACCGCCAAAGCAGATCGTTTACCGCAGGTAATACTTAATTCGTCTCTGACCCCAATTTTTTCGGACTTCCGCGGTCAGATCAGGCACCTCTCCGATATACCGCCGCCGTGGGGACAGACCTTTAGTTCTGTCCCCGTTGTGGTTCCACTCAGCTGAACATAGCCACCCGTCAGTGCTTACATCGGACAGTAGTTAATTCACAACTGACAGGTTTTGCGGTGGTTTCATTTGACTGTGTGGAACGGACCACGGGGACAGAACTAAAGATCTGTCCCCACTGCAGTAGTGCGTTACGTTCGCACTGTCCCCACGGCGGCGGTACATTACGTTCGCCCTATCCTCACTTCGTTGGTTCGTTTCACTCTTTTTCCTGCGTCCCCAACCACGCCAGCGCAAACTGATACAGAGCATTCTTGCGCGCGCCAGTGATCTCGGCTGCCATCGCGGCGGCCTGTTTGACCGGCATTTCCTTGAGCAGCAACTTCAACACCCGACCGGCCTCGGCGCTGATGTCGGTTTCGACCGGCGCCGGCGCACCGTCCACCAACACCACGAATTCACCGCGCACATGATTGCTGTCCGCCGCCAACCAGGCATTCAATTCGGCCAGCGAACCACCCTGCACCTGTTCAAAGGCCTTGGTGAGTTCGCGGGCAATCACGGCCTCGCGCTCTGTGCCGAACAGCTCGGCAAGATCGGCCAGGGTTTCCTGGATTCGGTGGCTGGATTCATAGAAAACTAACGTGCGTGGTTCATCGGCCAGGGCCTGCAAGCGGGCGCGGCGCGCCATGGATTTGGCCGACAGGAACCCTTCAAACACGAAGCGATCCGTCGGCAGTCCCGCGACCGAGAGTGCCGCGATCAGGGCGCTGGGACCGGGCACCGGCACCACCGTCACCCCCGCCGCGCGCGCTGCCTGCACAATGCGAAAACCGGGATCGCTGATCAGCGGCGTGCCGGCATCGCTGATCAACGCCAGATCGTCACCCGTCCGCAAACGCGCCAGCAAGGGTTCGATCTGCGCCTGTTCATTGTGTTCATGCAGAGACTGCAGCGGCGTGGCGATACCCAACGAGCGCAGCAGACTGCCGCTGTGACGGGTATCTTCGGCCAGCACGCAGGCCACCGATTTCAGCACCTGCAGGGCACGTTCGGTGATATCCGCCCGATTGCCGATAGGGGTCGCGACCACGTATAACTGACCCAATTTCTCCACAGACCCTGTTCCCCTTCGATTCGCCGGCAAAAGCGTTACAATAGCCCGCAACTTCCAACTGTCCAAATACTGTGCCCAATCACTTTGCCCGCCCTGCAACTCCGTCCCGCTGGCTGTTCGCCACGGCGACTGCCGCCGCACTGCTGATGTTGAGCGCCTGCACGCCGCCGACGCGTCCCGACAAAGCGCCGATCACGGCACCCGAGATCGATATCGAACAGCTGTTGTCCAGCGAGGATTACCAAAGCGCAGCGGATCAGTTGCTCGCCCAGGCAAAACAATCCACCTCGCCACAGGCCGAACAGTTGCGCCTGGCGGCCGCGACGGCCTTGCTGAACGGACGCCAATGGGATGCCGCCGAACAGATTCTCAATCAGCTGCCACTGACCGGCCCCGTCGACTATCAAACCGCCTTCAGCATTCAGCAGGCGCGCCTGCTGATTGGCCGCAATCAGGCGCAGACGGCGTTATTGCGCCTGGGCGCACTGGGCGAAAACGTCACACCGACGCTGCAGCCTGACTACCATCGCACCCGCGCCGAGGCCTACGCCGCGGTCGGCAATCATCTGGAAAGCGCCCGCGAACGGGTCTGGTTGGACGGACTCCTGAGCAAAGACGCGCAGGCGGATAATCATCAGGCCATCTGGAATTCATTGTCACAGATCCCCGCGGCCATACTGCACAATCTGCGCACCATGCCACCGCCCGATGTCTTAAGCGGCTGGATGGAGCTGGTCGAAACCGCTCGTGCGCAGCGCGACAATCCGCAACAACTGGGTATCGCGCTGAGTATCTGGCAGGAACGTTATCCCGGCCATCCGGCACAACCGGATTTCGTCGCCCGTCTGCAGCATCAGGTCAGCAGCACCGGACCGGCCACGCATGCCCAACACATTGGGGTATTGCTGCCGCTCAGCGGCCCGCTCGCCGAAGCCGGTACAGCCCTGCGTGACGGCATCCTCGCCGGCTATTATCAATCCACTGCCGCGACCACCACGCAATTACGCTTTTATGATACTGGCGGGGATACTGGCGGACGCCCCGATCAGATCCAGACGCTTTACCAGCAAGCAGTGACCGAAGGCGCGCAGCAGATCATCGGTCCCTTGACCAAGGAATCCGTCGCCGCCCTGGCCGGCATGGGCAACTTCCAGATACCCGTGCTCGCACTCAACACCCTGGGCAACGAAACCAGCTCACCCGCGCAGTTCTATCAATTCAGCCTGTCACCCGAGGATGAAGCCAGCCAAGTGGCGGAACGCGCCTGGCTGGATGGACAACGTCGCGCCTTGGCACTGGTGCCCGAAGGCGCCTGGGGTGAACGGCTGTTGCAGGCCTTCACACAGCAATGGCAGATTCTGGGCGGTACGCTGTTGGAAGTGCAACGCTACGGTAGCGATCAGCGCAGCTACTCCAATGATGTGCGCAACCTGCTGAATATCGACGCCAGCGAGAAACGTCATCAGGCCATCAGCCGCTTGATCGGCCAACAACCGGAATTCGAACCCCGCCGGCGCCAGGATGCCGATTTCGTGTTCATGGTGGCCAGTGCCTCACAGGCACGTTTGCTGCGCCCGCTGCTGCGCTTCCATCATGCCTCGCATCTTCCGGCCTATACCACCTCTCACATTTATGAAGACACCGCCGATCATATTCTCGACACAGATTTGGATGGTCTGCGCTTCTGCGATATGCCCTGGGTATTGCCCGTTGAGCAGCCCGATGCGCGGCGCGCGGACATCCGGCGCCTGTGGCCAGACCGTGAACAGCGTTATACCCGCCTTTATGCCATGGGCATAGATGCCTTTCTGCTAACGCCCTATCTGAAAAATGAGCAGGCGAACATGCTCAACCGGCTGGATGGCGTTACCGGTACGCTGTATATGGATAACGCGCGACAGGTACACCGTCGTCTGCAATGGTCGGAAATCAAACAGGGCCGCATTGTATCGCTGCCCGCCCACAGCGCCCCGGAACCGGTTCAGGAAGGCACCGGCAATCTCGACACAACCTCATCACAGGATCTCACGGATGACTATCCTGCAACCGCCCCGGACTCAGGGGGCCAACGCTGAAGAACTGGCCTGTCGGTATCTGCTGCAACAGGGTTTGCGGCTGATAACACGCAACTACCATTGTCGCCAGGGTGAAATCGACCTGATCATGCGCGACACAGACAATCTGGTGTTCGTTGAGGTACGATACCGGCGCCAAAGCCGTTATGGTTCCGGCCTGGAGTCGGTGAACCGGCGCAAGCAGCAACGCATCGCGCACTGCGCCGCGCACTATCTTCACCGCCATCCGCGCGCAGGACAACTGGCCGCACGCTTCGATGTCGTCGCAGTGTCTCCGGATAGCGCGGGACCACGGATCGAATGGATACGCAACGCCTTTGAGGCCGATTGACCCTATAAACCACATTTGCCACGGAATCACACGGAAAAACACCGACAAGATCATAGGCTTCTCGCCGGCAGCCCATCACCCGCAAGGTGGTGAATAGTCGCTCCAGGAATGTACCGTGTTTCAGTGTCTTCCGTGTGTTTCCGTGGCTGAAATGATTTTTTTAGGTTGACTACCACAACAGCGAAACCGGAAATATGGATCTGCTCGCACGCATCACCCAAATGTTCAACGACAGCATTCATGCCAAGCAGCAGGCCATGAACGCGGTGGCGCCCGGCATTGCCCACGCCGCCGAGGCCATGACCCGCGCCATGCTGAGCGAGAACAAGGTACTCAGCTGCGGCAATGGCGGCTCGGCCGCGGACGCCCAGCATTTCTCCTCGGAAATGCTCAACCGCTTTGAAATGGAACGCCCCGGCCTGCCGGCCATCGCCCTCACCACCGACAGTTCCACCATCACGTCGATTGCCAACGATTATCAGTTCGAAGATATTTTCTCCAAACAGATCCGCGCACTCGGACAGCCCGGCGATATCCTGCTGGCAATCTCGACCAGCGGTAATTCCGCCAATATCATTAACGCCATCGATGCGGCGCATGATCGCGACATGGTGGTGGTTGCCCTGACCGGACGTGATGGCGGAATGATTTCCGATCTCCTCATCAACCAGGATGTCGAGATCCGCGTACCCGCCATGTCGACCGCACGGGTTCAGGAAATCCACATCCTCATCATCCACTGCCTGTGCGACCTGATCGATCATCAATTACTGGGACAAGAGGAATAGCCCCATGAACGTTTCACATCCCCTCGTAGTTTCCGCCCTGCTCCTGAATCTGCTGCTGCAGGGCTGCGCGCCGGTCCTGATCGGTGGCGCGGCCACCGGTGCCAGCGTCGCCCATGACCGCCGCACCGCCGGCAGTTATGTCGAAGATCAGTCCATTGAAATGAAGGCGGCCACCGCGATCAGCAATGAAGCCGAGCTTAAGCGTCAGGGACATCTCAATGTGACCAGCTTCAATATGATCGTACTGATCAGCGGCGAAGTCCCCAGCGAGGCACTGCGTCAGCGCGCCGGCGAACTCATCGGCGGCATCGAAAAGGTACGCCGCGTCCACAATGAACTCATGATCGCCGCGCCCAGCTCCATGATGACGCGCAGCAGCGACAGCCTGATCACCGCCAAGGTGAAGACCAGCCTGTTCAGCGTGAAAGGTTATGAAAACTTCGATCCCACCCGCGTCAAGGTCGTGACCGAAAACGGCACCGTGTTCCTGATGGGGTTACTGACCCGCGCCGAAGGCGCCGCGACCGCAATCACGGCCAGTGGTGTTGGTGGCGTTCAGCGGGTGGTGAAGTTGTTTGAGTATATGGATTAAATAGAACCCCTCTCCCTCAGGGAGAGGGCTCCCTCCCGTCATTGCGAGCGCAGCGTGGCAATCTCCTGACTCGTAGCTGCCCCTGTTCATCCACCCTCCCTTTCGCCCTCGCTGGGCGAGGTACTTTTCTTTGCTTCGCCAAAGAAAGAGCACCTAAAAGAAAGGCGACCCGAAGGCAGAATGAGGCCCCTCATTCAGATCGCAATCTCTGCCATTATTTTTCTTTTGCTCTCATGGCACTCCAAAAGAAAAAGATAGCCACAAGCAAAAATACTATACGCGGACCCCAAGCACCAAAAGACCTATACGAAAAATCAAATATGGGTATCGTAAGATTCCCGCACCCTGACTCACAAAGAGAAGGGTCGATAAATGTGTAAAACGCCAGCGCTACCATTGAAAAGCCGCAGATTACACTGAGAAGGAACCATGTTGATTTAATTATCTTGGCCCAGTTGTTATTCGTTAATTCACTGTCCATCTTCAATTGCCTGTTTGATTATTGGAGCGACTGTATGGTGGCTTAATCCGTCTGAACTGACTAGAGTCCCCTCTCCCCTCGTGGGAGAGGGCTAGGGAGAGGGGGAACGGCGTCAGCCGTTGTCTGTTTTCTTTGGCCTTCCGGCTTTACTAATTCATTTCACGCCAGCGATACACCATAGCTTTTGTTTCGCCCTTGCTGGGCGAGGTACTTTTCTTTGCTTCGCCAAAGAAAAAGTACCCAAAAGAAAGGCGACCCGAAGGCTTGCCCCGCTACGCGGGGTTCCCTGCGCTTCTCGCCCGTTTGCGCGCTCGCCTAACTCGGCGCTGCGCGCCTCAGACACGAGGCGAGCTGCTTCGCAAACGGGCTGCGATGCTCGGCTGTGCCTACGGGAAGTGGAAATTCAAAACCAATAAGGGTCCGGAGTCTACGACTCCGACCTCATAGGCGTGTAACTGTAAGTGTGTAGCCTGGATGCAGAACCGATGGACCGGAATCCGGGATAACGACAGATCAACTTTCCGTCGCATTCCTCGATGTTCCATGCGGGCTACGCTTGCTAGCGTCCCCTCTCCCCTCGCGGGAGAGGGCTAGGGAGAGGGGGAACGACGTCAGCCGTTGTCCGTTTTCTCTGGCCTGCTGGCTTTGTTAATTCATTTCACATCGGCGATACACCTTCACCGTCCTTTCGCCCTTGCTGGGCGAGGGACTTTTCTTTGCCTCGCCAAAGAAAAAGTACCCAAAAGAAAGGCGACCCGAAGGCTTGCCCCGCTACGCGGGGTTCCCTGCGCTTCTCGCCCGATTGCGCGCTCGCCTAACTCGGCGCTGCGCGCCTCAGACACGAGGCGAGCTTCTTCGCAAACGGGCTGCGATGCTCGGCTGCGCCTACGGGGGGTTGAAAGTCAAAACCAACAAGTGGCAGAGTCTACGACTCTGCCACTTGTTACTCGAACAAATTTGATTCGTAGCCTGGGTTGCACAAAGTGAAACCCGGGTTTTTCATTCGCTCAATCCAGATCACGCTAACTAGCCAATGAACCCACCTCTTACTGTTGATGTTGGCTTCAATATTTCAGTATCAAGTGCTTCTTTAATCAACTTAATAGTTTCTTCTTGGCTGTTCCCTGACACTAACCATCTGGCATTAGCTAAATGCCTAATCGTATCCGCGAGAACTATTCCCCACGCATCCTCTTCTTTAAGATCGCGATCACGAAATACATGTGGATTTAAAGAAACCCACAGGCCCTTCTCCGCGAACCAAGCCCTTATCACTTCCACTGAGTTCTCATCCCTTTCAGCGGCTGGTGGGATGGTTAATTCTTTCATCGAGTTAATTTCCTATAACACACAACGACCAGAACAAGGGACTACACTGTAAGGCGGGCGTTCTTGATGCTGTTATTAGATGTTTACTCATACATTTTCTTGGGTAGGCCAACCTTACCATTAGCGTCAACTACGAAATTATTTTCGATTTTAAAGTTCCCTGATATGCATCCATACAATCGTGCTAACAAGCTCCAAAGCTCGACAGCCTCAACAGACAATTCATCGAAATCTTTTTCTTTCCATTCAAACGTCTTCGGCGCCGTACCTTTTTTATTCCTTTTAATTTTTATTCCTGGCGCAGCAGTAAATTCATTATCGCCGACGCCAGCCCAACCGATATACCATGTTCCGTGCAACACATCGTTTCTCGTTTTAGTTAAATTTTGAACTCGATTTAAGATGTTGTTTATGTTCTTGATTTCTGCATCTGACAAGCCCTGCGTTTCAGCAACCAACGACATTACTTGGGCGCGCAAAGGGTCCGCAGTTAGATCAGCGAGAAGTATTTGCATGACTTTTTCGTTACGCAAACCTTCATTATTGAGGATTGCCATTATGATTAAGCGCAAATAGTTGCAAATATGCTCGAATTCAACAGCAAACTTACCTAGCGCAGCATACAAATCTTCTGTCTGCTCTTCATACTTCTTCTTGATATCTTCATCCATTGCTTTTGGTTCCGTGACTCCGTCCCATTACATCTAATAGGAAGGGTAGCCTGGGTTGAGCAAAAGCGAAACCCGGGTTTCACTGCGTTCAACCCAGGCTACGGAGAAAGGGTTTTGACTTCCAGCCCCGTAGGCGCAGCCGAGCATCGCAGGGGCAATAGGGGGAAGCGCGCCTCGTGTTTGAGCCGGTCGTGGTTTTCGGCCGGCGAGTTAGGCGCGCGCCGATTGCTCCGAGAAGCGCAGGGAACCCGCGCAGCGGGCAAGCCTTCGGGTCGCCTTTCTTTTGGGTAGCTTTTCTTTGGCGACACAAAGAAAAGTACCTCGCCCAGCGAGGGCGAAAGGAAGGTTCAGGTGTATCGCTGGCGTGAAATGAATTAGCGGAACCGGCAGGCCAGAGAAAACAGACAACGGCTGGCGCCGCTCCCCCTCTCCCTGGCCCTCTCCCGCGAGGGGAGAGGGGACTCTAGTCAGTCCAGCTACTTAAACCATCCTTCGGGTCGCCTTTCTTTTGGGTAGCTTTTCTTTGGCGAAGCAAAGAAAAGTACCTCGCCCAGCAAGGGCGAAAGAAAAGCTATGATGTATCGCTGACGTGAAATGAATTAACCACACCAGCAGCTTCGAAAAAACAAGCAACGGCTGGCGCCGCCCCCTCTCCCTAACCCTCTCCCGCGAGGGGAGAGGGTATAAAGACCTAACCTCCATCCTCCAACACCCGCTGATACAGCTCAACATCCGACTCACTGAAACAACAAGCCACAATCTCCCCAAAACGAGGCTCGAATTCGCGCATCACCCGCACCGCGATGCGTGTTGCCGCTTCCTTGGGATAGCCATACACCCCTGTGCTGATGGCAGGAAACGCAATCGAGTGCACGGCATTTTCCAGTGCGAGTTCGAAACAGCTGCGATAACAGGACTCCAGGAGTTCGGGCTCACTCTCTTCGCCGCCACGCCAGACCGGACCCACGGTGGAGATCACCCACTTGGCCGGTAGATTGAATCCCGGTGACAACCTGGCCTCGCCGGTCAGACAGCCGCCATGTGCGCGGTTGTATTCCTTCAACTGCGGCTCGGCGGCCCGGTGAATCGCGCCATCGACACCGCCGCCGCCCAGCAGCGATTCGCTGGCTGCATTCACGATAGCGTCGACGTTGAGTTTGGTGATATCACCCTGATGAACTCGGATCATGGACATTACCTCGCGCTCACGACTTACCAACCATTCGCTTTAAGCCTAGCAGGATACAGAGAGAGTGTTTTTTGCGTTCACGCCCCCGTCGGACGCGGCACTCCGCGCCTGAACGGTTGCCTGTGCTCAAAAATCGCTGAGCACAGGCTTTAAAACAACAATTTCCTTACCGTACCAACCTCGCGTTTAATCGCGGGGTTGGTCCATCCGACCTACATCTACTAGGACGAAGACAGTTATGTAGGGCGCAATAGCGCAGCGTATTGCGCCGGATGTTTTGAGCCAACCCATTCGGCGCATTACGGCCTTCGGCCTAATGCGCCCTACGAGGCGCGGATCAACATTGATAATTAATTTGGTTGTTATAGCTGAGCAAGCGCAACCCGGGTTTCACTACGTTCCACCCAGGCTACGGAGAAAGGGTTTTGACTTCCAGCCCCGTAGGCGCAGCCGAGCATCGCAGGGGCAATCGGGGAAAGCGCGCCTCGTGTTTGAGCCGGCCGTGGTTTTCGGCCGGCGAGTCAGGCGCGCGCCGATTGACCCGAGAAGCGCATGGAACCCGCGTAGCGGGCAAGCCTTCGGGTCGCCTTTCTTTTGGGTAGCTTTTCTTTGGCGAAGCAAAGAAAAGTGCCTCGCCCAGCATAGGGCGAAAGGAAGTTTCAGGTGTATCGCTGGCGTGAAATGAATTAACCACGCCAGCAGCTTCGAGAAAACAAGCAACGGCTGGCGCCGTTCCCCCTCTCCCTGGCCCTCTCCCACAATGGGAGAGGGGACGCTAATCAGTCCAGCTACTTAAACCATCCTTCGGGCACTCTTTCTTTTGCGAAGCAAAGAAAAGTACCTCGCCCAGCGAGGGCGAAAGATAAGCTGAGGTGTATCGCTGGTGTGAAATGAATGAGTAAAGCCGGAAGGCCAAAGAAAAAAGACAACGGCTGATGCCGTCGCCCCTCTCCCTAACCCTCTCCCACGAGGGGAGAGGGAACGATTCGGAGTTTCAAGTCATGACAGGAACAGGTTACTTGACCACCTTCAACGAAGGACGACTAACCCGTGGCGGGCTGTCAGGACTGTCCGGCGGCGGCTGGTCCTCGTCCTCATCTTCGTTGAACATCATGCCACGGCCGTTTTCCTGAGCGTAGATCGCCAGGACCGCGCCGATCGGTATGATCACTTGCATGGGGGTACCGCTGAAACGCGCATTGAACTCAATGCGGTCGTTGAAGATTTGCAGGCCGACGATCGCGCCCGGATTGATATTGAGCACGATCTTGCCCTTGTCGACATATTGCCGCGGCACTTCCACGCCGGCAGCCTCTGCATTCACCAGCAGATACGGCGTCAGCGCGTTACCCAGAATCCATTCGTTGATAGCGCGGATGAGATAGGGACGGCTGGAGGTCATATAACATCAGGTCCTAGGTTCTAGGGCCGAGGTGCTAGGAAAGCGCAGGATTGTCTTTTTTCTCGGCCCTAGAGCCTCGCACCTCGCACCTGATTTATTCACGCATCTCGATCTCGGCCTCGGTGAGGCTGAGTTTGAAGGATTCGCGGCGGAACACCCGCTCGGCATAGTCGAGTATCGGCTTGGCCTGTTTCGGCAGGTCGATCTTGTAATAGGGCAAACGCCACAGCAACGGGGCGACGTAACAGTCCATCAGGCTGAATTCATCGCCAAGGAAATACGGGAACGCCGCGAAGACATCGGCCGTCGAGGCAATGCTGTCGCGCAGCATCTTCTTGGCCTTGGCGGAGTTCTTCTCACCCTTGGATTCGATATCCGTGAGCAGGCTGTACCAATCCTTGTCGATGCGGTACATGGCCAGCCGTGACTTGGCACGCGACACCGGGTCTACCGGCATCAGCGGCGGATGTGGAAACCGCTCGTCCAGGTATTCCATGATGACACGGGAACCGTACAGCACCAGTTCACGATCCACCAGGGTGGGTACGGTCTGGTACGGGTTGAGATCAATCAGATCTTCCGGTTTGTTATCCGGATCGATATTCACGACCTCAACGGTGATGCTCTTTTCCGCCAGTACGATCCTGGTCCGGTGACTGTAAGGACACAGGGCGTCTGAAAACAGCGTCATCACTGAACGTCGATTGGCAACTAGGGCCATGGACGAATCTCCTCGTTCTTGGTCCGCTTATAACAGCGACAGGCGACACAGGCCAGGAACGCTTGGTTCCCGTCTGTGCCGCCTGTCGTACGTGACATCAATGTATATCTTTCCAGAACTCTTTCTTGAGCAGGTAGGCAACCACCAGGAACACCAGCAGGAAGAGGATCACTTTCACGCCCAGCGCCTTGCGTTCCAACTGCACCGGCTCACTGACATAGGCCAGGAAGGCGACCAGGTCACGCACATCCTTATCGAACTCGGCCGGCGTACGCGTACCCGGCTCAGCCAGTTCCAGGTGATCAAGGACTTCCTTGCTCTCGCCATCATGCTCGACGGTCTTGAACACCGGCTTTTGCACGCCTTGCAGTTCCCACAGGACATTCGGCATGCCGACGCTCGGGAACACGACATTGTTCACACCGAAAGGCCGCGACTCGTCGACATAGAAGGTACGCAGATAGGTGTACAACCAGTCCGCACCGCGGGAACGCGCGACCAGGGACAGATCCGGCGGCGCGGCGCCAAACCAGGCCTTGCCATCGGCACGGCTCATGGCGATGGTCATGGTGCTGCCGACCTTGTCGCTGGCGAACATCAGGTTCTCGATCACCTGATCGTCGGTCAGACCAATATCGCGGGCCATACGGTTGTAACGCTGGAACTGCGCGGAATGGCAACTCAGGCAGTAGTTCATGAACAACTTGGCACCGCGCTGCAGCGACTGGTTGTTGTGCAGATCGATGTCGGCCTTGTCCAGATGCACACCACCACCGGCCGCGAAGGTCAGAGTCGGCAGCAATACCAACAGAAAGCTCAGAATTATCTTTCTCATTTGCTTGTCACCCTTTCCGGAACCGGCTTGCACTTGTCCATCTTGGTGTAGATGGGCATCAGGAGGAAAAACGCCAGGTAATAGGTTGTTCCGATCTGTGCCAGCAACGTCATGCCAGGCGTTGCCGGCTGCGTGCCCAGATAACCCAGCACAATGAAATTCACCACAAACAATCCCAGCGCAGTCTTGTAGATCGGGCCACGATAGCGGATCGACTTGACCGGGCTGCGGTCCAGCCAGGGTAGGAAGAACAGGATCACCACCGCCGCACCCATGGCGATGACACCCCAGACCTGTGTGCCGGCGAAACTCGGCACCGCGCGCAGAATCGCGTAGAACGGCGTGAAGTACCAGACCGGCGCGATGTGCGGCGGGGTCTTCAATGGATCGGCCGGCTCGAAATTCGGCGGTTCCAGGAAGTAGCCACCCCCGTCCGGGATGAAGAATACGATGATCGCGAAGAAGATCAGGAACACCACCACGCCAACGATGTCCTTAACCGTGTAATACGGGTGGAAGGGAATACCGTCCAGCGGGATGCCATTGGCATCCTTCTTCTTCTTGATCTCGACACCATCGGGATTGTTCGAGCCGACTTCGTGCAGCGCCAGGATGTGCGCGACGATCAGGCCGATCAGCACCAGCGGCACCGCGGCAACATGGAACGCGAAGAAGCGATTCAAGGTGGCATCGGCGATCACGTAATCACCGCGAATCCAGATCGACAGGTCTTCACCGATGATCGGAATGGCGGCGAACAGGTTCACAATCACCTGCGCGCCCCAGAACGACATCTGACCCCAGGGCAGCAGATAACCGAAGAAGGCCTCGGCCATCAATGCCAGATAGATCATGCAACCGAAGATCCAGATCAGCTCGCGCGGTTTCTGATAGGAACCGTAGAGCATGCCGCGGAACATATGCAGATACACCACAATGAAGAACGCCGAGGCACCCGTCGAATGGACGTAGCGGATCAGCCAGCCCCACTCCACATCACGCATGATGTACTCGACCGAAGCAAAGGCACGCTCCGCGTCGGGCTTGTAGTTCATGGTGAGGAAGATACCGGATACCAGCTGGATCACCAGCACCAGCAGCGCCAATGAGCCAAAGAAGTACCAGAAGTTGAAGTTCTTCGGGGCGTAGTATTTGGCCAGGTGGTCATTCCACATGGCGCTGAGCGGGAAGCGATCATCGATCCAGCCGAGGATACCGCCCTGCCACTTATCGGTTCTTTCAGCACCCATGGTTATGCAACTCCTTGGTCGTCACCGATCAGGATCACCGACTCACCGACATAGCGGTGCGGCGGGACGATCAGGTTGGTGGGGGCCGGCAAACCGCTCTGAACGCGACCGGCGAGATCGAATTTCGAACCATGGCAGGGGCAGAAGAAACCGCCCTTCCAGTCCGGACCCATATCTTCCGGCGCGACTTCCGGCTTATAGGTCGGTGAGCAACCCAGGCGGGTGCAGATACCGACCATCACCAGGATCTCCGGCTTGATGGAACGGTAGGCATTCTTGGCATAGTCCGGCTGCTGCGGGACTTCGGAATTCGGGTCGGCACGCGTCGCATCCAGGCTCGCCAGGGCGTCCAGCATTTCCGGGGTGCGTTTCACCACCCACACCGGCTTGCCGCGCCATTCGACATTGATTTTCTGTCCGGGCTCCAGCTTGCTGATATCCGCTTCCACCGGCGCGCCTGCCGCGCGAGCACGTTCGCTCGGCGCCATCGAAGCCAGGAAAGGATATGCCACGTACACGGCACCAACACCACCTACAACCGAGGCGGCAGCGGTCAGAAAGCGACGCCGGCTGGTATCTACGCCATCAGTACTCATTAAGGCTCTCCAGGGTTGTCTGCTTTATAAATTCAGTTATTCGGCCTAGGGCCTCGGGGCAGCTGCAACGCCGCGCGGCGGCTGGACGTTTACAGGTCCGCGCAAAGGCGGGTAATTCTATACGATTTGGCGCGGACTGGCGCGTCCGATGGTTCCGGAGTGCGCCCCAGCAGCTCAACAAGCCGCATAGCTTCTATTAACTGCCACGGCAGGTCAAGCAAAGCGTCCCAGCTCATTGATTTATGCCGGATTATCCAGATCCAGGAATTCGTGCTCCAGACCGAAATGGGTGCTTAAGTGAGCCGCCAGCGCCTGAACACCGTAGCGTTCGGTGGCATGGTGGCCGGCCGCAAAGAAATGAATGCCAGCTTCGCGCGCCACGTGCACCGTGGGTTCGGAGATTTCGCCACTGATGAAGGCATCGAGGCCCAGTGCAGCGGCAGCATCAATATAAGACTGCGCGGCACCCGTGCACCAACCGACGCGGCGGATTTTGTGTTCGCCGCCGGCGATGAATTGCGGCGCGCGCCCGAGCACTGCAGCAATATGTGTCTCAAATGCTGCAGCGGCCCAGGCCTGCGGCAGCGTGCCATAACAGGCGATGTCTGGCCCAATGCCTGGCCCACGTCCGCTACCGAACCACCCCTCGACGGGAATGTTCAGCAGTGCACCCAATTGCGCGTTATTGCCCAGTTCAGGGTGCGCATCCAAAGGCAAATGGTATGCAAGCAGACTGATGTCGGCACCCAGCAAACTCGCCAGCCGGCGCCGTTTCATTCCAGTCACACAGGGATCCTCGCCCTTCCAGAAATAGCCATGATGCACCAACAGCGCATCGGCCCCGGCCGCGATCGCGGCATCAACCAACGCCTGACTGGCAGTGACACCGCTCACCAGTTTGCGTACTTCACGGCGACCCTCGACCTGCAGCCCATTCGGGCAATAGTCCTGGAAGTTGTCGATATTCAGCAGTTGATTGGTGTAACGGGTCAGTTCGTGGAGATTAATCATGACGACCTTTTTGTTGCTAAACTGCGGCGCACGTGCCACGCGGAACAGGGTATTCCAATCATGGTATTTCGCAAACTCATTACATTTCTCTTCCAGACCATTACCGTCGGTCTGGTCGCGGCCGCGGTGTTGCTGCTGCTCAAACCCGATCTGTTCCGCAACGAACCCGCTATCGTCGAAGTCCGCGAACATCAAAACAGCGCGCCCGCATCCATCCCCGCATCTATCAAGGGTGATTGGTCCGGGCCGGTCTCCTATGCCGATGCCGTCGAACGCGCCGCGCCCGCCGTGGTAAATGTCTACACCGCCAAGCTGATCACCCAGCAGGCGCATCCACTGCTCAACGATCCCCTGTTCCAGTATTTCTTCGGTGACACATACAGCGGCGATCGGCAACGTCTGCAGACCAGTCTGGGCTCGGGCGTGATTCTCAGCGCGCAGGGTTATGTGCTGACCAACAATCATGTCGTGGCCAACGCCGATCAGATTCAGGTCATGATCAGCGATGGCCGCAGTCTCCAGGCCACTGTGGTGGGTGTCGATCCCGATACCGATCTCGCCGTGCTCAAGATCGAAGCCGATGCGCTGCCCAGTATCATTGTCGGTAACTCCAATCAACTGCGCGTAGGCGATGTGGTGCTGGCCATCGGCAATCCCTTCGGTGTCGGCCAAACGGTGACACAAGGCATTGTCAGTGCCACCGGGCGCAATCAGCTCGGTATCAACACCTTCGAGAATTTCATCCAGACCGATGCCGCGATCAATCCCGGCAACTCCGGCGGCGCACTGATCAATGCCCACGGCGAACTGATCGGGATCAACACGGCGATCTTCAGCAAATCCGGTGGTTCGCAGGGCATTGGCTTCGCCATTCCCGAAAGCCTCGCCAAAGGCGTGATGAAACAAATCATCGAACACGGCGAAGTCGTGCGCGGCTGGTTGGGCATCGAGGCGCAGGATCTGACCCCGGCGCTGGCGAAATCATTCGGTATTGATTTGACACAGGGCGTACTGATCGCGGGCGTGTTGCGCGGCGGCCCGGCCGAACAGGCCGGTCTGCAGCCGGGCGATATTGTTACCGAGCTGGATGATCAGACCGTGAACAATGCCCGCGACTCCATGAACCGGATCGCCGAACATGCCCCCGGTTCAACACTCAAGCTCCGCGGCCTGCGGGACGGCAAGGCGTTCACGGCCGAGGCCAGCATCGGTCGGCGTCCGGCCGCGCAGTAAAGGGACGGACGAGAAGCAGCTATAATCTGTTGAAACCACACTGAGGGATAGTTCATGGCCACAAAACCTAACGCAGCAACCCGGTTCAGCTACGGCATGACATTGGTCTTACTGCTTGGCGCGTTCACTGTGAATGCGGAACCCATGAACACCGGCATGGAAATCACACCGCTGATCGGTTACCGATCCGGCGGCAACTTCGCTGACCCGAACAGTGGCGAGGACCTGGATCTCGACGAAGGTGGCAGTTACGGCCTGCTCCTGAATATCGATCACGATGCCAATACCCAATGGGAGTTTCTCTACAGTCATCAGGATTCCGAACTGCAACTCGCGCAGCTGTTCGTGGGGGAACGCGTCTTCGATCTGGATATAGACTATTTTTCTTTTGGCGGAACCTATGTCTGTAGAGATCCCCGTGTCGAGCCGTTCATCTCCGCCGGCATAGGGGTTACGCACATGTCACCCGAAGACGACCGGCTCGATTCGGAAACCCGCGCCATGCTGCAACTGGGGGGTGGTTACAAATTTTTCCTGACCAAAAATATCGGCCTGCGTCTTGAGGTGCGCGGCTACGCCACGGCACTGAGCAGCGATAGCGAAATATTCTGCGGCAATGGCGCCTGTATCGCCCGCGTCGATAGCAGCGGCTTCAGCCAATATGAAATCAATGCCGGCCTGAACGCACGTTTCTAAACGATGTTACAGCGCATCTTGTTCTCCATTATCGAGTCACCAACGCATCCGGATCTCTCGACAATCTATAACCGCCACAACATCACCGAAGTCCGCCTGACCTCGACCCGCAAGGCCATCAGCGCACTCAAGGATCAACAACCGGATTTCGTGGTAGCTGAATTCTTTTATGGTTACGGCAACAATTACGCCGGTGTTAACATCAGCAATCTGGATGTGTTTCTGTTCAGTCTGCAGAAATATGCGCCAAAGGCACGGATCATTGTGCTGGTGGATAAATCGGAGCGGCAATATGTCGACAAGCTGAGCGATATCCTGCCACTGCACGCCGTATTTACCCACCCTGTTTCCGCACAGGATGTCGAAGCAGCCTTGTTGTCCAGCACCGCTTATTGATGTTTACGTGATCAGATGACACGGGGTAGCCCGGATGAAGCGGAGCGGAACCCGGGGAAACAGCGGTCTTACCCCGGATAATCTGTCAGATAATTATTGAGCATTACATGATGGCATGACATAGATATGCTCGATTTAAGAACTTCGCCACCCTCTCCCCAACCCTCTCCCGCCCCGGCGGGAGAGGGGGGTTATCCCCTCTCCCCGCTTGCGGGGA
>Ga0180009_10002351_pt1 | contig 22266 bp, 17 predicted proteins | sample OS_PC_MetaG_FD_123537 | JGI IMG/M metagenome (GOLD analysis project Ga0180009, IMG submission 123537) | Groundwater microbial communities from the Aspo Hard Rock Laboratory (HRL) deep subsurface site, Sweden - OS_PC_MetaG | ecosystem: Environmental > Aquatic > Deep subsurface > Groundwater...
CCCATCCTACCAAAGCGCCGCCAATTCCTCCATCGACAGGCATGGCCCCATCGAAGTATGTTCTGGCTTCATTTCCGTCTGCGGAGAGGGGAGATGCCTGAGATCAGCTTTGACTTCCAGCAGTACATCAAGGAGCGCCGGGGGGCCGAGCAGGCGCTGGCCCGCAGCGGCGCGGCCTACGCCTACCCCGGCGACATGAAGGTGCTGAGGGCGCTCGGACGGGTCACGCCGGTCACCCTGGCGGTGGAGGCCACGGTCCGGCTGTGGAAGAACGTGGCCAAGAGCGAGATCCTCGGCACCTCGGTCAAGGTCACCGACAAACAGTTCCCGGAGCTCAACGCGCTGGCCACCCAGTGCGCCGAACGGCTCCACATCGCCACCCCCACGATCTACGTCTACCCCGACGTGGGCGTGCTCAACGCGCACACCTTCGGCACCAACGAGGACTCCTACATCGTGCTCAACGGCGTGCTGATCGACCACCTCAACACCGAGGAGCTGCGCTTCGTCGTCGGCCACGAGTGCGGGCACATCCAGAACAACCACGTGGTCTACATGACCGCCCTGTACTACCTGATGTACTCGGCCAACATGTTCGTGCGCTGGATCGTGACCCCCGCGGTGATGGCGCTTCAGGCCTGGATGCGACGGGCCGAGATCACCTGCGACCGCGCCGGCCTGATCTGCAGTGGCAGCCTCGACGCGGGGCTGGCGGCGCTGACCAAGCTCGCCCTCGGCTCGGCCAAGCTCGCCGAGCAGCTCAACGTCGACGAGTACCTCAAGCAGCTGGCCGAGAGCCAGGAGGGCGCCGGGCGGATGATGGAGCTGTTCCACAGCCACCCCTACCTGCCCAAGCGAGTCGAGGCGCTGCGGCTGTTCGCGCAGACGCACTACTTCCTCAAGGCCTCGGGGCAGGAGCCGGAGGGCGAGGAGGGCAGGAGCCTGGCCTGGTGCGACGCGAGGGTCAAGAAGCTGGTCTCCATCTTCGGCGGAAAGGGCAAGGCCGAAGAGACCGGAGAGGCCGAGGCTCCGAGCGACGAAGCGAGCGAGACCGAGGAGCGGAAGGACGCGCGGGAGGACGAGCAATGACCGGCGGAGCAGGCAACCCGATGATGATGGAGCGCTACCGTCAGCACAAGGAGCAGGTCAGCGCCGCCCTGGCGCGGATCGCGGCGCTGGCCGGCGAGCTGGGCATGCGCTCGCTGCAGGCCGACATCGAGGGCGTGCGGCTGCCCAAGCTCGCCGAGGACCGCTTCAACCTGGTGGTGCTGGGCGAGTTCAACCACGGCAAGTCCACCTTCGTCAACGCGCTGCTGGGCCAGGCGCTGCTGCCGGTCGGGATCACCCCGACCACGGCGACGATCAACCACATCGTGTGGGGCGAGGAGCCCAGGGCCCGGGCGGTGCTGCGCGACGGCGGCACCGAGGAGATCGACCCGGCGAACCTGGCCGACTACGTCACGCTCGACGGGGAGCACTCTGCCGGGATCCGCTACGTCGAGCTGAGCTACCCCGCCGAGATCCTGCGTAACAAGGTGACCCTGGTCGACACGCCGGGGGTCAACGACATCAACGAGGCCCGGGCCGACATCACCTACAGCTACATCCCGCGCGCCGACGCGGTGATCTTCCTGCTGGACAGCACCCAGGTGCTCAAGCGCAGCGAGCGCGCCTTCATCCAGCAGCGCTTGCTGCGGCGCAGCCGGGACAAGCTGATCTTCGCGCTGGGCAAGGCCGACCTGCTCGACGAGACGGAGCTGGCCGAGGCCATGGGCTTCGCCCTGGAGCACCTGGCCGAGCTGGTCGAGGACCCGGTCGTCTTCGCCATCAGCCCCAGGCAGCACCTGAGCGGCCAGCCCGAGCGCAGCGGCATGGAGCCGCTGTTCGCCTTCCTGCGCAGCTACCTCGACGAGCAGCGCGGGCGGGTGCTGCTGGACAACGCGCTGGCGGACGGCGTGCGCACCATCTCGTATATCCGCTCCAACGTCGGCATCAAGCTGGCCAGCCTGGAGCTGGACATCGAGGAGCTGACCAAGCGCATCCTCGAGGTCCGGCAGCGCCTCGACGGGACTCAGCAGCACCTGCGCGAGAACCTGCAGCGCATCGGCAACGAGGCGGAGGCGATCAAGGCCACCATCCGCCACGACCTGCGCCGCTTCGGCGAGGACTTCGGCAGCGCCCTGCCCCAGCAGATCGAGAAGGCTGACGCCTCCGACGTCAAGCGATACCTCGGCTTCTTCATCCAGGACAAGTTCAAGGAGTGGGCGGAGGCGGAGGGCGACAAGGCTGCCGAGTTGCTCGAGAACCTGGCCGAGGAGATCATCCAGATCACCAACCAGAACGTCCACAGCGTGATGGACGCCGTGGCGGCGGGTTTCGGACCGACGGAGACCAGGGTCGACCTGGAGGTCGACACCCTGCGCTACGACGTGGGGGTCTTCGCCCTCGGCGCGCTGGGCACCACCGTCTTCCTCTTCGTCAACACCTTCGTCGGCGGGCTGTTGACCCTCGCGGCGCCGGTGCTGGCGGTGGTGTTGCGAGAGAAGGTCGGGGCCAGGATCAAGGAGCAGGCGAGGGAACGCGCGCCCGAGGTGGTGCGCAAGGCGGCGGACGCGATCAAGCCTCGCTTCGAGGCGATCGTCGACGAGTTCGCCGACAAGCTGGAGGACTTCGTCACCAACGCCGGCGAGTCGTTGCACCGGGGCATCTCCGAGCTGCTGGACCAGGCGCTGGCCGAGCGCGGTGAGCGCCAGGACGACGCCAGCTCTGTCAACCAGATCCTCGACGGGCAGCAGGCCCGCCTGACCGAGGTCGAGCAGGAGCTGGCACAGATCCGCGCCTCGGTCTGGCAGGAGGCGAAGCCCGCCGAGGATGCTGTCGGCGAGCGCGAGTCCTGAGTCGCGAGCGGGGCGTGCCATGTCCTTTCTGGATCGTCTCGGGCAGAAGCTGGGTCAGCTCGTCGACGACATCGCCGTCCCCGATTCGATCCGTGAAGATCTGGAGCAGGGCAAGGCCGCGCTGGATGCCGGCGATCCTGGGCAGGCAGAGCGGCACCTGCGACGGGCGGTCCGGACGGCTCCGGACCACGCCCGCGCCTGGCACCTGCTTGGCCTGAGCGAGCTGCGGCAGGACCGGCCGGAGCTGGCGATCACCAGCCTGGGCCGTGCCCTGGAGCTGTCGGGCGACGATTTCACGCTGCTGCTGGCACTGGCCGAGGCCCAGCGAGCGGCGGACGAGACGCAGGCCGCCATCGCCAGCTACAAGCGCGCCCTCGCCGGTCGGGTGGACCAACGCCTGCTCGACCGGGTCTATGGCGGGCTGGGCGAGATCTACCTGGCGCAGGGCCAGGTGGACCGCGCGGTGCGCGAGCTGCGCAAGGCGGTGGCCTCCAGCCAGGGCCAGGACCTACGGCTGGTCGGCCTGCTCGGCCTGGCCCAGCTGGGGGACAGAGACCTGGACCTCGCCCGCCAGAGCCTCTCCCGCGCAGCGGCGGCGGTGCCACCCGATCGGGCGGTTCTGCTCGGGTTGGCCCGGGTGCTGCTCGAGCTTGCTCAGCCAGAGCAGGCGAGGCTCGCTGCCGTCCGCCTGCTGCAGGAGCACCCCAAGGACACCGATGCGCGATGCCTGCTCGCCCGAGCGCTGCTGGAGCAACGCAGCACGCAGGCCGCCCATCAGGAGCTACTCCAGGCTCTCGAGCAGTCACCCCGCTCGTTCGAGGTGCACCGGCTCCTGGCGCAGGTCCACCTCCAGGCCCACGACGTCCCCTCCGCTATCCGGCAGCTCCAGACCGCCCTTTCCTTTGAAACACACCCACCTGAGATGGGGACAGACCCCCGTCGCCAGTTATTGGCGCTGCTTCTGGAGCAGGGCATCGACACCCCACAAGGGGGGACAGACCCCTGTCTAACCGATGAAGCTCACAGGGTATTGGAGCGCGAGCCAGATGATTCGCTGGCGCTGGCCTGCCTCGCGGTGGGCAGCCCGACCGAGCGGGCCCGAGAGCTGGTGGCGCGGGCGCTGCAGTCCGCACAAACCTATTTTGTTCGCCTGGCCCAGGCCCAGGTGGAGCTCGCGGCCCCGGATGGGGACCTGGCCCTGGCCGGCACCGCCCTGCGTGCGGCGCTGCGGTTGAGCCCGGAGCGGGAGGCTGCGCGGAGGCTCCTGGCCCGCACATACGACCGGATGTCCGGTGGACCGGATCCCGGGGATGCACCCGTGGCCTTCTACCCCGCGCTGCGGCACATCCACCATCTGCTGAGCCAGCCGGGCCTGGCCCACCTGGCGCCGGAGGTGGTCAGGATCCAGGAGGTGTTCGACCGCCCGTTGCTGCTGGTGGTCATGGGCGAGTTCAACAGCGGCAAGTCCACGTTCGTGAACGCGCTCATCGGCGAGAAGGTGGCGCCGATGGGAGTGACCCCCACCACCGCCACCATCAACGTGCTGAAGTACGGCGAGCGCCGGGCCGCGCGGGTGCTGTGGCGCGACGACCGCGAGCAGGAGCTGTCGTGGGACGAAGTGGCCTCGTTCCTGCGCGGGCTGGACCGCCGACAGGCGCGTGCAATCCGCGTGGTGGAGCTGCTCTACCCGTCGGAAGAGCTGCTCCGGGTCAACGTGGTGGACACCCCGGGGCTCAACTCGATGATCGACGAGCACGAGGAGACCGCCCGCGAGTACATGACCCAGGCCGACGCGGTGATCTGGCTGTTCTGTGCCGGACAGGCCGGCAAGCAGACCGAGCTACAGGCGCTGGAGCTGCTGCGCCAGCACCGGCTCAAGACAGTGGGGGTGCTGAACAAGGTTGACTGCCTCGCCCCTGACGAGCTCGCGCAGGTGCTGGAGCACCTGCAGCAGGAGTTCTTGGAGCTGGTGGAGGCCGTGATCCCCGTCGCCGCCCGCCCTGCCCTCGAGGCGCTTGTGGCCGCGGACAGGCAACTGCTCGAGGAGAGTGGATTCCCCCAGCTGCGGCGGTTCTTGGAGCAGCAGATCTTCTCGGGCAGCCGGCGAATCAAGCGGGAGGTGTGCCAGCGCCGGCTGGACGAGGTGCTGCGCCAGGCCCTGGGTCAGGCCAGCCAGTTGGTGGGGAGAGCCGACCATGCGATCGACCAGGTGGATGCAGTCGGTCGCATCCTTCGCGATCAGCGTGAAGACCAGCAGTGGCTGGAGCGGGAACGGGCTCAGCTCCGTGCCTCCCTTCAGCAGGTGTACCAGGACGGCGCCGCGGAGGTGCTGGACTTCGTCCGCCCTCGACGCTGGGTCTTCGGCGAGCACCAGGCCACCCGCGCCGACCGGGATTTCTTGTTGGATTCCTTGATGGATGGCCTGATCAAGATGGGAGATGCCTCGGCCGCGCGGGTTGTCGAGCGGCTCGAACGATACCACCAGCAACAACAGGCCGAGCTTCGACCAACCCTGAGCGGGGGTCTGTCCCCCCTCTGCGTCCGGCTGGAGGCCCTGGAACAGGCGGTCCGGGACCGGCAGTCAGTGGTACGGCAGCAGGTCTATGGACGATATCAGGCATTCGCGCGTGGCTATCTGCAGGGGGGTCGGGTCGACCGCTTCTTCGAGCAGCAGCTGCCCAAGCTCGAGCTGGGGCAGGAGCCGGTCTACCGCGCCCTCGTGGCTGACAGCGTGGACCTGGACCGGGAGCTGTTGGCCCCGCTCGCGAGCTGGTATCGCGAGACGCTCGATGCTCTTCTGCTGCAACTGACCCGGCTGCGAACCGAGATCGATCTGGTCCGACTCGAGCAGGACCGACGGATCCTCGCCCCGCTGGCCGAGCTCCAACACCGCCTGGGCCGGATCGATGAGGTCGAGGCGTGCGACGAGCGGCCTTGATCCTGGGCATCGACGAGGCGGGGCGTGGGCCGGTGATCGGTCCCCTCGTTCTGTGCGGCGTGTGGCTGGCCCCGCCCGCGGAAACCCGATTGCGTGAGATCGGTGTCCAGGACTCCAAGGCTTTTGGCAGCACCTCGGCGGCTCGCCAGCAGCGCGCCGGGCTCGCCCAGCAGATCAGGCAGCACGCCGCCCACCTGACCGTCCTCGTGGTTGATGCAGCCGAGGTGGACCGCCGCGTGGGGTGCCACGGCCTCAACCTGATGGAGCAGGAGCTCGCCCGCGGGCTGATCGACACCGGCCCCCCTGCAGACTGCATCGTGGCGGACGGCGCCCGGCTGTTCGGGCCCCTCTGCAACACCTACCCCAACCTGGAAGCCTCGAACCACGCCGATTCGACCTGCCTCGCGGTCGCCGCCGCCTCCATCGTGGCCAAGGTCGAGCGCGACGCCCGCTTCCGGGCGATCGTCGATCCTCTGGAGCGCGTGCTAGACCAACCGATCCACGGCGGTGGCTACGCGAACCGGGGGACAGAGACGTTTCTGCGAGCCTATGTCGAGCGCTTCGGGCAGCTGCCGCCGCAGGTGCGTCACAGCTGGTCCTGGTCCGTGCTCCACGAGCTTGGTGTCAACCCAGCCGCTGGCCTGCCCCTGTTCTCGACCCCTCGCAACCGGGCAGTTAAAACGACATGATATTTTTCCTAATGACAGAATATGCTATTACAAATATATAGCTTGCCATTGACATTGCGACTGGTTTAGTTATAATCTAACTAAACAATGAGCCGGCACACGCCACTACACACGGACCTCTACCAGCTGACGATGACGCTGGGCTATCTGCGCCAGGGAATGGCCGAGACACCCGTGGTCTGCGAAGCGTTCGTGCGCCGCCTGCCGCCAAGACGAGCCTTCCTGCTGGCAGCGGGGCTGGCGAGCATCGTGGATTACCTGCGAGAGCTGCACTTCACAACCGCGCAGCTGGACTACCTGGCAAGCCTCGACGTCTTTCACCACCAGCTGGGCGACCCGCAGCTGCGCCGGCGCCTGCTCGAGCTGCGCTTTGAGGGAGATCTGTGGGCCATGCCCGAGGGCACGGTGGCCTTTGCCAACGAGCCGCTGCTACGGGTGGAGGCGCCGCTGTGGCAGGCTCAGCTGGTGGAGACCGCCCTGCTGTCGCTGTTGAACCACGCCACGGCAGTGGCGTCCAAGGCGGCTCGCATCGTGGCCGCAGCCCGAGGCGCCTCGGTGATGGAGTTCGGTACACGTCGCACCAACATCGACGCGGCCGTGCAGGCCGCACGGGCGGCCTACCTCGCCGGCTGCGTCGGCACCTCCAACGTCGAGGCCGGCATGCGCTACGGCATCCCGGTCCACGGCACAATGGCGCACATGTGGACCATGGTCCACGACTCCGAGCCCGCGGCCTTCGACAGCTACCTGGCGACCTACCCCCACCGCGCGACCCTGCTGGTCGACACCTATGACACCATCGACGGCACGCGTCGCGCCTGTGTTGCCGCGCGGGCTCACGGCAACCGCGAGGCGCTCGCCGCGGTCCGCGTCGACTCGGAGCTGTTCGACGCCGACGGACGCCCCACCGGCATCTGCCGTCGGGTGCGCCAGATACTGGACCAGGAGGGCTTCGGCCACACGCGCATCGTCGTCTCCGATGACCTGAACGAGGACCGCATCACGACGCTGCTGGAGGCCGACGAGCCGATCGATTCCTTTGGGGTCGGCACCGAACTCGTGACCTCGAAGGACGCACCGGCCCTCGGCGGCGTGTACAAGGTGGTCTGGGTCGGCGGCCGACGCGGGCGGCCCGTGCTGAAGCTCAGCCCCGGCAAGGTCACCTTCCCCGGCGCCCACCAGGTGTGGCGTCGCCACAACGAAGACGGCACGATCGCGAGCGATCTGCTCGCCCTGACGGACGAGGAGCCCCCGGGTCGCGCCCTGCTGCAGCCGATCCTGCGTCGAGGCCAGCTGGTGGCCCCGGACGAGGAGCTGTGTGACCTGCACCGACTGCGTCAGCGGGCGCGGGAGCAGATGGCACGGCTGCCGCAACGGACCATACTGGGACACGAACCGGCGCTCACGGTCACGCCATCTACACGCCTGCAGCAGCTGCAGGCCCAGGCGACGGCGAATTCCGGTCCTCGCGCCCCTGCGGGGCGCTCCGGGATGAAGCAGCGGAACTTGGCTGAGCAGAGAGGAGAGATCTGAGATGGCGATCAAGGACGCGGCGCGGCTGGTCGAGATGATCGTTGGCCGGATGCAGGACCAGGCAAGGCAGGCGGGCGTGGAGCGGGCCGAGGTGGACATCTCGGGGGGCATCGATAGCGCCGCCGTGGCCGCGCTCGCGGTCCGCGCCTTCGGCCCGGACAAGGTGGTCGGGGTCTACACCGCGATCCAATCGTCGGACGCCTCGCGACGTCGGGCGCGGCTGGTGGCTGCGCGCTTCGGCTTCCCCCTGGTCGAGCTCGATCTGTCCGATGTCTACCGCAGCATCGTCTCCGCCGCCCGGCAAGAGTTCAGCCGCCTCGGTCTGTCCTTCCCCGACGAGAGCGACCCGGCCCAGCGCACAGCGTTCGGTGGGCTGCGCAGCTGCCTGCGCGCACCGGTGGGACGGTTCGTCAACCGCGCATTCGGCGGCGGCATTCGGCAGGGCACCGGAAACCGCGACGAGGACGAGCTGCTGCGCTTCTACCAGAAGGGCGGCGACGGAGAAGTGGACTGCAACTGGATCGCGGGCCTGTTCAAGAGCGAGGTCTGGGAGCTGGCGGCCCACCTCGGGGTGCCGCAGGAGGTGATCGACGCCAGGCCATCCCCCGACCTGTGGGCAGTCGGCGAGAGCCACACCGACGAGGGCGAGCTGGAGCAGTTGACCGGCGTGGCCCTGACCTACACTCGTCCGGGGGGCCCGATGGGCACCATCGAATGGGCCAGCCGGCAAAACGAGCGAGACGGCTGCATCACCGGCAACTCCGCCGAGCTGCCCCCTGCCGGGCTGGGCTACGACGGGGACCAGGCCCGGGTGATCGCCGCGATACGCAAGATGGAGCGCGCGACCCGCCACAAGGCCCAGCCCCCTTCCCAACTGGCGCGGCAGGAGCTGCTGGCCGAGGGGGTCGTGGACTGACGAGACCAGTCCGGTGGGGCGGGTGGGTGGAGCAGACAACGAGAGGAGAAGACCGTGGACCGCACAGCTTTGCTGGCACAACTTGGGCAGGCGCTGCCGGTGCGGGTCGAGCGGACGCCACTGCCACCGAGCGGCAATGTGGGTCTCGTGGTGGTGGATGCGGTGCAGGGCTTCACCCGCCGTGGCAGTCTGTCCGACCCGGCCTCCATGGCGCCAATGGTGCGCGAGGTGAATCGATTCGTTCGCCGGCTCGACCGCGATCTGGGCCAGCGGCTCCGCGTGCTCGTGCTGCGCGATCGCCACGACCCCGATGTCCCGGAGCCACCCTACCCCCCACACTGCATCGCTGGCACCGGCGAGGAGCGGCTCGACCCCGATCTGGCCTGGCTCGCGGGTCGCGCCGCCATCGTGGACAAGGACTGCATCAACGGCTTCATCGGCGCCATGCGCCCGGTCGCCATCAATGGCGCATCTTTGGGCGAAAGCAGGCTGATCTGGCGCAACCTGCTGGTGGAATGGGTGCTCGAGCACCGGCTGCGGTCCCTGGTCCTGGTGGGAGACTGCACCGACATCTGCGTCTCGGATCTGGCCGTGGCGCTGCTCTCCGCCCGCAACCACGGCATGCTGACCCGAGCGACCAGCCACGAGCGCGCGACCTACATCCAGGCCATCACCGACTTCTCGGTCTACGTGCACGTTCCCGCGTGCGCCACCTTTGACCTGGACCCAGACACCGAGCTGCCACACGAGACGCAGCGCCACCCGGGGCCGGTTGCCCACCACGTTGGGCTGTGGCTGATGGCCAGCCGCGGCGCGAGGTTGATCAATGGGTTCGAGTCAGCCTGACCACCTTCGCCCACCCCGGCGGCCAGCGGGCCTTGCGCCCGGGCTGGTTTTCTGGTTGATTCGTCGAATCGACGGACCGTCGCCATGCGGATCCAGAGCGTTCTGATCGTACATCGAAAGAGCCTGTACCAGCTCTATGTCCAGGAGCACAAGGAACGCTCCGTGCGGCGCGCCATTCGGCGCAGGGATCCGGCGGCGCTGGCGCTCAAGAGCAGCCACCAGGCGCACGACGACGCGCTGGCGCAGGTCGAGCAAACCCTGCGCGCCCGTGGCATCGAGTTCGTCTCCCGCTGGCGCGCCCGCGTCCGCGCCACCCGGAGCTTCGACCTGGTGATCAGCCTGGGCGGCGATGGAAACCTCCTCGACATCGCCCACCGCGTGCTCGGCGCAACGCCGCTGGTCGGAATCAACTCCGATCCCAGCAAGAGCATCGGCGCCCTGTGCTACGGCGCCGCCGATTCCCTGCCCGACCTGCTGGATGGGCTGTTGGCGGGGCAAGTCCGCCCGGTCCAGGTCAACCGCATCCGCGTCCGCGTCGACGGTCAGGAGGTGCTCGGACCGACCCTCAACGACGTGCTCTTCGCCCACGAGAGCCCCGCCGGCCTGACCCGGTTCGACCGCGCGACGGTGCCCACGGGCAGTGCGCTACGAACCCTGCCGGAGCACAGCGCTTGGCGCTTCATCCACTATCGCGGCTCGGGCCTCTGGGTCTCCACCGCCATCGGCTCCACGGCGGCGATCCACTCGGCGGGCGGCAGCGTCATGCCGACCCGCTCCCGCCGGCTCCAGTTCCTGGTGCGCGAGCCCTTCGTGCCTCCAGGAGCCAGCGCGCCCCCGGACCTTCGCGGGTTCGTCAACTCCAATCATGCGCTGGTGCTGATCAACCGACTACGGCGCGGCATGCTGTGGGCAGACGGCGTGCACCACACTCTGAGCGTGACCTACGGACAACAGGTGATACTCGACAACCACCCGTCGCCGCTCCGCCTCGTGCTGCGGACCCGCTGATCGATCCGAATCCCCGGCCCCGCTACCAGTCAGCTCTCTCCAGCTGGAGTTCGAACCGCGCGGACTTGACCGGCGAGAGGCCCTCGAGCTTCAGCCGAGCCTCGCCGCGGGCCGGGACGTCGCGCAGCTCTCCCCACACCTTGCCCACGTCCTTGCCCTCGCGCATCACCGCCACCACCTTGACGTAGCGCAGCGGCCGCGGCGACTGGTTATGCAACGTCGCCGTCACCGTCAGCATCGGTCCGCGCCAGCTGCCCGAGGCCGCCGTGAACCGAATGAAGGGCCGAATGTCGGCCAGATCTCCGCCGGGGCTGGCCCTCCTCCTGGGCCACAGCACGAGCTGCCCCGCCTCATCGTCGAGGGTCACCTTGAAGTGCCGCAGGACGTTCATCCCCAGCAGACCGACCACATCACCCTTGGCGCAGGGATCGCACACCGCCACGGTCATCCCGCCCCCCAGGCGGGCCACGCCGAGAGTCACCGCCTCGATCACGGTGACGGCGCGGCGGACCATGCCATTCGCGGTGTGGGTCTCGATGGTCGGATCGCTGGTCGAGATGAACACACCCAGTCGACGAAGGGTGGCCTCGTCCACCGTCGTGAGGGTGGCGCCCGTATCGAACAGCATCTTCACCGAGGCGTGACTCGTCGGGCCATGCAGCACGACGGGGAGCACCACGGCGCTGCCCCTGCGCTCGAAGCGAACGCGCACCTCGCCCGGCAAGGGCGGCTCCAGCGCGCTGTCGGGCACGCTCAGATCGGGCGCGGCAGGTGCCGCCGGCACGGCGATGCCGGTGTCATTTTGACCGACGGGCACAGGGCCGGGGCCCTCGACCTGCTGTTCGACGGGCAGCAGGCTCGCGAGCCACTCGAACGACCGCTGCGCTCCGCGCACCACCGGGCTCTTGCGATCCCTGCCCACCGCTGCGGCGATGGACTCGACCCACCAGGCCCCATGCCGCGACAGCCGCCGCGCTGTCGTGGCCGGCGCCAGAAGCCCGGCGCCGACGATCGCAACCAGGTTCCCGATCACGATCAGCGACACCGTGGTCGGCCGCGTTGGCCTCGCTGTCTCCTCGCCACCCGATGACGTCTGGCTGGACGAACCTGACGGGCGCCGCAGGCTACGGATCCACGACGCCACGAGCGCCGGCAGGACGATCGCGCACAGCAGGCCGCATCCGAGCATCCACCACCGGTTCTCGCTCACCGCGGCCAGCAGGCTGCTGGTGACGGTGAAGCCGAGGACGAGCAACAGGAGGGCCGCCAGGGTCAGCAGGATCGTCCTGACCCCTCCCCGCCTGGCGGTCCGCGGGGTGGCGGCGGGTTGCGGCACGAGCTACCGGGCAGCCGGGCGGGGCGGGGTCGGCGGCCCCGACTCGATCTCGATGGCGGTGGCCAGCGGCGGCTGAATGCGCTGCTGCAGCGCGCCGAGGATGTCCACGCCCAGCGTGGCCTTGATCTGCTCCGCGGCGCTGATCACCTTGGGCGCCAGCCCGTCGCCGCTCTGGCCCACGCCGAGCACCGTGATCTTGTCCACCTTCACCGCCTCCACCGTGTGGGTCATGGTCTCGACCAGGCGCTGCAGCTTCTGCAGCAGGAACACATCCCGCGCATTATCGCCGGCCTGCTTCCAGGCCGCGGTGATCTGCGACAGCACCTGCACGTTGGCCTTGCCCTCCTCCACGATCTTGGCCGCCTGTCCGCGGGCGTCGTTGATCGTCGCCTCCATCTGCGCCCGCGCCGGCTCGATGATGTCGGCCTCGAGCCGGCGCTTCACCTGCTCGATGCGGGCCTTCTGCACCTCGACCTCGGCCTGTGCCTGCGCCACGTCCGCCGCGATCTCGCCCTTCTGCTCGGCCACCAGGGCCGCCCGCTGGGTCTGGGCGTCGGCGATCTTGCGCTTGACGTCCGCCTCCATGGTACGGATAGCGGCGGCGATGCGCACCAGCTCGGTCTCCTGCACGTTGGTGGCGTCCTTCACCACGCTGGCCGCCTTGTTGTTGGCCTCGGCGATCACGGCGTCCCGGCGGATCTCTGCGCCCTTGATGCGGCCGATGCTGTCCAGATAGCCCACCTCGTCGGAGACGTTCTGGATCTTCAACGTGTCCAGCACAATGCCCAGACGGTTGAGGTCGTTGTCCGCCTCGTCCATCAGCTGGCGGGCGAAGGCCAGCTTGTCCTCGTTGACCTGCTCCGGCGTCAGCTTGGCCAGCACGCCGCGCAGGTTGCCCTCCAGGGTCTCCTTGGCGATGGACATGATCTCCGGACGGCCCTTGCCCAGCAACCGCTCCACGGCGGCGCCCAGGATCGGCTCCACGCCGGCCACCTTGATGTTGGCCACGCCCTCCACGTTGAGCGGGATGCCGCCGTGCGAGTAGGCACCGCGCACCGAGACGTTGATCGCCATGTTGGTCAGGTCCATACGGTCCACCACCTCGATCAGCGGAAGCTTGAGCTTGCGCCCGCCGCGGATCACCTTGTAGCCGACCTTGCGCTGGCCGACCCGGCGGTGGGCGCCGGAGAAGATCAGCACCTCGTTGGGCTGGCAGATGAAGAGCATCTTCTTCACCAGGATGATGATGGCGAGCAGCGCCACCGCCAAGATGATGATCAGAGTGATTCCCATTTCGGTTCTCCTGTCTTCGCGCCTGTTTCGCGCCTTCGCCGCTTCGTTGTTTCAGCTACCTTTGTCACCGTCACGCTCTCGGCGCCCCTACTGGGCCGGCGGCTGCGTGACCCTCGGACGGGTCAGCCCTGTCCTCACCTGCGCGGCGTGTCCGTTCTTGGGGCTCAGCAGCTGGGCCACGTCGACGCCGGTGGAATCCTTGAGCGAGCGGAGGATCGCGGTCACCGTCGCCGGGAACCCCGCCACGTAGTTGGGCAACGCCGAGCCGTCGCCCGGATCGATGATGTTGACCTCGCCCACCTTCAGCGCGCCGAGGCCCCTGACGATAGTGGCCATCAGCTGCTCGATCTGCTGGATCAGGAAGATGTCCCGCGCATCAGGTCCGGCGTCGGCCCAGGTCTTGGCCAGCATCTGGAGCACCTGCGCCAGGGCCTTGCCGTCCTCCTGGATCGGTGATGCCTCTCCCTTGGCGATCAGCTCGCGCGCCCGGCGCTCGGTGTCGGCCGGGATCACCACGTCGGCCTGCAGCCGGATCTGCTCCAGCTCCAGTCGTATCTGCTGCAGCTCGTGCTCCGCCTCGGCACGGGCCTGCTCGCCGGCGGCCTTGGCCCGTCGCAGCTCGGACTCGGCCTGGGCCTCCAGCTCGGCCGTGATGCGGCGCTGATCGTTGCGCTTCTGGATGATTGCCCGCTCGGCGTCCTTGCGCGCCACCTCGCCCGCCGCCTTGGCGTCGGCCGACTTCTTGTTGGCCTCGTTCTTGGCGTTGGACTCCGCGATCTCTGCCTCCTTGATCACGTTGGCGATGCTGGCGCGGCCGATGCTCTCGAGATACTGCACGTCGTCCGCGACGTGCTGGATCTTGAGCGTGTCGAGCATCAGCCCCAGCTTCTCGAAATCGGCCTCGACGTCGTCAGCCAGGGTTTCGGCGAACTTGAGTCGGTTCTCGTTGACCTCCTCCGGCGTCAGCGTCGCCAGCACGCCGCGCAGGGTGCCCTCCAGCGTCTCGCGCGCCACCGAATGGACCTGCGAGCGGTCCTTGCCCAGGAAGCGCTCGATGGCGTTGTTGATGAAGCTGAGGTCCGAGGAGATCTTCACGTTGGCGATCGCCCTCACCGACAGGGGGATGCCGCCCTTGGAGTAGGCCTGCGTCACCGCCACCTCGATCGGGATGGTGGTCATGTCCATCCGATCGACTCGCTCGATCAGGGGGATGCGCCAGGCACGGCCGCCGAAGATCACTCGCCATCCGACCAGTGAGCCATCGGCGAGGCGTCGATTGCGTCCGGAGAAGATCAACACCTCGTTGGGGCGCGATATGTAGAGGAACTTTCGCATGATGAAGAACAGCAACAGCAGCCCGACTCCAATCCCCACCGCCCAGCCTGCCCAGGCCACCAGCTGCTCCAGCTCCCCTGCCCGTGTAAGTGCCTCCATATCAGCCTCCATTTGCCCGGGCATCGCCCGCGGCTCGGTTTGTCCTTCGTGGCTCGGTTGTGCTTAGTTGTCTTTCAGGTCCACAGATTCCAGCTCCGGCGCGGGCTCCACCAGCGCCACGCTGCCCTCGATGTCGATCACCAGCACGGTGCGGCCCCTGGCCACCTCGTGGTCCGCATCACAGCGGGCGATCAGGTCGATGGTCTGCCCCTTGACCTTGAGGCGGATCTTGCCCCGATTTCCCGCCTCGATCGGCAGCAGCACCTTCGCTTCCTGGCCGCGGAAGTCCTCCACGGTCACGGCCAGGCCAACCTCGGCCTTCTTCAACCGCTGGATGATGAAGGCCGCAGCGAAGCCGGTCAACGTCCCCATGCCCACCGAGGTGACGAGCACGCCCCACTTGCCAGCCAGCGCCAGCAGCGTGAGCACGATGCCGGTGACACCGAAGAAGCAGAGGAAGAACACCCAGAAGCGCACGCTCAGGAACGGGATCCAGAAGTCACTCAGGCTCACCCCGTGTGCATCCGCCTCGATGGCAGCGTCTCCATCGGCGTCCGCATCCGCAGCCACGTCTGCATCCGCATCCGCGTCCACGTCGGCGTCCACGTCCGCATCCACGTCCACGTCCGCATCCATGTCAACGTCAACGCCTCCGACGTCGATGTCGGCATGGGCGTCCAGGTCCAGATGCACATCGTGGTCGACGTCGGCATCGTGACCACCATGGCCGCCGAGAAACAACGAAGCGCCCAGCAAGATGCCACCGATGATAAAGGCAGCGACATACACATACAGAAGCAACATGGCTCACCTCACCTTGTGGTCCCGCTCTGCAGGCTATGCTGTTTGCCTGCAACCTAGTAAGATTCTGTCGTGGTGGGTAGGGAAGAGAAGGTTAAACTGAGTTCGCCCAAATATACATCCCCAAGAGGCGACACTGCGAAAGTGAGTGGCCCAATGACCAAGCTCCGCCGGCCAGAAACGCAGAAAGTAGCTGAATTCCTTTACGACCTCTTGGTCGCCAACGCTCCAACCAGAGACTTTGCGAAGCGGGTTGCCGAGCATATGGACCTGCCCTATCCGTCTCTTGCCCGCTACTGGCAGGGGCGAGCTGCCTTCCCCGCCGGCCTGGTCCGGCCGCTGTTCATGGCCACCGACCTGAACCTCCGCGTTGCGGAGTTCTTCCTGCTCGAGGGGACAGACTACTGCCTGGAGCGGAAGGGAGGTGGGGACAGAGCACTTGACATCCAGCGTGATCTCATGGTGCTCAACCAGATGGAGGGAGAGATCAGCGGGCTCTACCTCAAGGCCACAGACAAGAACGGCGATGCGGGGGAGACGATCAGCTACACGGAGGCGAGGCAACTTGCAGAGGGCCTACGCAAGCTATCACGCATCGCCGAGGACCTTCGACTGGTCATCAAGTCGATGCATGAGCTCTCCTGATCTGTGTGCGATCAGTAGGCCGAGGTGGCCTTGTCCGAGGGCGGCCTCTTCTTCGCCTTCGTGGCCTTCTTGGCCGGCTTGACCGGTTTGGCCCTGGCCTTGCGACTGGCCGCCTCGCGCGCTCGGAGCCTGGCGAGCTCCGTCCCCAGATAGTTGGCCAGGGCGGGGTAGCGCTTCTGCGCCTTGAAAAGTGCGGTCTCGCCACCGTGTGCGATCTCCTCGATGCACGGGCGGATGGCCGCGCCGACCTCCTTCGCCAGGTCTGAACGAAGCCTCAGCGCTCGATCATAGTAGCTCAGGGCCAGCTCGCACCTTCGCGCCGCGACGGCGGCGTTGGCCAGGGTCCAGAGCTTTTGCGCGCCGCTGTCGTCGTCCTTCTCAACCTTGTCGGCGGCCCGATCCAACACGAGCTCCTGCGGCGCCTCTTTTGCCGCCATGACAGGAGCCGGGGCAGCAGCAGACCTGGGACGAGGCCGACGTGCCACAACGCGCTTTCGCTTGGGGCGCTTGGGTGGTGACTGATCCGCGGCCAGAGCCCGCCCGACGCGGGCCTGGTCACTGGCGTATGTACTCCTGGCACCACCACTGCCGGCCTTCCAGAGCCCTCGCGTTCCGACATGTCGCCGGTTGTCCGAAGGAGCCTGCGCCTCAGCTTCTCCCCGGGGGATGTTTGCCGCCTGGTTCGCCAGGGGCACCTTGACCTGGGCCCACTTCTCGGCATTCACACGCGTCGCCCGCGCAGGGCGGTCGGCGCGCGCGCCACCGGAGGAGATCGATGCCGTGGGGTCCTGCTTCTTCTCGAAGTCGTCGAGCGCCCCCTTCTCCTGCGCATGCCCCAACTCAACCTGTGGCTGCACCTCGGCTGCCCGCTCCTCATCCCGCAGCGGGACGCCCTCGGCGCGATGGATCACTTCTGGCAGAGCATTGTCAGGTATGGGCCGCGTTGAAGGCGGCGAGCTTTGACGGTACGCATAGAAGCTGATCCCGACCACGACCAGCAGGGTGACCGCCGCGGTCATGGCGGGATGCACCACCAGAAAACGCATTGACTCTACCAGTCGGGCCAACAGCGAAGGACGCTCCCCCCGCAGGCGATCCGAGGCAGCCTTGACCAGGTCTTGGGCCAGGTGGGAGGGCGGATCCAGGAGCGGCAGCTTTCGAATGGCAGCACAGGTTTGCTGCATGGCTGCCAGCTCCTCCGAGCACTGCCCACAACGCTCGAGGTGGCCCTCGAGGGACGAGGCCAGCTCTGCATCGAGCTCTTGATAGAGATAGTCGATCAAGAGTCGGTTTGCGTGTGTACAGTCCATCTCTTCTCAGCCTGCGCCAGTTGCTCTCAGTCCGCAAGCACCTCTCTGGCCATTGCGTTTGTCAAACAAATCATACACATCGATGCAACATCCTGCACCACCCTTCAGGGCCACTCCTGGCGCCGTTCTTGGCGGCATGCTGCAAAACTTCGCTAACATCCAATAGAAACGACGATCTTGGCCGAAAGTTCTACATCATCGGCAAGTCTCACGGAATCACGATGTTGCAAGGCGATCGCGAGCGAGCCGCTCTTGATCAGGATAGGCCAGGCCACATGCGGCGGCAAAAAGTCGGCGAAGCTCACAGGCTCTCCTTCTTGAACCACAAGGGTGCTCTCCCTTCCTGCTCGTCAACTCCGGTGCCGGCGGAGCAGACAGGCTGAGGTCGTCGACGAAACAACAGCTCTCAGAGAACGTCCCTCAAGCGCAGCGCCCTGACCGCCTCGACGGACACCGCGCAGATGAGTAACAGGGCGAGGTTCGTCCAGAAGAGCTCGTTGTGCGTCTCCCGGAAGTAGAGATAGAACGCACGACCGAGCGCTATCCCACCCAGCCCCCCCGTCAACAACCTCACTGCGTTCGACCCGCTGGCGCCCAAACGTCCGCGTGCCCAGTCGATGAGCATCGGCAACTCGCCAACGAACACGACCAACCAGTCCCCCCAGTCCCACGGCCCAATCGCAGCCATGCACTGCAACGCGAGGGTAACAAGAAGGACCGGGTAGAGCGCGAGACACCGTGCACAGACAGCAAGGTGTCTCTGTCCCCATGGAAGCAAAACGCACCCGTCAAGGTTGTCCCGACGATGATGCGCAAGCGCCATGATGTGCACTATCGAGTGAGGTCGCCGCACCGGGGTCCTGCTCCGCCAGCGGCCAGTGCCGCTGTGAGGTGGCCATACTCCTCGACAGTGAGTGTCTCCGCCCTCCGCGAACCTTCGAGGCCCGCAGCCGCCAAGGCCTGCCCGACTCGGTCTGGGCCAAATCGGGAGGTCAGCGCATTCCGGACCATCTTGCGGCGGACTCGAAAAGCCGCCCGCACGACTTCCTGGAACAGTGTGTCTTCGCAGGGCGAGCGCGGCATCTCCCGCATGACCAACAGCACCACAGCAGAGTCAACACGTGGTTTCGGGACGAAGGCCCCCGCGGAAACAGTGAAGCACCTCCGGACGTCGGCGAACTGTTGGCAAATGACGGAGGGAATCCCATAGGCGCGGGTGCCCGGGCCTGCCACGATACGGTCTGCAAGCTCCCGCTGGAACATCAGCGTCGCCTGACCAACGCTGTGCCTGTGGGTCATCAGATGAAACAAGAGTGGACTCGAGATGTTGTAGGGCAAGTTGCCCACGACCTTGACTGGCAAGTCACTGGTGGCCGAGTAGTCGAAGGTCAGAGCGTTCTCCTCCGCAATCTCGACATTGCTGGCGCTCGCGAATTCGTTTCGCAGGACTGCCACGAGGTCTCTGTCCCTCTCGATCGCGATAACTCGCCGTGCCAGACCCGCGAGCGCGTCGGTGATGGTTCCTACTCCCGCGCCGATTTCAATCACGGTATCCGTATCTGTAATGTCAGAGACGTCAATGATACGAGCTACGGTGGCTGGGTCGTTCAGAAAGCACTGCCCCCACGCCTTCTTTGGTCGCAAACCATAGCGCCGGAGTATTGTCGAGGGCGATACCATTGCCATTTCACAAGGGAAGCCGTGGCGCCGCGTTGAGATCCAAGCCGTCTTTCTCTCCTCGGATGAGATGCTCTGTCCCGACCGCGGCGATCATGGCTGCATTGTCGGTGCATAGCCCAACAGGAGGGATCTTGATCGAAACCCCCTCTGCTTCTGCGTGTTTCGTAAGCGAAACACGAATCGCTGAGTTGGCCAGAACACCACCAGCAGCCACCAACTCCCTGACCCTGTGCATGCGGAGGCCCTGCATGGACTTGCGGACGAGCACGTCTGCCACTGCGGTCTGGAAGCTCGCGCACAGGTCACAGAGTTGCCGCCCTGAAGGGACACCATGCTTGCGAACATGAACCGCCATGGCCGTCTTGAGGCCACTGAACGAGAAGTCAAGCTCGGTCTTTTGTGGGAGCGCCCGCGGAAAGCGGATGGCATCGCCGTTTCCATCGGCAGCAAGTGCTTCGATGACAGGCCCACCCGGATAGCCCAATCCCAATAGTTTAGAGACCTTGTCGAACGCCTCGCCGGCTGCATCATCCCGCGACCGCCCCACCACCCTGTACTCGCCAAACCCCTCCACCAAGACCAAGAGCGTATGTCCTCCAGAGACCAACAGAGCCAGGTGCCGTCCACAGGGAGGGTCTGTCCCCAGCCGAGACGAGTGGAGGTGGCCCTCGAGATGGTTGATACCAATCAGTGGAAGGCTGGCGACATAGGCCAGAGCCTTCGCCATTTGGATCCCGACGAGAAGGGCCCCGACCAGGCCCGGACCCCGCGTGACCGCAACGCCGTCGAGATCAGACAACTCGACGCCTGCGACCGCCAGCGCACGGCGAACGACATGGGTGATGTTCTGCAGGTGGTGGCGCGACGCCAGCTCCGGCACCACACCGCCATATGGCTCATGAACCTTGACCTGTGACGAAACGACGTTCGACAGAATCTCTGTCCCCTCATGCACGACTGCCGCAGCTGTCTCGTCGCAGGAAGATTCGATGCCTAGAACCAGCAAGTCTAGAGGGTCTTGAGCACGTTACGAATGTCCTTCACGTAGCGGCAGTCGGGGCATTCGCTGACAAAAATCTCGTATGCTTGGCGCGCCTCGGCCTTCTTGCCCCTCTCCTGGAGAGCAGCTCCCAGCACCAACTGAGCATAGGGCGCCTTGGGATTGGCCGCGACTGCCGTCTTGGCGAGCTTCGTTGCTGTGGCCATTCTCCCCGCCTCCATGTGAGCCAGGGCCAGTTCCTGCAGCGCCTCCCACCCCTGTGGATTGGCCTTCACTGCCTTCGCCAGCACCTTCATCGCCTGAGCTTTCTTACGGCCCTTGATCAACTCCCGGGCCTCGGCCAGGAGGGACGTGTAGGAATCGCCGCCTGCCGTGGGAGTGGAATCCGGGGCCTTTGCCGCGGCAGCCGCCGCATCCTTGGGCGCTGCCATGCCCGCGTCAGGCTGACCCTGTGCGACCACAGCGGCGTCAGCTGCGCTGGGCGCTGTGGCGGGCAGCTTCGACCCCTTCCTGCCGCCCAGAAGATACTGTTCCTCTCCATTGTTGACCGGTCGCGCTGGTGCCGTGACCGGCCGCTTGGCCAAGACCTTCGGGTCGACCTGAAGCTCCTTGGGACCGTCACCGACATAGGGCGAGGTGGTGAGATGATAGACGGCGAAGCCTCCTCCCACCACCGCCAGCAACAGAGTTGTTATTGCCACCCACTTGGCCTTGGACCCCCGCCGTGGTTCATCATCCATGTAGGAGTCGTCGAGAAACTCGTCTGCCTGGTAGTCCGAGGCGAAGAACGCTTCATCCTTGACGTTGATGGATGCCTCGTTGGGATCCGCCTTTCCACCACGGAGCGCGGCTTCCAGCGCCGCCTCGTTCACCGCGCCGTTCTCCGGCGGTTGTTCAGGCTGCTTGACCTCGCCTTTGCCCTCGACCCGCCCTCCCCCTGGGAAGGGGATGACATGGCCTCGCTTGTCGTCCAGCTGGCCGTCATGGTCGTCAGCCAACCACTGGTCAAGCTCGGCCTCTTCATCAACCGCCTGGGAGACTGGCCCCGCGGCAGCCACTTCGCTGGCGGAATCCTCGACCATGGAGGCCGGAGCCTGCACCTCGTCCTGCTTGTCTGCCTGCTCAAGCCTGGCCACATCCATCGGCTCGACTGCCTCTGGCTTGACCACCTCCACCGCCTCAACTGCCTCAACTGCCTCAACCGGCTCGCCTGTCGGCTCACCTGCCTCTGCTCCAGCAACCGCGGCGCGGACATCGGAGATCGCGCTGGCGGGTTCCTCCAATGACGAGTCGACGGCGGCGGGTTCGACAAGTGGACCGGCGACTTCGACACTCCCATGAGATGGGCTGCTGACTGACTGCGTCTCGAGGTCTCCGCTGACTGACTGCGTCTCGAGGTCTCTGTCCCCGGGCCCGGTTTCCCACGACACGACATGCTCAACGAAGCCGACCTGTGTCTTGGACGCGCTCAGTTGCTGCACGTCCTCGGAGGGAACCGCTTCCGGATGGACAGCCCCCTCGAGCGCTTGGGCAAATGCATCACCGACGGAGAGGTCGACATTGGGAAGCCCCCGCAGTGTGTCGCGCTTGGTCTCGGTGACTTCAGCAGCCTCTTCCCATTTCTCTTGGTGAGGGCGGACAGGGCCTGTGGACACATCGAAGACCAGCCCCTCAAAGAAGAGTTTGCTTATGATATCGAGCGTTTCAAGATCTCCAAACTCGCTATCGTCCACCACCTGCATCAAAGTACGCCGACGGTCAAAAAGCCGCAGGATACCATTCACCTCGTCGGGGATCTCCCCCAGCCGATCCGCCAGCTCCTCATAGTCAACCTCGAACACCGTGTCTATGGGGGGCAGTTGCTCAAGAAGCCGACCCCACTCATCAACACGCCGCATGCCCTCCATCAACAGGGCCTGGTTCGACCGCTGGATCACATC
>Ga0180009_10002352_pt1 | contig 22264 bp, 22 predicted proteins | sample OS_PC_MetaG_FD_123537 | JGI IMG/M metagenome (GOLD analysis project Ga0180009, IMG submission 123537) | Groundwater microbial communities from the Aspo Hard Rock Laboratory (HRL) deep subsurface site, Sweden - OS_PC_MetaG | ecosystem: Environmental > Aquatic > Deep subsurface > Groundwater...
TCGATACCATTTTTTGTCGCCCAACGTTCCCGACTTTCCCTCACCTAGCGTTAGGTGAGGGAAAGCCACTGATGTTCAATATCCGCAGATTTATCAAACAGCACCGTTTCCAGGTATACGACGAACTCTGTTTAGCAAGTTTACCGATACTTGTGTATAACGGCGAGTGCTCTGCGTGGGAATGCCGCTTTAGACGCTCTGCGTCGACTGCAGCGGGCAATCGGATTAAGAAACTTAGAGAATGTATCGTTGCTCTTGTCGGGATTATCGACCTCTGGGGACGCAGAGCGTCCCGGGATGCATTCCCACGCAGAGCATAGGAACGATGAAAAAAATCAATATATCTATCAATTTTCAGCCATAGTAAATTGTTTTATTTGGCTATTTCGTGGGGATACCTCAGCTCCAGCCCCCTTTAACTTTATAGGGAGACTGGAGAGGCTACATCGTCTGATGAAAAGCCGTTACTCCGAGGCGAGGTAATGAGCCGACCCCATCGGGCCTTCATAGTTTATACCTTCGCGAAAAAAAGCCAAAGGGTTCGCTGCGATGTCTCTCGCAGCCAAAAACTGTGCATAATAATTACGCGACGCGAATCCGAAAATCGGACTGTTGTATCGTTCGACGATTTGTTCGAAATCGTGGCCAACTTGATTTTGTGCACGCGACATTCCGCCGATTCCGTGATTATAAGAAGTCACCGCAGTCGGCCAATCGTTGAGTTTGTTGTAAGCATACTTTAGATAACGAGCCGCGCCATGAGCCGAGGCGATCGGATCGTGCCGCCGATCGGGTCTGTTTTTACCCGGCATAAATGTTTCGGCGGCTCCTTTCGTAAACTGCCACATGCCGACCGCGCCGGCGTGAGATTTTGCGGAAGCTTGAAATGACGACTCGACATGCGGCAAATAGGCGAAATCCTCCGGCAAATTATATTCGCGGAAAATTCGTCTAAATTGCGCATCATAACGACCGCTGATCTCCATGCCGCGTTTAAAGCGTTCTTTAATGCCGCGTTGCGAACGTAATCTTTGACTGGCTTCAGGCAAAATCTCATGCAAATTGCCTTGGCTTTGGATTCTGGCGACGATTTGTTTATCGACTTGGTTTAGCGGAGCTTTAGCTCGCAATTTCTTGTCTAAATCATTCAAGCGATTTTTCCAAAATGCTTTGCGCTGTTCGATCATCGTTTTTTGTTGGTTAGTCAAGCCTTCGCCGACATTGCCCGGTAACCTCATCACTTCATATATAACGCCCATAAAACGATCATCATGAAACGCGACTTCCGAACGATGCCATACGCCATAAGTCTTACGCCAAAAATCGACCGCTGGCTCCAATGATGGCGGTCTAGGAAATACGCCCTGTTCCTTTTGCGCGAACTTTGCGGCTATAGCCGGTTTATAGGTCCACTGAGAGCCGATAGAAACTCTTGGCGGAGTCGCCGGTTTAATTTCAACATGCCGTGAAGGAGAACTGCTGCAAGCCGGCAGCAATACCATTGCCGCGGATAATAATGAAATGACAAGAGTTTGTCGTTGCATAACCAATCACCAAAAACTATTTTTTAAAAGACAAAAGATTCGTAATTATTCAAATCCCCCTATCCTTCTCACGCAGAGCGTGGGAATGATAATTGCCGGGGAACTGAATAGTTACAAAGATTCTTCAGGAATCATTCAAGGAACCGTAACAAAAGCGTTAAGCTTTATTTAAGGATAGTAGGCGGAAATTTAAATTTCTACTCTTTTAATGGCAATCTTAGCTATTTATTTTTTCGAGAATCGGAATCAAAATATAGCGATGCTAGCCCGCTCTTTCGCCACGACACTTTATATATTTATTTCAATTACTTACGCCTCAACACAGAATGTCGCAGCGGTATCGTAGGAAATCCTTATATCCTTACCGAATCAATAATCATGCCGGCAATAATTGCCGAACTTCGAACCCAAAAATACGCACAAAATAATCTCCCCAAATGGTTTCCTCGCCCTGCGCTCATGTAATTATTCACACTCCCTATCGTTCCCACGCTCCAGCGCTCGCCGTTATACACAAGTATCGGTAAACTTGCTAAACAGAGTTCGTCGTATACCTGGAAACGGTGCTGTTTGATAAATCTGCGGATATTGAACATCAGTGGCTTTCCCTCACCTAGCGTTAGGTGAGGGACGACGAAGGCGTCGCTCCCATAAGGGGGCGGATGCTCTGTGGGAGCGATCCCCAGATCGCGATTTCGAAGTCGGGAACGTTGGGCGACAAAAAATGGTATCGAAGCCTCATTAGCTAAGATTGCAAAACAGTAATTTTTGACTTATGTATAACGATGAGCGCTCCAGCATGGGAACGAGAATGGCCGTCGGACTGAATACTCACGCCCTCATCGTTACACATAAATTGTACGGTACGCTGCGCGTACCAAAGCCGTGCCCTGGCGGTTCGGTTAGCACATGAACATCGCGGGGCTACCATGGTACGCACAGCGTACCCTACGCGGATCACCTAGCGTTAGGTGAGGGAGACTCGAGAGTGTTAAATGACAATAAAGGGTATGTCGAAGCTCTCGAATCGCCTTGGACGGGTTGAATCACTCATCCCGAACGAAGTATTCGGTATAATAACCTCCTTTCTCATTTTTTACACCCGAGCCTCAGCATCTATGTCTTCGATTGTGCAATTCTGCCGCCGCCTTGCCGATAAAATCGACCTGCTTAACGAATGGATCGGAACGACTGTATCCTGGCTAACGTTGTTCATGGTCGTGGTAACGTTTACGATCGTCATGCTTCGTTATGCGTTTAATTACAATTCGATCGCCATGCAGGAGTCGGTTTCCTATATGCATGCGCTGGTGTTTATGTTGGGTGCGGCCTACACCTTGAAAACCGGCGCCCATGTCCGGGTCGATATTTTTTATCAACGCCTTGGCAAATCGGCCCGTGCCTGGATCGATTGCTGCGGCGTTGTATTGTTATTACTGCCGGTTTCAGGATTTATTCTTTACAGTAGCTGGGATTATGTCGCCGAATCTTGGAAAATCTTCGAAAGCTCGAGTAATTCCGGCGGCCTTCCCGGCGTATTCTTGATCAAAAGCACTATTCCATTGACCGCTTGCCTATTAATCCTGCAAGGTATTTCCATGTTCCTCGCTAACTTAATGATTGTCTTGGGTCTCGATCTCTCGAATGAGCCCGGCTCAATAGAGGCCCATGAAAATGGATAATATGATGGCTCTATGGATGTTTGCCGCGGTTTTTGTCGTGCTATTAAGCGGTTTTCCGGTCGCCTTTGCATTGAGCGGCACCGCGCTGGCATTCGCGGGACTGGGTTTGTTGCTGGGCAATTTCGACATGGCATTTTTAAACGCATTGCCGAACCGTCTGTACGGCATCATCGGTAATGAAACGCTGATCGCGGTACCGCTTTTCGTGTTCATGGGCGTCATGCTCGAACGGTCGCGCATTGCCGAAAGCCTTTTAGAAGCAATGACTAATTTGTTCGGCACCCTGCGCGGCGGCCTTGGCATCGCGGTAACTTTGGTCGGCATGTTGATGGCGGCAAGCACCGGCATCGTGGGCGCTACTGTAGTCACGATGGGCCTGTTGTCGCTACCGACCATGCTGCGCAAGAATTACGATCCGGCCGTGGCCTGCGGCACGATTTGCGCTTCCGGCACATTGGGTCAAATTATTCCGCCGTCTATCGTACTGGTTTTGCTCGGCGATATCATTTCCACCGCCTATCAGCAAGCTCAACTCGACATGGGGGTATTTGCTCCGGAATCGATTTCGGTCGGCGACTTATTCGCCGGCGCGTTACTGCCGGGACTCGGCCTAGTCGCACTATATTTAATCTATATTGCCTTGCTGGCCTGGCTGCGTCCGAATTTGATGCCGGCCGCGGAACAAAACGCCCGGCTCGAGTCGGGCTTTTATCGGAGCCTGTTGTTTAGCCTGGCGCCTCCGTTAGTATTGATTCTCTCGGTACTCGGTTCAATCATAGGCGGTTTGGCTACGCCAACCGAAGCGGCATCGGTCGGCGCTTTCGGGGCCATTATTCTGGCTATCGCAAAAAGCGAATTGAATTTAGCCACATTGCAGGAAGTCATGCGCACCACTACGCAAACCACGAGCATGGTATTTCTAATCCTGATCGGCGCGGCCTTGTTTTCGTTGGTATTTCGAGGGTTTGAAGGCGATGAACTGATCGTTAACCTGCTCTCGGACTTACCGGGCGGCCAATTCGGCGCCGTATTCAGCGTGATGCTGGTGATGTTTTTTCTTGGCTTCGTATTGGATTTTATCGAAATCACCTTCGTCGTGGTGCCGATCGTCGGCCCGATACTGTTGGCGATGGATATCGACCCGGTCTGGCTCGGCATCATGATCGCGCTAAATCTGCAAACGTCGTTTTGACGCCGCCATTCGGTTTCGCGTTATTTTATCTGCGCGGAGTGGCTCCGTCCGAGGTTTCGACCGGTCAAATCTATAAAGGCGTGATGCCTTTTATCGCAATTCAGCTTATCATGTTGGCCGTTTTGGCTTATTGGCCGCAGCTGGCCACTTGGCTTCCTACTCAGATTTACAACAATGCATTATGAATTATTCCAAACTTTTAATCGCTCCCTTTATCGCATTATTGATCACTGCCTGCGGACAAACCGGACCGCTTTATTTGCCGGACGGGCCGGCGCCTATCCATGTCCCGAAAGAGCAACCGACCGATATTGAAACTGAAGAAGACTGACAACATGGATTTTTTTAATTATAAAAGCGGCGAATTGTTCGCTGAAGACTGTCCGGTACGGGAAATCGCCGCTACACATGGAACCCCGTGCTACATTTATTCACGCGCCACGTTGGAACGACATTGGCATGCTTTCGACCGTCCCTTCGGCGACAAGCCGCATTTGATCTGTTATGCCGTCAAGGCCAATTCCAATCTGGCGGTGCTGAATATTTTGGCTCGATTAGGATCGGGTTTCGATATCGTTTCGGCCGGCGAACTCGAACGCGTCTTAGCCGCAGGGGGCGATCCGAAAAAAACTGTGTTTTCAGGCGTTGGTAAACGCAGCGATGAAATCCTAAGTGCGCTGAAGACCGGTATCCGTTGTTTCAATATCGAGGTCGGCGGAGAGCTGGATAGAATCAATGAACTGGCAGGCCGACTCGGCGTTAAAGCCCCGGTTTCGTTCCGTGTCAACCCGGACGTCGATGCGAAAACCCATCCTTACATCTCAACCGGCTTGAAAGAAAACAAATTCGGCATTGCGATTGAACAAGCCTTGCTTGAGTATCAACGGGCTGCGGCTATGCCGAATATCGATGTCATCGGCATCGACTGCCATATCGGTTCGCAATTGACCGACACGACGCCCTTTCTGGACGCATTGAGCCGGATACTTGATCTTGTCGTCGACCTAAAAAAAATGGGAATTACCCTGCACCATCTGGATCTCGGCGGCGGTCTCGGCATCCGTTATCGCGACAAACAACCGCCGGAACCGGCCGATTATGTTGAAGCCTTACTCGATCGCTTAAATCAATCTGAGCTGACTAATGATATTGAAATCCTGCTTGAACCTGGCCGGGCCATCGCCGGTAATGCTGGCATTCTAGTCACGCAAGTCGAATATCTTAAAACCACGGTCGACAAAAATTTTGCCATTGTCGACGCGGCGATGAACGATTTAATCCGCCCTTCGCTCTACAGCGCTTGGCAGGAAATCATTCCGATTCAAAGCCAAAGTTCGGCGGATGAAAATCATTGGGATATCGTCGGCCCGGTCTGCGAGACCGGGGATTTTCTCGGCAAAGACCGCAAATTGAGACTCTCGCCCGGCGACTTGCTGGCGGTGCGATCTTCCGGCGCCTATGGCTTTACGATGAGTTCCAACTATAATTCAAGACCGCGCGCCGCCGAAGTCATGGTCGATGGCGGCGATTGCCACCTGATTCGCGAGCGGGAACCCCTTACGCATTTATGGACTGGCGAACAATTACTGCCTTAACCGGAAAATAACACCCATGATCGAATTCACCAAAATGCATGGACTCGGTAACGACTTTGTCGTGATCGATGCCATCAATCAAAGCATTTCATTACAGGCCGAACAAATCCGCACCTGGTCGGACCGGCATTTCGGCATCGGCTTCGATCAATTATTATTGGTCGAAAACCCGGTTAGTCCGGATGCTGATTTCAAATACCGTATCTTCAACGCTGACGGCAGCGAGGTTGCACAATGCGGCAACGGGGCGCGCTGCTTTGCGAAATTCGTCCTCGAAAAACAATTGACCCATAAAGACGAAATCCGTGTCGATACCAATGCCGGACAATTATTGCTGAAGCTTAACGCGGACGGCATGATCACGGTCAACATGGGCATCCCTAAACACAAGCCTGAAGAAATCCCGCTAAAGACACAGCATGAAGCGAAGTTTTACAGCGTCATCGCCAATAATATCGAAAGAGGTTTTGGCGCGGTTTCGCTAGGCAACCCGCATGCCGTGCTTCAGGTTCACGACATCAAGCATGCGCCGGTCAATGAGTTAGGACCTTTACTGGAAAGCCATCCCGATTTTCCCGAACGCGCCAATATCGGTTTTATGCAAGTCATCGACCGCGGCCATATTAAGCTTCGCGTTTATGAGCGAGGAGCTGCGGAAACACTCGCCTGCGGCAGCGGCGCTTGCGCCGCCGCGATCATCGGCATCGAACAAAATTTACTCGACCATAAAGTCATCGTCGAATTGCCCGGCGGATCATTAACAATAAATTGGCCGGGGAGAGGACAACCGGTATTGATGACGGGACCCGCCGTTTCGGTTTTCGAGGGACGTATCTTATGATGAAAAAACAAGCATTCAACACACTGACAGACAAACAAGTTGAAGCCTATTTGCAGGCTAACCCCGAGTTCTTCAACGATCACCTTAATCTTCTGGAAAGCATGACGATACCGCATCCGAGCGGCGATGCGATTTCGTTGATATCCAAACAACTGGAAATTTTCAGAGTCAAGCATCAGGAATTGGAAAGTCAATTAACCGCGCTGATTGAAATCGCCCGCGACAATGACACGTCGTTTAATCGCATGCATAAACTGACCTTGGCATTGCTCGACGCCGCGACGCTCGACGAAGCCGTCGCGAATCTCGAACATGTGTTCGTCGACTTTTTCATGACCGATTTCGTGGCCGTGCGTATTATTTCCGAATATGAGCAAACGCCGATTGCCAATTTATTTATCGCGCCTAACGACCCCAACCTTCAGCACTTCGCACCTATTCTGAGCAGCAGCCAGCCGAAATGCGGACGCCCCACTCTCGCACAAGCCAGAGTCTTGTTCGGCGATGAGGCATCGGAGGTTAAGTCCTGCGCGATCATTCCCATGTCGTTCACCCAACTCGAAGGCATTGTTGCGATCGGCAGCCGCGAAGACAACCGCTTCCATTACAGCATGGGTAATTTATTTTTGACCCAAATGAGCGAAATTATTGCCACACGGTTGATTTCGTTGCTTCACCAATCGGAACATGACTGAAGACGCGCTGACTCAGTTAACTAGCTTTTTAAGCTACTTGCAAGCGGAGAAACGCTTGTCCGACCATACCGTCGAAGGCTACCGACACGACTTGGAAAGACTGCGCGATTTTTGTGTCGAACACGACATTGAAGAATGGTCGGCAATTCACACTAGCGATATTCGCACCCATATCGCCTCGAGGCACCGGCGAGGACTCGGTAGCAAAAGCCTACAACGCGAATTATCCGCGATACGCAGTTTGTTCAGATATTTGCTAAAAAAAAACCTTGCCACGCTAAACCCGGCCCAGGCGGTCAAAGCGCCCAAGCAGGATAGAAAACTCCCCAGCGTACTCGATGTCGATCAAGTCACAGGTTTCCTTGAAGCCGATACCGATTCTTGGCTGGAAATCAGAGATCAAGCGATTTTCGAATTATTTTATTCCTGCGGCCTGCGTCTTAGCGAATTAACCTCGCTCAATCTAGTCGATATCGATTTAGCCGATTGCAGTTTAATCGTGCAATCGGGAAAAGGCGGAAAATCCAGACTATTACCGATTGGCAGTAAAGCCGTCGAGGCATTGAAAAACTGGTTGCCATTACGCACCGATTTTAATCGCGGCGATGAGCCTGCGCTGTTTTTATCGGCCAGAGGCAGCCGACTCGCACAACGTAGCGTACAACAAAGATTCGAAAACTGGTGTCGAAAGAAAGGGATCGCCGAACATATTCATCCGCATATGCTGAGACACTCCTTTGCCAGTCATTTACTCGAATCCAGCGGCGACCTTAGAGCCGTTCAGGAATTACTCGGCCACAGCACGATCGGCACAACGCAAATTTATACCCATCTTAATTTCCAACATCTTGCCGAAGTTTACGATCAGGCACATCCTCGCGCTAAAAAAAGAACGCCTTGATCCGGATTTTGTTAGCGAGCCAACGGCTATAAAACCTGTTATTATTAGAGCAATTTTTAAAAAATGCTGATCACTAAGGATACCGGAAATGTCTGAAAACGATTTACCACAGAACACACCATATAAAGGGATCCTCTGGACGCTTGGTGTCATCGGATCCGCGATTTTAGTTTTAATGCTAATTCTCTCAACCTGGTGGAGTCAGGAACCCGATCCGTTCAATGTTTATGACGAAGCGATAGAACGCTCCAAGGTAGATGACACGTCCGATATTCCCGTCGGCTATGTTTACGCCAACACCTTGGCGCATATCGCCGAAGTTTTGCTACATAAACCCGGTGGCTATATCACTAACGACGCTGCGCCTCCGGGCATATTCATGGATAACATGCCTAGCTGGGAATTGGGGGCCTTGGTCATCTTGCGCGACGCCACGACCGCATTACGCAATCATTTCGCGCGTGATCAGTCGCAATCAGCCGAAGACCCCGACCTCGCGATTGCTGAGCCCTATTTTTACTACGAGCGTAATTCCTGGGCGCTTCCTTCGACCGAAGCGGAATATCAAAAAGGCATCGATGCTTTGCACAACTATATGATCCGTCTTCAAAAACCGACCGGCGAAAAGCGAGCAAGATTTTATTCCCGAGCCGACAATCTTTGGCAGTATGTCGAGATCGTAATTAAGCGTCTAGGAGGTCTATCGACACGCCTATCCGCCAGCAGTGAGCATACTTATATTCGCGAAATGACCGTACAGATCACCGAAGATTCGAAAGTATCAAGACTCAAAAGGGAACATGCCACAACCGAACCATTAACCCGAACAAGTTGGCTAGAGGTCGACGATATCTTTTGGGAAGCACGCGGTGCGTCCTGGGCTCTTTTGCATATTCTTAAAGCGATCGAACACGATTTTAGAGCCATTCTGATCGACAAACGAGCAATGAATACCGTTGACATTATGATCCGAGCATTGGAAAACTCACTACAACCAATTATGAGCCCGATGATTCTCAACGGCAGTGGTTTCGGTCTGTTTGCGAATTATTCATTGACGATGGCTAATTATATCGCTCGGGCCAATGCCGCCGCATTGGATTTACGAGACATCATGAACCGCGGGTAAAAAACATGAAGGAACAACTCAACGAAAACCTCAAAAAACCGAACACCTGGAAAAGAATCGCCTTTATGTTGGTATTCGCAGTCATTGCGGGATTAGTCAGGGTATTGTTGTGGGCGGTGATATTGCTGCAAATCGCATCCACGCTGCTGACCGGCTTGGCCAATAAGAACATTCTCGATCTTGGGAAAAAGCTGGCAGCCTATCTGTATCATATCGTACTGTTCTTGACCTTCAACACCGATCGAATGCCCTTCCCTTTCGCCGACTGGAATGAGACCGAAACCTTGGATTTACCGTCTCACCGAGAAGACCAAGACTGACTCGCATCAACGACCATGGAAGCCGCTCGTAAAATCATCCACATCGATATGGATGCATTTTTTGCCGCGGTCGAGCAACGCGATTTTCCGCAATACCGCAATAAACCTTTGATCGTCGGCGGTCCGCCGGGGTCTCGAGGAGTGGTTTCAACCTGCAGTTATGAAGCCCGTCAATTCGGCATCCATTCGGCGATGCCATCGTCAACGGCACATCGTCTCTGTCCTCATGCAATCTTCGTCAAACCCCGTTTCGAAGCATACCGAGAAGCGTCAAACAGCATCCGCAAAATCTTTGCCGACTATACCGACTTGTTCGAACCCTTATCGCTCGACGAAGCCTATCTTGACGTTAGCCAATGCAATCGCTGCAAAGGCTCTGCGACACTCATTGCGAAAGACATCAAGGCAAAAATCAAACAACAGACCGGACTGACCGCTTCCGCCGGCGTTTCCTATAACAAATTTCTGGCAAAAATAGCCTCCGATCTCGATAAACCGGACGGCTTGTATTTAATCACGCCCGACAACGGCCCAGGGTTTATCGAAACCCTGCCTATTGGAAAATTTCACGGCATCGGCAAGGCCACCGAGAAAAAAATGCATGAGCTAGGCATTTTTACCGGCGCCGATTTAAAAACGATACCCCTCACCTCTTTGCAAGATTATTTCGGTAAAGCCGGCTTGCATTATTACCATATTTGCCGAGGCATCGATAATCGCCCGGTCAATCACCAACGAATCACTAAATCGATCGGTGTTGAAGTCACTTTTCAAGAAGATCTCGATAACCGGGAGACTCTATTGATACAGTTGCAAAGTCTGCTGAACAAAGCGCTCGGCAAGGCGAAAGAGAAAAAACTGGCGGCGTATACCCTAACGATAAAAATAAAATATAGCGATTTTGTGCAAATCACGCGTAGCCGAACGCTTTCGAAAGCGATCACCGAAAACTTAAATGCTCTACCGCTGTTGGAGGACTTATTGAAAACAACACCAACCGACCGACGTAAGGTCCGCCTACTGGGTGTCGCCTTGTCATCGCTCGCCTCGCCCAACTGCAACCGACAAATCGATTTGTTCGAACAATTTCACTAATTTAAAATTTTAACGATACGCACCCCACAGCTCATTAAGGATTTGGTCGTAAATAACTCCCCTATTTTAGTAGCGTAGGTCGGGTTAGCTCTAGCGTAACCCGACATTTTGTCCATCGTTTTGTCGGGTTACGGCTCCGCCTAACCCGACCTACTCGGCTCATTAAGCCGTTCATTCGGATTCGGCTTCGAACAACTCTTTCAAATAACGGTACAGCTCCCGCGAGGATTTTGGCGGCCGCGCTTCTGCCGCTTCTTTCTGAGCACTGCGCATTAATTGCCTTAACAATTGCCGGTCGGTTTGTGGATATTCGTCGATCAATTCGGTCAAGGCATCTTGACCTTCTGAAATCAATCGATCGCGCCAACGCTCGACTTTATGATGCTCCCTCGCCGCATGTGCACTCTGGTTTTTAATCCGAGCTAATTTTTCTAAAATCGGCTCGACATCCAGCTTTCTAAGCAACCCGCAAATAAATTTCAACTGCCTTTTTCTGGCACCTTTCGGCGGCATCCCAACCGTGCCGATAACGGCCTTGTGCAATTCCTCCGGCAATTCCAAAGCGCTCAATTGCGCCGTCGATAACCCGACTAATTCTTCCCCCAGGTCAAACAACACGGCAATATCGCGTTTGATCTGGGATTTGTTAGGCCTCACCGCATAGTATTCGACTTCATCGTCGAACTCTTCGTATTCCTGATATTCTTCAATCATTTCAAACCATGGCTATTAAAAATAATACAAATAGTACAACGAATCCCAGCGGTAACAATACCGCTTTCCAATCCGTTTCGGCATTTTTACTGCGTTCTAGGGATGCTTTGACACCTGGCCCCATCCAAAATAGCACCAGCAGCACTAATGCTCCCAGTATCAAGCTTTCTGTCGTCGACAAGTTTTCCATATTGACCTCTTTTTATTTTTTGATAGCAGTTAACAGTCAGCGGTAAGTAGATCTCATTTATTGTTACTGCTCACTATTCACTATTTACTAATCATTGCCGACCGTTAACTACAATTCCAAGTGCCGTCTTCCAAATCATGGTTTTCCGCTCCAACGACATCGCCGCATAGGCTGGACTTGTTGAAGGTACGCGCTGATATTCAAAATAATTGAAACGGCTATTCAATATCGGCAACACATGCTTACGATATAAGCTCTCCGCCGCGCCACCGTTAAACAATACTCGCTTTATATCCCGATGTTGCTCAAAAAAACGATTAAAGTCGTTTATTTTTATCGAACCGACATCGATGTTTGCATCCGCACTGCCGGGCCGATAACAGGTCTGCAAGACATCCCACACTGCAAGATGATGTTCGATTAAAATGCGGCTGCGCTTTCGATAATCCAATTCCGGCCCGGCGCCGAACAATTGTCTCATGATTGGCCAAAACGCATTCCGAGGATGTCCGTAATATTCGCCTTTCGACAACGATGCGACACTAGGCATTGACCCTAAAATCAACACTTCCGCCGATTTCTCGGCTATCGGTGGAAAACCGTCAACTATCATGCAAACCTTGTCAGTCGTAAAAAACAAACCGTCATTTTCGGGATTCCCGCTAATCTGCGATAATGATCGATTTTATACGAGATCCAGCGCCCATGTGGTTTAAAAATCTATCCGTTTACCGTTTTACAGAAGACTTTACTTTAACGCCGGCCAAATTCGAAGAAAAACTCGAACAAATGCCATTTCGCCCTTGCGCGGCTCAACAAGAAATGAGCTTCGGCTGGACTGCTCCGCTCGGCAGAAACTCTGAGCAACGGGTTCACTCCACCAACGACTTCATGATGATATGCGCAAAAGTTGAAGAAAAAGTGTTGCCCGCCGCCGTGATTAATGAAATGGTCCTGGAAAAGATTCAAGAAGCCGAGGACCGCGAAAACCGAAAGCTTAGTAAAAAAGAACGCACCGCGATCAAGGAAGAAATCTGTTTCGAACTGCTACCGCGAGCCTTTACGTTTTCGCGTAAGACGTATGCTTATATCGACCCCAAAAACGGCTGGCTGATCGTCGACTCGCCATCGGCTAAAAAAGCCGAAGATTTAATCAGCAATCTACGAAAATGCCTGGGCTCGCTACCGGTTGTGCCGCCGATAACTCAGGAGAAACCTGTCGCAGTCATGACGCGCTGGCTGATGACGCAAGACACGCCGGGCGATATTACGATCGAAGACGAATGCGAATTGCGCTCGCCCGGCGATGAAGGCGGCATTGTTCGCTGCAAACGCCACGATTTAAGTCTGCCCGAGATCAAAAACCATCTCGATACCGGCAAGCAAGTTATTAAGCTGGCCATCAATTGGGCGGATAGAATTGCTTGCATCGTGGACGAAAACTTGAGTATAAAACGCTTAAAGTTTTTAGATTTGGTTCAAGACCAGGTAGCCGATATCGAAACCCAAGACGAAGCCGAACAATTCGATGCCGACTTTTCGATTATGTCGCTGGAACTCTCGACCTTCCTACCGCGTCTTATAGAATTATTTGGCGGCGAGCATAAATCATGATTATTCAAAAAGCAAAACTTGCGGTTATTGCGCTAATCTTCGCTTCAAGTAGCGGTATACACGCTGCCGTATTCGACCTTCCTAAAACCCCCGGCGACAGCCTAATCGGCGATCGCCTGGAAGGGGCCGATAAACATCCCCAACCGCACTTTTATACCGTCGCTACCGAGGAAGACACGCTTTTAGACATAGCAAGGCGCTTCTACATCGGTCAAAATGAAATTTTATTGGCAAACCCCACCGTCGACCGCTGGCTACCCAAGGAGGGAACTCAAGTTAAGATACCTAATAGTCGCCTGTTACCCAATGCGCCTCGAAAAGGAATCGTGATTAACTTGCCTGAATACCGAATGTATTACTACCCGCCAAACAAGAGCCGCGTCGTTACGTATCCGATCAGCATCGGCAGAATTGACTGGAAAACGCCGCTCGGTAAAACCAGAATTTCCGCCAAAACGAGAAACCCGACCTGGACTCCGCCGGAATCCATTAAGAGAGAGCACGCCGAACGAGGCGATATTTTACCGAATGTCGTCCCGGCCGGCCCTGACAATCCGCTTGGTCTCTATGCTATGCGACTCGCTATACCGGGCTATCTAATTCATAGCACCAACAAACCTTTTGGAGTCGGCATGAGTGTAACTCATGGCTGTATTCGGATGTTGCCGGAAAATATCGAACAATTATTTCCAAACGTCCCGGTCGGCACTGATGTCCACATCGTCAACCAACCGACAAAAGTCGGCTGGCTCGATGACTTGCTCTATATCCAGGTCTATCCGAATCTGGAAAAAACCGAAATCAGCTATGAAGACCGGCTGGAGCAGGCGCTGGAATTGATTATTCGCGCGAATAACAACCAACTTCCTGTCATCGAAGGCGCCGCGCTTAGAAAAGCGCTCGAAGAAAAAAACGGTCGCCCCGTTATGATTTATAAAAAACCGGCGCCCAAAACAACTTCGCATTCTGCCAAGGCAGCGCTCTAAGAATTCTGTTATACCCCAAGCCTCGCAGGACGAGGTTTGTAACCCATACGCGTCAAGTTAAAAACAACCAACCTGCATCCCGCTCTTTCCCAAGCTCCAGCTTGGAAGCAAGCGAATTCATAAACATAGCCAAACAAAAAAAGCCCGTCAGACGAATCTGACGGGCTTTTTTCAAATCAAAATATAAAAATTAATTATTTCATCATTGATTTTTTGAACAGACGATCCAACTTGCTGTTCGCATCTTGTGCGTAGCTTGCTGCACGGTTTGCCGCTGCCTCTGCTGCTGCCGCTCTTGCAGATGCGTCAGCAGCAGCGCTTTTCGCGCTAGCCGCATCGGAAGCTGCTCTTGAAACTTTAGTATTCAAATCGTCGATTTGAGATTGCAGGTTTTCAACGTCAGAAGTACTCGCACAACCTACAGCCAGACTTGCTGTAAGAGCAACCACTGATAATTTCGCTAATTTTTTCATATTATTTTCCTTTTTTTACTGTAAGAGTTGTTACTAAGATTTTTTTTTCAAAAGCATTCGATGAAATATATTGAACTTTTTTTTCAAAATATTTCAGAACTATTTTATTTGCACCGTAATTTCTTTATCAACCCACTTACTCAAACGGTCAATTTGCCGATTAGTCAATGCAATACAGCCATGAGTCCAATTCATAGTTCTATGAATTTTCTCATCGCCACGCCCCAAGCCGTGAATGCCGATTTGCCCCCCTAAGGGAGTATTCTGGGGAGGAATACTGTGTTTTTGGTGTGCTTCGACAATCGTCTCAAAAGTTAACGGATCGATAAGCCCCTTGTCAAGTGCGGCATGAGCATTATCGACCGAAGGATAAGACAAGCCGAAAAAACGATAAAAACTGCTTTTTTCATTAATCCAGCCAATTTTGTAAATCCCTAAAGGAGTGACATCATCGCCGCGCACCTCTTTAAAACCCGCGCCATTTCGGCCTATCGCAATGTTTTCCAACCTTTCTAACGTCTGCCCTCCTTTCTTAACTTCAAGCGTCAGCGCATTGGTATCGATCAATAGCCAGACATCGTTACTGGCTTGAGCATTTGACGCCAACAAAAAAAGAATCGGAAACACGCCAATTCGGATCATAAATAAACTACTATTAGCTTGTGTTTTAGTGTAATTTAAAAACCGTGTTATTTGTCGCATTAAAGGCTCACTCATGGAAATAAAAACAATAGAAACTCATCCATTCGAAGATCAAAACCCCGGGACGTCGGGACTTAGAAAGAAAGTGAAAACCTTTCAACAACCGAACTATCTTGAAAATTTTGTTCAGTCAATCTTCGACTCTCTCGATGATATTGTAGACCAAAAACTTGTTTTAGGTGGTGACGGACGCTATTTTAACCGACAAGCCATTCAAACGATCATAAAAATTGCCGCTGCTAACGGTTTTAGCGAATTGATTATCGGCCAAGGCGGTTTATTATCGACACCCGCCGCATCCAACCTGATTCGAAAATATAAAGCCTATGGCGGGCTGGTGCTATCGGCCAGTCACAACCCCGGAGGACCGGATGAAGATTTCGGCATCAAATACAATGTCGGCAACGGCGGCCCCGCACCCGAAAAGTATACTCAGGCATTTTACCGGCGCAGCAAGGAAATCGCTTCCTACAAAATTGCAGAAATCCCTGACATCGACCTCGACACCGTCGGCACCCAAAAATTCGGGGCACTTACGATAAGCATCCTGGATCCCGTCTACGATTACGCCGAATTGATGCAAACCATTTTCGATTTCGATTTACTCAAGCAAAGCATCGGCTCCGGCTATATCACGCTTAAATTCGATGCGATGCACGCAATCACCGGTCCCTATGCCAAAACGATTCTGGAAGACATGCTAGGCGCAAAACCCGGCTCTGTGATCAATGCCGTACCTTTGGAAGACTTCGGCGGCGGCCATCCGGACCCGAACCTGGCGCATGCGGAAGAGTTAGCCGAGGCAATGTTCGGACCGAACGCACCAACGTTTGGAGCGGCTTCGGATGGCGACGGCGATCGTAACATGATCATGGGCTCGCAAATATTCGTGACGCCGAGCGATAGCTTAGCCATCTTAGCGGCCAATGCAAGCTTAATTCCCGGCTACGCAAAAGGTATCAGCGGCGTCGCACGCTCGATGCCGACCAGTCAAGCCGTCGATAGGGTCGCCGCGCAACAGAACTTACCTTGTTTTGAAACGCCGACCGGCTGGAAATTTTTCGGAAACCTATTAGACGCCGGAAAAATTACCTTATGCGGCGAAGAAAGCTTCGGCACCGGATCAGACCATGTTCGGGAAAAAGACGGCTTATGGGCGGTATTATTCTGGCTCAATCTCATTGCCAGAAAAAGACAATCGGTTGCCGACATCGTCACCGAGCACTGGCAACGATTCGGCCGAGATATCTACGCTCGCCATGATTATGAAGCCGTAGCCACCGATATTGCGGACGGCATTGTCGCTTCTCTTCGCGAACAATTACCGGCCCTACCGGGCAAGGCATTCGGCGATTATATCGTCCTATATGCCGATGAATTCGCTTATACCGACCCGATCGACGGCAGCGTCAGCAAAAACCAAGGCATCCGAATCGGTTTTGAAAACGGTTCGCGGATCGTTTTCCGCCTATCCGGCACCGGCACCGTAGGCGCCACGCTTCGAATTTATTTGGAACGTTACGAACCCGACAGCAATTTACATGATCAAGACGCACAAAGCGCATTGGCGCCACTCATCGAATTGGCGGAACAGTTTTGCGAGATCAAAAAACGAACCGGCAGAAATGGACCTACTGTAATCACTTGAGGACGAAGTAGGCGGTTAGCGGTTAGCGGTTAGCGGTTAGCGGTTAGCGGTTAGCGGTTAGCGGTTAGCGGTTAGCGGTTAGCGAAATGATGATGCATTTTATACGCTTGTCAAGTCCTAATTTCTGCTTTCTGCTTTCTGCTTTCTGCTTTCTGCTTTCTGCTTTCTGCTTTCTGCTTTCCGCTTTCCGCTTTCCGCTTTCCGCTTTCCGCTTTCCGCAATTATCTTCCACCTTCCTGGCGCTGCCGCTCAAGGCTTTCCAATTCAATATCATGGGCAAATCCATGCAGCGAACAAATCAACAACACCCCGGCTGCAATTAATGCGACTTGTTGCACTGAAACCTTCAACTCGGTTTTTTCATGTAAGGTCGGAATCAAGTCGGCTACAGCGATGTATATAAAACTCGAAGCCGCCATCGCTAAAAAATACGGAAGACTATCATGCAGGTCTTCCAAACTAAAATAGGCAATAATGCCGCCAACGACCGTCGCAAGACTCGATAGGATATTGTATAAAAGCGCTTTACCTTTAGAATAACCGCTTTGCAATAATATTGCGAAATCGCCGACTTCTTGCGGAATCTCATGCGCGGCAACTGCTAAACTCGTTATGATACCAAGCTTGACATCGGTTAAAAATGCCGCGGCAATCAGTATGCCGTCAACAAAATTATGAATCCCGTCACCCAGCAAAATTAACATTCCGGCCGGATGATGCCCCTCTGCGTCTTCGCCATGAGCTTCACAATGGTTATGATGGCAATGCCGCCAAACCAACAGCTTTTCCAGCATAAAAAAGCCCAGAATTCCGGCCATAATCACCGCCGACAAACTTTGAATACGATCCGAGTCGACATCCTCGAAAGCATGCGGAATCAAGCCCCAAAAGGCCACTGCCAATAATGCGCCGGTCGCGAAACTGATGCCATGCGGCAAAACCCTAGCCCGCTGAGCATCATCCAGCCATAAAAAAAACGAAGCCGCCAAAACGCTTAAAACCCCGCCCAACGCAGTAAAAATAATAATTAAAAACAACAATTCCATAACGGTTTTATACTCTCCAAATTAAACTTGCCATCCTGCCTGTCTCCTTATCGCGCCGAAACGAATAAAACCGCTCGACATCGGACAGGGTACAAAACTGTCCGCCATAAACGCTTTCAACACCGGCTAAAGCCAGATTGATACGCGCTAAACCATAAATATCGGCCAACCATTTACCCTTTTCAGCTGCACGAAATGCACCGACATACCGCGCGTTATTTTCAATAAACGCAGTACGTACGTCGTCACCGACTTCAAAGGCATCCGGCCCTATCGCCGGTCCAAGCCAAACCAATAGATCAAGCGTTTTCATCGCCTTAACGGTTTCAACGATCACGCCAGCCAACAACCCCCTCCAGCCGGCATGAACGGCTGCAACACTGCGTCCGTCGCGAGAACACAACAATACCGGCAAACAATCGGCGGTTAATACCGTACAAACGACTCCCGGCTCATGACTAAAACTCGCGTCGGCCTCGACCAGCGTATTCACTTGCGCCGCATCGACTACAGTTTTTCCATGCACTTGATTCAACCAAACCGGCGCATTCGGCAAATCGAGCATGTCGATGATCCGTTGCCGATTCTTCAACACCAGCTCAGGCTTATCGCCAACATGCATCGCGGGATTAAGGCTTTGAAACGATCCAATGCTGAAACCGCCGCTTCGCAGGGTCGTTGCGGCGAAAACATTGGCCGGCGCAGGCCAATCGGGCTTTAGCCAATACTTAGGGCTGTTCATTGTCTCGTAATGCGGCCAATAATCGAATCATATCGTCGGGTAAAGGTTGAATCCATTCGTAGTACTCTTGCGTCTCAGGATGCAACAATCCCAGTTTTTCGGCATGAAGCGCTTGACGCTTGAATGCCCGAAGCTCTATCTCCAATTGTTCGGAACAGTCCGGCGGCAACTGAAAACGCCCGCCGTAAACCGGATCGCCAACCAATGGAAAATGAACATACGCCATATGGACCCGAATCTGATGCGTGCGCCCGGTTTCCAATTTAACGCGGATTAGAGTATGCCTAGCGAAACGTTCGACAACCCGATAATGGGTTACCGCATCCTTGCCCGTTTGCCTGACCGAATAGCGCTTACGATCGGTCGGATGCCGGCCGATCGGCTCGTCTATCGTCGCACCGGCGATGATTCGTCCCTTGGTAATCGCCAAGTATTCTCTTTCTATCGAACGTTCTTGTAGTTGTGTAACCAGGCTGTTATGGGCTTGAAGCGTTTTTGCGACCATCAACAAACCACTCGTTTCCTTGTCGATGCGATGCACAATGCCGGCTCTCGGCAAGGTCTCGAGGCTCGGCACATGATTGAGCAAGGCATTCTGCAAAGTCCCCGTCCAATTACCGACTGCCGGATGCACGACTAAGCCCGCCGGCTTATTGATGATTAACAAGGACTCGTCTTCATAAACGATATCCAGCGGAATCGCTTCCGCCTCGCATTCCAAAACCACCTCGGCTTCGGCATCGAGCTCAATGGATTCTCCGCCTTCGACCTTGTCTTTGGCCTTTAATTGGGCGCCGTTAATCATCACCCGCCCGGCTTTCAGCCAAGTCTGTAGCTTACTTCGGGAATAATCCGAAAATAGCTCAGCAAGCACTTGATCCAAACGCATACCCGCCATCTCTTCGGGAATTTGTGCCGATAATTTTGTCATAACTTATGTCTTCTGATTAGTTCGCCGTTAAGTTATACTCGTTGCTTGATTAGCGTCGAGCGCATCTTGCGCTCGACGAAACCTGTTCATCCACAACGAAAAAACCGTACATATTACAACGTGTCGTCAGCTCTATGCGATTATTTTTAGTAAAATTCTTTCTCGTTCTTACCTTAGGCCTGTCACTTCAGAGCTGCGAAACGTTAAAAAACTTCAACCTGGAAAGCACTAGCACAGACGAATATAAAGATTGGAGTGAGGAAAAACTGCATACGTCAGCCAAAGAATCGATGGACGACGGTTATTATCAAAAAGCGATCAAAATGTACGAAACGCTCGAGTCGCGTTATCCGTTTGGAGAGTATGCCGCTCAGGCACAATTGAATATTGCTTATGCATATTACAAAAATGACGACTCCGAAGCTGCGATTGCAGCCGCCGAGAGGTTTATTAAAATTCATCCCCGCAACCCCAGCGTCGATTACGCCTATTATTTGAAAGGATTGGTTAATTACAATCGCGACATCGGATTTCTCGAAAGATTTTTACCTACCGATACCTCGCAACGCGATCCGGGCAGCGCTCGGGAAGCCTACAATAATTTCCAGGAATTAATCAGCCGCTTCCCGGACAGTCAATATATCCCCGACGCACAACAGCGAATGATCGCGCTACGCAATAATATGGCGATGCACGAAGTGCATGCCGCAAGGTTCTATTTGAAGCGTAAAGCCTATGTCGCGGCGGTTAACCGCGCGTCCGAAGTCGTGAACAATTACCAGCGCACAACCGCCGTTCCGTTTGCGTTGGAGGTTATGATTGAAGCTTATAAAAAACTGGGTATGGAAACACTGGCTAACAATGCCTCGCGTGTTTATGAACTGAATTTTCCGGACGGACCGCCGGTACCGGAACGGGAAAGCAGAACCATGGCCGGAAAAGTCTGGGATTTTATTGGGTTCGACGAATAACCTCAATAACAAAAAAATCTCAGATTCAAATCGCTTGAACTTTTACTCCCTTTTGATTGAAAAACCGTCTAAGAATAAAAGGTAATTATTCACACCCCTATCGTTCCCACGCTCCGGCGCTCGCCGTTATACACAAGTATCGGTAAACTTGCTAAACAGAGGTCATCGTAGACCTGGAAACGGTGCTGTTTGATAAATCTGCGGATATTGAACATCAGTGGCTTTCCCTCACCTAGCGTTAGGTGAGGGAAGACGAAGGCGTCGCTCCCACAAAGGGTCGGATGCTCTGTGGGAGCGATCCCCTGATCGCGATCTCGAGGTCGAAAGTGTTAAGTAACAATAAATGGTATCGAAGACTCATTAGCTAAGATTGCAAAGCGGTAATTTTTGACTTATGTATAACGATGAGCGCTCCGGCATGGGAATGAAAACCGAGACGCTCTAGCGTCTCGTACCGCTTGAGCGGTACTTAGACGTTCCCACGCAGGAGCGGTGGGAACGAGGAATCGATAACTTGTACTTGGAATTATTAGGGCCTCCCTAACACTCGATCAAATTAACCGCCAATCCACCGCGAGCGGTTTCCTTGTATTTGGTTTTCATATCGGCACCGGTCTCGCGCATCGTTTTAATCACTTTATCCAACGATACATAATGCGAACCGTCGCCTCGCAATGCAATACGTGCGGCATTGATAGCCTTAACCGAACCCATCGCATTGCGTTCGATACAAGGCACTTGCACTAAACCGCCGACCGGATCGCAAGTTAAGCCTAAATTATGCTCCATACCGATTTCGGCGGCATTTTCCACCTGTTCAGGCGACCCTCCCAACACTTCGGCCAAAGCGCCTGCCGCCATCGAACAGGCGACTCCAACCTCTCCCTGACAACCGACTTCTGCCCCGGAAATTGAGGCATTTTCCTTGTATAGAATCGCGATTGCGGCGGCGGTCAATAAAAAACGAATCACACCCTCTTCATTCGCACCCTCGCAAAATCTCCAATAATAGTGCAGTACAGCCGGAATAATTCCTGCCGCGCCGTTGGTTGGCGCAGTCACGACACGCCCACCCGCGGCGTTTTCTTCATTTACCGCTAACGCGAACAGATTGACCCAATCGAGTTTACCGGGAGGCAATCCCGGAGCATGCGAAGGAATTTCATGTATCAGTTGCTTATAAATTTGCGCCGCTCGACGTTTAACTTTCATACCGCCAGGCAGCACGCCTTCTTGAGCAATCCCTCTTTCAA
>Ga0180009_10002353_pt1 | contig 22262 bp, 14 predicted proteins | sample OS_PC_MetaG_FD_123537 | JGI IMG/M metagenome (GOLD analysis project Ga0180009, IMG submission 123537) | Groundwater microbial communities from the Aspo Hard Rock Laboratory (HRL) deep subsurface site, Sweden - OS_PC_MetaG | ecosystem: Environmental > Aquatic > Deep subsurface > Groundwater...
CCATGGCGATGATGAGGGCCGGCTCCAGCAGGGCCAAAGCCATGGCGATACGCCGCTCCAGTTCTTCGTTGTATATGTCGGCCACGTATTCCATCTGCTCGGGCAGATTACCGGCTTCCTCACCGATGGCGATCATCCGGGCGACCATGTTGGGTATGTAACGAATGTGCCGAAGCGACTCGGAAAGCAGTTCGCCTTCCAATACCCGGTCGCGGCTCTCGCGCAGGTACCTCTGGATGACCAGGTTGTTGACCGAATCGGTGGAAAGCTTGAGCCCCTGGAGGATGTCCATGCCCGCGGCGAGCAGCATGGACAGATAGCGCATGAAAAAGGCCAGGCGCAACTGGATGAAAACGCCTTTGAGCCAGGGCAGGTTCAGCGCGGTCAGGTCCAGATAATAGCGGCTCTTCGGATTTCGCCGGGCTATAATATAGGCGACGATCAGGACAATGACACCGATGAGCAGGAAATGGCCCTGATGCTGGATCGTGGTCGAAACGGCCATGACTACCCTGGTGATCAACGGCAGGGGCACCTTGAACCCTTCCAGCAGTTCGAACAGGGGCGGAAAGACCATGGTCAGGAAGACGTACCCGGCCAGAATCAGGACGATGACCACGACGATGGGATAGACCATGGCCTTGCGCACGTTTTTGACCAGGTCGTCGATCCGCTTGTAATGCTTGGTCAGATCGAAAAATATCTGATCCAGGGAGCCCGTGCCTTCACCGATCTGGACCACATTGGTGTACAGCGGGGGAAAGGCCTTGGGCCGCTTGGCCATGGCCTCGCTCAGGGAGTCGCCGGCCTCGATGTCCTGGATGACCTCCCCAAGAATCTTTTTCAAGGCCTTGGATTCCACGTCCTGTCGGAGTTCGTCCAGGGCGCTGATCAGGGGCACGCCGGCCCGGAACATGACGCCCATGTTCTGGCTGAAATCGATCAGGTCCCGCCGGCTGAGGCCGCCGACCTGAATTTCCTGAAGGGCCTTGAGAAACTGCTGCGTTTTGGCTTCCCGGTATTCCAGGAGATGAAGGCCGGAGGAACGGACCAGGGTCGCCAACTCTTCCGGGTTGTTGGCGAACCGGGTCCCCTTGGTGATTACGCCGGCGGCGTCGGTCGCTTTATAGGCATAGTCTGGCATGACTGTAATATGTTCCTTATCTCAAGCCTAGGCCGAAATAAACGGCTTCCCCGTCAACCAGGGTAGGCTCGGCTCGTATCAAGCCGTGACTCGGAATACTTCCTCCAAAGCGGTCTGCCCTTCCAGGACCTTGAGCAGACCGTCCTGCTGCATGGAAACCATGCCCTCTTGGACGGCCTCGACAAACAGCACGTCGGCCGAGGCCTTTTCGGAGATCAGGCGGCTCATATGGGGCGTCACCTCGAATATTTCGAAAACACCGGTTCTGCCGCGATAGCCTGTGTTGTCGCACTCGGAACAGCCCTTGGCCCGCTTGATGCTCCGGCCGGCCCCGGACCAGTCCTGAAGTCCGTATTCTTCAAGCTCCTCGGCCCCGGGCACATATTCCTCGGCGCATTCCTGGCACAGCCGTCTGAGGAGTCGCTGAGCCACCACGGCGCGAAGGGACGTGGGAATCAGGTACGGCTCGACGCCCAGGTCCAGAAGCCTCGCGATGGTCGAGGTCGCGTCATTGGTATGAATGGTGGACAGGACCAGGTGACCGGTCATGGCCGCCTGAAAGGCGATCTTGGCCGTTTCCAGGTCCCGGATTTCGCCGACCAGCAGGATGTCCGGGTCCTGGCGCAGGAAGTGCCGGATGGCCCGGGAAAAGGTCAGCCCGGCCTGTTCGTTGACCTGGGTCTGCTTGATCAAAGGCAGCCGGTATTCGATGGGGTCCTCGATGGTCAGAATGTTGCGCTCGAGCGCGTTGATCTCCCTGAGCATGGAATACAGGGTCGTGGTCTTGCCCGACCCAGTCGGTCCGGCGGCGAGAAGAATCCCGTGCGGCTTCTTGGCCAATCGGCGGATGGCCGTTTTGGTCAGTTCGCCAAAGCCCAGATGGTCCAGACCGAGGACAATATTGGCCTTGTCCAGAATCCTAAGGACCACGTTTTCGCCGTCGTCTGTGGGCGAGGTGGAACTCCGTATGTCGATCACTCGTCCGGAAAATTCAAAGGAGATGTTGCCTTCCTGGGGTAGACGCTGTTCGGCGATGTTCATGGTGCCCATGACCTTGATGCGTGTGACCAGGGGGATGTGAACCTGTTTGGGCAACAGAAAGCCCCGGCGAACGATGCCGTCGATACGGTAGCTGACCCGGGTGATGGACTCTTCGGGGGTGATATGTACGTCGGTGGCCCCGTCCCGGATGGCCTTGATGAGGATCAGTTCGACCATCCGGACCACCGGAGGCGCGACTTCGCCTTCGGCGATGCCGCCGCTTAAGGCGGCGGCCACGTTCTTGTCGATCTCGTCCTCGATGGATGTGCCGACCTCGTAGTAAATCTCGATCAGTTCCATGATGCTTTCGAGGTCGGAAGCCCATATTTCGATGGTCCTCCGGGTTCTTCGGCGCAAGACGTCGATGGCGACCACGTCGGTCGGGTTGTCCATGGCCACGCGAATCGTATTGTCATGCATGGCAAAAGGAATGAGCTTGTATTTCTTGGCGACTTCGTGGGGTACGAGATTTATGGCGTTGGGGTCGATATGGGTCTGCTTGAGGTCCACGAACGGCAGGTCCGCGGAATAGGCCATGGCCCGGGCCAGGTCCTTCCGTGTGACCATGCCCAAACGGATCAGCACGTTGCCGAGCAGTTCGCCGGTTCGTTTCTGCTCCTGCAGACATAGTTCCAACTGCTGAGGGTTTATGATCCCCTCGTCGAGTAATACGTCGCCTAGACGTTTCATCGATGCCCCCGATTCACTTATCTTTGGTTACGAGTTTTCTGGTGTCCTCGTCCCGGATCGGTTCCAGGAGCACATCGACGTTGATGGGCGTCCGGCCCACGCCTCGGGCGATCAAGGAGCGCATAAAATGGTTCAGTTGAACCATCTGGGGCACAAAGCCCTGGTCCTGGGCGTCGAAATAGACCCAGACGTCGTAGGCGCCCCATGGCTCGAACTGAAAACTGTAGTCCCCGCCCCGGCCCGTGTTGGCCACCAGAAAGTCGACCGTCTCATCCTGACTTTCCGATCCACCCGTCAGGCTCCTCGGATTGCGGCGAATAAGCACGACCTTGACGTCCGAGATGGGCTGGCTCATGTAGTTCTGGACCCGCCCGTACACGGTGTACATTTTGTCCGGAGGATAGTATTCCCAGCCGGTCTGCACGTTCGGACCCGGGGCGCAGCCGAACAGGGCCACCCCGGCCAGTAGGAAAAACAGCACCATCGCTATTTTTTGCCGCATCGACTCACCTCTTTTTTTACGCTTGGCCCCACTCCGGTCAATTCGAACCCTTTACCGGGAGCGCGGCTCTTGGTTACATTTCGCTTTCCGCCTCGGAGCGTCCGTTCCGCTACCGTGTGTACATGGCCAGCAGACGGACGCGCTTGTTGATCTGTCCCTTCAACTGAGGATCGGCCTTGACCGCTTTGAATTGCAGACTCTTTTCATACATGGCCACCGCTTCCTTGATTCTGCTGGTCCTTTCCAGGACCGAAGCGTAAGCCAGGGCCGTGTCCACATTTTCACCGTCGATCCGCAACATTCGCTGGTAGTATTGCTCGGCAGCCCGCAGATCGTTTTCCTGTTCGCACACATAGGCCATGTTGGTCAGAACGGTCATGTCGCCCGGGTTCACGTCCAGAGCCTGTTTGAACCAGGCCTTGGCTTGAGCCGGTCTGTTGCGTTTGAGTTCCATCATGCCAAGATTGCTCAGTATTTTCGTGTCCCGAGGCCGAATCTTTCTGGCCCGCTGCATCACTTCGGAGGCCTGGTCGTACTCCCCCAGTTTTATCAGGACGGCGGACAGATTGGCCATCAGCCGTATGTCCGTCGGGGCGACCTGAAGTCCTTTGCGGTAAAACTGAACCGCGCCGCCCAGGTTGTTTTCCCTTTGGGCTTCGACACCCAGCCGATAATAGTCGGAAGCGTCCTTGCCATCGGTTTTCGATTTCACGGTCCGACCGGCCGAACGTCCGGTTGTATTGCCTTGGGCGGCTGTTTCCTTGGATGAGACCGAAATCTCCGCCGGCGCGAACAGGGGTGCGGCCCGTTCCGCGCTAAAAGAGGGTTTCGGTCCGGCCGGTTCAGGCTCACTCAGCACTGCCACCTTGTCCGTTCCGGGCGCCGGGGTTGGTTGGATATTCTCTTCCTCAACCCGAGGAGTATGGCTCGAAGTCCGCCGGCCCACCGAAGTATCCCCGCCTGCCCTGACCGGCATTTTCGTAGCCGCTTCCGGGCTTCGGACCGGTCCGGCTTCGACGGTCCGGGCCTGAGGCGCGACGGTCCGCTCTTCGGTCGCCGCCGCTTGAGGGGCCGATACCATTGAAGCGGAAGGCGTCGAAGAAACACGCTTGGCAACAACCAAAGGCTGAACCGGCTTCGGCTGGGATGCCGCGGCCACGGCCGTTTCCACTCTGGGTTTCTCGAGGGCGGGTTTGACCGCCTGCTGAACCTGAACCTTGATCGAAGCGTCCCGGCGTTCGGTTCTCCGAGCGGCCGCCATCGTTTTCATTTCACTCCGCACGGACGAGTCGGGCTTTGCGTCCGGCCTGGTCGTTCCGGCCGTTGTATCGGACAATGTCGAAGCCGGGCTTTTTTCAAGATCAGTGCCCCGGAGATAGCCCTGCATCAGGTAGACCACGACGCCGGCCACGCACACGGCCAGCAGGATATAAATGAATCTGAAGTAATCGACCGGCGACTTTTTCCGGGTACTGGTCAATATGGGCGGAATGACCCGCTCCGGTTCAGCGGCCGGAGCCTCATCCTGGGTCTTACGCAAATATTCGTTGACCAGACTCATACGCCGGCGCTCCGCCTGTTCCTCCGGTTAGTTCTCCACAATGGTCGGGGTCAGGGTGATGACCAGTTCGACCTTGCGCGAGCTGCGTTTGTGCTGGGTGAACAAGGCTCCAATCAACGGAATGTCCTTGAGCAACGGAATTCCGGAGACGTTGTCCTCATGCTTTTCCTGAATCAGACCGGCCATGACTACGGTCGTTCCATCCGGCGCCCGGACGATGCTGTCCGTGCCCCGGACCATGAGGATGGGCACGTCGAAGGTATTGCCTTCAAAGGTAAAGGTCATGTTGCCGTTCTGGTCGGTAATGACCGGGACCACGTGCAGGGTGACCACCCCGTCTTCGCCGATCATGGGTGTGACCCCAAGACTGACGCCGGCCTGGGCCCTGGATATCTGCGGTACAGCCCTTGAAGGAGTCGTCGTCGTGGCCGGTTCCACATTCCATTCGATGTAAGGAATGGTCTGGCCGACGCTCAACACGGCGGACTGGTTGTTGCATACGTGGATACGCGGCGAGGACAGTACATTGACATCGCCCTGAGTTTCCAGCGCGTCCATGAACCAGCTCCCGCCTTGGGCGTCATTGATATTGATGCTGAAGGGCACGGCCCCGCCGAGCTTCAGGGTCTGGTTCACCAAGGTGTCGCCCGACATGTAACTCCAGTCGATACCGAACTGATGCCGGTCGTCCAGGGTGACTTCCATGATCTTGGCCTCGATGATCACCTGACGCTTGACCGAGGCCTGGATGCGATTGAGGTACTCTTCAACCAGGTCCAGGTTTTTCCGGGCGTCGGTTACCACAATCGTGCCGGTTCCCGGGTCGATCTGGGCGTTCCCATTTTCGGAAAGCAGCCCGCCTTCCGAACCGCCCCCCGGCTTGAGAGCTTCTTTCAGTTTAGCCCAGACGTCCAGAAACTCATCAGCCATCTGGGTGTCAACGGAAAATGTGCCGGTTATGCCGCCGCCGCCGCCGCCGCCGAGCACGTCGCCGCCTACGCTGGAGGACGCGTTGTTGGCAAACAAGGGATGCTCGAACTTGAAGAACCGGGTTTCTGCGGCCTTGATCCGCAACGTATTGCCCTCGATGGCGTAGAAGTAGTCGTACGCGGAAAACAGGATATCGAGGGTGTTGCGCAAGGACAGGTTGTTGACCTCGATGGAAACGGGTTCCAGAGGATCAACGCCCTTTTCAATAACCAGGTTCAGCCCTGCCTCCTTGGCAATACCCATGATCACGTCCTGCAGGGGCGCGCTTCGGGCGGACAGCGAAAAAATCTTGCCCTCGAATGGCATTTTTTCTTCGGTGGCCAGCAGGGGTTTGACCTTGCCCAGTGGAGGGAGCGAGGCCGGTGTCGGCTGTTTGGCCGGCAACCTGGGCCGGTCCACGAGGGACGGCATTTTCTGGGCCGTCGGCCTGTCAGGCGGATGGGCAACGGTGCACGCGGCCATCAGACTGAAAAACAAGACTGCCAGCAGAAGGGAAATCCCCCGCACCTTCTTGGATGGTTTTCCGTTGAGCTGCAACCTGGGCCTCCTTATCGTTGAGGATACCAAACTAAGATATAATTATATTGAAATCTTGTGGTGGCCTGTTCCGGCCACTTCCATTACCCCGAGCCCTTGGACGAAATTCAACGTCCGCTCGTCACAACTTCTCGGCTTCTATCATTTGCCGCCCTTGGGTGCGGCGGCCTGAGTTCCCATCAAGGGAGCCAGCCGTTCCATCAACCGGTTGACCGCCTGCTGCTGGGCAGCGGTCACCGGCGCCTGGCCGCTCAGGGCTTTCATGACGTCCGCGGCCGAGGCCTCTCCCTGCTGGCCCTCGGCGGCCATTTTAGCCCTCTCGGCTGCCTTGGCCTTGGCCCGGGCCTCCAGCTCCTTGAGATAGGTATAGGTCATTTCACCCAGATTCAGCGTGGTTTCAAAATTCTGCGGCGGATCGCCGATGCTCGAAACCAGGACCACGGAATCCTTCTCGATTCTGGCCACCTTGCGGCCTTCTATGGTCAGACCTTCGGTCAGGAGTTCTTCATTGATGACGGCCTGCTTTTTGTTCGCCCCGATGATGGTCATGCGCAAGACCAGGGGGGTCTCTGCCTTAGCCTGCTGCGTCTCATCAGTCGTCAAAAGCATTTCATCTTTTTCAGGAGGCCGCTCTCCCGGCCAAAGAAAGGCGTTCCGTTCGATGTCCCGGGCCTTGAACGCTTCAGGCTCCTTGACATTCTCCGACGAGGCGGCCAGAATTTTCTCCAGGGTGAAAGTGACGAAGCTCGAATCGGCTGCCGCCCCCCCGCTCTGGACGACTTCAGCCGCCTTGGGCTCTGCCAGCTTGGGTTGCAGTGAGGGCTGAACCACATAGGTATTGGCCGCGAATACCACGATCAGAAGCGCCAGGGCCACTCCTGAAAAAATCAGAATATTCCGAGTCGTCATTTTGCCACCGCCTTCGCCTGCGACACGAGCCCGGGAAATTTGAGCCTGGCCGGAATCGCCAGGGACACGGACAGAGTGGCTCCCACCACGCCCTGGCTTTTTCTCCGAATATCCAGCCGCTTGACCTGAAGTGGATACCGTTCCTGAAAAAGCAGGCTGTTGAGAAACCGTTCCGCATCCACCGTGTTGGTGTATTCGAACGTGATCTCAAAATTGCTTTCATGGTAGGGAATTGGGCTTTGCTTGAAGCTCTTGGCCCCGAGCCTGGCCTGCGCGTTAACCTCTTTCATGAAAGGCGACTGGAGATAATCGAGAAACTCGACAAACCCGATCTCGGGGTCCTCGAAGCCGGCCAGAAGGCGCGGCGGTATATCTTCAACTATTTTTTTGAGTCGGTTTAGCTGTTTGACCAGATCGAGCCGGGTCGATTCACTTTCGCGAATCTGGGGGTCCAGGCCGGAGATCGCTACTTCGATCCGACTGACGTTGCCTCGCTCGATATTGGCATAGATTAGAATCTGGGCCAGAATCAGGATGCCTATGATCAGGACGACGGGCTTAAGCTTCATGGCCGGTTCCCCGCGACTTGATTTTCAGGTTAATCGTGAAATCGTATACCTTCTCGGCCTTTTCAATATTTTCCGGAGAATATTGCAGGTTGACCACCTCGAAGATCGGGGAGGACTGAATCCGTTCTCCGAACTGGCGAATCATGTCCAGCCCCAGAGCCCAGTTTTCCGCCTTGATCTTCCCCTTGATCGAGCAGGTATCAGCGCCTACTTGGCGACCGCCGGCCGGCCAGCGGAAATCTTCCAGGATCACGTTCTCGGGTATCAGCATGCTCAACTCGGAAAAGACCATGTTCCAGGCCGGCCGGTTCTTGAACGTGCCTTCGTAAAACTGCTTCCAGCCCTCGAAGGGCTTGAGCATGTTGACCTGTTTTTCCAGGGCAACGACCGCGACCCGGCTTTTTTGCAGCGCGTCGATCTTGGCCTGATGCGCTGTCAGCATGGCCTGGGTCTTGCCGACCACCTGGAAGGCCCAGAACAAGGACCCGGCGATGGCTATGACCAAAACCCCTACCGCGATCCGGAAAAGAATGTCGGACTCCCGGCCGGCCAGCGCCTCCGGGGGCAGGAGACTGAATTCGTCTTTCAGAAAAAGGCAGGCCAACTGGGCGATATTCTCGTTGATCCGGCCTTCGTCCAGCCCCCCGACCGGCAGGGCCAGGCCGTAATGCGCATCGGCCGGGGCGCCGGGCATGGGATTTTCCGTCAGGATGGGTTGGAGGTTCTGGTTGCCCAGAAAATATATGGTTCCCGGGACCGCTTCCCGGAACTCCTGTTTGAAAAAGGTGGAAGTCATGAAGACTTCCTTGCCCAGTTCATCGGAGAGCATCTTGCCTTCAAAGGGGTCTTCCGGCATGGAACCCTGGCGCAGACCCACCGGCACCGTCCGGGCCATCTTGACCACGCCGTCGGCCGAACTGATGGTCAGAACGGAAGAGGACTCACCCACCCAGACCACGATGAAGTTCTCCTGAGGCTTGTCGATCTCGGCCACGGCCCTGGCCAGGGCCACGGGCAGGGGCGAAATGAACTTGACCTTCTTCATGTGTTTCTGGAAGGTGTTCCAGATCGGCGTCAAGTCCTCTTCGGGAACGGCCACGTAAGCGACCCGCATCTGAGCCCCGGCCGGCGCATCCCCGAGAAGCTTGAACTGGACCTGGATCGCCCCGGTCCCGCCCAGCTTCTCCCGGGCGTCCTGCATGATCAGGCTGGACTGGTATCGCTTGGCTACCTTGGGGAACTGCTCCCATTCATACTGGGCCGTGGCCATGGCCGCATTCACGTAAATCTCGTCCGCCTTGCGACAGGCCCTGTCCAAAGCCTCCTCGTTAGGACGGCCCGACATCTTCGGCTGCGCAAAAAACCCGCCGGTCTGCCGGTCGATTTCTATGAAATCAAACGAGTCCTCCACGAAGCTGACGCAAAGTATCCTCTTACCCAAGAAGGCCTGCCTTTCGTTGGAAAGTTCCCGAGATTATATGGATTTTGCCGTCTTCATTCCAACCGTCAATCCGGCGATCCGCGCCAATTTACCCCAACGCAAAGCCTGATGCGAAAAATCGTCGGTTGAATTTTTACCCCTGTGAACAACCCCTTATATACAGGTACGAACCTGGTCTGTCAACCCCAAACCACCTTCCCCTTAGCGGCCTTTAATAATTATTTTAATCGACATTCCAAACCCTCGGATACCATTTCAACATTTTTGGATATCAATGTCAAGCATTTTATATAATTATATCATAATTTTGTGTAAGTTATACCTCATGTGGTATAACTCTAAATACCCGATACTACATTTAGGCTGAACCGAACGGCCGACCCGCCAAAAAATCGCCCCGCGCCAGGTCATTTCCGATATCGCCCCCGGGAAGCCGAGGGATATCGGGCGGCTACTGCCTGGCCAGGTGGCCGAGTTCCTTGATGTACTGACGAACCTGCTTGCGTTCGTCCGGCCGGATTTCATAGCGGAGATAGGCCTGCCAGGTCTCGATGGAGTTCCGAATCCGGCCCAGTCGTTCGAAGACGATGGCCAGGTTGTAGTAGGCCTCTTTGAAATAGCGGTTCTGTTCGATGGCTTTGCGGTAGAATGCGGCGGCCCGGCTGAGCCGGCCGGATTTTTCGTAGGCCAGGGCCAGGTTGAAGTTGGCTTCCGGCGAACCGGGAAAACGACGGACGACCTGGGAGAAGCGGCCGGCGGCCGCCTGGTCGTCCCCGCTCGTGAGAGCCTGGTACCCTTCCTGGAAATTCTTCTCGGCCCCGGGCAGGGTCAGGAGGTTTTTCTTCCGGCTGTAATAGTCCTGGTAGAACTTGACTTTTTCTATGTAGCCCCGGGTCTCTTCGTACGGCGGCACGCCCCCGTATTTTTCCACGGCCCCCGGCCCGGCGTTGTACGCGGCCAGGGCCAGGTCCAGGCGACGAAAACGGGCCAGTTGTTCCCGGAAGTAGGCGATGCCGGCCCCGAGGTTCTGCTTGACGTCGAATGGGTCGGTCACCCCGTACATCTTCCACGTACCGGGCATGAGCTGCATCAGCCCCCGGGCGCCTTTGGGCGAAACGGCCTGGGGGTTGAAGTTGGATTCGGTCTTGATGATGGCCAAAAGCAGGGGGTAGGAGATTCCGGCCTTTTCCGAATAGCCGAGGATGTCGTCGTTGTACCGGGCGCCGGTGTCGATGGGTCTTTCAAAGCCTTTGGGGCGTTTGAGGGTGGTGAGCAGGAGCTTGTACTGGCCGTTCACGGGCCGGTCGGTGATGTGGATGCAGCCGTCCTGGTCCTTGTAACTGTATATGCCGGCTTGTACGGATAGGGGGCCCCAGAAGCACAGAGCGATCAAGAATAGAAAAAAAAATGTTCGAATCCGGCCTTTTGTTGAAATCAAAAAAGGCGGTAGTTGGCAAGCGGCTTCCGCCGGTTGGGGAAAAGCATCTTTTTTCATTAAAAAAATATCGGCCCGGATGGTCTTGCCGGGAGTCCGCGATATACCCATGGAACTCGAATCAATGGCTGATAATTTCCTTAACTGATCGCTCGCGGAACACAAAATTCAATCCATTTTCCTGCTGGTGAATTTCGTTCTGAAAACGTCTCCAGTACTCACATCAAATACTTCCTATATAAATAGGACTCTACGAATCGCCTTTCAGATGTACTCAAGGCACGGTTGAAAAGAATGATTTCAGCTATATCACCGTTGAGATATCTCATGTTTTGTGAAACACTTAACTTGCCGATGGCCATGTCGAATCCAAGAGGAAGCGCATTTGTAGCCGGAACGATTGATTCCTTGTTCAAGGTGTTGAACCACACGGCCTGTTCGGAACCGCTTCGCATGAAAGAAAGAATCTGGACCTGGCCATAGGAGAGATTTCCACCCGTAGTCACCAAGTTGTCTCCAGCACCTCCTCCAAAGGGCTCCCGGTGTAAGAAGCGCAATTGATTCGCGGCAGCTTCCGCTTCGATTAAGATTCCGTGATTCGTCCCTCGCGCACAGCCCAAGAAGTCCTGATCCGGTCCGCCCACGGAGCCTACAATAAATAGCGTGTATTCGTTTTTATTCACCAATCCGAGAAAGTTATCTATCCTGAGCCACTGATTCGTACCGTTGAATCTGACCACAGGCCAGAAACTCTTGATCGCGTTGGTTACGTAAACAGGCTCCGCTCCAGCAGCCCCCCGATTGGCATTCTGCTCCTGACCGCTTTGGTCTAGCCAGTCGTACACGGAATCGCCGTTCTCGGCCGGGTCGCCGGCCGCCTCTTCCACTCCGGTACTGGCCCTGAGCCACAGAGTGACCCCCGGCGGCAAGGAAACATTTTCATTGCCGGAGTATTTCCAATCCAGGTAGGATTCGCAACGCGACCTTTCACTGTCGCTCAAGGCCTTGTTGAAAACAAGCAGTTCCGCGATACCGCCGTATAGATACCGTATGGTCTGGGCCGGGCTGAGCCGGCCGACGGCCACATCCATATTGAGATTAAAGGCGGCCGTTGTCGTTGCTTGAGCCGGCGATTGCAGACTGCCGTTTATCCAGGCATTCATGTTCGTGGCCGACCGGACCAAGGCCAGGTTTAACGGGGTGGCGTAACTGAATCCGCCACTAGTGGTTTGCAGGTTGTCCCCTCCGCCTGCGGCGAATGGAAACCGATGCAGAAGCCTGACGTTGTTGCCCGTGAGGACCTCGAGCAGGAGTCCATGGGTGGTCGCGGCAGGCGGGTACGTGGCCGGGTCCATTCCCCCGAGGATATCGCGGGGCAAACCGCTGGCCTCGCACGAACCATTCATCAGGATGGAGTATGCGTTCTGATTGGTCAGCCCGGCGAAGTTGGTGATCTTGAGCCAGTCGTTGGTGCCGTCGAAACGAACGACCGGCTTGTGGTTCGGACCGTCCTCGACCCAGGTAGGCTGTTCGGCGACCGTGGCCTGGGCGGCGTTCGCTCCGGCCCCACTCTGATCGTTCCACTGGGAAATGGCCCCGCCGCTGTGGGTGACACCGGCATCCGCTTTCAGCCACAGGACCCGGTTCCCGGAGGGTAAACACGCCGCCGGAGTGGCCAGTTTGTAAAGTTGCATAATTTCCGCGCAGTTCAAACCGCGGTTGTACACGACCACGTCGTCCATTCTTCCGATAAACCAGGCCTGAGCCGTAGGGGAATTTCTCGCCCCGAGCCAGACCTGCGCATCCGGCACCGTTCCGGTATGGCCGGTAAAGTCGAAATCGTCCAATAAAGTGATATTGCCAGAATTATCGCCAACGTAAAATTTGACGTAGCTGCCGTCGAACGTCCAGGCCACGAACTGCCACGCATTGGCCGTTGGCCCAACGGTCAGGGTGTTGGACGCATCGCCGTATCCCCAAAGCCAGTGCCCAGCGGCTTCAGCGCCGAAGTAAAATCGAAGGTTGCCCGGCCGCCACGATCCGAATGGTAAACGCCATGGGGTACCGGAAACGGACGTCGGGTAAAGCCACATGGCCACGGTAAAGGGGTGATTGTCCCCAAAATTCACATCCGTCTTGGGATTGAAGGCCGTTTCGATGCGATCACCGCTTCCACTGAAGGACATGCTCATATAGTCACAGCCGAAGCGGTCCTGCCCGGGTAGCGCCCCCACGATCGAACCGCTGTACCCATTCCCGGTTTTGCTGAAACCACTCTTGTCGTAGGGATGGGAATCCAGCGGCCAGAACGCCAAGGCCTCGCAGCCGTCGTGGCAAGGCACGTTGTAAACCGATCTTACCTCGCAGGAATTCAGTATCCTGTTGAAAATGGCCACCTCATCGATCTCGCCACGCCAGCCTCTGTTGGCGTATTGCACGTCCCAGCCGATATACAGGTTGTTTCCGGAATATGGAACCGTGTGACTGAAGGCCCCGGTGTTGTCCAGCAGCCCGTCGATATACATCCAGGCTGTCGTTCCGTTCCAGACGAAGGCGACATGGTGCCATTGGGTGTCCTGAATGCGCCCGGCGCTCTTGAAGGACCACCAGCCACCGTCTTGAACCCAGAATTCGACCTGTTCGTCAGGCCCCATATATATTTGATACTCTGAATCGTTGACGGTCGTCGTGCTTCGCTTGACGATAATGGCCCGATACCCCGAAAGATAGGCCTCGTCCCGCTTGATCCAGGCCATGAGGGTCATCGAATTGCCCAGTTCCAAACTGGAATTGTTGCCCGCATTTACCCCGCCGGTTCCGTTGAAACTGAGACCGCCTCCGATACGCCCCAGGGCGTTCCAGGTCACCCCGGAGCCCAAGGCGCCATGATTTGATCCGGTGGCCCCAACCGCAGTCGTGGTGGTCATGTTATCGAAATTCCAGAACCCGACCAGTCCGTCCGTAACCGGCATGTTCGATGTCGCGCTGGGGCAACAACCGACCAAATGAAACGCCGGGCTGATGACATCGTCCGGATTGCCGTTATTGTTCAGGCCGTTCGGGCCATACGAGTAGAACCGGGTAGCCACATGATCCCAGACGTATTTATTACCCCAAGGGTCTGTTTTATCAGAATCAGACAAACCATAGATTCCGGCAATGAAGTCCAACGTGTCGTTATCCAGTCCTGAGGGAAATTTGGATGGATTCAGGTCTTCAATGTCGTTTCCCGAGCAGATATAGCTACAGACCCGTTTGTTAAGGACTTGAAGTTCATTATGGGTGAACTCTTCAGCCTCCGAAGCGACATTGATTGCCACGACGATGTCATCGCTGGTCCGGTTGTAAACTGTGGGGGTCACGCTGGACCAAGTTGAGGCTGCTATCTGCTGATCGGCTCCGCCACTGACCAGAACGCCAGCCACGTTTTTCCCATTGACAGTAAGCCCCGTGATATTAGTCGTCAATCCGGAAGGAACACGGTTGTAATGGACAGGCTGTCCCCAGGTATCCAGCTTGTATTTAGTATTCAAGTCCAATTCAGCTTCACCGACCGGAACGCCATAGGTCGTTCCAAGCAATGGATCAGGCAATTTCCTATGTCCCTGGTAATAGAGCAGGGCCGCGTTGCGGATCTTGTTCAGGTCGGTAATGACCCGGCTCTGCTTCTGGTAGGCCCTGAGGCTCAAGGCCAGCTTGCCTCCGCCAATGGCCAGCACGGTCAGTCCGGCCAGGATCAGCACGACCAGGAGCAGACTGAAGCCTTTTTCGTTCCGAGGGCGTATCATGGGCTCCCCTTTATTAAAACCCGGTCCAACCGGGGCCGCCATGACATTCCGACCGACCCCGACCCGCAAATCGATGTTTTCACTTATCATAAAATGTGAACCGGGGTTGTCCCGGTCCCGTTCGGCCATCCTGAAATAGATATCTCTGGCTTCATCTGAAAATATTTCCTTTTAATCCGTAACCAAGCGTGTTGAGTTACGCTTCGCTAACCCAACCTACGGCTATGGAATGATGTCGTCCGTATCGTCGGTTGCATTCGGTCCCCAGGAATAGAATTTGTGATACCACCTTTGCGTGTTGTCGATAGCAGTACCGCCGGGCGTATAGGTGAGCCGGCCGTTGGCCCCCCATTGATAGGCTCGGCCCCAGGGGTCGGTCCGATAAGTGGGGTCCGCCAGTGAATAGTAGGAAATAACAAGGTCTAAAACATACGTGCCAGCAGTACATCCGTAAATGGCTAATCCCGCTCCTTGTGCTTCAAGTTCTATAGCGTCCAGCGTGGCCGTCCCGCAGTTCGGATCGTTGGTCAATCCGGCAACGGGCGGGCAGCCCGTCGCTGTAGTGGGGGTCGCCGCTACGCAACTGTCGTCATCCGGATTTGAAGTCGTGCCGCCATTATCAACGCCTTCGTACAAGGCGTTAATCGCCTTCACTTTGGCCTGGAGCACCTTGAGTTCGTCCAGGGCCACCTCGATTGCCTCCTGGGAGACGTTGATCGGGACCATGATGTCGTCGCCAGCCAAAGTGAACGTAGGAACCACGGTGGCGGTGTCGGCCGTCTGATTCGGTCCGTTGCTGATGATTACCCCCGCGACGTTCTTCCCGTCCACGGATATTCCGATGATGGCCTGGGCTCCGGTCCCGACATAGTAGCGCAGGGGCTGCCCCCAGTCGTCCAGACGGAACTTCTGTTCCATGTCCAGCAGATTGGCATCCGTGGGGACCGCGGTTCCCGTAACGGTGGGCAGACTGCCGGTATTGCGATAGAAGGCCCGAGTCTTGGCCGCGATTTCATCCATGCGCCGCTCGGTTTCCGCCACCTTGGCCGCCCCTCGAACCGAGGAGCTCAGACTGATGGCGAAAATGGCGATCACCCCGAGAATGGTCATGGCCAGCATGATCTCGAGCAACGAAAATCCCTTGTTTTTCGGGCCTTTATGTATCCCCATCTTTTAATCGCTCCTATGGTGTGGTGAACCCCTTGCCCAGGATTTTAACAGGCGCCGCGCCAAAATTCAAGCTAAAATTGAGCAGTTAGCCAAACTCGCCGCTCCGGTTACCCCGGATGCCCGGATCGCTGTTCCGGCTGATTTCGCTTTTTCATGTCCTCTTGCAGCCACGAAACCCGGATTTCCGCCCGCCCGAGGGCATTCGAGGCTTTCTTCAGCCGCAACCATTCGGAAAATCCCATCGACCAATGTTCAAGGCGGTACGGACCCGTCTCGTATTGATATATTCCAAAAATTCGGATCGAGTCACATCGATAAGAAAAAAGCGGGCTCATGCGGGCGTCCGGACCCGCTACCCTCCCGTTGACCGGAACCACGATGTCGGCCCCGATGTGAGTATGGGAGGCGCCGCCCCCAGGCGTCCTGCCGGCCCCGGTTATATCGCTGGGCCGACCCTTTGGGGTTTCGTTCTCGTTGCCTTATCGGCAGCTCGGGAATAAAAATAATAATGGCCCGTTCTTTTAGGGTCAGCCGGTTTCGCTGTCATTCCGTCGATTCTATGGACATTTTTGACCCATCAATCGATTTTGGCAACCTCTGGCTGCAAATTTTCCGTTTCGGCTTTCCCCGGGAGACATGTCCGGTCCCTGGACGGGCCGCCCGATTATTTCCACCGATATCAATCAGGATTCCCTGTCCGCCTGTCTCATAGAGCGGGTCACGCGGAGGGCGACCCCTCTCCCCTCCGGCCGTCCGACAAACGGAGCCTCCGGTCCGACGCCCCCTCCCGGCTCTCGCATGTATAAAGATATCGGACGCGATGGCCTCATGCCGCCCCGATGGAAAAAGCCGTCAGGCTGACCATCTTGGGCCCGCTGATCTCAAACAAGTGGTTGACAAGCCGATCTCCGGTAATATAATTTGAGGACGTTTTGCCGGAGTGGTGAAACTGGTAGACGCAGTGGACTCAAAATCCACCGACCCTTGCGGTCGTGCCGGTTCGATTCCGGCCTCCGGCACCAGGAAATACAAGGGCTGAGCCTGATCGCTCAGCCCTTTGTGTTTGCTAAACCCGTATTTTGCAGCTGGTTTGGTAGCGAGGTGTCGAAATGCATAGCGAAACGCGAAGTTGGACGGGGTTTTGGCCGCGGGCGTATTATGTGGATACGTCGAGGCCGAAAAGCGGGAAACGAGCGTTGGAGCTTGCATTTCGGCGCCGCGGTAAGCCTCCTTTGTCAAGCTCCACCAACACGGCACGGGAGCAAAAGGGGGCGCTTCGAACAGGTAATCGGACGAAGCAAAGGGGGGTTGACGACCAAAATCCATGCGGTCGTTGATGGCCTGGGTAATCCGCTCCGAATCGGTCTGACCGGCGGTAATATCCCTGATATTACCCCGGACAATCGCCCGGGCAGCGCCACGGCGGCGGAGTCGTCCTCCGGTCCGAGGCCCCCCCCTGGGCCAGCCCCTTTGGGGCGCCTCTGCTCTCCGGTCGTTTGGGCCGGCCTCCAGAAACGGGTCGCCGGCTCCGGCGAGGATGGCTGCGCTTGTATTCCCACGGCGGCACCGGGCCGGGATCGGCCCACAGGCCGCGCCGGGCGGCCCGGGCCTCTTTCTCCAGACGGGCCAGGTCCGGGTCGTCGGAAAACCAGCGGAAATGCCAGGCCAGGCCGGCCCGCAACAACTCCCGGCCCAGGTTCCGGCCGTCGGGCAGGATGACCTGGCCGACGATGCGGCCGTATTTGTCCGTCTCGACGACCCGTATGGTTACGATCCGGTTTTTGACCAGATCGATCGTGAATCGGCTGGCCGCTTTCGAATAGGGCTGGCCGGACTCGGGCGTATCCACCCCGAAGACCCGGACCCGCCAGGTCCGGTCGCCGCCGTCCACCTTGATCGTGTCCCCGTCGTACACCCAGGTCACCCGGCCGGACAGTTCCCCGGCCGAGCCGGACCCGGCCGCCAGCCACCCGGCCAACAAGGCGACGGCAACCACCCCGGCGAGCCAAATAGGCTTGACCGGCGGAACCCGGGCAAGGCGACGGCCTCCGGACATCCGCCCGAATCAGTCCCGGGTCAGTCGGTCGCCGGCCCGAACCAGTCCGGGACTGCGAAGGGCCAGGTCGTCCATGAACCGGTCCTTGTCCGCCGGCGAAACCAGGATGCTCCCGCCCGGGTGTTTGATCTCCAGCCGGTCCAGGGAACAGGCCGGACTGGAACGCCAGCTCCGGCTGGGAGCGACCTCCCGGATGCCGTCCAGGGGCACGCGCCACTTGAAAGGCCCGCTCCGGACCAGCAGCGTGCCGTCTTGAACCCGGTACCCGGTGAAATACCAGACCCACAGGGCAAAGGCGGCCGTTCCCACATAAAGCAGGACCAGGATGGCCCGGGGCGCCAGGGGCATGGACAGGCTCACGGCCACGACGGCCAGCACGGCCAGGACGATGACCGAAGCCCAGATGATCGCCCCCAGCCAACCGTCCCTTTTGGAAAAGTGCTGGACCGGCGGGGTGGAATTGAAGTCCTGATTGCCGGACATGGTCTTCCTCCGTAAGTGGATTGGCCCCGTTCGGGGGCCGGTCTCGCCTTGGGTCTCTGGTTAACAAAAACCATACCATATCACGGCGGACCGTGTTACCGTTTTGGGCGAGACCGGCGGGCCGGCGTAAATTCCGTAACTGGCGGCGGTCCCGAACCGCCCGGTCGAGGTCTCCGGCCTCAGGATTCCGACTGCCGCCCCGGCCGTCAAAAAATACCGGGACCCGGCGGAAAATTCGTCCTTGGGCCAAAGACCGCGCGGGCGGCCGGAATCTGATATCCCACGGTTCGTAGTATGGTCCCGGACCGGCCCAGGTTTTCCTTGTTTTTACCCGCGGCCTGTGCTAACCAACCGCTCTGACCGGCCCCCCGGGGGGCCGGGGATGGTGCAAACATGAACAAGATCAGAACCCGATTCGCTCCCAGCCCGACCGGGTACCTCCACATCGGCGGCGCGCGCACGGCCCTGTTCAACTGGCTTCTGGCCAGGAACATGCGGGGAACCTTCATCCTGCGCGTCGAAGACACGGATGCCCAGCGTTCGACCGACGAAGCCACCCGGGCCATTATCGAGGCCATGGAATGGCTGGGTCTGGACTGGGACGAAGGGCCCTTTTTCCAGAGCCGGCGTCTGGACACGTACCGCGAATACATCGATCGTCTGATCGCCTCGGGCCGGGCCTACTACTGCCACTGCACGGCCGACGAGGTCAGCCTCCGGCGCGAGCAGGCCCTGAAGGAAGGCCGCAAACCCAAGTACGACGGCCTGTGCCGGGAGCGGGGCCTCGGTCCGGCCCCGGGCGCCGTGGTCCGCTTCAAGGGTCCCCTGGACGGCGTGACCCACTGGGACGACCTGATCAAGGGCCCGATCGCCATCGACAACACGGAACTGGACGACCTGATCGTCCTGCGCAGCGACGGGCAGCCGACCTACAACATGGCCGTGGTCGTGGACGACGTGACCATGGGCATCACCCACGTGGTCCGGGGCGACGACCACGTCAACAACACGCCACGCCAGATTCTGCTCTACCAGGCCCTGGACGCCCCCCTGCCCCGCTTCGGACACGTGCCCATGATCCTGGGCCCGGACGGCAAGCGCCTGTCCAAACGCCACGGGGCCACGTCGGTCACGGCCTACCGGGACATGGGCTACCTGCCCGAAGCCCTGGTCAACTACCTCGTCCGCCTGGGCTGGTCCCACGGCGACCAGGAAATTTTTTCCAGGGACGAACTGATCGAAAAGTACACCCTGTCCAGCGTGGGCAAGTCCGCCGGGGTCTTCGATCCGGAAAAGCTGCTCTGGCTCAACGCCCACTATATCAAGGAGAGCGATCCGGCCCGTCTGGCCGGCCTGGCCGCGCCCCTGCTGGCCGAAAAAGGCCTGGCCCCCCCGGACCCGGACTACCTGGCCCAGGCCCTGGTCGCCCTGCAGCCGCGCTCCAAGACCGTGCCGGAGCTGGCCGAACAGGTCGGGTTCTACCTGGTCGACCGGGTCGAATACGATCCCAAGGCGGCCCGCAAGTTCCTGACCGCCGGACTGGTCCCGCTCATGACCGATCTGTTCGGACGCCTGGAGGCCCTGCCGGACTTCGGCGAACAGACCCTGGAAGACCTGTTCAACGGCCTGGCCGCGGCCCATGACCTGAAACTGGGCAAGATCGCCCAGCCGGTCCGGGTGGCCCTGACGGGCCGGACGGCCAGCCCCGGCCTGTTCGAAGTCATGAACGTGCTGGGCCGGGACCGCGTCCGGTCCCGCCTGCGTCAGGCCCTGGAACACATGGCCGCAAGCTCCGACGAGGCGGGCCCGGCCTGAAAAATGCTTGACCGGCCCATCGTCCTTGGAGTATATTGGCCGTCGCGTTGGGGAATCGTCTAACGGTAGGACGCCAGACTCTGGATCTGGTTGTCTAGGTTCGAATCCTAGTTCCCCAGCCACTTTTGTGAGGTCCCATCGTCTAGCGGTCTAGGATATCGGCCTCTCACGCCGAAGACACGGGTTCGATTCCCGTTGGGACTACCAAATAATTTCAGTAGGTTATCCGCCTCCTCCTTCAGGCCGTCCAGAGCGGACACAACAGGCGGACACAACTTGCTCCTGGAGTCACCTCTCCGGGAGCTTGTGTTTTGGACTATTCATTCTCAGCCTTCCTTCGGATCGGGATCACTTCGGCCTTCCGTGATATCCGTTCCAAGGCCTCTCGTGTATGTTCCTCACCCAGACTGTGGAGGTATCTCGCGGTGGTGTTCGGATTTTTATGCCTGAGAACCGCCTGGATCACTGCCAACGACTCCCCTTCGTTATAAAGGATGGAAGCCGTCAGGTGCCGGACGGCGTGAAAACCAAACGGCCTCACGCCGGCTCGCGTGCATAATTTTCGCATGAAATGGGCACGCCACTTGAACGGTCGGCCATAGAATTCACGACTCAAGTTGTATTCGTCCAGGCAAAGGAAGACGTGCGTGTGATCCTTGATGGGCCGTTCCTCCCACCACTTCATGAGCGCCTTGCGAAGTTCCGAACTCATGGGCAGCCAGTCCGACTCGTGGTGGCCTCCTTCCCGTTTCTTGGTCCAGAGCCGGACCCGGTTGTTGCCGAAGTCCACGTCCGACCAGGTCAGGTTGAAGACCTCTGACCGCCTTGCAGCGAGATGAAGGTAGGTCAGGAGCATGATCTTGTCTTGCCCCTCAGCCACGTCGAGCACCTTCCAGAAGTCTTCCTCGGGTGGGATATAGCGCGGTGAGCGCTCCTCCGGGAATCGGTCCACGACCTGGAACGGGTTCGGCCCATCGGGAAATCCATTGATATATTTCCGCCCCCAGTTCCAGGCAGCCACCAGGTTTTTGCGGTCCTTGTTGGCCGCGTGCCCCGAGCGCTGGTTGGCCTGGGCGCGTAGATATTTCAAGGTCTGCGGGGGAGTGATCTGGTCGAGGTGGGTTTCGGGCGGCATGACTTTCAGGAATCTTTTGAAGGCCCGCCGTTTCTCATCATAGGTCTTGTGGCTGAATCTTTTCTCGGCCTCGTCGAGGTATTCTTCGGCCCACTCAATCAGCGTCAATGAGCCCGTGACGGCTTTGGAGTCCTCTTCGAGCTGCGTTCTTTGTTCTTCCTCCCATAGGACGGCATGGCGTTTCGATGTCTTGGTGTCGTCCGGGAAGACTCTCTGACGACTGATTCCGTTGACCTGTACGCTCGCCCGCCAGCGGTGCTTGCCTCGTTTCACGATCAAACTCGGCATGGATGATCTCCTCTATTCTCTTTTCAAAGAACCGCAGGCTTCCGGGCGCGACTTCCACGCCGCCCCATCTATGGGCATACTTTACCACCGTCCGGCGGTCTACGCCGAGGAAAATCGCCAGTTCCCGGGCTGTGATGGCCCGGCCGTGGCGTTCTTCAAGGTCTTTGGCGGTAAGCATCGTTCCCTTTTTTTTCAGCCCAGAGTTTCATCCTGCCCGCGGCATTGAAGGTTATAAGAGGGCCGGGACGCGAGGCCCGGTAGAGCCCCGCGTCCCGGGTTCAGGTCAATCAAGCCGGGGAGTCGGCAGTCATGACTTCCGAGTGATCAGGAGATTGGATGGCCTCCCCCTGGCCTTCCTCGGCCGCCAGTTCGTCTTCAGCCCCTTCGTCCCAGTCGAGGAATTCCGAAAGGTCAAGGAGTTCACTGTCTGGCCGACGTACCAGGGTCGGCACCAGTTCGTCAGAGGCTTCGGCATCCATCTCGGCGATGGATTGATTGACCTCGTCCAGGATTTCGACCATGCTCTGGAACCCCAGCTTCTTCATGATTACGGACTTGTACTGGGCCTCCTTCTCGTAACCGACCGCCTCGCGGTTGAGTTCCCGAGCCACCTTGACCGTGGTCCCTGAGCCGAGCCAAGGATCCAGCACGGTGTCGCCCTCGTAAGAGAACATCCGGATCAACCGCTCAACCAGCGAGTCGGGATAA
>Ga0180009_10002354_pt1 | contig 22261 bp, 21 predicted proteins | sample OS_PC_MetaG_FD_123537 | JGI IMG/M metagenome (GOLD analysis project Ga0180009, IMG submission 123537) | Groundwater microbial communities from the Aspo Hard Rock Laboratory (HRL) deep subsurface site, Sweden - OS_PC_MetaG | ecosystem: Environmental > Aquatic > Deep subsurface > Groundwater...
AGAATGGCAAAAACTCATACCTGCCTGCCGACAAATGGTGGAGGCGTTTCTGAGATCCGTGACTGAAAAATTCTTACCTAGACTAACAAGCATGGTCTGATTAGCGGCATCACTCCCGAATTCCACCCCTGTGCAGCCGGCAGTGAGCATCAATTCAATTAGTCTTGGAGTGATAAACCCGGGATTTGCATAGCAACTCCATTTAATGGGAAGTTTTCGGCTGATCATCTCCCGGCAGATCGCTTCAGCATGATCGACAGGATAATTAAAGGTGTTATCAACAAAGAAAATGTTATTTATCCCATACTCAAGTATGCTTTCGATCTCGTCCGAGACAAGTTCAGGATTTCGCAATCTTGTATTTTTTCCTTCAATGACTGGGTAGGTGCAATAAACGCATTTGAATGGACAACCCCTTTTTGTCTGGACATTTCCCATGCCTCCCCATTTCAGGTATGCCTTATTGTCAAATCCCGACCGATCCGGAATCGCGATGTCATCAAGGTTTTTAATAATTGCAGGCCTGGCGCCTATCAGTCCTGGTTTGAGTGATCCGGGAAGATCCTTTTTCCCATCAAGATCATTAATGAGACTGACAAAGGACGCCTCGCCTTCACCCACAATCCCAAAATCAGCTCCCAGGTATTCCAGGAGCGCATCAGGCATAAGGGCGAAACCGCTCCCTCCCAGTACGATGCACGCCCGGCTCTTTTCCCTGATCGTTTGGACAACATGACGATAAAAGGGGAGATAAGAGATATAATTGGGATAGCTCACATTGTCGAAGTTTCTCAAAGAAATGCCTATGATATCAGGCTCAGAAGAGGTTATGGCAGATTTAATAGAGGCATCATAGTTCTCGGAAAAACAGAGATCCAGAACCTGGTGCTCGATCCGGTTTCCTCTCAGTGCCCCTGCGATGTATGCCAGGCCGATGGGGAAAACAGGATCGGGAAGAGATTCAATATTAGGTGAGATTAAAAGGACTTTCATATGGAAAAGGATTCTCTCAATTCCTGGCAAAAACAAGGCCGGTGGAGCCCCCGCCAAAGGTACTGGTGGTCATCAGTGCGAACTGAAGTTTTCTTCCCGGACATATTTCCCACTCAAGTGAATGTTGAGGCCTGGCCTTCAGCATTTCAGCACCGACTGTGGGGAGCGGCAACTGGTAATGGAGGCTGAGGAGAATCGCTGCGGCCCGTGTGGTGCCAACTCCTCCAAAATCCCCCGTGAGGTATTTAAGCGGGATTACCCTCAAGCTGGCTGTATTCACCCCGAAGGCCCTTTCGAGCCTGTCGTATTCCATCCTGTCCAGTTCACCGGAAAAGTTTGCGGAAACATGTATCTGTTCAATTGTATCCGGATCAACACCGGCCTGTTCCATGGCCAGGGACATGGCCCGGCCCATCTGGTCTCCCTCGATTTCATAATGCCCTGTGGATGTCACGCCACCAGTCAATATACCTGATATAAGTGTTCCATAAATCCTTGCCCCACGCTTAACAGCAAAATCGCGTCGTTCCATAATCAGAATTCCTGCTCCTTCCCCAAGAACAAGACCGCGGCCCGGTTCGGGCTTTACAGGTTGATCGGCCTCCACTTTGATCCTGTTGAGCGCGCCCAAGGCATCGTAACACATAAAAAGCACAGGGGATAACTCGTCGGCCCCTCCCACCAGGACAACGTCCACTATATTTTGTAACAGGAGACCCCGGGCATACAAAATGGCATTTTCCGCGGAAATCTCATTCTGACAAAAGGTGGTGTTAGGACCTGTAATGCCATGGAACATGGCAATATGGCTTGCAGGGGCATTGGGAACCGTTTCCGGGAACAGGAATGGCTGGGCACCTCGAGGGCCGTTTTCAAGGAGGCTTAAATAAAATTCTTCCACGTGAGAACTGCTGCCGTATGCTGTTCCCATAATTACGGCGATTCTTTCTCTGTCTAAGGTATCAAGGATTAAGTCGCTGTCATTTACTGCCTCAATGCTTGCAGCCACCGCCATCCTTGAAATCCGGCCCATTCGCCTGTAGATGCCCGGCGACATGAATTGGCGCGGATCAAAGTCCTCGATCCAACCGGCAATATTTGATCCCAGAGAACTTGTGTCAAAAGAGGTGATCCTTTTAATCCCTGACTTTGCCTTCCTCAAGTTCGCCAAGAAAACTTCCTGGCCAATACCCAATGAGCTGATGACGCCAATACCTGTAAATACAATATCGTTCATTATTTACCATTCGGACCGTATATAATCATTCAGACCTGACCTCTGCCAAAAACCAACGACGTATTATTGCCCCCAAAGGCAAAGGAATTGCTAAGGGCAATCCTGATTTTCCTGGGTCTGGCTTGCAGGGGAACATAATCCAGATCACAGTCCGGATCAGGTTCGTCCAGATGTATGGTGGGCGGGGCAACCTGTTCGCGCAAGGCCAAAATTGTCGCTACCGCTTCTATTGCGCCACCCGCGCCAAGACAATGGCCGACCATGGATTTTGTTGAGCTAATGGCCAGATCTCCTGCATTCTTCTCGCCAAAGACTTTCTTGATGGCCTTTGTTTCCAATTGGTCGTTTGCCCTGGTGGCAGTGCCGTGTGCATTGATATAGTCAACCTGATTTGCAGCCACTCTGGCTCTTTCCAATGCCTTAACCATCACCCGGCTCATACCCATGGCTTCAGGGTCCGGTGAGGTCATATGGAAAGCGTCCGAATTGGTGGCATAGCCGAGCACCTCAGCGTAAATAGTTGCCCCCTTTTTTTTTGCCTTTTCATAATCTTCCAGAACGAGGATCGCAGCCCCCTCGCCCAAAGAGAGCCCCCTCCGGTTTTTATCGAAGGGACGGCAATACTCAGGATCTACGACCCGTAAGGCATTGAATCCTGCAAAAGTAAGTTCTGAAAGGGATTCACTCCCTCCGGTGATAACGATTTCATGAGCGCCTGAGCGGATGAGGTCAGAGGCAAAACCTATTGAGGTTGCACTGGAAGAGCAGGCCGTCACGATAGTTGCCCGAGATCCGGTGAGCCTGTAGCGGCTGGCTATGAGATCGGTCAGGGTGCAGGACGCAGAGGACAGTAGCAGGGAAGGTCTTGGCCTGGCCTTTTTTGACCATAAGGCTCGCCGGTATTTCTCCCAGGAGAGCATCCCGCCGGCACCACCTCCCAAAACCACTCCAATGTCGTTCCTGTCACAGTTGTCAAAATCCAGGCCAGAGTCTGACAGGGCCTCCCTGGCGGCAATGAGGCCCAACAGATCACACCGGGAAATCCTTCTAATGCCCAGGCTCCCAGAAAGGGCCTTTAAATTCCTATTCTTAACCTGGGCAGCCGATTGAGTCATAAAGCCTTTGGTGTCAAAAAGTGATATGGGCCCGATTCCACATTTTCCATTAAAGAGCCCCTCTTTGAATTCAGGTACGGATTCACCAATAGCACTGATAATGCCGAGACCTGTTACGGCTACACGTGTAGAAGGACCGGCGTTCATCTGTTTTTCCAGAATAGATTCATAAGGAATATGATGCTGATACGAAATGTATCTTTTATGGGGTGGTAGTATGATTGGTGCTGGCGATTTGAAAAATATATCGTTTTTACAGGCACAAAGCCTATCCTGTAACCCCGCTTACCTGCTCTAAGAAGAACATCAGCTTCTGCCTCAAAACCGTCGTTAAGGATATGGATGTTTTCCATGACCTCGCGGTCGTAAAGCCTGAAGCCACACTGTGAATCCTCAACCGGCTGGCCAATTAGCCATGAGAAAAGAAATGTTCCCACCCTGTTAGGACCGTACCGAATGCGGGGGATTTTTTTCTTGTGCCGCAACCTGTTACCGACAATAATTTTCACTTTATCGCTCGCATAACGCCTGACAAACCTGGGTATCTCAGCCGGATCGTGCTGCAGATCAGCATCAAGCGTTATGACGGCGTCATACCCGTTAGCAAGGGCGTACCGAAAGGCCATGCGGAGCGCATTGCCTTTACCCCTGTTTGTTGGAATCTTTATGACATGTGCCCCCGCATTTTCTGCCAGGCGTGCTGTTTCATCTGTGGAGCCGTCATCCACAATTACAACGTGGTCAATCTGGCGTCGCGTTTTCTCAACAATCTCAGAAATAGTGGCCTCACTATTAAAGGCCGGGATAACAGCACAGATTTTCATGCGTGTTTCTCATAGATCTTTACTCCTGCTGGCAAAAATTCACCAGACTGTTAATTCTCTTTTCAAGTTCCCCGCTCAGCCGGTAAATCATTTTCCTGCCGGTCGTTAAAAGGACCTGTGTGGTCTCTCCCCGGGCAAGGAGGGTACGATCTTCTTTGAGCAATACTTCAAAGTTAAATGTCAAGGCGGCAATTTTCGGCTTTACCACGGTTGTTCTGATGATGATCTTGTCACCGCATGCTGCTGCATGCTTGAAATCACATTTTAGAGCAATTACAGGAGCAATATAACCCAGGTCAACCATTTGCCCCGGCATAAGATCAAATCGCCCCAGTAGAGCCATTCGACCCACTTCAAACCAGGCCATATAATGGCCGTACCAGGCCATACCCCATTGATCCACCTCGTTAAAACGGACCATTGACTCTGTCTCTACCCAATACACAGGCTATTTCCCCTGATTGTATTCTTCCTGTATGAACCTGGCCAGAGTATTGACGGAAGCGAACGCCCTCTTGCCAACGTCCTCGTCTTCAATGATCACATTAAATATGTTCTCAATGGCCACCACAAGTTCAAGGGCATCTATGGAATCAAGACCCAAGCCTTCCTTGAACAGCGGGGCATCGTCTTTGATTTCTTCAGCCGTAATCTCTTCCAGCTTAAGGGTGTCAATGATCATTTTCTTGAGATATTTGCACAGTTCTTCTGAATTGTTGACGATTTCTTTCAATTACTACCTCTCATTGCTTTATTTTAACATATATGTTGACTTCACGTTAACCCGCCATCAACAGCCAACACCTGTCCGGTAATATAGCGTGCCCTTTCCGAGGCTAAAAAGAGAATCGCTCCGGTAACGTCTTCAGGTTCGCCGAACTTACCCATGGGGATCATATTTAATAAATCGTTCCTTGTCTCGTCATCCAGATTTTCCGTCATTGGCGTTGAAATAACCCCTGGGCAGACAGCGTTTACCGTAATACCCAGCCGGGCTATCTCCCTGGAGAGGGACTTTGTAAAGGAAATGATCCCCCCTTTTGAAGCCGAATAGTTTGTCTGGCCTGCCCTGCCGGTGAGAGCGCTCGGGGAGGTGATGCTAATAATTCGGCCAAACCTCCGGGCAATCATGGACTTTATAACGGCCTTAGAACAGAGATAAGTCCCTTTCAGATTGACCTCCATCACCCTATCCCAATCACCCTCGTCTAAGAACATAAGCATTTTGTCTCGGGTAATTCCGGCATTGTTCACCAGGATATCCAAATATCCCCACTTGTCCAAGACGCTCTCCACCATTTTTTCTATCTCTGACCTGGAAGAGACGTCGGCTTTAAGGAGAAGCGATCTTGTTGCCAGTTTTTTCAACTCTGCCTCTGTCTCGGATGCGCTTTTTTCATCAGAAGCATAGCTCACAGCCACCCAGGCACCTTCACGGGCAAAAGACAAAGCCATTGCCTTGCCCAGGCCCCTTGTGCCGCCGGTAACTATCACTCTCTTGTCTTTAAACATCATAAGATTGCTTTGCCTCTCCGGAAAAAAGGGGTACTTAAAAAAACATTTAGCAAATGGGCGTTTTTTATGCAAGATTAAAGGACGAATTTACCATTTCATAAACTGAAAAACCCTCTGATACTTTTTGTAAAGTCAATACTATGCATTCTCAAGTTTTCATTACTGACGGTCACTGGAGAAAGACATTAGCGGCAGTTAGGGCCCTGGGCGAAAAGGGGATTTCTGTCTCTGTAGGTGAAAGCACACGCCTGGCCACGGCCTGTTTCTCCAAATACTGTGGCCGGACCGTGGTCTATCCGTCACCCCTTCAAAGCCCGTCAAAGTTCATAAGTTTTATAAAAAAGGAACTGTCCCGTCATACATACCAAATGCTTCTGCCCATGGAGGATGAAACCTTAGGCCTGATAGCCAAACACCACACCGAGTTTGCGCATCTGACCTACCTGCCCATGGTATCCTTTGACAAATTGGAGTTTGCCCGAAGTAAAGACAAAATACTCCAATTGGCTGCCGGGCTGGGAATTCCTGTACCCAGGACCTGGTATGTCGAGGATATTTCCAGGATCAATGAACTCAAGCACTCCCTTCCCTATCCGGTTGTCATTAAACCAAGAATGAGCTCCGGGGCAGTAGGGATTTCATACCCGAAGAATCCGGCGGAGTTGACACACCAATACCTTTCGGTCCATCAGCGTTTTCCATATCCCCTGATTCAGGAGCTTATTCCCATTGAAGGGCCAGGATACGGGGCATCTTTTCTGCTGGACGAAAACCACCAGGTAAAGGCATCTTTTGTCCACAAGCGGTTGAGAGAATACCCTGTAACCGGTGGGGCGAGCACGTTGCGGGAAAGTGTCAGATATGATGATATTCGAGATATGGCGATTACATTGTTAAAGGCACTTGATTGGTTCGGTGTGGCAATGGTGGAATTCAAGCTTGATCCCAGAGACGGGGTCCCCAAACTCATGGAAATCAACCCGAGATTCTGGGGTTCATTATCCTTGGCCGTGCATGCGGGGGTCAATTTTCCATATCTTTTGTATCGCATGTCGCGCGGGGAAAACTTCAAACCGGTGGAGCACTATGAGACAGGAAAGAGATGCAGATGGCTCCTGCCCGGGGATATCCTACATTTTATCTGCAATCCCGAACGTATGCAGCTAAGGCCCCGGTTTTTCAATTTCCGGGATAGAAATACCGCGTATGATATATTGTCTTTGAAGGATCCCCTCCCGGCATTAGGGAGGATAATGACACCTCTGACATTCCTTTACGACCGCGATATGAAACAGCGCCTGAAGACGAGAAAATCATGACCAGCAGGAATATCCTGACAATAGATGTTGAGGACTGGTTCCACATTTGCGGTGTAAAGGAGTTGAAACCGGAGGTTAGTTGGCTGCAATTGGAAAGCCGCGTTTCAATAAACACTATGAAGATCCTTGACATACTATCTCGAAAAGGGGTAAAGGCAACATTTTTCGTTCTGGGTTTTGTAGCTGAAACTCACCCTGATTTGATAATAAAAATTCAGGGGGCGGGGCATGAAATAGCTACACATGGATATGCCCACATGCAGGTTTATGCCATGACTCCGGATATGTTCCGGAAAGATTTAAGAAAGTCCGTAAGCATTATTTCCGGAATAACTGGTAATCCTGTCAAGGGGTACAGGGCTCCGGAGTGGTCAATCCGGGATGATTCCCTCTGGGCCTTGGACATTTTGAGCCGGGAAGGCTTTGAATTTGATTCCAGTATGGCGCCATTGCCCATTATTGGTAACCCGAAATACCCTAAAATTCCTCACAGGTTGACACTTGATCAAGGGGAGCTGTGGGAATTTCCTCCCTTAGTTGGCGCAACGCCCCTGGTCAATCTCCCTTTGGGAGGGGGATGGGGATTGCGGGTTTTCCCGTACAGGCTTATTAGTTCAGCAATCAGAAATCTGAATGCCCAGGGTCAACCCGCTGTTATCTACTTTCATCCCCGGGAGTTTGACCCCGCAAATCCCAGGATCAGGCTTCCCTGGGCCAAAAGGTTCGTTTTGGATGCCCGGTTTGAGAGGGCAGAGAAAAGACTTCAACGGTTGTTAGAAGATTTTCGTTTTACATCTGTGTCGGATGTCTTGAAGAAGACTAAAGGTCGTCCTTAGAAAGAATTGAATTTAACAGGTGCTTAGTGTACATTACTTACATCATACCATGTTGGAAGCTATTACATTTTTAAAAGACAATCTTGCAGATCATTTTGTGATCTATTTTATCCCGCTTTATATCTTAGGGGGCAGGCCGGTCGCCATACTGAGCGCTCAGTTCTTGGGATTCAAGATTTTTTTTCTATTGCCTGTCGTGGTTTTGTTGGATACGCTTCAGATTCCTATGTTTTATCATATATATGGAGCTATCTCTAAAAGCGCCCTCATGCGGAGACTGAACCAAAGAACCAGGAAAAAAGAGAAGCGCTTACGTGATTCAAAATTCTTCCAAAGGATGCAAGTCATGGGGATGCCCGGGGTTGTGGCGATTACCATGACCCCGCTTAAAGGATGCGGCATGTGGAGCGGAGTACTTTTGTCAAAGCTATTAAAATTGCCCAAACAGACCAGTTATCCCCTCCTGATTATGGGAAGCATTCTGGGTTGTATCTTTGTTTTTGGCGTAGGCGAGGCTATTTTGCAATTGGCGGAACTATTCTGATTTATAAAGAAATATAACTGATGACCGGGATAAAATATAAATGTCAATCAACTTAAAGCAAAACCTATTAATTCACGCACTTAATTTGTTATTTACGATTCTTTCCAGGATAAGGAGTGAAAGGCTTTTTAGATGGGCTTATTCACTTATTGCCCTTTTGGCGGAAAAGCTGGTAAAAAAAGACTATTACGTAGAAACGATCAGGTGGATAAAGGAGCTGTTTGACGGCAATCATCCCAGTTTGACTGTTACGAAAAAGATATTGAGGGGCACGAACCCGCATCACCGTAAAACCATCATAAAGGCGTTTATTATTAACCAGTTGTTAGTGGGCACCAATAAAAGAAAAGCTTTTTCTGAAAGACACGGTGGGCTGTATCCTCCCGGGTTTTTTGTGATCAGCCCCAGCATGAAATGTAACCTGAATTGCTATGGGTGTTATGCAGGTTACTACGACAAAACCGCTGAGCTTACATTTGACGAAATAGACCGTGTCCTGAACCAGGCAAAAGAGATGGGAATACATTTTTGTGTTGTGTCAGGAGGTGAGCCGCTATTTCACCCAAGTATTTTTGATATATTTGAAAAACATAAAGATGTCATCTTCCATATCTACACCAACGGAAGCCTGATTGACGAGAGGACCTGTCAACGACTTGCCCGGGTGGGTAACGTTGTCCCGGCCATCAGCATTGAGGGTTTCAGGGAGGACACAGATAAACGCAGGGGAGCCGGGCATTTTGACCTCGTGATGAAAGCCATGGACCTGTTGAGAGAAGCTAAGGTTTTATTCGGATTTTCCGCCACATTGACACGCCAGAACACTGACATCCTGAGCAGTGATGAATTCATTGATTTTATGATTGAAAAGGGCTGTATCCTCGGATGGTATTTCATGTACGTTCCAATTGGTCGCGAACCGGATCTTGAGCTGATGCAGACGCCTGAACAAAGAGGTTACCAGTTCGAACGTCTGACAAATCTCAGGGCCACCAAACCCATACTGCTGGCCGACTTCTGGAACGATGGACCGGTGGTCGGAGGTTGCATCTCCGGAGGAAGAAAATATTTCCATGTCAATGCCAAAGGGGATGTGGAGCCCTGCGTTTTTTGCCATTTTGCAACGCACAATATAAGGACCAGTTCTTTGCACGATGCAATTGACTCCCCAATGTTCCGGTACATCCGCTCCCAGCTCCCCTCACATGAAAATCTACTCCGACCATGTACCATCATTGACAACCCTGCGATCAGCCGAAATGCTATATTTGAACACAGCGCATATTTTACACACGATGATGCAGAATTCATTTATGAAAACCTGGCTCATGACATTGAGCAGTATACTAAAAGATATGCTGAAATTGCCGACCCACTATGGGAGAAGTATTTTAATAGCAAAAAAGGAATAGAATGAGGGGTTATTCCCGTTGCATCAATTCATATATCGCTTCCACAGGTCTATTCTGATTCTCACTGCTTTACTGACGATTATAGCGATCATCCTTGCAGGCCGGTTGAAACTTGATCTTGATCTCTTTGCCCTCCTTCCTTCAGACAATCCCGGTGTCAACACTTTCTTTGAAATTACAGAAGAAATTGGCCTTCAATCCCTCTTGATCACCCTGGTTGAGATGCCCCCTGAATTTGACCAGGGAAAAGCCGAGTACTTAGTTGATCTCCTGGCAAAAAATTTTTCCCGGAGCCCGTTGATCCACGACGTGCAATACAAAAACGGGGGAGGGCAAATTTCTAATGTATTTCATGTCCTTATGGAGTATCTCCCGCTCCTTTTAAATTCCAGAGACCTCAAAAGACTGGCCTTTTTGCTGTCTGATCCCGAGATTAATAGCCGGGTTAGTGAAAATAAAAGACTATTAATGACGCCATTTGGCATCGCAGCCAAAGAAATGGTTTATGTTGATCCTCTCTCGCTCAGGGATCTGTTGAGACCTGATGCATTAAGCCGGTCCGGGAAACGTTCGGCCAGAGCATCAGAGGGATATTTCAAAGCAAGAGAGGGTGGAACCTATTTCTTGTTTCTAAAACCAAAAAGCCCGCCCCAGGATGTTGAGTTCAGCAAAAAATTAATGGCGGAAACACGCCGTCTGGAAAAAAATTCATTATCTGAATTTCATAATCAGTTTGGATATCTGCCCGAAAAGATCAAAATATCCTTTACAGGAGGGTATCCCATTGCAGTAAATGACGAAGCCGCCACCAAAAAAGATATGAAGATCACCCTGCTCACGTCTTTTTTGGGCGTCATGATTCTATTCGGCCTTTCATTCAGAACCTTCAGCATCCTGTTTTATGTAGGGCTGCCTTTGGCCCTGAGTATTTTGTGGACACTGGGTTTTGCCAGCCTTGCTTTTCACCACCTGAATATCCTTACCTGTATTTTTTCATGTGTCCTGATCGGACTGGGAATTGACTTTGCCATCCACATTGTAAACCGCTATTTTGATCAGGATAATGTTTCGCTGGATGTCCTTCCCCGCCTGGAGAAAACCTTCAGGCAAGCCGGTATGGGGATCATTATAGGCGGTATCACAACTGCGGCCGCTTTCTATTCAATCGGCATCTCCAGCTTCAAAGGTTTTCGCGAACTGGCTTTCCTGACGGGTACCGGAATCCTGTTCTGCATGATTGTTATGATTCTTGTTCTTCCATCTATTTTCTTATGGTTTTCGGGCGGAAAAGGCCCTAAACATAAGGTCAGTATCGCCGGTTTTGGCCTGAAACCCCTCCTGAATTCGCTCCGAAAATATCCCAGGAGCCTTCTTGCGGTAAGTTCTATTGCGATCTGCGTATTGGCAGCATTAGGGATCAGTGTCAAATTCGATGATAACCTGAAGAATTTCCGGCCGACCGGCAACGAGGTTTTCCTCTTGCAGGATAAGGTTACGGCCTGGTTAGGGGGTTCAACCGGTAAAATTTTTTTAGTGGCCACAGACAAATCTGAAGTCGGGGTCATGGAAACCAGCGCTTCTATATACGAGGCATTACAGGAAATGAAGGAATCAGGCATGGTCGCAGGAATCAATTCCGTCAGCAAATACTTCTGTGCTCCCAGCCTTCAGAAAAAGAACATGGAGTTCATCCTGCAGCATCCGGATGTTTTTGAAATAAAGCGTATTCAACGGACATTCAATGAGGCTTTAGCAGAAAACGGATTTGAAAGGCTGGATCTGTACGATGAATATTTTGGATCCCTGTCCAAGGCATTTTCAACAGAAAAAATCTTACTTCCCGGATTGTTAAACGAAACAGAGTTGGAGAGCTTTCTAAAACCGTTCGTATATCAGAAAGGCGGATATTTTAAGACGGTTACCTACATTACACCTAACAAAGACCTCTGGTCGCATACTGACACGGCATTGTTTAAGGAAATGATTGCCCGGAAAATGGAAGAAAGAGGGATTAAGGGGGATTGTTTTCAGTTGACCGGGTCAAGTATATTGACTGGGGATTTAAAAGAGCTCATCATCAACAACATGAAATCCTCCCTGTGGGTGGCAGGTCTGATTATTATGCTGGTCCTGCTTGTCTATTATCGCAATCTGAAATTATTTATACTCTCGACTATCCCCCTCGCGGTCGCCTTGGCCAGTATATGCGGTATTATGGTAATTTTTGGGCTTGATTTTAATTTCTTCAACCTGATCGTACTCCCAATGATTGCCGGCATTGGTATTGATGACGGGGTTCACCTCACTAATACATATCGTCGGCGTGATCAGGGTAATATGTTGGAAGAAATGACTAAAACAGGACGCGCTGCCGTCCTGACTTCGCTCACGACCCTGGTGGGTTTTGGCTCCCTTTCCCTGTCCCACTATCCTGGACTGAGAAGCATAGGATATGTAGCCGTCATAGGCATCAGCGCCTGTTTATTCGCCTCAATTATTGTTTTGCCCGCTATTTTCTCTATCATGAGACATTCCAGGTAGTAATTTATGGCCTAAGAGGGGGTTGTTTCCGTCAAGCCCTGCGGGGAGGGGTATCCCTAATATATGCGTGACCATTGGAACCAGATCCAGGGTTGAAGCAGGACCGCGGAGGATGTGGCGTCCGGGCAAGATTCTGGCCAGCCCGGGACCAGCTATCCAGAATGAAACAACAGAATCATTTTCATAATAACTACCGTGGTGCCCATACTTATCAAAATCACGTTCAAAGTAAAAACCCTGTTTGTTGATCAACTTGATATCAGGCGCAGTCTCTCTGGTATATTGCCTTCGCAGACCCTGCACAGCGTATTCATGAAGCCTAAAATGGTTTTTTAATGCACTCAAAGGGTCCAAGGCTTTTAAAAAGGCAACCCTGTCTTTAGTGCCTGACTGATAACCCCGCCAGTCAAATACCCACCACTGGCCCCCCTCTGCCGGCCCATTGTGCCTCTCTCCGGGATACTGCCTGATGACCAGAGTATTCAAGCAATTCTGGATATCCCCATTTGCAAGCAAAAGGTCTACGGCAGGTTTAACATCGGCCAGTAATCTCGGAGGATCCATCCATTTTCCGGATTGCCGGTTTCTGAGGTAAATCTCTTTAGTGCAGGCACCCGGCATAATAATCGCCTCTGCCTGGCGGTTGCTCGTCTCTAATCCTGGGAGTTTAAAGCACTTGCTCAAACTGCAATCCACTGTCTTATCGGAAATGTGCTTGTCGATCCTCGTGAATCCATGGTCCGAGACCAGGAAGAATATGATTTCCTCATAACATCCTGCTTCCTTTAGAAACCGGATCAATCGCCCAATCAGGGGGTCCAGGACCTTTTGAGCGTAATGCTTTTGAATTTCGTCCATGGAGGCATTACGGCTTCTTAGCTCCCGTGGTGGGTAGTGGGAAATCAAGTCTGTCCCCACTAATTCTATGGCCATAACATCAGGGATTGTATGGTGATACTCAAGCACGCCCGCAAGGCTTTTGTGATAGTACATCATGTGCCCGGTGAGAAAGGCGCTGATGGTTTTATTATCAATGTAACTGCTATCCGGAAACCAGTGTCCGTTACGCATAAAGCCTAATGCCGAGGCATTACCCCAGAAGAAAGCCCCGGATTTCAAGGGCCAGTCCACCCCGTTGGTAACCATAAGCAAACTGGTCATGGAGCGCTTGCCTGCCTCACCCACGTAGTCAAAGAGGGTCTTGACGCGGTTGGACTTTAGAATGTTGTTGATTCGTTGCTGGAAATAGGAAATCATTGTGTGTATTTTGGTGGTGCTTCGATCAAACCAGATAGTGGAAACCACCCCTGTTCGCTGGGGGTGAACCCCTGTGTACATTGAGGTTGTGTCCGGTACTGACCCTCCCGGGATGGTGGTGAATACCCGGCTAAGATGAACATATGCCTGCCTGTTTTGAGGGCCGTTGATAAGCTCCTTAAAATGTGGCAATTCCTCCAGGTTTTCCGCAATAATCCCCTGTTTCATGCCGTGGAATTCAAGGATGATCACCTTGGGCCCAATGCTCCCGGCGGTCGCTGCGCCACACCAGGCAGTGAACAATATCAGTGAAAACAGGATCAGCAGGAAAGGGAGATATCTTTTTCGCATCTTGAATTGCCTATAGGCTTTCAAAGGTTTACTTCACTCTTTCTTCACCGCTAAGGTGGTCTTGCTTACCCCGGGAAGGAGAATATTCCCGCAGGACAGAAAATACAAGGCTTCTCCCAGTTGTCCGAAGGCAATTGATGTCCATCGTGCGAGTCTTGGGGAAGGGCTGGTATATCCTCCGATCATGGTTTGAATCCTGCAAAAACCGCTGAGAACTAACAACTTGTCAATCGTTTTCGGTGAAAAATCATAGAGATGATAGGGCGTGTGGTATAGATCAAATCTTCCGGAAAAAGGACCCAGTATACGGACGATAGGCGTCGAGTGGGGCCAGCGGAGAAGAACAAGACCGCCAGGTTTGAGGACGCGTTTTACCTCCGCTAAAAGAACAGGAGGATCAAGAACGTGTTCAATCACATAAAACAGGGTTACAACATCAAAAGCGTTTTCAGGGAGGCCAAGATCCTCCAGAGGCCGGGAATGGACAGGTACGTCCCATTTGTCGCGAGCATACCGCCTGCCTGTCCTTGACACCTCTATTCCTTCCACCTGCCATCCGCGAGACTTCATTTCCTGCAAAAAAAAGCCGTATCCGCAGCCAATATCCAGCAACCTCCCTTTGCCTGATTTACTCCCGGATTCGATCAGATCAGCAGATCTCCGGATAACCGGTTTCATCATCATGCCCCATCTTTTGATTTCTTCCGGCTGGACAGGTAAATAGTCTTCATAGTTTTTCAATAACGCCCGTTGAGTTGGCCGGGGATGAAGCAACACGAGACCGCAGTTGAGGCAGTGATGATATTGCCACTGTTCTTTCCTATGTATGATACGAAAGTTTGAGGTATTGCACAGGATACAATGACCGGAATTTGACATTGAGATCGTTTGTTTGTTCAATTCAATCTGCTTCCAAGACTTTCTGGAGGTTCTCAAGAAAGGCTTCAACCATTTTATCGTGTTTTCGTCTCACCTTTAAAATCCAGGCCATTTTTCGTAAGAAATTTCTGGGCCGGACAATAATTGTGTGACTAACCAGGGTATATTCACCCTGTTCTTCAAGCTCCCAGATTTCCTTTCCTCCGGTAAAAAAACCGTCTAAAAATCTGAGTCGAATCATTTTATGGGGTATTACTTCCTCTACCTGTATGTTCCATTCCAGATTGAATATGTGATTCACTTTTGTGTTGACCAGGGTTCCCACACCATAGGATAGTGGAGATTCATGCGTGACAATGGTGCCTTCCGGGCATATGTCTTGAATGGCTTTTTCATTTGTCAGGATCTGAAATATCCGGTTCTTTTGGGCACGGATCAGGCGTTTGTGCTGGTTTATTTCACCATTGTAACGGGCATACTCAGGGGCTTTGATCGTGTATCTGGAGGCGCATCCAGCCAGACAGGATAATAGCAATACTGCTACGGCTAAGACACAGAGGAATTTTTCGATTCTCTCTGTTGGAAATAGGGTTGTCCCGGGCTTGAGGTTTGACATCTTTTTAAGGTAATAATAGAGTGTTTTAATTTAGCCTTATTTATAAAGGTTTTAGTCTCAAGGCCAGTAAAGGCTATCGCAAACAATAACTCACTGTAAAGCGCTTTTCGGCCTGGAACAGGATTGATGTTAGCATTTTAGTAAAGAATTCAGGACCCGAAGACGTGGATTTCTATTTTGAACTAAAAACTGTATGCCCTCATGCCTTAGGAGGCGGAATATTGAAGATTATCCTTTATTGGGTCATGTACCCTTTGATACGCCCTTTTTATCTAATTTCCGTTATCCTGAACACGCTTGTGCTGGCCCTAATCATCATCATTATTTCTCCCCTGGATAGAAAAGGGAATATTGTCCATTACATCGGTAGATTCTGGTCTTTCCTGAACGTATACCTTTCCGGCACCAGAGTGTACATAAAAGGAAAAGAAAAAATAGAGAAAGGGCAGCCTTATATTGTCATGTCAAATCACCAAAGCCTGTTTGATGTGTGGGCCTTGATAGCAAAAATCCCTCTTCAGCTCCGGTGGATAATTAAATCAGACATAAAAAAGATGCCGGTCTTTGGTTATGCCCTTGAACGGATGGGGCACATATATATTGATAAAAGCAAGCGGAAGGATACGGCTTTTGGCCTCGAGGCTGCTGCGCGGGAAATAAAGAAAGGGACATCCGTAGTCATTTTCCCTGAGGGGACAAGAAGCAGGGATGGCCGTCTTAAAAAATTCCACAGAGGGGGGGCGCTAATTGCCATCAGATCCGGGGTGCCCATACTCCCTGTCACTGTAAACGGCAGCCGTTTTGTGCTGCCCAAGGGCACCTTGGGTCTAATGCCCGGCAAAATTGAAATTGTTGTAGGCGATTTGATTGACCCCGGGGCATTTGACGAGGATGGTAAAAACGAATTAACGGCTGCTGTAAAATCCGCTATAGAGAAGAATATCGATCTAGAATATGGCGATTTCACATTAGAATCATAACCGGTAAAAGCCTGATGCGACAACACATGCTTGACACTCCGATCTCCTATTACACCATTTTCTTATCGGTCCAATACCTGCCTATTAGGCTTTGCCACTGGTTGGGAAAAGTTGTGGCCTTACTGGTTTATGTGTTTTCTCAAAGGGATCGAAAGGGTCTGGCGTTTAATCTCTCTCTCGCCTTGAAAAGGCCTATTGATGACCACGCAATAAAAAAGATAGTCCGCCAGATTTTTGTTAACTATGGGCAGTATTTGGTAGACTTTTTTTTAATGCCCCAGCTCCCACCTCACAAAGCTAAAAGATTTTTTGCAGGGTTCATGGGTGAGGAGATTCTCCAAGACGCTTTAGATAAAGGGCAGGGCGCTATTCTACTGTCCGCCCATGTGGGTAACTGGGAATTAGGTGGGACAATGATGAGGTTGGCAAATTACCCGCTGACTATGGTTGCTATGGTACACAATGCTCCAGCCACTAATGCACTTGTCAATCGACTCAGGGAAGGCAAAGATATTAGGGTGATTGAAGTGGACCAGTCACCGTTTTCAGGTATCGAAATATTACACCACCTTCGCGAAAATGGGATTGTGGCCATGAATGGTGACAAGGATTTCTTCGGCAGGGGACGGCCTGTCACTCTTTTCGGCAGGGAGGTGAGCTTTCCGGTGGGACCGGTTGTCATGGCCATGAAATCAGGCGCGGCGCTCATTCCCGCATTTGTTTTAAGGCAACCGGATGGCAGGTATTTCGGCGTGCTGGAGAAATCCATACCCCTCCTTCTGGAAGGCAAAAGGGATGATGTCATTCAAAAAAACCTGGACAAGACAGCCCGGGTATTCGAAGAGTATATTCGCCGCTATCCTGAGCAGTGGTATTGCCCTGATCCTGTCGCCGGAGGGATGACTTCATGAAGCTCTTTATCATAGCACCCAAATGGCCTGAGCATAGCCTGTGGGGCCAGATCTACTTTCGTTTTCCATATCTTGCACTGACAACCCTGGCCGCTTTGACCGGTGACGACTGGGACATATCCATTGTAGATGAAAATGCAGAGCCCCTCGATTTTTCCGACCTGCCGGACTTGGTCGCCATTTCCGCCATGACGCCTCTGGCCAAGAGGGCCTATGAAATCGCCGATAATTTCAGGTCAAATGGAGTGCAGGTGGTGTTGGGCGGTATTCATCCAACCATGATGAAGGATGAGGCCAAGACCCATGCTGACGCAGTGGTCATAGGCGAGGCTGAAGAAATCTGGCCACAGGTATTGTCCGACTTTAAGCGGGGCAAACTCAAACCCATTTACAGTGCCCTGGATTTTTGCAGTCTTGACGGTCTCCGGTTCCCAAAAAGAGAACTTTTGAACAAAAAGGCATATTTTTTTATCAATACCATTCAGACCACGCGCGGTTGCCCCTTTGACTGTGAGTTTTGTTCGGTGACTTCCTTTTATGGCAGGACTTACCGTGTAAGACCTGTGGGGGAAGTGGTCCGCGAAGTGGAGCATATGGGGGGAGGGTTTGTTTTTTTCGTTGATGACAATATTGTTGGGAAACACGCTTATGCGAAAGAACTTTTTAGGGCACTTGTGCCTTTGAATGTGAAATGGTTCAGCCAGGCATCTCTCAGTATTGTCAAGGACGGGGAGTTGTTGGACCTGGCTCAAAGGAGCGGATGCAAGGGGCTTTTCATAGGATTTGAATCACTTTCCCAGGAAGCTCTAAGGGCCATGGGGAAATCTGTCAATCGTGTGGAGGAATATAAAGAAGCCATAAAAATACTTCATAATCACGGTATCGGCATTCAGGGCTCATTCATTTTTGGTACGGACCATGACGATCAGTCCGTATTTTCGGACATATTGCGGTTCATAGAAAAAACACATATTGAGGCGGCCCTGTTTTCTGTCCTGACACCTTTTCCCGGAACCCGTATCCAGAAGGTATTGTCACAACAGAACAGGATACTCCACACGGACTGGGAAAAGTATGATATGAATCATGTTGTGTTCAGACCAAAAAAAATGAGCCCTAAACAATTGCAAGACGGTTTCAACTGGGCCTACAAAAAATTATACGGGTACCGGTCAATCGTGAAAAGGCTTTTTCCATTTACCAGGAGCGGTCTTTTTTATGGGATCCAGAATTACGGTTTCCGCCAAGCCTGGAAAAAAACTCTTAATACACCGTCATGAATATTTTTTTACTGAAAAAATATGCGGTTCTCATATTTGTGGGGCTGAGCCTTTACTCATATACCTACCCTGTGTTTTCATCTGAAAAGGATCCACTCTACACATCGAAACTTGACTGGATCATAAAGAATATTCAAGGGAAGGAAAAAAGCCTGAAAACCTTTACCGCAAGAATGGTTCAAACCAAGAAGACCCATTTGCTCCGGGAACCATTGCACTCGGAAGGTTTCATCTATTTTGATTACACGGGGAAAATGCTTCTGAAGATTACCGTGCCTTCTCCGCTGATCGTCCTTTTAAAAAATAATATGCTGGTTCTCTACTATCCTGATTTGTCAAAGGTAAAAGAGACATACATCGGGAATAATGTTCTAAGGGAATATTTTGGAATAGGGCAGTCTGTTGAAGAGCTGCGCAAGCGATATTTAATCAGACTTGTGGGTGAGCCTCCTACGGATGGCTATCACCTGGAATTGATACCGAAGCATAAGACTATTGCAAAGCATATTGACTCGATTGAAGTAACGGTGAGCCGTGAAAACTGGCTTCCTCAACGAATCTGTTTTAAGGAAAAAGCGGGGGATTGGTCTGATATACGGTTGGAGTTTATTTCTATTAATGAACCGTTGCCTGCAGGTGTTTTTACATTCAATTTCCCTGAAAAAGATGATGAACGTTTTTAAACATTTAACAAGGGAGAACAATCATGAAAAGAATTGTTTGGCTATTTTTTTGTTTGCATCTTAGTTCAGTTTGCTTGGTCACATATGCCCATTCCTCTCCCCAACCAGATCAGTATGCCCAGGCAGAATCTCTGTTTAAAGATAAGATGTATGATGAGGTGATTCGACTATTATCGGAGCCAGCCAGCGCAGAACCCGGTAATTTCAAATTGAATATCCTATTGGCTAAGGCTCAAATTGAAAAATGTGCCATACTGAAAGCAAAAGGTGATAAATCATACAAAACACTTATCCATCAACCTTACCAAAAGGGTCGGATGCTCCATAAAATTGATGAAACTCGACCCGAACCGTATTATATTGTTGCCAGGAGTCTTCTAATAAACAACAGACCGTATAAAGCAGAAAGGGCTATTAAAAAAGCACTTTATTTCTCGCCTGCCAATGCCGAGTATTTCGCTGTATTAGGTGATGCATATAAAGCTCAAGCAGAAATGAGCCGGGATTCTGATGGGTTGCTTTCTAAGGCGAAAGATACTTATGAAAAAGCAATAAAAGCAACAGGAGAGAAAGCCGAAGAATTCAGATCAATTGTTGAAGGAAAAGTAAAAGAAGTATCAGAAAAATTGAAATAATGAGAAATAATCTTGTTTTTCTTTATCCCGGGCAGGGATCCCAGCAAGTGGGTATGGGTTTCGACTTATATCAAATATACCCGGAGGCTCGATATAAATTTGATCAGGCTGACAACCTTTTGGGGTTTTCCATAAAACGGTTGTGTTTCGAAGGGCCTGCGGAAGAACTAGATCAGGATCTGAATGCTCAACTGGCAATTTACACGGTCAGCTGCGTCTTAACCGATGTGTTAGGGGCTGATAATGTCCTCCCTGACGTAGTCTCAGGCTACAGCTCCGGATTTTATGCTGCCGCTTATGCGGCTGGATGTTTTGATTTTGCCACTGGCCTTTATCTTGTGAAACGAGCCGGCGAAATTCTTCTTGAAGAAGGCCTAAAAATAGATGGCGGAATGGCGGTTATTTTTGGGCTGCCGATTGGGGAAGTTGAAAGTATTTGCCAGCAGGTGGGGGATGTAGAGGTTTCTATTGCCAATACGCCGAGGCAGGCCATTATCTCCGGCCTCAATAACTCGGTTGAAAAGGCTATGAAGGCAGCCCTGACACAAGATGCCCTGGATGCGTATCTGTTACCTGTTGCAGTCCCCTACCACTCCAGATTTGTGGAGCAGAGCAGCAGCCGTTTGTTAGATGAAATCGAAGAAATTCATCTGAGGGATCCTCAGCTACCTCTCATCTCTTATCATTTTTTGGAATCCGTGGTTGATAAAAGGCATTTGAAATATGTTATAGCCTCGCAATTAAGCCGCCCTGTATTGTGGGTTGATTTGATTCAAAAACTGCGCGGTTGTAATAGGTTGTTTGTCGAAGTAGGACCTGGCGCGGTCATTTCCAGGACAGTCAAGTGGATTGACAGGAGCATTGAAATCGTAAAAACAGGCACAAATGAAATGTTGCTGAAATCGATTGCTGAATGGAGGAAGAGGTAATGAAAATGTCGGCCAAACCGCTATATGACATTTCAGTTATTGAAGAAATACTTCCTCACCGTAGCCCATTTCTATTTGTGGATAGGGTAATAGACTTAGATGTGGGGAGAAATATAATCACCGAAAAAGATCTCTTCTTCGACGATTGTTATTTTGCCGGCCATTTTCCAGGGAACCCGGTAATGCCAGGAATCATCGTCTCAGAGGCATTGGCACAAACATGCGGGCTCCTTTTGGGGCTAACCTGGAGAGAGAAAGGTCTACCAGTGGATCGAGACAAAATGGATCTTTTTCTGGCAAATGTTAATATGAAATTCACCTCTCCGGCTAGACCCGGAGACACACTCCGTTTGCAAGCGAGCCTTAAAAAAGAATACGGGAGGTTATTCCTCTTCGATGTAGCTGCCTATGTACTAAGCTGCCTGATTACTAAAGGAACACTTGCACTTGCCGAGTAAACGCTTTGAAATGTTTAAGAATGGAAGCAATTTTTGAATGCTCTAAAAGATAATACTCAGGGGTTTTGACCTCCTGAAAGAAGAGGGTGAGGGGATTGTCTATTGACAATTGATGATTGATTATTGCTATTGACAGCCAGGTGAGGTTTGTATAAATATATACCAATAGTTCACCAGAGGCAAACTATTTAACAGGATAATCCCGCAAGTGCCTAAAGTAAAAACATCTCAATTCGCAAGTTTACTGCGCTTGTTAAACATGATAGTTTCGAATACTGAAATAATGGAAAAACAATATGGAACGAGACAGAGCAGTATCTTACTATATGAAGGTTGCTGAAACGCTGAAGGCGCGTATTCGGGACGGGCAGTACCAGCACAATGACCTGATCCCTTCGGCCCGGAAGTTAGAAGAAGAGTTCAAAGTCAGCAACATCACCATTCGCAAGGCTCTGGATCTTCTGACACGGGAAGGCTTTGTCATGCCCATGCGCGGGGTAGGTACCCGTGTGGTCAAAATTGAGGACGACGTTGTGTCCATAGAGATTACAGGCAGCTTTAGGGACTGGGTAGATTCAGCCATAGGACGGAATCTTCAGCTGACCGTGGACGTTCTGGAGATCACAATCACCTCGTGCCCTAAAAGGGTCAGCCAAATCTTGACACTCGGCCCGGACGAGAATATCTGGCGTATGAAGAGGGTTCGCAGGTTGAGAGGCGTACCAATGTCATATTTTATCAACTACGGCCGGCCGGAACTGTTTAGCGATAAGATCACAATAGACGAAGTAACAAAGAGCAGTTTCGTCGATCTCTTTCAAGCACGTTGTCAAATAAGCCTATCCAAGATGGAACAACGCGTCAAGGCCACCGTAGCCGACATGGACTTATCAGGTGTGTTAGATATCAACTTCGGGGACCCGCTGTTTTTCGTGGAGAATGTCTA
>Ga0180009_10002355_pt1 | contig 22259 bp, 33 predicted proteins | sample OS_PC_MetaG_FD_123537 | JGI IMG/M metagenome (GOLD analysis project Ga0180009, IMG submission 123537) | Groundwater microbial communities from the Aspo Hard Rock Laboratory (HRL) deep subsurface site, Sweden - OS_PC_MetaG | ecosystem: Environmental > Aquatic > Deep subsurface > Groundwater...
AACCGGTACGATTACCATCCCGGCGCTGCTTGTCGCAGTTCCTACTGGCTCAATTTGTGATGGCTTCGTTCCGACCGCTTCAGACGGTGGGTCCACAGTATTCGGCCGCTTGGGTTCTGCCCAGGAATGCCTTGCCGGTGGCTCGCTAGCTGACATTCTGATCTTTGACTCATCCATTGAGTTGACCAACAATTTCAAACTGAAGGCCAACGAAAAAACCAGTAACCTTTACCCGATCACCGCTTTCCGTGCTGGCAACCGTCAGGTAGCTTTTACCTGCGACAAGGTATTCAGGAAAGGCGAGGCTTCATACTATGCTGAGAGCAAGGCTCAGACACAAAAGCATGTTTCCATCCCTGTCGGCAATGTGGTTGCCTTCCGCTACACCCTTGATATGCCGCTGGTAGTTTATAACGATCCTGTCAGGAGTGGTGGTGAGGAGATAGGAATCGGCCTCACGGGTTCCGCGATTGCTTCATCGGCATTTGATAACGAACTGTCGTTGACCATGATATAGGGGACAACTTCCCCTTGGAGGATACATGGAGTTGACAAAGAGATTTGCAGACCAGGAGATCAAGTTCCTGGACGGTTCGGTTGTAACGTTTGAGATTGAAAATATCTCAAAGGATGAGAAGCAATTGATTTTGAAATCATCCAAACAAAATACCAAGAGCATCGAAAAGCAAAAGGATGACTTCCTTGACCGGATCGACTTTGAAAAATTCAATCGCCTGGTCATCCTACGGGCAGTCAAGGGGTGGAAGGGGTTAAAAAACAAGCATCTGCTTATCATTTACGATTGCACCAATAAGGGTGCGGAGTTTCAGTTCAAGGGCGACAAGGGCCGGGAAACCGAGATCCCCTTTACCGAAGAGCTGAGGCGCGAACTTGCGGAAATGCACTCGACCAACTTCATGTCCTGGCTGAACGATACCATGGATGGCATTGATGCAGAGAATGTCAAGGCTAAGGAAGCTGAACTAAAAAACTGATAGAGGTTGTCAACTTTCACAGAAAAGGTGGCGACCTCAGCGAGGGCCAGCGGAAACTCTTGCGAGAGGCCGGGCATGTCGCTCCTAATGCGCCCGCAGTTGAATCTGGGAATTCGCTGGCCTTTAAGGTCTGGAATCTGGTTGCTGACCAAGTTACTTTTTACGACAAGGGGAAAGCTATTATGAATTTGTCCAGTGTTTGCCCAGTGATTACCTTGCTCGGATTGCCGGGAGATGACTCGCTGGTATTGCTAGGCAAGATCAAGACCATGCGCCGCATAATGAACGGGGAGAATGTGAATGGCTGAAGCTGGACGCCTGAAATTTGTTATCGAGATTGACGACAAGGGCTCACCTGTCGTTAAGCATATCAACGGCGAAGTCCAGAAACTGGAACAGGGCACGACCGGTGCTACAACCAAGATGTCCAAGGGCTTTGGGGCGATGTGGGCGCAGATGGCCCTGGGCCAAGCCGCGTTTGCGATGGTGCAGACTGGGTTTCGGATGATCACTCAGGAGATCGGCAGTTCAATCAAAATGGCCATTGACGCCGAGGAAACGCATTCCAAGTTTGGGACCGTATTCCAGCAAGTAGCTGGAAAAGCGGCGGCGGCTTCCAAGGAACTATCCGATAGCTGGGGCGTGTCAAAGTTCGCTTCTGAGACTATGCTTTCCGCAACTGGAGACCTGTTGACCGGCCTGGGCCTGACCGGGGATGCGGCGCTCGATCTGTCATTACAGACCCAGAAGCTAGCCATTGACCTTGCATCATTCACAAACTATTCCGGCGGCGCAGCCGGAGCCAGTGACGCTTTGACCAAGGCCATGCTCGGAGAGCGCGAATCAATCAAGGCGCTGGGTATAGTCGTTACTGAGGAGATGGTTAAAGAGGAATTGATGCGGGTGGGTAAGGAAAAGCTAACCGGGATGTCACTTTTGCAGGCCAAGGCTGAGGCTACGCTACAAATAGCCATGAAGCAGAGTGCCAATGCCATGGGTGACTATGCACGCACCCAGGACAGCACGGCGAACTCGATCAAGCGAATGCAGGCGACTTGGGATGATATTAAGGTTGCGATAGGTAGCGCGATTGTTGAGGTTATTGGCCCTGCTTTAAAAAACATGAAAAAGTGGTTCGAGGAAAACAAGGACGCGATCGTTGCTGGAGCAAAAGATATTATAAAATTCATGGCTAATATAGCCGAAGCCGTGATTGATGTTATCGGATGGTTTTGGAAACATAAGGACGTTGTAATTGCTTTGGGAATTGCCTATGCTACATATTTTGCAGCAACAAAAATCATGGCCATGGTGTCTGGATTCGAGGCATTGGCTAGGGCAATCATGGCCGGTACGCTTGCACTCGGCCCGATGGTTATTGTTGTTACGGCTGCCGCTGCCGCATTCCTGTTGCTCAAAAACCACATGGACAAATTCAAGAATGTTGACAAGGAAATGGCGGCATCAGCAGCTAACACCACGGCATTCGTCGAGCGCCAGGCAGCACTGGAAAAACTGGGTGTGAGCTATTCCGTTCTGGATGATGCCCTGAAGGATTTTAAGACAAGCTCAAATTCCATGAATGAGGCGCTTGACCTGGCTATGGAATCGGCAAAAAAAGGTGATCCGTACCTGATAAAACTCGCTAAGGCATTTGAAGAGCTGGAGAAACAAGAAAAGGCTGCGATTGTTGTTACCGAGGATTTTAAAAAGGTGATCCCGCCCCTGATGGTTGAAACAGACAAACTGATAAAAAAGGAAAAAACTTTAATAGAGACTATGAACGAGCGCTGGGCGGCATTCAATATAAATCTTATTCAGGACGAAGCTTATTCCGCTTTTATTGAATCGAAGTTGGGGCCGGCCATAGAGAGTCATTCCGACGCTTGGGCGGACAATACCGATATCCTTAAAGCGAATGAAGAGATGGAATCGCGGCTTGGTCCTGCGATAGTGGATACAACGTTCAAAGTTAAAAAGAGCGCCAAGACTATCACCGAATCCTGGCAGGAAGTTGAGGCTCAATTTCAGGCCGTTGAACGTGCCATTGGATATGTCGATGATATGTTCTCAGAACTTGGCATCAATGTCGGCGGAGTTACCTCGCAGATAAGCAAGGGCCTGGGCGCGGCGAGTATGTATTCATCTGGTATGGCCTCCCTGAATAAAGAGGGCGGTTCATTGAGTGATACTCTGGCCGGGGTAACAAGTATTATTGGCGCTGTGTCAGCGGCTATTACCATTGCCGCATCAATAATCAAGGCCTTCGCCGGTGACGGAATCGGGGAAGCTATTAAGCGTGAAAATGAATGGATGCAGTTAAATAAGGAACTCACTAAATCATTGAAAGAACTTGCAAAACAGATGGGCGATACTCACGCCGCCACATCCGTTATGCTGGATGATATTATCGACGAGGCGGATATCACTATTGCGAATTTCGCCACCTATGCTTACAGGGTGAACGAAATCCTTTCCGACTATGACAGGAATACACTGTCATTGTCGCAAACACAAAAGGAAATAGGGGATAGTTTTACGGCACTCATATCCAAGGCGAAATCCCTGGGCACTGAAGGCTCTGCCAGCATTTTGAAATTGATGGATGATCTCAATAGCCGGGGAATTCGCGTCAAGGAAATCCAGGATTATATCAATGCCAACTGGAAGGCCGGGCTGGAGGGATACAAAAAATATCTCGAAGGTGATTTTTCAAAAGCCACAATCGGGGTATTTGAATACCTGTTGGCTTATGAGAAAAAGGTCGGCGCGAATCAAGCGCTCGTTGACGGGATAGAGGGGATCACCCAGGCATTGATCGGTATGAGCAATGTCATCAAATTGACGGAAGAGGAATTTGATCAATTTGAAATGGCTGGGCGCGATGCATATGACAAATTGATAGCGCAGGGGTTCACTTCGAGAGAATCATTAATGCAATTGCAACCCATGCTCTCCCGTTTGATTTATTTACAAAAGGAATATGGCTTGACCATTGATGCCGCTACCCAGGCATTGATCGACAAGGCTAAGGCCGATGGAGTTGACCTTTCGCTCGTCAAATCCCAGGACGAGATATTCGGGGACATGGCCGGTTCACTTGCTGAGTTAGTAGACATATTCAGAAATGTTTTCCCGCAAGCTATTGATCAAACAACGGCGGCTTTCAAGAAATTGAATGAGGCAGCCGATAATTTCGATCCCGATACAACTTATAATCCCAAGCGACCTGACGAGGAGCCCGCAGCTACTGGCTGGCAGGGTTGGGTTGCTGGCGGCAGTAACAAACGATTTATAACCGGGGAAACTGAACCTGAATATGTCAGCATAACACCGATGTCAAAAATGCGCGGGAGCGATGCGGCACCCGGGGTCGGTGGATCAAAAATAGTCAGTATCAATATCACCCTGGCCGGGACTATCACCCCGGAGAGTGCAGCAGATGCGATTACAACCGCATACCGAAATAATACAAGGGGTATAAGATCCCTGCTGGAGAATTAAGATGGCACTCGGCGGCATCCCTGTTAGCGGCGGCATAACTGGGCATGGCACTCTCATTCATACATCCCTGCTACAGAGTCCCTTGCTCTGGGCCACTACTGGCTTCTGGCGGCCCGCATTCACCCTGGGTGGCACTGCTGGAGTAGCAGGGTATGCAGCGAAATTTGTTATTGACGGAGACCCCAAAACTTTATATAAAACCGCATCGGGATTTTTAACCATTTCCGCTTTTGCTGATTATGGAGCCACGGTAGCTGGTACAGTACTGGCAACATCGGTTGGGCATGGACTGACTGGCACTACAACGGGTCGAATTTTGGGCACAGTGAATTACAATGGATTTTATACGATCACTATCGTTAACGTAGATACTTTTTATTTCACGGCTACCTGGGTTGCCACTGAAACGGGGCAATGGTCGCCGGATATTTATTTTACCATGATCCATGGAGCGGGTCCGCCTACGGCTTATGGAGTGATCATGGTCGGGCATAATCTGGCGGCATCGAATATTTCCCTTGCAAAGTTTGAAGGTGGCAACGGCAATTATACTGATTTTACCGACGACCTGGTACTCAATGCTGATACGCTAACTCCGGCGTATCATTTACTTGCAACTCCTATAACACATACAAATTGGCGTATTCGGGTTAATTTTGTTGCCGCTACGGCATTGCAATTAGGCGAAGTATTTTTAATTGGAGCGTCGCCGTTGGCATTTTCCAGGAACTTTGACTGGGACGGAGCGCTGGCCGAGGAGCTCGGGCAAGTCATTTCTGATGGTCTTGCAGGAGTTCCGCGTCGGAAAACAATGTGGGCGCGATACTGGCGGGAATTTGATTTTTCACAGTTATCGCAAGCTCAATATGATGCCCTTGTTGTGGCAGCCCGGAACGGTCAGGTTATTTTTTCCCCTGAAGGTTCCGACGGATGCGCCTATTATGGAGTAATGGATTTGCGACCGGCTAAAGATCAGAAGTTTAATAAATATGGCGTGACCGGCGCATTCACCGAGGCCCCAAAATGAGCCGGCTAGTTAAGGTCAGGCTCTCCCTGGTAGACGGGGATCATCTCATTGCTAACCGGAAGGTCGATGATGTCTCCGGGCAATGGGAGCGAAAGATAATCGCCTTGACCGCCTTGAAACGGAATGTATCTCTTGACCGGACATTTGAGCGCGGTGGGTTTACCCTCACGGTCGATGATACTGACGGCTCCTACAAGGCCATGTTTGCCAATGAGACTAACCGCAAAATCTATGGTAAGATCGTAACCCTCTATGCCTATAAGCGCGACGGGGTGACGATAGCCGAAACGGTTGTGGCTACCATTCGCGCCTGGCCGCGTGTCGAACCAAATATTGTTTTCATCTGTGTCCAGGAATTTTCCGGGGCCATGGACGCCATTCCACCGGCCCAAGACTTGGTCATAAACTCGACTAACTTCCCGGATGCACCTACCAGGGCGCTTGGCAAACCGGTGCTCTTTCCAACAGGAGTTTGCTATTCGCATTTTGGAAAGATCGAATGCTGGAAGGTTATCAAGCGAAATGCCGGTCTGGGTATCGATGCGAAATATTTAATAACCAAAAGCGAACCAGCTCCGGCTGCTGCTCGCATTATTTCGATCGATACGGTTTACGAGGACGGTGTCAGGGTGCTCCCTGTATCCCGCTATGAATTGGTCAAAGGCTTGGATGGGGCCGGAGTTTCCGACGGCTGGGAATATGTCAATTATAACGGGGACATGAACCGTATCCGAATTAATTGCACCGCGGTCAGCAACCCTGGCACGGCCGGGGCGAATCCCGTCGATGCCTTGCGCGGGGTGTTGACCGCCGCCGGGGTCACGCTGTTTGACGATGGCGCAGGCGGGGCAAATGATTTCAAGACATTCTGCGCGGCACAAACTTGGGCCATGGGCGGCGTCCCGGAGGGTTCAGTTACGACAAAAGATTATCTGGAAACATGGTGCCAGAACTTCAACTGCTTCTGGCGGCTCGATGCTGCCGGAGCGGTGCATATCAAACATTTCGACTGGGCCGCCATTACAGCAGACGGGGCATTAACTGAACAGCATTTCATGGAATTTGCCGAAGTGCCGGATATGAGCGAATATGCGAATCGTTCGCGGTCGAAGTTTGAATATGGTAACGCAGCCTGGAATTCCGAGGTTGTGACCGATAGCACTGACGGGGATTATCTCCCGGCCACGTTGCCAATGGAGCGGCCCGAGGAGTACCTGCTTGCCGCATTCGGCGGGGCCACAAATCCAATTGTTGAGAAACTACGATTTTACGATCGGGTAAAGCAAATCGCAAGCGGGATAGTTGACATGGACCAGTACGAAATAATTGGCTTGGAATTGCTCAAGGTTGCGAATGTAACTCATACCCGTCAAGTTGGCGGGACCGGGAAATACCTGATCATTTCTGAGACTCCTGATTGGATCAATGGCAACGTGGGCATCGAAATGTTGCGCCTCTGGGGTGCCTGATGGCGATTAAGGCGCCCATTGTAACATTTCATATCCACGACTCGTTGCCGACCGACCTTGACCCGGTGGTCAAGCCGCCACCGCCGCATGCTACATCTCACAATACCGCCGGTTCTGACCCGATCACTGCCTTGGCCGCTGAAATAATCACAACTGGCACATTTGACGGTGATCGACTTCCGGCAATTAGCACGACTAAAAAAGGTGCAGTACCTGCCACGGGTGCGCCAGCGGGGCACTTCCTGAAGGATACTACTGGATTATTCGAGCATATAGTGCAGGCCGATGTCAGCGGCTTGGAAGTTGCCGCCACGCCTCAATTCGCCGGGCTGGGGATCAAGACTGCCGGAGGTGACAATCGTATCAATTTGATCGAGGGCGCGATTGTCGGAGTTGCCGCCGGACCGTACCAAAAATATAACGCCGCCGCCAAACTATACGAAATGCTTAGTGGCGATGTTAATATTGGCAACACGCCAACACAGCCGGGGACGGGCGGGACATGGTCGATGGTGTATGATTCCGATACCTCGATAATTTATAAACTGTTGGAATTTAACGGCGATTTATACGCGGCCGGGGGCAATGGGGTTTACCGGCGCAGCGCTGGGACTTGGGCCCGGGTGCTGACGGTTGGCTCGGCTTATTGCCATACTCTGTGCGTTTTTAATTTACAGCTTTATGCGTTTTTCCGTGACTCCTCTTATATATATCGGACATCTAACGGGACCGATTGGACGAACGTAACGCCGGTCGGTTCTCCGACATCGATATCCGCTTCAATAGTTTGGAATGGCGTCTTTTATGTTTCCGCTCCCTGGGGCGAAGTCTGGTATACGACGAACGGAACATCCTGGACTCAGACTATGGCGCAAGCTGACAGTATGCTATGGGGCAGGGGGTTTGCGGTATTAGGATCGAATCTCTACGTTGCAATGGACGGCGCTACCACCGGCGCTATTTATAAATTTAACGGCACAACCTGGACCAGAGTTTTATTGATAACTTCGAACTATGGTTTTCAAGCAATTTGTGTTTGGAATAACAAACTGTATGCCGGGACTGCTTACGGTGATATTTATTCATCTGCGAATGGGACAGATTGGTCCGCTCCTGTTGCCTTGCCAGCCGTTGGCAATACCAGAGAATTTATAGAATATAATGGCAAGCTCCTGGCAAACTCGACCGATAAAGTTTACGAAACATCGGATGGTTTAACCTGGACACTGTTCTATGATTCCCCGGAAACTTCGGCATATTGTTTCGCCCTTTACGGCACCGTGCTTTTTCTCGGTACAAGCGCCGATGGGAAAATTTATGCCTATACCGACGCCACCTACATCCCCGCGCCGAACCTGCGAGTATTCGGGCACAGTACACTATGGGGCCAGTTCAGGCCGGGAGACGCGCCGGGGATCAAGGGCAGCCTGCTAATGTCTGACGTGCCATCCTATAATAAATGGCTCGCGCCGGGAGTTGCTAAAACATATATTGCCGCGCCTGCCGTGGCCGGAAATGATCCAGTTTACCAGGTTATCCCGGCAACTGATTTGTGGGCAACTGTCGCCGATAAAATCTTTGGTCGGGCAACTGCTGGGGCTGGGTACGGAGAAGAGATCGCCTGCACGGCTTTCGGTCGCTCACTCATAGACGATGCCACGGCAGCAGCGGCCGCTACTACGCTTGGCTTGGGGGCGACTGACTCTCCCGTATTCGCTACTGTAAAATTATCGGGATTGACAGACGGTTATATGCCGTTTCATTCCAACGACAGTACGGGGTTGATAAATTCTCCTATGCTTTATGATGGTACAGATTTTAAAATATTAAGAAGGTTCGTGATGGGGTCGGGTGCTGCTGTCGCGATTGGACAAAATGCAGCAGGTGGGCTTGATGTTGTTGTAGGGTCGGGAACTATCGCGTTACAAGTTTGGGATGATAATGATTTAGTTACACCGAGATTTATAGTCCAGCGTGGCGGCAACGTCGGCATCGGGACGACGGGGCCAAACGCAAATGCTATATTAGATGTTACTTCCGTAACTAAAGCATTTATGCCACCGAGAATGACTACGGCTCAGCGGGATGCTATCGCAAGTCCAACTGAGGGGATGGTTATTTTTAATATAACCACACATGTTTTGGATTCTTATTATACATCATGGGCGGCAGTTTAAGGAGGATCACATGGAAATAAAAGACACAACGGTTGACAAGATTTGGAATTATCTTGCTACCACACAAATTTGGGAAAATGTCGAACCATTGATGCACGAAATTAGCGACCAGGTCAAAGCGGCGCAAATGCAAAAATCGGAAGAGCCGCCTGCTAAAGATTTGAAAAAAAAATAGGAGGGCATGATGGCTAATAAACTGATTTTATCTGCCGGATATGGCTGTGACATGACGTTTTTCGACGAAACACCGGACGGCGAGGCGTTCATTCACCACGTCAATGAGCAATGGCTGTTCGACAAAAAGGTGTATTGGTCATGGATGCGCCCCATCGCTAATGCCGGGGCAAACTTACACAGGATATTCCTCTACTGCGTGGGCGGCGAACGGCTTCGTAGCGAGTGCTTCATGCCGTGGGAATTTGTCTTTGAGAGGGACGCATGGGATTTGCGGATAAAAAATCAGGTGTTTTTTGACATCCTGCGGCAACAAGTAATCGAAGCCAACAAAATGAAACTGCGAATCATGGTTTGCGTGATGAATGAGTGCGAGGAGCGCAAGGCAGATCGGCGTGAGCAATCGCCATTCTACCATAACGTCAATGGCGTTACTGGCATGTATGACCGCAAGGCGCTGCCGTTTGTTAGTGCACTGACCGACTGGATCACGGAAGCGCTGGCAGGAACAGATTATGGCATTGAATTTATAAACGAGGGGCACCGGCGCAAAAGTGGTTCGGTCGAGGCGGTCGAGGCCATGCTGCCGAAACTGCTGGCTGCCGATGTCAAGCCGTGGAATATTTCGCTGGGGGCGGATGTTATAGATTACACATACACTCACCCCGATGTGGATTTCAGGGAACGCTGGCCAAATGAATTACATCCACCGGATTTTGAAAACTACGATCTGTTCATGAACCGGCTGGTAAAAGTTTACGACAAAAAATACCCCAACGCAACGCATGAGGCGTTTTATGTTTCGCATTCATTCGCTGAAGGAGCGCCGATGGATTATGGCAAAGGGCGACCATACGGAGCCAGGACGGATTATACAAAGACCGTATGGGTGGATCGTAACCTTGCCAGCAATCGGATATGCTTTTCCACGGACGGGGCTAAGAACGCCGATCTGCCGGGGGGACGACCCTCAGCGGCTAGGATGAAAGCGGCCATGCTCTATGTCATGCAGAGCAATCCCCGCTACAAAGCCACCCCGCTAATTGACGGCAAGCCAAAGCTATGGTTCGATTATTTGCCGAACCACCAGACAACGGCGCAAATTGTCGAAGTCGTGCAGGCAATGGCTGAGGCGAAAAAGCAGTTTTTTGGTGATTGGCCGGAGAACTGGGGCAACGTCCCGACCTATGAGGAGATGTACCCGGAACCGGAACCGCCGATCCCGCCTGAACCGCCTGGGCCCGAGCCATTGCCGGAGATAAATATTACTTGGCAGGGCTGGCTTGGTCTGGTGGTGATATTCATTGTTGTTGTTTTAGCGATTATGTGTTAGGAGGTTAACATGAATTATGCACTGAAGGTTGTGGCCGGATTATTCGGCCTGTTTGCTGTGGCGGCGACCATGTATGGCTGGTTTCTAATTGGCGGTTATCCGCTGATTGCTTTGGTTCCGATCGTTGGTTATCTGGCTTATATCCTATGGCGCAAGGTGCTGTGATATGGGACGCTTAGGCGGTAGAAAATACCTGTTTCTTTGGGCCGTGTTTGCTGTGGCGTCTACAGCAATGTTTATTAAGATCGGAACTTTTGCCGAATGGACGGTTGTTGTCTTAGGTGCGATTGGATTTTATTTTAGCGCAAACGTTTACCAGAAAAAGATCGAAGTTGCGCCGAAATGAAATGCCACACTTCGACGTAATTGTTTATGCTTGCACCGGGTTGCTGGCAATCTTGGGTTCTGTTAAAATTGTCACAGGTGCCATAATGAAAAAAGAATCGGCGGAAATCAAAAAGCCATGCGGGGAAAAGTTTATAGATCACATTGATAAAATCAGGATAGTAAAACAAGAGATGCAGGAAAGTAAAGATAGAATCTTTGAATTGGAAATCAATTACGGCCACATCCTTGAAAAGATCACAAAGATTGAAATCATTGTGGACAGAAACGCCGAGCAGACCGCGCAGATATATAACTGGATGGCCGAGCGTAAGAGCGGCGGCAAGTGGAAAAAATAAACTCCTCCTTTGGCTCCTCGGATCGCCCGTGGTTCCGGGGAGCTTTTCTTTTAAATAATCATTTTGGGTATTGACATGGGGCGTGGTATGGCCTATAATAATGTGTCAATGCATTAACGCATTAGATAATGGACAGGAGGCACAATAATGGCTAAAGTGAGGACAAAGCGCTACCATGACAAACCTTGTCGAAATTGCCAAAAAATCTTTTCCCCGGTTACAAGCTGGCAGATGGATTGCAGCCCGGATTGTCATGATACTTTTTGGAAGGGGAAAAACTTGGCATCGAAAATCGTACAGGTTGAATCCCGCCTCGCCGCCCTGGAATCATACGTCCGGGAGCGGGAAACAATCTCAAAATAACTGTGTATATTTTATACACTCGCTAATTTTGTTGTTGACAAAAGTATAAAATTATACTATAATTGTTATGTAAGACAAAGGAGGTCAAGATGAAAAATTGGATTGGAATGAAAGGAATTGAAAAAAAGGAAATTATGTATGTCACCCCTAAGGGTGCGACTATCAAGGTGCTATCATCCTGGCGTGATAAAGTTGAGGTTGAGGTAATGGTCCCCTCTGAGGGCGGCAGTCCCAAGGGTGCAAAAGGAAATATGTTACTATCAACTCTGCCCGGGCTGGCGGAACAAATTAGGGCGGCAGAAGAAAAGAAGGAGAAAGATTTTGCGGCTAGATATCCCGGCATCGATGATCTCCTGGATATTATCCGCTTGCATGGAGATGCAGACCGGGCATTTGAGAAAATGATGGAAACCGGCGATAGCGTTCTCAGGGACAATCGACCGGCAATCAGTATTAATGACGCCCTGGCCAAGTATCCAATCGCCGCCGCATATTTGCACATCTATAATATGTCCGAGGCAGACCCATCATCTCAAATTGGTTTTATCCGCCGGTCAGAGGCAGAGAAAGCGTTTGCGCAAATAGAGGGCAATACGGATGTAATCCAGGCATCCATTGATATGGACGCGGCGATTGAAGCGGCAAGCAACACTCCTGCATATCGTAATAACGTTGCAGAATTATAAAAAAAAAGGAGAAGAATATGACAAAACAAGCAAGTACTATTGTGATTTATCGGCGTAGTAATGGATACTACTATTGTGACGCTCATGGATGTTTTGGGGGCGGCTATTCCGGTGCTTTTGCCGGTATAGCGCCGGAAGCGGCAGCAATTTTTGCAGCCAGGGAAAAAGGACGCTATATTGATACTAATCCTACGGGTGGTAGTATGATATTGCCGCGAGAAGTTAGATCGGCCCTGGCGGAAATTACATCATGACCATCACCCGCAAAATGAAAAACAAAACAATCGTCTATCCTGTCAAATTCGATGAAGCCGATTACCTTGACCTGAAGCAGAACGCCCTGGACGGCAAGGTGACTGTTGCTGCCATCATCAGGCGCTTGGTCAGGAAGTATTTGGCTATTGTCAGGCGGAAACCATGACCTGCCCTCAGTGCGGATTCGAAACGAAGGTCTGGCGAAGTGGCAGGACAAATACCAGCCATTTGATCGGCGCTCATTACAAGCTAATCTGCCGGACATGTTGGCGAAAAGCAAACGGCAGGCCGTGGCGGTGGTTCAGGGTGTTTCAAGCTTTACGGTTGTATTAAAAGGAGGAAATGATGACCTCCCGGCAATTTCTCACCCTCGAAATTCTCTGCGTGATCCTGGCGATTGTCAGCTTGATTCGCGGCCGTATCGAATGGACGATCCTGATGCTGGGCGCGGCGGCGATTTGTAATTCGATGATTAAGAGGATGCCATGAAATCCTATAAACAGCGCACGTTGGACGCACAGTTAGATTTGATTCGGCGGTATGAGGAGAATGATCCGCCGGAGCATTGTTCGTTTTGCGAGATATATCCGGCGGCGTTAATTGCTCAATGCCATGATGGATGGGGATGGATCATGGAACCGGGACTATGCCGAGGCTGTTTTATGAAAGATCGAGCTGATAGTAATTCTGGGTGCACGAGGTTCGATTCATATATTTCATCAACATATATGCGCCATGCCGATAAAGATCAGCGCCTTGCTCGCGCCGCCTTCCACCGCAAGGTTCGTAAAATACTGTTGAAACGTCCAGCCAAATATTTCACACCAAAGGGTTGGAAATATCTGGACATACCGAAGGAGTGGTAGCATGAACGATCAATATTTTGTTTCTACCATGCAGCAGGAATGCGAGACCGGATTCCTGGATGGGAAAAACGGAGTTTCCAGGGCTGGCCATTCTCCGCACAAACATGCCTATTTAAGCGGCCATCAGGACGGCGATGCGATACGGCAAAAAAGTATCAAAGCTAATCGAATTGAAAATCTAAAAAAGGCAAGGGCAGCGAAAGCATGACCATAACTATTATTTGCTGTTATTGCCACCGCATCAAAGTCGACGGCGAATGGATCGTAGTGCCAGATCGGCCGGCCACGGATCGGGAGAGTCATGGGATATGCCCGGACTGCGCCAAGGTGTTCTACCCGCCCAAGGCAACCCGGTTTGGTTGCCATTACTGCAAGCACGTTGAGAGAGATTTTGACGGCGTCCCGGAATCATGCGATCTGCCAATTGGCGGACCATGTGTAAAAAAAGATCGGCGTTATCCGTGGGATTAATTTGTTAAAATATTTCTAAAGGAGGAAATATAAAAATGAGCGAAGCTATTGAAAAGCGTGGTGGAGGACAGCTTGAATATGCTATGTCAGTTGAGAATGTCATGGCTCAAATTCAGGCCATCCAGGAATTGATGAGCAAGGCGATGAAGCCGGGGGAGCATTATGGCATTATCCCCGGCACGTCCAGGATGAAGGACGGCAAGGAAACGGCCAAGCCGACATTGCTGAAACCTGGGGCCGAAAAGTTGTCCATGATGTTTCGGCTTGCCCCGTCCTATGATGGGGTGAACCATGCTGTTGAACATCCTGGCGGGCATCTGGAATATCGGCTGACCTGTACTATGACCAACATTCGCACCGGCGAAGTCTGGGGCCAGGGCGTCGGGTCCTGTTCAACGATGGAAACGAAGTACCGTTTCCGCAAACAAGAGACGGATACTGGCGAACCGATCCCGGCCGATTACAAAGAGAACAAGGGGCATTATCGGGCCATGGGATTTCGGGCCGCGAAGGATGAGGCTGGGGCGTGGTACTGGGCAAAGGTAGAGCGGGTCGAGCATGACAACCCCGCCGACTATTATAATACCGTTTTGAAGATCGCCAAGAAACGATCTCATGTTGACGCGGTGTTAACCTGTACGGCGGCATCCGATTTCTTTACCCAGGACCTGGACGACATGGCGGACAATGGAGTTATTGGCGGGGATGAAAAACAATCGGCGAGGGCCAACATCAAGCCCGCGCAGTCAACCGATGACAAGAAGCAAACTGGCAAGTCTGGAGACAAAACCCTTTTTGATCAAAAGACAAAAACCAGACCGGAGGATAAACTTCCCTTCGGTAATAATGCTGATGATGTTTTCACTACCCTTGAAAAGGAGCTGGCCGATTTCTGCGGCGGTGACGCGGACGCCATACAGACAAAACTGATGGCGCTAACATCGTTTCCCCAGGTTGACAAGGAAACCAAAAAACCGACCGGTAAAATGGTAGAGGGGAAACGGCATGTCGCCGACCTGCGCATGAAGGACAAAAAAGCCTGGGCATGGTCTGCGCTCAGTAAACTTCGCGACGAAGTGAACGGCGAACGGTAACAATGGCGACCAAGCACATCTGGCGGGGGGTAGAAATACCCCCTTTCCCAGGCTTCACCTTTGACTCCGAGGCGCACAAGTACGCGCTGAGAGGGAGACCGCTGAAAAACATTACCGGCTACACCGGCAAGCTCAGGGACCATTCGTTTGTCAATCCAATTGACCTTGAATGGGGAAGCCACGTGCATGATTATCTCTATTTGCACGACATCGGCAAGCTGCTGCCTGGTGGAGATCCCCGGATGATGCCCTACATTTTGGGCTGGACGGAAAAGCGGCAAGAGATGGGCTGGGACACTGGCAAGATGTTGGCCGAATTTCCTAACTGCTCGGAGAAATATCTCATTGCTGGACGGTTTGACCGACTATTTGAAACTGAGAAATGGGACTGGCTGGTGGACGTTAAAACCGGCCAGCCCGACAAGGTGACGGGAATTCAAATGGCCCCTTACGGCCTCATGGCGATTTTACGCGGCCTGACTACTGTAGGACGCTTGAAGCTGGCCGAGGTGTGTATTGATAAAACAGGCCATTGCAAGATGCAGCAGTTCAATTACAAAGTCGAGCTGAATTACTTTTGGATGGTGTACAGTTTACAGAATCACTTGTCTTAAAAGGAGGACAAATGGAAAATTTCGCATTGGTAGAAAAGGAACTTGAAAAGAAAGTTTCGCCGGTGGTGTTGGCTGCGAGTGAAATTACTGTGGCTAATTTTGATGACAACGCAGCGGCAGCGGTATTTGTCGGAGATGCCAAACGCACTTACGACGAAATCGAATCCAGCCGCAAGATAATGAAAGAGCCATCTCTGGAATCATGCCGCAGGATCGATGTATTTTTCAAAAGGTTTTCTGACCCTGTATCCCTGGCCATCGATATCGTCAAGGGCAAGCAGCGCAAGTGGTTCTTGGAAGAGGATCGCAAGCGCCAGGAAGCCGAAGCTAAGGCTAGGGCTCAAGCGGCCGAAGCGGAACGCAAGGAACGGGAGCGCATACAGCGCCAAGCCGAAGCCGCCCGCGCCAAAGGCAAGGATGAAAAAGCGGATATGCTGGAAGAGAAGGCCGCAACCGTTTTCGTCGCGCCCATCGTCGCCGCGTCCGTCGCCCCGAAGACAACCCAGGCTAACGGATACGCAAGCACCTTTGTTGCCGACATTGAATTGCAGCTCACCGATATCAAGGCCGTGGCCCGTGCCGTTGTCGAAGGCAAGTACCCGCCCTATTTCCTTGGCGTGAACATGACCAAGGCCAAGCGGTATTTCAAGGACATGAAAACCGCACCCGGCCCGCAGCCTGGGTTCATGATCTACCCCGACGCTGGGGTCCGTAGTAGCCGCTCCCGATAGCCTTCCCCTGAACCGGCGTCTGGTCTTGCCGGGCGCCGTATTGAGGAGGAGGTAATATGGAAAATTGGTTACTTGAAAATATTTTAGCTGAAATCAAAGGATTGATGGTTGATATCACTGGGCAACCAGATTGTGAATTTGAGACCGTGTCGCAGGTTGACTTATTTATTGACGATATAGAAAAAATATTAAAAGAAAACATAGGATGAACTGGCCGACTGACTATCTAAACCAAACCATTTGCGGCGATTGCCTGACGGTTCTAAAAACCATGCCCGCCGAATCCGTAAACTGCTGCATAACCTCGCCGCCGTACTGGGGATTGCGGGATTATGGCGTATCTGGTCAGCTCGGCCTTGAGAAAACGCCGGAGGAATATGTTGCCAAACTGATCGAAGCGTTCCGGGAGGTTCACCGGGTACTGCGAAATGACGGGACGCTATGGCTGAATTTGGGTTCATCGTATGCTTCAAAACCTCCGGGAAATCCGGGGGCAATGCAATCTCATAGTAGAAAAGATGATATTGGTGGTATAAAAATAATAAAAGAATGTTCTGGACATCAAGGAGTTCCGACTGGTTGGAAAGAAAAAGATTTAATACCAACACCATGGATGGCCGCACTGGCCCTACGTACTGATGGCTGGTATTTGAGGCAAGACTTGATCTGGCACAAGCCCAACCCCATGCCTGAATCTGTTACCGACCGCTGCACGAAGGCGCATGAGTACATTTTCCTGTTGGCGAAATCGGCAAAGTACTACTACGATGCGGAGGCGATAAAAGAGCCAGCAAACGGCTGGAATGATAGTAAATTTGAAGACGGCAAAAATATTATAAATCATCCCAACGTTGGCAAAAAACGATTACGGCCGAACGGGGCGGCCACCTTTGAAAAATTTGGGCATGATACTGGATGTGGAGTTTCAGAAACCCGCAACCGCCGCTCCGTCTGGACGGTTACAACTAAGCCATTCAGCGAGGCCCACTTCGCCACGTTCCCGCCTGATCTGATCAAACCGATGGTGCTGGCCGGATGCCCGGAAGGGGGAATCATTCTCGATCCGTTCGGGGGAGCCGGTACGACCGGCATGGTGGCTAAACAGAACTATCGAAACTTTATCTTGATTGACCTGAATCCAAAATATACAAAAATGGCGGATAGGCGCATAGACGGTACACTCGTAAATAAAAAACTAAACTTCACGGAGGCAATATGACCGAGAAAATTTCTTGTATCCGTTATTTACTGATGAAGCTGGACGGGAGGCTTGAGTGCCATTGTGATTTTTTCCGGCACGTAACCGGGATGAAGCCCGCGACCGCTGAACGCCGTCTCCGCGAGTGGCGGCACGAATTCGATCTTTACTACTACGACAAGCCTTGGCCGAAGGGTTGCGGCTATCAGATCGACGGCAATTTCTGGGTATTCCGGCGGACATTCGTCGTCTGGCTGACTAAATAGGTAAAGATGGTGGAGAAAAAAGAAAATCAGAAAATGCTTGACAATGGGGATTTTAAGGTCTAAGATGTTGGTATGCGAGATAACTTGAGATATGAAACAATCAATTGAAACCAAAGGGAAGCCGGGTAAAAATCTATCTGCGTCAAGCGGCATAGCTCAAGTTTCTCGCAAAAACTTATCCCGGCTTCCTCTTTTTAAATCAGAAAATATAATGGTCAACGGCGGCGTGGAAAGCAGACACGCGGGTGACGTTCCCACCGTGGAAATGCAGATAGGCGGCCAAAGTAAAATTTGGCGAGATGGGTGCTACCGACCCATTATATCGGAGAACGGGCCTATCACATCATGGCAAAACAATCCGGTAGCCGGAGTAGCGCCCGGCTCGTTGACCATTTTTAAAAAAAATCAGGTTGGCTGTTACCTTCGCTCAAAAACAGCCTGGTGGGTCCCCCCCTTAAGGTTAGCCGTGAACCTTTACTTTACTGCAAGGTTGCAGAGTATAAAACGGCTTCAAAAGGATAAATAATGCCATTCGTAAAACTTGACTGTAAAATTTTAGACAAATCAATATGGCGTGAAAGTCCAGAAGTCTGCAAGGTGTGGATTACGATTTTAGCAATGGCCGACCAGGACGGATTGGTTGAAGCCGCTATTCCTGGAATTGCGGATCGGGCAAGGGTTTCTTTAAAGGAAACTGAAAAAGCAATTATGAAATTTCAAGCTCCCGATAAATACAGTTCAAACCCAGACCATGATGGAAAAAGAATTGAAAGAACTGGACGCGGGTTTAAGGTTTTAAATTATAATATTTATAGGGAATTTTCTTATTCATCAAACAAAGATGCTGTGAGAAAAAGAAAATATAGGGAATCTATAGAAGGGGACATTGTGGGACATGTCCCATTATGTCCGGGACACTCTGCTTCTGCTTCTGCTTCTGCTTCTGCTTCTGAATCTAAGAAATGTAAGTTAGAAGATAAGATTAAAGAAAAGATAGAAGCTCTTAAAAAGGCATGGTACGATCAAATTCAATATTACATGGTAAAATATCCTGGATTGGATTATAACCTTGAACTTGAAAAGATAGAAGAATGGATAAAGGAAAAGCCAAGTAAATCATTAAAGAAAAAAAGCTGGAATTTATTTATTCATAATTGGCTTGGTAGGGCACGTCCGAATTTTGGATTTAAAAAGCAGGTAGTTCAGAAAACGCCCGAAACTGATTACGAAAAAGAGCACAAGTTTGATTCTTGGGATGACTTAAACCCGCCAGGACAAAAAATACTGGAGCCAAAATGATCTGTACTTTACCTAAGCAGGCCGACCGTATCAAAAATGAATTTGACGAATGGACGGACAAGCGGACGGATGAATATTCTAGGTTCAGGGATATCGAGCACAGCCGAAATATGAAGCGCTTTGCCGGTGAGCTATTCAATGATGCCGAAAACAAAACCTATATTTTCTGCGATAGCAAATACCACTGGCATTATTTCGGCCTCATTGCCAGAACGGGGGATAACGGTCAAGTGCAAATATCGAATAAAAGCTTTTGTGATTCGATGTTTGCGCTTTGCCCTGACTGGGTTGACCGGAATCCTGAACAGGCGGTGCGGTCATCCTTGCGGGCCACGGTTCCAGATCCCTGGGCTAAGCTTTCCATTGACCCGCGAGATGTTGCCGCTTTTCATGTTGCAAAAGATTTCTATAAATCAGATTTCGGTTCGCTGATTATTTCGGGCTCCTGCGGGTTCGGGAAAACTTCGCTTGCCAAAATGGTGGAGAGTGATTTTTTACGGGACGGTAGGGACACGCACTTTATCGCTTGTGAACGATTAGTTCAGACATTTCTGGAATCACAACCAACTTTTGGAGAAATAGATATTGAATCCCGGCAGGCCATTCTCGATATGCGCCGGGCCGATGTCGTTGTGATCGATGATCTCGGGACCGCCGAAAGAGATTACTCAGAATTTTTCAAGGAGCAATTTAAAATGTTTCTGGATGAACGGCGCGGGAAAATAGTTATAACTACGAATCTCAGTAGGCCGCAAATGGAATCAAAACTCAATGACAAGATCGTGTCTCGCATATTCGAGAACTGCCGGGCGGTTATGTTGAAAGGCCGCGATTATAGGCGAAATAAATGACCTCCACGGCGAGGCGAAGGGGCAATAATGGGCGCAACAAGCAAAATTGAATGGTGTGATATTCCTAATTATTTCGGATATAAAGTAAATATTGTCGGTCAAATTATGGGACCAAGTAAAAAAATATTGAAACCCATGAAGAACAAAAGCGGCCATCTTTACGTTTTAGTACCATTGCCACGGAGACCAAGAAAACTTTTTATTCATAGGGCTGTTTTGTTTGCATTTATTGGGGAACCAAATATAAATCAAGAATGCAGACATTTAGATGGTAATCCACAAAACAACAATTTAAATAATTTAAAATGGGGAACAAGGATTAAACAACGTGAAGACGAAAGAATACATGGAACTAGATGTATTGGTGAAAAATCCGGTTCGGCAAAATTGAATAAACATAAAGTTGAATTAATTAGAAAATTATATCCATTTTATGTATCAAGGCAACTTGCTGCAATGTTTGATGTTTCACACACAACAATATTGGCTTGCATTAATAGGCATCATTGGAGAAATATAAAATGAAAAATTCAAAGTGGTGGGACATTTCATACAACCCAGTAACCGGCTGCACTCCGGTATCGGCTGGGTGTGATCATTGCTATGCCAAGCGACTGGCCGGGAGATTTCCGCAAATACATGGCCAAGAATTTGATGAACATTTGCCAGAGCGTGATTTTGTTTGCGATATTCCTTTTGGGAAAATCCAATTTCACCACGATCGCCTGGACATTCCCCTTCATTGGCGCAAACCGAAGCGGATATTCGTTTCCTCAATGGGGGACCTTTTTCATCCTGACGTTTCCCCGAAATTTGTGCATGATGTTTTCGATGTCATACTGAGATGTCCACAGCATACGTTCATAATTTTGACGAAGAGACCGGAAAATATCTTGGCTAAGTTGCCGCCCGATTATGGGACGGTATGCGGTGGAATCTTGCCGAACCTCTGGCTTGGCGTGACCGCAGAAAATCAGGAAATGTTGGATTTGCGTTGGTCAATTGCCAGTAAAATCCCGGCGGTAGTTTTATTTGTGAGTGGCGAGCCTCTGTTGGGGAATATTGATTTTTTAAAGCATGATCGTAAACCCGATTGGTTTATTGTGGGCCCCGAGACAGGCCCCGGCGCTCGGCCCATGAACCTGGATTGGGCGCGGTCTTTAAGGGATCAATGCGTTGCGGCAGACGTGCCATTTTTCTATAAACGCGGCGAACTGGACGGCCGGCTATGGCATCAGTTTCCGAAGGGGGAATGATGGAAAAGCATTGCGGGAATTGCGGGTATATTCCGTGCCCACGCCGAAGGGTTTATAGTCATCTTGCCAGCCATAATTATAAGTGTTGGCAGTCGGAAAAACAGACAATAAAATCATGGAAAGAATTTAAGGATAAAATATTTGACAAGCCCTGCAAGGGCAAGGGGGAATGATGAAAATCTGGATTGAGCAAGCCGACCTAACCGGCGAGGGGGAGAAATGAGTTACCTTGATGGAAGTATAACTGTTACGACTACCGGTAAAACGTATCACTACAAAACACGTGAGTACAGATGTGGCTATAAGCAAGCCCTCGCCGATGCGGTGGCGGTGGTAAGAAAAGTTCCGACATTATGGCAGGATGATGCAAGATTGATAGATTTAGATGAAGCAATCGCCGCCATAACGGCGTTGGAGGAGAAATGAAAATTATCACAAGTGAAAACATTGGTAAAATCAGAAGGTTTTTCTTAATGCCGTTTTCGTGTAAATGGAATTCCTGGATTAGGAATATAACGGCAAGGTGGGAGAAATGAAAATTGATGAATTATTTTGGAAAACAATTCCTCAAAATTTTGAGAGTCGGGGACACAAATGGGAAATCGGCACGTGGTATCATGTAAACGGCACGATTAAGCTTTGCATCCGCGGCTTCCATGCTTCACCGACGATCATAGGTGCTATGAGCTTCGTTACGCCAGGATGGGTGTGCCGAGTGAATGTGAAAGGGGAATCGGCAACCGATAGCGACAAGTCGGCATGGTCGGATATGATGATCGTTTCGCGTTGCAAGTGGACGAAAAAAATGTCCGTGGAATTAGCGATTTACGCCGCCGAGTTGGTTCTACCAATTTACGAAAAAGAATACCCCGATGATAAGCGGCCGCGCAATGCCATCGAAGCGGCAAAGGCATATCTGAGAAAACCTTCTGCCGCCTATGCCGCCT